>Ga0209526_10001922_pt1 | contig 13925 bp, 12 predicted proteins | sample JacPinW_OM2H0_M1_FD_188566 | JGI IMG/M metagenome (GOLD analysis project Ga0209526, IMG submission 188566) | Forest soil microbial communities from Algoma, Ontario, Canada - Jack Pine, Ontario site 1_JW_OM2H0_M1 (SPAdes) (version 2) | ecosystem: Environmental > Terrestrial > Soil > Boreal... | reverse complement strand
CCGTCGGGGCGCTCAAGGAATTCGTAGCCCACCCCGACGCGCCAGTTCCTGGCGAGCGGAAGGAGGTCGGAAATGTTGCGGAGACCGAAGCGCTGGGCGTCATCCCCGCGGACCACCATGGCGAAGGTATTTTCGAAACCGAGAGGCTCGGTGACTTCCAGGTTGAAACGCTCGGCGTAGGCCTGCTTCACGCTCCGGTAGACGGAGTGGGAATCGCCGCTTGGCGTTTTGTTGAGGATGGCGGTCAGGGCGGTGCCCGTGTATTCGACGTAGAGATCGAGTTGGCCAGCTTCGAGGGCTCTTTGGCAGAGCAGCGTGCCGCCGAGGTTGGTCTTCCGCTCCACGTGGATACCGGTGCGGGCTTCGATGTGTTGGGCGAGGAGCTCAGCGAGGATGACTTGCTCAGTGAAGAATTTTGAGCCGATGTTGATGTTGGGTTGGGTGGAATGGAGACAGCCCGAGGAGTAAAGAAGGTTAAGGACACAGAAGAAGTAAGGGAGAGGGCGGCGCATCGTGGAGTGAATGTCTCACAAGGATCGGGAAAGCAAAAGAAGCAAACAGACTTAACACGGAGTTCACAGACGGAGCGCAGAGTACCGAACTAGGAGGCGCGGAGCCGGCGTTCGAGCCAACCGAGAAAGAGGTCGGCCAGGAGGGCTAGGAGAGCGGCGGGGACAGCGCCAGCGAGAATGACGGCGTCGCTGACCATGGCTACGCCGCGGAAGATGAAGGTGCCCAGGCCGCCGGCGCCGATGGCGGCGGCGATGGTGGCAATGCCGATGGTAAGGATCGTAGCGGTGCGGATACCCGCGAGGATGACGGGTAGCGCCAATGGAAAGCGCACTCGCCACACGATTTGTGCGTCGGTCATGCCCATAGCTTCGGCGGCCTCGAGGACCGCGGGGTCGACTCCAGTGAGGCCGACGTAGGTGTTTCGCAGAATGGGGAGAAGGGCGTAGAGGACCAGCGCCACGATCGCGGTGCGCCGGCCGATGCCTCCGATGAAGGGGATAGGAATGAGGAAGCCGAACAGGGCCAGGCTAGGGATGGTTTGGAACACGCTGGCGATGCCCAAGGAGATGTTGCGCAGCGTCGGGCGGTGGACCGCGAGCAACCCAAGAGGCACACCTATGGCGACCGCGAAGACCATGGCCGTCACGACCAGCAACAGGTGAGCAAGCATGGCGTCGAGGATTTCAAAGCGATGCTCGAGGAAGAATGTCCAGGGACTCACGTAGGGGCTCCGGGAAGAGCACCCAGGGAGGAAGCGAACGCTCGAACCTCGGGATGATCGATGCGCAGGAATTCCTGGGGTAAAGCAGAGGCAACGATGCGGCCGGCCTGGAGAAGAACGATGCGCGAGGCGAGGAGGAGTGCTTCGCGCAAATCGTGGGTGACGAAGACGATGGTCTTGCCGAGGCGGCGAGCGAGAGCGCTGAATTCGTGCTGGAGTTCGGCGCGCGTAACGGGATCGAGAGCGCCGAACGGTTCGTCCATCAAGAGAACAGGTGGGTCGGCGGCAAGCGCGCGCGCAACGCCAACGCGTTGACGCTGGCCGCCGGAGAGTTCGTGGGGGCGACGGGCGGCGAACTCCCGAGGAGCGAGCCCCACGAGCGTCAAGAGTTCCTCGACGCGCGCAGCGGTGCGGTCGGCATCCCATTTTTCGAGCGTGGGCACCAGGGCGATATTTTCGGCGACGGTGAAATGCGGGAAAAGGCCAGCTTCCTGAATCACGTAGCCAATACTCCGCCGCAGACGGATGGAGTCCCAGTCCGAGGTAGGGCGGCCTTGCACCATGACCTGCCCTCCGGTGGGTAGGAGCAGGCGGTTAATCAATTTCAGGAGGGTGGTCTTGCCGCTACCACTGCGGCCGAGTAGGACCAGGGTCTCACCGGAAAAAATGACCTGAGAAATATTGGATACCAGGGCGTGAGCAGAGCTACGGGTAACACTGTATGTTACGTCCCGAAATTCGATGGTACTTTCGGCCGGTGGAGCGGGTTTCGCATTCATTTCGATTGACAATCCCAAGTTGCGGGAGAGACCATCATAACTCGGTAGCCCCTCCCCCGGCCGAATTTCGGCGCATCGTTCGCACGGAAGCGGCATCCAAACGGAAGGGGAATACTGCATGGGAACCACTACCAGCGCTGTCCGAAGCCGTCATGACCTTCACACCCGCCTGATCGATGCCCGCGAGCGCACCGACGAATTGTTCGGAATCATTCGCGAAGAAGCGATGTATGACCGTCCCATAGCCGAGCGCCATCGCGTCATTTTCTACTTGGGACACGTAGAGGCTTTTGATTGGAACCTGCTCTCACAACGGGCCTTCGGATTGCAGTCTTTCCACGAGACGTTCGACAAGCTTTTTGCCTTTGGCATCGATCCCGTTGGGGGCGGTCTGCCGCTGGACAAGCCACAAGACTGGCCGACGCGCAAGGAAATCGAGAGCTACAACCTGCGGCTACGGGATGAACTGGACCGGGCGATTGCCCGGGCGCTGGCGCGACCGTCCGAAGGGCATCCACTCCTGATTTCCATGCTGGAAGTGGCCGTGGAACACAGGTTGATGCATGCGGAAACGCTGGCCTACATGTTTCACCAGCTTCCTGCCGACAGAAAGATTCCCGCAACGCAAGAAGCAGTCTGGAAAACACCGCGCGCGAAATCGCATCTGGTGGATATTCCCGCGGGGCGGGCGACGCTAGGGCTGCAGCGCGTCCGCGGAGATGAATTTGGATGGGACAACGAGCTGGAGCCCTTGGAAGTGCATGTGCCGGAGTTTGCGATCGACAACTACAACGTGAAGAATCGCGACTTCCTGTTGTTCATGGATTCCGGAGGGTACGCAGACCGGTCGCTGTGGAGCGACCAGGAGTGGTCCTGGAAGAAAAAAGAGGGGGTGAAGCATCCCGCATTCTGGCGGCAATCGGGAAACCTTTGGATGTATCGGACGATGTTTGGAGACGTTCAGTTGCCGCTCGACTGGCCGGCATACGTGAGCCAAGCAGAGGCCAGTGCGTACGCGAAATGGCTCGGACGCAGGTTGCCGACCGAAGAACAGTTTCATCGCGCGGCCTACGGAACGTCGGATGACAGCGTAGAGCGCAGCTATCCGTGGGGAGAAGAGGCGCCTGGCCCGCGCTACGGCAATTTTGATTTTGCTCATTGGGATCCGTGCCCCGTGGGGTCGTACCCGCGAGGGGCCAGCGCGTTCGGCGTTCACGATATCGTGGGAAACGGCTGGGAATGGACGCGCACAGTATTCGGGCCGTTTCCGGGGTTCGCCGCCATGCCGTTCTATCCGGGATACTCGGCTAATTTTTTTGACGGTAAGCACTACGTAATGAAAGGCGGCTCTCCCCGCACGGCCGCCTGCATGCTGCGGCGGTCGTTTCGCAACTGGTTCCAACCTCATTACCCGTATGTGTATGCGACGTTCCGCTGCGTTGAGGACTGAAAACTAGGCTTGGGAGCCGCAATGCTGACCTATTCCCTTCCGACCCGGCACGTGTGTGAATTCGCGGACGCGGTCCGTGAAGCTCTGACAAAACCGCGACAAAAAGAACTACCCTCGAAATATCTGTACGACGAAGTCGGTTCGGCACTGTTTGAGGCCATCTGCGTTCTGCCGGAGTACGGCTTGACAAGGGCGGATGCGCGGTTGCTGGAAAAATATGCGAAAGAGATCGTGGCGCGCCTACCGTTTCCGATTCGGGTGGCGGAATTGGGAAGCGGCAGTGGAAAGAAGACGCGTTGGATTTTAGAAGCGCTTTCGCGCAGGCAGAAAACGTACTACTACCCGATCGAGATTTCGCCTTCGGCGCTGGCCGCGTGCGAAAAAGAGCTGGGACAGATCGATCTCGTCAGCATCGTGGGCTACGAACAACCGTATCTTGAGGGATTGCGGGCAGTCGCCGGAGGGCGCGATGAGCAAGATCATCTGCTCGTGCTGTTCCTGGGGAGTACCATCGGCAATTTCGACCGGGAGGCCGGGGAAGCGTTTCTGCGCGAGGTTCGGGCGATCCTGGAACCAGGGGATGTGCTGCTGCTCGGAACCGATCTGGTGAAGAGCGCGGCAGACCAGCTCTTGGCATATGACGATCCAGCTGGCGTTACGGCGGCATTTAATTTGAACTTGCTGGCACGGATCAATCGGGAATTGGAAGCGAATTTCGATCTTTCTTGTTTCCGGCACGAAGCCAGATGGAACGCTGTGGAGCGGCGGGTTGAAATGCATTTGCGGTCCGTGCGACGGCAGTTGGTGGAGATTCCCGTTGCGGGGTTTGGTGTGATGATAGATGCCGGGGAGACGATTTGGACCGAGAGTTCGCATAAATACCAGCCGCAGGAAGTGCTGGCGATGGCAGAGCGCACCGGATTTCGCTGCGATCGGCAGTGGATCGATAAAGAGTGGCCCTTTGCGCAGAACTTGTTGGTGAGCGAGTAGGCGGCAGTAAACGGTTTCAGAGGCGCTCTCGAGTGAGATCCGTTTCTCAGGCTAGATCGCTTCGACCCGCCAGACGAGACGACCAGTCCAGGTTTTCTTGCTAGACAGATCCGGATGCCAGACGGCAAGTATTTGTGAGCCCTGGTAGACGCGTTCGAATCCTTCTTCCGATTCCGAAACAGTTTCAATGGGAGCAATCCAGAATTGGTTCGCGCCCGGAGCGTGCAGGGCGATGCGCAGACGCTGCCAGCCGTCTTCCATTCGCAGTGTGGGTGCCGGCAGCGCGCCGCTGAAGCGAAGATTGCGAGGGCCGGTGGGTGTCTCGAAGAACCGGTCCGATTGAGCGGGAGCGAGAAGATTCACGACCGATTCGATGCCGATCGCGACGGATTTTTCCGGCGGCGCTTCTAGCGCGATACTGATTTCGCAAGCAACTTCGCATCCGCGCGGGGCGGGACCGAAGGAGAATTGCTTGGTGACGGAAAGCCGAGCAGCGGAAGCAGCGCCGTCTCCGCGTGGCCTCAGAACTCCTTCGCAAAACAGTTCGGCCCCGTGCGCGGTGGAACTCCTCACGCTGAAATTGCCGCCCGCAAAACCGGCGTCTTCGTGGAGGTCGAGAGTCTCGTAGTCAGCGTGGGTGCGTGACGGGTCGAAGAAGAAGAGGCGAAAGGTGTGGCGCGGCCAGCGGTCATAGTGGAGAAAACGCTCGAGCCCTGGTTCTTTGACGCGGGTCTGTTCGTATGCGGAGGTCGCGGTCGCCGGGCGATAAGCGGGATCGCGCAGACGAGCGTGATACGCCTCGGGACGCCGGAGAATGGAGTTGATGAGCGTCGAGTCGGTTAAGCGAAAATCCAAGACGGCCAGAGTACCGCCGTCGGAAGGCTTCAGCAACACCTGATACTCGCGCGCCGTGAAAAGCAGCTCCTGGACGCCGTCGCCATCGTAGTCGAGCGATTCGACACGCGGGGAGAGCCCGTCCGGCGTTTGCCGGTCGGTGATGCCTTCGGCGCGAATGAGATTGCGCCAGAGGTCGGTACGAAGATGCGGAGCGTAGAGGCCGCCGAAGATGCCATGCCAATAGGCATCGTTGCATTGCGCCCGCAGCAAGAGATCGCGGGCCTTCTTGAGCTCTTCGGCGGCTTGCGAACCGCTGCGGCGATTGGGCGCGGCGGCGATACGTCCGGAGACGCGAAGCATTTTCTTGTGGAGCAGATTTGATTCGGAGTATTTGCGGAAAAAACCCCGCCAGGAACCACCGCGCAGGAAGGCCAGGACCTCGGGGCGCGACTCGAACTCTTTCAGTATGGCGTTATAGCGTTGACGAACCCGCGTGGGCAGGGCCCACTCCATCATCTCAGTGTACGAGGCCGCCGGCAGGTCGGCACGACCGATCGGTTTGTGCGCGGCGAGATATTCGCTGGGAGTGACAACGTTCAGCCAGGAAGAACTTTCCCCCAGGACCGCGAAGAATTTCTCGAGCCAACCTTCTTCGTAGCAATGCTCAAAGGTGCCGGGCCATCCGCCAAACTTTTCCATGTCATCGCCCATAGCGGCGATGCCATCGGGATGCACGGCGGCGGCGTCACGCAGGTTCGCGATGACCTTTTCCACCGTGTCCCACGGAATGAGGTAGCGGAGCGCCTTCTGTCCGGGGATCAGTCGGATGGTTTGGCCACGGTCTTCGGCTATGTAGTCGGCGAAGAGCTCTTCTGGTTCAAATCCCGCGGACAGAAAGTGAATGTCGTCGAGGACCGTGTAAGTGAAGCCCGCCTCGGCCAGTACGGAGGCGAGTTGCGGCTCCCACACGCGCTCAGCAAGCCATGCTCCTGAAGGATGCCGGCCAAAATGACGCTCGAGATAATCCGAGAGGCGGGCGAGTTGCACCCGCTGATCTGCGGGCGGGATGGAAATCAAGATCGGCTCGTAAAAACCGCCTCCCAGCATTTCCACCTGGCCATTCTTCACCAGCATTTTCAGGAGCTGGAAATATTCAGGATGATGTTCTTCGATCCAGCTGAGCAGTGGGCCCGAATAGTGAAGACCCATACGAATGTGAGGATGTTTTTGGAGGGCCTCAATGAATGGCAGATAACAACGCGCGTACGATTGCTCGAAAACGTGGTCGAAATTACCGCAGGGCTGATGCGCGTGAACGATCAGAACCACATGAAGCTTGGGAGGCAAGGGAACGAGGTGGTCTCCTGGGAGACAGCATAACCTGCGGCGCGAAATTGTAAACTCTCAGACCGAGCAGGGGTACGCGAATCGCGCACCTCAATTGGATGCGTCGAGAGCTTGAAGGGACGCAAGGGCCGGGGAGCGGTCAGGGAGTGGTGTGTTTCAGAATCCAAGTAGATAGGGCCGTCAAGGCCTCGGGTGCGAAGGTCTCTTCAATGGCGCGGGACTCGGCAGGCAAACCGGTCTGGCAGTGCTGGAAAAGGTGATTCAAACCGGGCAATTCGGTGACCTGGAAATCCTTGTTGCCGCCGTCTTCGAGGGCCTTCTTGATGAGCGGCAAATTTTCTTTGGCAGTGACCTGCAAATCTTTCTCTCCACTCAACGCCAAGACCGGACACTTTGTTTTTTGCAAGGCGGGTGCAGGGTCGTAGTCGATGAAATAGCGGAACCACGGCGAGCTAGTCCAATGGATTTGCCGCTGCAGGAATGCGGGTGGCACGGCGGGGCCCAAATCGCTCGTTTTAACCAGATCACCCAGCTTGTTTTCCAGAGTCGCGCGATCTTTTTCTTGGCGGACGAGCAGGTACGATTGCCGGTCGAACTCGAGGCTCTTGGCGACTTGCTCCTCGGTGGCCCCAGCGGCTCTGGCAATGAGATTCGATTGCAGCAGCATGGTCTGCTCGCCGTTGGTCGCCGGGCCAGCGAGCATCACGATCCAGGCGGCGTCACTCGATCGCGAGGCGATCATCGGCGCGATCAGGGCACCCTCACTGTGGCCGATGATACCTACCCTTCTGGTGTCGATTTCTTTGCGGCCTTTCAGGAAGGCCAAAGCGGCCTCGGCGTCACTGGCGAAATCCGCTGTGGTGGCGTCGTCGTAACTACCTTTGGATTTGCCGATGCCGCGTTTGTCGTAGCGGAGCACGGCGAGGCCTTTGCGTGCGAGGTGGTCGGCCAAGATCAGGAAGGGGCGATGGCCGGAGTCCGCTTCGTCGCGGTCGAGCGGGCCGGATCCGGCGAGGAGAATCGCGGCGGCGAATGGTCCTGGACCACGCGGAAGCGTAAAGGTTCCGGCGAGCAAGGTACCGGCCTTGGTATTTTGGAAGACCACCTCTTGTTCGACATACGGATATGGTTTCGCGGGGGTTTGCGGGCGGCGCAATTCCAGGATTTGGCCGGAGCGCTTGAAATTGAGAGCGCTTGAATGGTCACTTTGCTTCCAGGTCCCCAAAATTGCATTTTTTGCGGCATTCAGCGTGCCGTCGTAAATACCACCCACATCTGGCACATCGAAGTGGATAGCAGACTCTTTCTGATTGACATTCGTTGCGGGGAAGCCGTTGATGCCCTGGTCGATGCTGTCCAATGCGGCGACAAGCTGGCCTTGGGTGTCGTGCGCTATGTGCAACTGTAGGCGGAAGCGCATGCCGCTGGTCTCGAGAGCGCCCTGCCAAACGCCCTCGGCTGCGGCAAGCGCTTCTGAGCGCTGCTTCGCGCTGGTATCGAGCGGCTGGCGATGGAAGATGAGAGGGAGGTTGGCTCCCCCCTGCGTCCAAACGCCATCGATGGCGTGGCCATCGTTGGAAACTTTGCCTTCGTAGGACGCGTTGACGGAGGCTACTTCGAACTTAACCGCAAAGCCGGTGCGCGCGATGGAGGAAACTTCGATGCCGTAAACGCCTTGGTCCAGACTGTCGAGCGCGGCGTGCAACGAGCCATCGCCAGCTTTCGAGACGTGCAGGACAAGATGAAGAACGGCGTCGCCGGCTTGGAGCGTGCCCGCCCACGCGCCTTCCAGTGTCTGGACGCGCGCCTGAGCGGTTGGTGGCGCAACCGCCTGAGTTTGCGCTTGCGGAGCGGCGCGCGCGGTGACCCCAAGGAACAGGAACACCGCACATAGGAAAAATCGGCGATTCACAGAGCTTCTCCGGATACGGGACTAAAATGGTAGATGAGTTCGGACCCCAGAACGTTGGTCGGAGAAGTGCATTTTGGGTGCGCGGGTTGGCGCCGAGGGGGGAAAAAAAAGCGGCACACCGAAGCGTGCCGCGGGATACCAACCAATACGGTGCCTCGCCCCGAGCTACTTTTTGGTGTACCAGTCGGCGTTGACCGGAGTGTAGCTCTGCCACTTTTCAGGAAGGTCTTCGAGTGCGAAAATGGCCGTCACGGGGCAGACGGGCACGCAAGCGCCACAATCGATGCATTCCGTCGGATTGATGTACAGCTGCTTTTCAGCCTCATGCTCGGGTTCATCCTTGCGCGGGTGAATGCAGTCCACCGGGCAGACGTCCACGCAGGCGCTGTCTTTGGTCCCGATGCACGGCTCGGCAATCACGTAAGCCATTCAAGATCTCCTTTGTTCGGACCACGGGCCGTGGTTGATTTTCTTTAAACACGCGACCGGCGGAAATTTCCTTATACCACGGCCCCCGTAGGGCCAACAAGCCGCTTACGTGCATTGTACGCGGCACGAATGGGTTTCTCAACTTCAAGGCATCCGGATAGAATGGTTGGGGAAGGAATATTCATGAAAATCCGGACTGCCTTTGTCGCGCTTCTTCTTGCGGCGACCACGACGCTGGCGACCACGCAAACCACTGCGCCGCACGATCCCGAATTGATTGACGCGCAAGGCTATCAAAAGGTGCTCGATCAATACCACGGGAAGCCGGTGCTGATCACGTTTTGGGCGACATGGTGTGAACCCTGCCGCGACGAATACCCCATGCTGAACGAACTTGCAAAGCAGTACGCGCCGCAGGGGTTGCGCGTGGTGGGCGTCAATCTCGACGACGAGGGCGACTTGATTCTGACCAGGCGCTTTATCGCGCGATATAAGCCGGTATTTCCCAACTACCGTAAGAAAGCCGGCGGCGAGTCCGCGTTTGTGCAAACGGTCCTGCCGGGATGGAGTGGCGCGATTCCCGCATCGTTCTTTTATGCCAAAGACGGGCGGCAGATCGGCCACTTGCTCGGCGCCAACAACCGGGAAACCTACGAAGCGGCCATTCGCAGCCTGCTGGCAGCGGAGGGAAGCACTGGCTCTGCGTCACAGACCAAGTAAGAATTCCCGCAATCCGTCATATCTTCCTCCAGAGGTGCCAAGTGCTCGACATGAAGGGCAATAAAGTCACGTATTTCGGCCACAGCACGTTTTCGCTGACGACTCCGTCAGGACAGGTGGCGCTGATCGACCCGTGGGTGATGACGAATCCCGTCTGTCCTGAAGCTCTGAAGAAGGTTCCGCGGCTCGACGTGATTTTCCTCTCACACGCTCATAGTGATCATTTAGGAGACCTGCTGGAGCTTGCCATGCGGCACAAGCCGCAGATCGTTGCGATTTTTGAGACGTGCCTATGGATCGGGAGTAAGGGCTTCGAGCAAGAGACCAGGCCTATGGGCAAGGGCGGCGCGCAGAAGGTTGGGGAGTTTGATGTCACCATGACCCATGCGTTCCATTCCAATTCGATCGACGACCATGGAACACGTCTCTACGCAGGCGAGCCTGCAGGCCTGGTGATCCGCATGCCGGGAGGTTTCACGGTATACCACGCCGGGGACACCGCACTGTTCGGCGACATGAAATGGATCGGCGAGCTGTACAAGCCGGACGTGGCCATGCTGCCGATCGGCGACCGTTTCACCATGGGCCCGCGAGAAGCGGCGTACGCTATTCGTCTCCTCGGTGTCCAACACGTGGTCCCCATGCACTACGCGACGTTTCCCTTTCTGGTCGGGCGGCCCGAAGCGCTTCAGAAAGAAGCCGCCGATATCGCGGGCCTGAAAATTCACGCACTGAAGCCGGGAGAAACTCTGTGATTCTTAGCAAGAATTTACGCAGCGGGTACATTCAGGAGGATGTGGAGAACTATCTTTACGAGCTGCTCCCTAAGCGAGATGCGGTCATCCTGGAGATGGAAGAATACGCCGCGAAGAACGGCGTGCCGATCATCGGGCCAGCAGTGGCGCGGTTGTTGACGCTGCTGGTGCAGGTTTCCGGCGCCAAGCGAATCTTTGAAATGGGGTCGGCGATCGGCTATTCGACAATTTGGCTGGCCCGCGCCGCCGGCCCGAAGGCCGAGGTATTCTACACCGACGGAAACCCCGACAACGCACGCCGCGCCCAAGAATATTTCCGGCGGGCGGGCATAACCAAAAGGGTGCATGTGCAGATCGGTGATGCACTGACCCTGCTGAGGAAAACTCCGGGGAAATTCGATTTCATCTTCAACGACGTCGACAAACACCAATACCCTGCCGCGTTGCGCACGGCGTTACCCAAGTTGCGGCCGGGCGGCCTGTTCCTTACCGACAACACGCTATGGTCAGGGAAAGCAGCGCGCCCAGCCGCGCAAGGAGATAGGGACACCCGCGGCGTGCAGGAGTTGAATCGGCTGGTGTACTCCTTGAAAGAACTGTTCCCTGTCCTGATCCCGCTCCGCGACGGCGTCACCGTCTGCCGCAAGAAGTAACGCCTGCAGGTTGCTTTTGGAGATGCTAGCCATGCATGGCCGGTGGAGGGCGCCTGCGACTTCAGTCGATTTCCTCGCCGCTTGGGCGCCTTCGACTGCCGGGAGGAGCATTCCCCACGAAAATTGCGCTCCCATGCGGACTTTATTCGCCACGCCGAAATTAATAAAACTAAAGGCCTACGGTTTCGCCGACGGACCCAGCGGCTTAATTCTCACGTCGCGGAACCAAATCTCAGAACCCTCGGCTTCCAGGAGAATTCGGCCGCTCTTGAGCGGAATCATGTGCGCAGGATTTTGCGTGTCGGGCTGCTTGATATCCCAGGCGGTGTTGACGATGCGTCCGTTCACTAAGTGCCGCGACCGATCTCCTTCGAGAATCACTTCCACGGTATTCCAGGCGCCGCGGTCCTCGAAGTCTCCTGACTTCAGGATGCGGCTCGAGTGTCCTGGCAGACTGCGAACACTTGTGCCTGTCGACATATCGTCGTCATACATCGGAAAGGTGGGGCTGATGAAGAAGCCGGTCACCGAAGCACCGTTTACGATCCAGAGATCGCCGACATCGGTCTCTTCAATCTGGCACTCGAGGGACAGCGGATAGATCCTATCGGGACCTACGGCAAGATACAGCAAGCCGCTGTTTCTCTTGCCTTCCGAAGATCGTTTGATTCCCCACTTGTACTCAACATGGATGCGTACATTGGAGAATTCCTGAAGCGTTGCGAGATATCCGTCTTCGCGCTTGTTCGTGGGGACGTCTAAAATATGAATCGCGCCGTTTTCGATTTTGAAGACGCCGTTCGGATCGCGGTTCTTTCCACTGGAAGCCAAATAGGTGTACCAGCCGTCGAAATTCTTCCCGTTGAACAGTGGAGTCCATCCATCCTCGGCCACAAACGCTGAGGCGAAACTCAATCCACGCGCAGCTATGATTAAGCAAATGGAGGTAAACCAGACTGTCGATTTCATATCTACCTCTACTTCTGCGACTAGGAACACTGTGGCGTCGGGTCGTCGCAGCCAACATGGTCCGACAAGATTCTGTTGCCCTTGTACTCGAGTTCAGTGGTATGGGCAAATCACAAATGTACAAGGGCCCGCGCCGGCTTTTTGGCGGCTTTGGTCACTCTGGGCGACTTTGCGAGTGGGTGCACAATTTGTGCACACCAGGTCAAATGCGCCGTCACGGGTCGCAGATTGTAGCACCAGTATACCTACGCCAGGGTCCCGTCAACTTTGTAGTCAGGCCACGGCTAGCAAATACGCGTGCTCCCGCGGAAGAACCGGCCCGAAGGCGTCAACTCTTCTTTCCGTGATCCTGTTCTTTGACGATTTTCGCAATGCTCAGAAGTTTCGAGCTGATCTTCAGGCCGGCGCGTTCCGCCGCAAGTGGGTTGACTTCAAAATGAACTTTGTTTCCTTCGACCGTCAGGTTGATGATCCCGCCCAGCACAGCGAACCCCTCGGTTTCGCCGACCGTCAAAGTGCTTGATCCCTTCAGGCCCCTCACAATCCTGTCGGCTTGGTCTTTCTCCGTGACAGGGACAAATACGATGTGGCACACGCTCAGGTTATCGCTTGGTCTCAGCGTCCTGACCTTCACCGGATGGCCCCCCACTTTCCGGGTCCGTAACTCGCCCTCAAGACCTTGGCTGAATGGATCACGACCAACGATGCATATCACCAGGGGCGTGCCCGTATCGCGGTAGGAGTCAGGAGGCCACTCGACAAACTTGGTAAAGTTGTACAGAAAAGCGAGTTTGAGCGGGTATTCGACACCTTCCTCATTCTGCGAAAGGGCTTTAGGAGCAGCACTCGAGAAGAGCCAGCCGGCGATGATGATGAAGAAGGAAGCCCGCCGGATTCGGCGCGAATCAACCCTGGCCACGAAACGCCAACCCGATCCTCCATCCATACGTTTCTGCAGGCGAATATTCATCATTGCAATTTGTAACCGACTTTGATTCGAAAATTTCGGCCATCCTGAAAGAGACCGTTCTCCGCCAGGCCATTGCCCGCAGGGTCGGCATATTTATGGTTAAACACGTTATAGAGGCTTGCCGAGAATTCCCATCTCTTTCGAAGGTTTCGGCTGAATAGGGTAACGTTGGGAACCACGTAGGCTGGCAAATATTTGCCCGTTAGGGTTGCTCTCTGGCTGATGTACTGCAGATCCATACTCGCGAACACCTTTTGTTTGATGAGAGGCACGCTAAGGCTTGCCTGGAAAAGGTGTTTCGGAGAATTGGTGAGAGGCTTTCGAGCGCCGGGATTAAATTCATTCTGAAAAGAGTAACTGACCGTGCCTTCCGGCCCGCCTGGCAATTTTCTCTTCAATTCAAAGTCCAGGCCTCGAAGGTCCAGCGATCCGGCATTGGTGAAAACAGCATTTCCATTTGTGGGGTCAACTTGCTCGCTGATCAGGCTACGGATGGGGTAATAAAATCCCGAGACGGTCATGCGGAAGTGATTGGCAAAGTATTGTTCCCACACTAGCTCCATGGTCTTGACGGTCTCTGGCCGGAGAGACGGGTTGGGTTCGTTTCCGGGCGCCGCGTAGAAAAGCTCGAAGAAGTTGGGAGCGCGAAAGGACTGGCCGTAAAGGAACTTAAAGGTCGCTTTATCCCAAGGAGTATAGATCAGAGCGGCGCGCGGGTTGGTGGTACCGCCAAATGTCGAATAGCGATCGTAGCGAAGGCCCAGATTCAAAACGAGGTTCCTGCGAAGGTGAATTTCATCCTGAGCGTAAACGGAAACTATATTTGAGGTTTTGTAGCTACTAAAATACTGAACGAAGGGTTGAAGGTCATAATTACCCT
>Ga0209526_10001921_pt1 | contig 13927 bp, 15 predicted proteins | sample JacPinW_OM2H0_M1_FD_188566 | JGI IMG/M metagenome (GOLD analysis project Ga0209526, IMG submission 188566) | Forest soil microbial communities from Algoma, Ontario, Canada - Jack Pine, Ontario site 1_JW_OM2H0_M1 (SPAdes) (version 2) | ecosystem: Environmental > Terrestrial > Soil > Boreal... | reverse complement strand
GTTGTCGGCGATCGCGTAGTTAGGGTGGTTCTCCTGGTGCAGGTACTTGTAGATAGGAAGTGCTCTGGTGTCGTACACGCCCATGGCGAGACCGGCGGCATCGCTGCCGGTTACGTAGAGATTCTGCTTCCCACCGTTCAGCTGGTACTGCTCCTGGTAGTAGCGATGCACGATGTCCCGTGTGCAACCACCCCGAAGACCGCTCCCTTTTAGCACTCCATTGGGATAGAAGGCTCCTGGCGCTGGGCAAGTGGTGTCAGATGGTGTGATGAAGGCGTCGATGCCGAACGGAGCGTTGGTGAAATGGCTATTGATTGGCGTGCTCGTCGCCGGTGGGAGTGTGCCCGTCGTGTCGGTGCAGGTTGTCGCAAGCGGCGCCGGCGAGGCCAGATTGACGTCGTTCTGCAGCAGGCAGGCGAAAACCGTCCCGTTCTGCTTGATCTGCAGCGTGTGAGCCGCGCTGGCGTTGGCGAGGCCGTTCACGCCTGGCCAGCTGCCGTACAGGTTGTCGAAGCTGTGGTTCTCCTGATAGATCACCACGATGTGGTTGATCTTGCCCAGTTGCGACCCGCCCCGATCTGACTCCGAACCGGCGGCCGGTAAGGCGCTGAGCGCAAGAAGCGAGGCGACCGCCGCAGGCACGATGATCCGAACGCGTGGATTCATGAGCTTCCCTCCTCCCCAGTTGGGGTGCCCGATGACGTCTTAGCTAGGGTACCTTTTTACGCGACTCAGTGGAAGAAATCAAGAAGATCCGGTTAAGGCTTGTCGACCGGGCCATGCCTGGCGCCGGTTGTCCTGGCCCAGCCAGAGGTAGAGGCACACCGTCAGGACGATGAGGTCCGTCAGCACGCCGGGCACCATGAGGATGCCGGCGGCGATCTGCTGGTCGACGAGCGGGACCGGATAGAAGGCGGCCGAGGCGAAGCCGAGGACCAGGCCCAGGAGGCGGAGCTGGGCGGACGAGAGAAAGAGGTAGATAGCCCGGCTGAGGTGCGACAGCCGGCAGTGGGCAGTCGGTTGCGCGATCACCTGTGACCAGAAGAAGTAGGCAAGGCCCAGCATGACGACCTGGCCCAATTGGCGCGGCCAGCCCGGGGCCGCGGTGGCGCGATAAACGGGCGGCAGATAGGCAAGCAGGAGGCCGCCGTTGAAGAGCAGGAAGGCGAGGATGGGCATGGCCAACGGCCGTTGCGCGGCGCGACGATGCCCAGAGAGCAACCGGCGAAATCGGGCTTCCGGCGCCCCCACCACCAGTACGGGCGCCACGAGCATCAGCAGCACGACCAGCTGCGCGGTACGGGTCGCCATCGATGCGCGCGCAAGAGCGTCGACGGGACCAGAGAGGCCGACGGCGACCATACCAAGCCCGACAAAGAAGGCCACGGCCCGCCAGCGGCGGCCGTTCCAGCCAGCCGGTGCGTCGAGCAATCGCACCGGCCGGCGGCCGCCCAGTACGTAGAGCACGCCAACGATGAACGAGAGACCGACCGCCATGGCTAGAGAATCGTGTGCAGGTGCTGTTGAAGAATGGCGTCCGACATCTGGCCGAGCTGAATGAAGCTCACCGTGCCCGATCGGTCGATGAACACGCTCACCGGCAGACCCACATTCACACCATACGCTCCGGCGATTTGACCAGCGGGGTCGAACACCGCCGGGAACCGCGCACTGACTTTACGTAGAAACGCTTGCATCGAGCTCGTGTTCGTCTGCTGATAATTGACGGCCAGGACCACCAGGCCCTGAGCCTTATAGATGTCGCTGGCTCGCTGGATCAGGGGCATCTCGTCCTGGCAGGGCGCGCACCACGTGGCCCAGAAATTGAGGAGCACCGGCTTGCCGCGATACTGGCTGAGTCGGATACGGCTCCCGTCGAGAGTCTGGGTGGTGAACTCGGGCGCTGCACGACCGACCGTGGCGCGACCACCCTGCACGGTGACGTTGATCGGCGCAGGTCGGCCCAGAAACTGCGTGCCGATCAGGAAGATGAAGACACCGGACAGCAGGAGGGCACCCATGATCTTGAAGCGCAACGACCAGGGGAGCCCGGGGTATGGTCGCGTGCTGATGGTGCCGTTCAGTGTGACAAAACCGCGCCGGCGGCCGCCAGGCCGAACAGCACGGCGAGGTACGCCAGGGAAAAATGGAAGAGGCGCGACGCCCAGCGAAGGCCCTCAGCCGTAAGTCCGCGCCATGCCATCCAGAGGAAGCTCCCACCAAGCGCAGCGGCGCCTACCGCATAGACCGGCCCAAACCAGATGCCCGGGATGACGCTGACCACCAGCAGCACCACGGAGTAGACGACGATCGATCGGCGGGTGTCGGCATCGGTGGCGACCACCGGCAGCATCGGGACGCCGACCTCCTGGTACTGCCGTCGCAGCAAAAGCGCCAGCGACCAGAAGTGCGGCGGAGTCCAGAAGAAGATCACCGCGAAGAGCGCCAGCGCCGGCGGGGTGATCGCACCTGTGACCACCGCCCAGCCCACGAGTGGCGGAAACGCGCCGGCGGCGCCGCCGATGACGATGTTCTGGCGGGTCGAGCGCTTCAGCCACATGGTGTACACGAAGACATAGAAGAGGCCACCCGCGAGTGCGAGCAGGGCCGCGAGGATGTTGGCCGACAGCGCCAGGGTGAGGAACCCGAGCGCCGATAGGCCAATGCCGAAGACCAGCGCATTGGCTGGGGCGATCCGGCCGGACGGTATCGGCCGGGTGCAGGTGCGCGCCATCACGGCATCGATGTCGCGATCGAACCAGCAGTTCACGGCCGCCGCTCCGCCCGCGGAGAAGGCGCCACCGGCGAGGGCGGCCAGCGTGAGCGACGTCCCTGGCCAGCCCCTCGCGGCGGCGATCATGGTGCCAAGCTCGGTGATCAACAGCAGCAAAAGGATGCGTGGCTTGGTCAGGCTGAGGTAGTCGGCGAGCGCCGACAATCCCCCACCCCGACCCTCCTCCGCAATGGGGGAGGTTATGAGGGACGTCTGGGTTTCGGCAATCATTCCGCTACTCCAGCATGCCCCGGTGTGAACGCGCGTCCACGCGCGTCCTCCTCACGGAACCAGAGGTAGAGGCAGGTGATGAAGACGATGGAGTAGGTGATCGAGCCGGGCACCCACATGATCCCCGCCCCGAATTGCTGATCGGTCAGCGCCGAGATGCCACCGGGTCGCGATGGCAGGGCCGCGTAGGAATAGAACGGGGCGGTCGCGAAGGCGAGCACGGCCGCCAGCGCCCAGGACGCGATGGTGGCGCCGAAGACAAAGACGACGCGATTGAACTGGGAGAGACGCGCATGGAAGGGATGCTGGTCGATCACCTGCGCCCAGAAGAGGATCCCAAGCCCGAGAAAGAGCCCGTGCTCGAGGTGATGAACCGCGTGGTTCCGCAGCGTCAGATCGTACGCCGCGGGCCAGTGCCAGAACCAGAGATTGGCGGTGGACAAGATGAAGGCGCCGGCCGGGGCGCTGAGCCAGTGGAAAGCCTGGCGCGGCGCGGCCAGGACCGGGTGCTTGACAAGAACCCGGGCCAATGGTCGGCGCAGCGCGAGCGGAAGACCGCGCCAGATCTGCATCCAGGGAGCGGCGACCACCATCAGCGGAGCGGCGACCATGATGAGCAGGAGATGCTGGGTCATGTGCGCCCAGAAGAGTTGACGAGCTAGCGTCTCCACGGGCGTGTCGAGGGCGAGCAGAATTGTCCCGAGCGCCGACCAGAACGCGACGGCCCGCCAGCGGGAGGAGTTCCAGCCCCCACCCTGCGCTCCCCCAGAGGGGGCGGGACCTTTCGAGGGAGAACGCGCACCCCATAGATAGAGGATGGCGGTGACCTCGACGCCCAGCAGAACCCAGGGTTCGATCGGCCAGGTCAGCGGATTCATCCAGCTCGCGGGCGAAGGCATCGCCCGGTTACGCGACGAAGTACAGGAGGATGTAGTTGACGATGCCGACGGCGGCAAGGAAGAGCAGGATCCAGGCAAAGGAGCCTGCTGGCTTCCGGCGCGTAATCGTGTCACCGGCCGGACCGGCCTGCGTCACGACACTGCCCAGCCAGGCGGTCGCCAGGGCGAACTGGATAACCCACGATCCGGTCATGCCGCTGAAGACGGCCGGATAACCGCCCTGCGTCAGACCAAACCCAAGGTGCCACATTTCATATCCCTGGAAGAGGGAGGTCGCAATCCCAAAGACGAGGGCGACCGGCGTGAGCAAGCGAAAGAGGAGGTCGCGCGACGCCTGGCGCGAGCCCAGGAAATACGTGATGGCGGTCAGCACGGCAAGGGCAACCACCACCGCCCCATAACCCTTGCTGGGTGGACCCACGCCCTGCCCTTGCCAGCCTTGATTGTTGTTGATCGCCCGCAAGTAGAAAAAGGCAAACCACCAGGCGGCAAAGAAGAAGATCTCGGCCCCGAGGAACAGCCAGGTGCCGATGGCAACCAGGCGCGTATCGAGCAGCGCCTCGGCATCGGCGGCGGCTTCGTAGCGGGTTCTAACCGCCACCGGTGACTCCCACGATGCCGCCGAGATCCGCCACCGGCCGGGCGTTCGGAATGCCGTAGTCGTAGGGGCCGGCGACGATGACGGGGACGCGGTCGAAATTGCGCGCGGGAACCGGGGTCGGCACTTGCCACTCGAGCGACCGGGCATGCCACGGATTGGCGAGCGCCGGCCGGCTGACAAAGAACCAGGAGTAGATCAGGTTGCCGGCAAATAGCACCATCGACCCGAAGAGGACGTAAGCGGAAACCGTTACCCAGCGGTTCAGTCCCACCAGAGCTGGGTCATAGGTTGAGACCCGGCGCGGCATGTTCAGCAAGCCAATGATGAACAGCGGGAAGAACGTGGAGTTGAACGCAATGAACATTGTCCAGAAGTGGATGCGCCCGATGGTCGGGCTCAACATCTTGCCGGTCATCTTCGGCAGCCAGTAGTACGCGGCGGCCATGAGCGCGAAGATCTCGCCTCCCATGATCGTGTAATGGAAGTGGGCCATCGAGAAGTAGCTTCCGTGCAGCGTCACATCGGTCGGCACGTCGGAGAGGTAGACACCCGAGATGCCGCCGATCAGGAAGTTGAAGAGAAAACCGAGACAGAACAACATCGGCACGGTGAACCAGACGCGCGCCCGCCAGAGCGTCCCCAGCGTCACCAGGAAGATGATGCCGGTGGGAATCGAGATCAGCTCGGTGGAAAGCATGTAGAACGGTCGCAGCACCGGCGCGATGCCGCTGACGAAAAGGTGGTGCTGCCAGACGAACCAGCTGAGCAGGGCGACGCCGAACAACCCGACGACCCCGGTGCGATAACCCCACAGCGGTTTGCGGGCGAAATGCGGAACGATCTCCATGATGATGCCGAACGCCGGCAGGATGAAGATGTAGACCTCGGGGTGGCCAAAGAACCAGAAGAGGTTCTCCCACAGGTAATTGCTCCCCCCATTGGAGGCGATGAAGAAGGACGTATTCAGCGAGCGGTCCATGGCCAGCATGATCAACGCGGCCGCCAGCACCGGCGCCGCCAGCAGGCCGAGGATCGAGGTGGTGAAGATCCCCCAGACGAAGATCGGCAGCCGGGTCCAGGTCATCCCTGGCGCACGCAGACCGATGATGGTGGCGAGCATATTCACGCCGGAAGTGACGAGGGCAACCGCGATCAGCGTGAAGCCGACGATGTAGCTGTCCATCCCCTGGCCGGCCTGCTCGGACAATGGCGGGTAGCCGGTCCATCCCGTCGGGAAACCGCCCCAGAAAGTGGCGGCGGCGAGGATGACCGCGGCCGGCGGCACCACCCAGAAAGAAAGCGCCTCCAGGCGCGGGAACGCCATGCGCCGGGCGCCGATCATGAGTGGCACCAGGTAGTTGCCGAAGGGACCGACGATCACGGCGCTCGTGATGAAGATCATCATCACGCTGTGCAGCCCGATTAGCGGGATGTAATTGCCTGACGGCGTGATGCTGGCGTCCGGCACCAGCAGGCTGGTGCGGATCAGCATGGCGCCGATGCCACCAAAGAGCAGCATCAGAAGGATGGTCACCAGGTACTGGAGCCCGATGACTTTGTGATCGAGGCTCAGGCGAAGGTAGCGGCCGATGCCGCGGTTCTCAGCCGGATCAGTGACGGGGTTAACCCGCCAGCCGAAGAGCCGCTCTAACGGATAGTTGAGGAAGCCGACTCCGGCGAGAAATGCAACCGTAGCGAACAGGTAGCCGAGGATGACCCCGGTGTTCTGATCGTCGATGTTCCCGAACAGCGTACCCAGCCATACGCCAAAGAAGTACGCCGGAATCGCGAGGAGGATCCCGGTGATGGGATTGTTCGGGAGCGACAACCTCCGTTCGGACACAACCATGCTCAACTCCCTTTCACCAGTGGCAACGGGAAGTAATACGGGGCGTAACTGGGGACCGCGTTGGCGATCGTCGCGAAATCCGTCTGCTGCTGGGCGATCCAGGTGTCGAAGTCACTCTGGCTGACGACCTGGCCCCCGGAATCCGCCATGTGGCCGTGCCACAGTCCGCAGAGCTCGGAGCAGCGCACCTGGAAGGCACCGGTTTTCTGCGGTGTTACGTGAAAGATGTTGTCCACGCCGGGGTTGGCATCGGCCTTGACACCCAGCTGGTACGCCCAGAAGGAGTGGATGACGTCGAGCGAGGTCACGTGCAGCTCGACCGGATGGTTGACCGGAAGGTAGAGATGCGTGGTCTCCACTCCGCCGTAATCCGGATAGCGGTAGGTGAAGTACCACTGCTGGGCAATCACCTGGACATGGATTTCCTTGTTCTCCTCCCCGGTGGTGCCGCTCCCGGTCTGGCCGCCTCCGATCGATCGGCCCGGTGCGCCCACCAACTGCGCGACATTTTCACTGGACAGCGTGGCGATGCCGACGACCGCCAGGAAAAGCACGAGAATGGCACTGATCGTCACCCAGGCAATCTGGACCGGCGTGTTGCCAAGCATCGGCGGGCCATCGACCAGCTCCGGGGTCGTGCGCCGGAAATAGATGGCCGAGTAAAGGATCATCATGACCACGCCGATGAAGACCGGTGTGGCCAAGGCGGTCAGGAGCTTGAGCGTGCTGGCCTGGTCCTGCCCCTGGATCGACTGGTCGTAGGGCGGATAGTTGATTTGCAGGACGGCGACGATGCCGATGGCGGAGAGAATCACCCAGATGATCAGGAGCCGCACCATGTGCGGCCGATCGGCTTCCTCGATGTGGAAAGCTGCCATGGCTAAGTAACGATCAGCGTGCCGCCCATGTACCCAATCGTCGACATGGGGCCGCCGTTTCCGAAGATCGTTTTGGCCGCACACGGCACGAAGCACTGCCAGCGGTACCGACCGGGGCCTTTCGTCTTGAAAGAGAACGTGATCACGTTGGTACTGCCGGCCGGCGCGTTGGCATTGACGCCCAGCAGCGGCACGAAGACGCCCAGGTCGGGAATGGCGAAGGTGTGGGCGGCCTGCGTCGGATCGATGGAGGTCATGTCGCTTTCCTGCGGGTTGCCCTTGTCGTCGAAAAAGGTGACGTGCATGTTGCCGCCCTCGGTGCCGAAGACCTTGCCCCAGAACGGGTTGCGCAGGCCGGTCGCTCCATCTTCCTGGTCGATCGTGACCTGGATGGTGGAGTTGGCCGGCACCGTCCAGGTTGTGGTCGGCAGGTAGCCGACCCAGTCGGGATGCGGATCGTTCGGCCGCGGCCACTCGAGCGCCTGTCCCACCGCGGCGACGGTCTCGAGGTGGAGCGTTGTCGGCGGCCCTGCGAGCGGGCCCGGTCTTGGCAACATGAAAAGCCCGACGAAGGCCACCATGGCGACGACAACGATGACCACCCCCGCGGCGACAAACGAGACCCTCCGGAGCATGCGTCTACCTCACGTCAGGCGATGTCTACGTCCCGGGCCTAAGTCTGAGGCTCGGTACGTGACTTGGAAAGGCGTGGCGGATTACAAAACTGTCAGAAAGGCCCCGCAGCCTACCGCGAACCGTTGTTTCCGTTCGAGCGACCATGGGACAATCCGCGCATGGCCGTCGTCGAGGAAGAGCCCGAACCGGGAGCGGGCCCAGCCGTTGTCATCATCACGGTCATCGTGCTGATCCTCCTGATCGCCGTGCTCTTCTACGGGCTCGCTGTTCAGCATTGGTTCGGGTTCGATCAGCCGGCGACGGTGGGTGCGGCGCCATCCGTGACACCCGCGCCTACGCCGAGCGCGTCGGCATCGGCGTCGGCATCGGCGTCGGCGAGCCCCTAGTCCCTTCCCCGACACTTACCGCGAAGGGGAGCGAGATCGTCAGCTCGGTTCCTTTGCCTACGTCGCTTCGGACGCTGAGCGTCCCACCGTGCGCCTCTGCGATCGTTTTGACGATCGCCAGCCCCAGGCCAAGCCCCTCGTTGTCGCGCTGGCGGCTGATATCCGAGCGGGCAAAGCGCTCGAAGATGCGGTCGAGGTCTTCTTTCGGGATGCCGGTCCCGGAGTCGCCCACGGTGATCTCGACCGCGTGATTGCGGCGGACCGAGAGCTCGATCCAGTCGTCGGGAGTCGTGTGCTTGACGGCGTTCTCCACCAGGGCGTCGATGGCCAGGGCCAACCGGTCGGCATCGGCGTCGACCACCGCCTCGTCGGTGGTCCCCAGCCGCCACTGCCTGGGCGTCGGCGACCAGCGCTGCAGCGCGCTCACGAGCACGGGCTCCACCTCGATCGGTTGCTTGTGAAGGAAATCGGGGTCGTCCGCCGCCGCCAGCATGAGGAGCCGATCGGAGAGCCGGCGCAGGCGCATCAGCTCCTCGAGCACGACCCTGCCATCCGAGGCCATTCGGGACGGATCGGTTGACCGCTGCAGCAGCTCGGCATGACCGATGGCCACCGTGATCGGGGTGCGCAATTCATGCGAGGCGTTCTGAATAAATCTCCGCTCGCGCTCGAGCAGCCGGAGGTTGGCGTCGGAGACGCGCTTCATCTGCTCCATGACGGAGAGCCGCCTGCGCGCGTGCCAGACCATGGCAAGGAACATCGCCGACATCAAGGGAACCTCGGTGATCTCGCCGAGCGGCTGGGCGCGCCGTGAGATGTCGATGGCCAGAGGGACGGCTGTGGCAACGATGATCACACCTAACACCATCAGCGTCGACTTCATACGCCAGACCCGGAAGCCGTAGAGGATCGTCAGGCTGACCCAGATGAAGTGGAACGGAACAGTCTCCCAGGCAGCGAAGACGTAGATCGCGCCAAGGTTCAGCACGGCAAAGACGCCCCAGGCGACATCGATCCAGAGGAAGCGTTTGGATGACCAGGGCCAGCGGTCAGGCCGCATCAATCCGATATCCCTCGCCGCGCACGGTCTTGATCGCTTCCCCGCCGAGCTTGGCGCGGAGCCGGCGGATGTAGACATCGACGACATTGGAGCCGGGGTCGAACCGGTAACCCCAGACGGTGGCAAGCAGGCGCTCCTTGCTGACGGTGTCGCCGGCGCTGGACATCAACTCCCGTAGCAGCAGGAACTCCCGCTCGGCAAGCAGCACACGACCGGACTCGGTGTGCACGTGATGGGCGATCAAGTCGAGGGTCAGTGGCCCGGCCGTCAGGCGAGTGCGCACCGAGCGCGCGTCCCGCAAGCGCGCCCGGACCCTGGCCAGCAGCTCTTCGAAGGAGAACGGCTTCACGAGGTAGTCGTCCGCACCCGCCTCGAGCGACGCCACCTTCGACGGGGTGTCGCCGAGCGCGGATAGCACGATCACCGGCTGGCCCGGATGCTGCCGGATGAGACGGTGGAGCACCTCGATGCCGCCGAGGTCGGGCAGGAGAAGGTCGAGGATGATCAGGTCATGCGGCGGTCCGAGCGCCGCCTTCAGGCCGCTGTCCCCGTCCGCCGCAAGGTCGACCGTAAAGCCTTCCCCGCGCAGCCCGCGCGAGACGAAATTGCGAATGCCGGGCTCGTCATCTATCAGAAGGATGCGACCGCCCGCCTGAACCGTTGCCATCACGCTGCCGCGCTCTCCAGAAAGCGAACGTCGTGCGCCAGCAGATCGGGCTCGATCGGGCCGGCCCATCCGGCGCGCTGGAAACCTTGCTTGTCGACGAGGTAGAGAACAGTGCTGTGGAGGACGTTGTCCGGTGTGCCCTGTACGGCGATGCTATATGCCTTCCAGACCGCGGCCAGCTGGTCGGGCGTGCCCTGCAGCCAGTGCCAGTCCCCACTCCAATGGTGAGTCGCGGCGAAAGCTCGCTCGCTATCCGGCGTATCGGTCGCCGGCGCCACGCTGACAACAAGCAGGGAGAGCTTGACGGTAGGCCCGAGCGCCCGTTGAGCCTGGCCCACCTGATCGCCGGCGAGCGGGCACAGCTGCTTGCAGTGCGAGTCGAGGAAGGTGATCGCCAGCACTCGGCCCCGAAGCGCCGCGACCGAGACTGCCTTGCCGTCCTGATCGGACAACGTGAAGTCGGGCGTTGGCATCGACGTCGGCGGCATGACGATGTCGGCTCGAAGGCCCGATGGCGCGGGCGTCGGGCCAGCGGTCGCCGACAGCTGGGGCGACAGTTTCGCCACCAGAAGCACGAGAAACACGATGGCGGCGAGCGCCGACAACGAAACCCAGGTGAGCGGTTTGCCCAGTATCCCCATCCAGGTGTCCCCGTCCCAGCTTACTCAGTACCAGGCGGGCGGCGAGGTTGCGGTGAGATCGACGCCCTGCGTCACCTGCACGGGCACCGGGGTCGCGGGTAGGGACGGAACGACAACAGACCCGGCCCCGCCCGCCGACGGCGAGTGTGCTGGGGTCGCGGCCAAGCTCGGCGATGGTGTTGCGGCCACTGGAACGGCGAGCCACCAGAGCTCGAAGTGCCCGGCCGCTCCGCTCGGGGCGAAGTAGACAAGCGCCTGGCCGTCTGGCGACCAGGTCGGAGACGCGTAGAGACCACCCTCGAGGAGGACGCGCGCCGGGCCCAGGCTGGTGCCGTTGAACGGAGCCACCTCGAGCCTGGCGATTTGTTTCCCGCCGGTGCAGATCATGGCAAGCTGCGTGCCGTCGGGTGAGAGTGCGGGCTCGCTGCAATTGTCCGCCAGGCTGGTCAAGGGCTTGCCAACCAAATCACCCGGCCGGCTTTGCAGCCGGATCTGGGAGTGGACCGCGGTGGACGAATCGATCGAGTGTTGGACGAAAAGAAGGCCGGTCCCGGCCAGCGGGATGGGGGTCACATCGCCGCCGGTGTACCAGTAGGGATCGGTACGGCGCCGCGCTTGAGATTGCAAACCGTTGAGCGGCATGCTCCAGATCGAGAGATCGTCGCCCGGCGCGGCGTTGACGTGTTTGGGGCCGTCATAGCTGTAGAACAGGGTCGCACCATCGGGCGACACGCGCGGATAGAAGGCCCAGTGGTTGTAATCGACAATGCGTGAATCATTTTTGGTCAGCCGCTTGAGGATGTGGCCATCCAGGTCCAGCAGGTAAAGATCACTCGAATACCCGCTGCGCAAGACGGCGATCAGATGGGTGTGGTCGGGTGTGACAGTAGGTTGCGACCATTCGCCTGGCGCGCCGATCTCGGTAAAGCCGCCGTCCTTGAGCCTGAAGAGCCGGCCGTCCTGGACGACGAGCATCGTGCCCGGTAGGACTAGCCGGGGCTTGGTCACCGTCGGGATGTCCGCTCGCGTTTTCACGACTTTGCTCTTCAGCGTGCCGAGGTACAGGTACACGCCTGATCCGAACGCCAGCATCATGGGGAGAAAAAGGATTGCCGCCAGCCGGCGCGCTATCACGGGAAGTTTTCCTTCGTCACCGCGAGGATTTGCGTCCAGTGAGGATAGATGACGCTCTGCCCACTGATCTGCGGTCCGTAGTTCGTGTAAAAGGGGGCGTAGAGAACGATTTGTTTGACGTTGGCAAGGTCGAATCCACTTGCGACACTCAGCAAGCTCCGCACCCGATCGAGTCCCATGCTGGTCTTGAAATTGCCTTTGAGCGCGTTGACGATGTCGGGTAGGTCCGCCGCGTTCAGGGTGCTCGCCTTGACCTTCATCGCCAGCAGGACTTGCTGCTGTCGGGCCGAGCGACCGAAATCGCCGTTGATGTCGTTGTGCCGCGACCGGACGTATTGCAGGGCGTGGCTGCCGTCGAGGTGCTGCGCGCCCGGCAGCACCGCGACCGTCTTGTAGCCGTAGAGGAACCCTCCGTTGATGTCGTCCGGGTAGGCATCATCGAGCACCGGGTTGGTGACGAAGACGTCGACCCCGCCAAGCAGGTCGATCAGCTTGATCAGACCATTGAGCCCGACCCAGGCGTATTCGTCGATGTGGACGTGGAAATTGCGCTCGACGGTGGCGATGGCGGCGGCCGCACCGCCGTAGGCGTAGGCGGCATCGATCTTCGCATTCTCACCAGTCCAGAGCGGTACCCAGAGGTCGCGGGGAATGGATTCCATCGTGACGTGCTTGCTGGCGGGATCGACCCGCACCAGGATCATCGACTGGGTCAATGGGGACTTGTTCTTCCCATCGTCGTCGGAACCGAGCAGTAGGACCGTGAACGGCGCGCCCGCAGCAGCGGCTGGCGTCGGGGTGACCTTCAGACCCGGACTGTTGCTGGGCGGCACGACGACGGTCTGACCGGTCTGTCCGACTCCCGCTACCACCACTGGAAGGAAGTAGGCGGCTGCGCCCGCCGTCCCGGACAACAGCAGGCAAAAGAGGGTAAGGATTACCAGACGCACAGGGTGCAAACGTGAGGCACGCCGCCGCCTTGCAGGCGCCCGACCTTCCATCAGAACGTACGAATCATGCGCTTTTCAAATGGGAGATTGATAAGAAAGCTCGCACACTGACACTAGCCCGCTGCGTTAGTCAACGGGCTGAGCAGTGTAAAGGCTACGATTTTCGGCCGCCGAGCCTACATTCTCGGCTGCGGATCAGCAGGTGTAGTTGGTATCGAACCCGGCGTGGAGGTACTGGACAAACCAGACCGGACGTCCCGAGAAACCGGTCCCGCAGTAGGCGTGGGCGCGTCGGGGCGAGGTCGACCCGGTGGCCACCCAGTCGGCCAGGACGCCTAAGACCGGCAGCTCACCGACGATCGTTCGCCATTGGTAAGCGGTGGAGTACACGCCGACGGCGGCCGGCGACTGCCGGAGGAGCGTATCGACGATGCCCTGGATCGCGTACTGGTTCAAGCTCAAGTCCGTAGACGACCAGCTGTTGCTGGTCTCGACATCGAGCCACCAGCTGCTGGGGCTGGTCACGCCCTGCGAAGCCGCATACGCAATCGAGCGCGACGCCTCACTGCAGCCCACCGCCCAGGCCACCTTCTGCGGCGAGGTTCCCTCGACGGTGGCCGACTGTGTCACGCATTCCACAGTGCTGTGCCTGCCGTCGACCTGTGTGTAGATCGGGTCGTAGCCCGTGTTGATATAGAGCGCGGCGTTGGTGGTGTGACTGTACTCATCGGCCAGGCACGGGTTGTAGTGGACGAAGGGATAGCCGCCGTTGACGCCAACGATGCCGAAGGCACCGGTGGGGTAGGGGCCGCCACACTGTGGGTAACTGATGTCGTAGCCGGTCGAGCCTGAGGTATAGGCCATGGCCCCGACCTGATTGGCCATGAGAACCCCGACGGTGGACAGGACCGCCGCGATCGGCAGGACACGACGAAGCCAGTGGTTCATGGGCCGCACCATTGTCGCCGCAAGTAGACCATCAGTCAATGCGCTGGCCCGTGACTCCACGTGACACCTTCACTGTCGGGAAACCGTGATCTCAGTCACAATGGGCGGGACATGAGCATGGCCGGGGCTCCAACGGCCGCCCCGATTGATCTCGCGGCAGCGACCGGGCACGCGATGCCTCGCCGCATTGGCGCCCTCATCGTCGACGCGCTGGTGATCTCGCTGCTCGACGCGATCGTCAACGGCACATTTGGGATCACCCGGGTCACGAGCG
>Ga0209526_10001920_pt1 | contig 13931 bp, 18 predicted proteins | sample JacPinW_OM2H0_M1_FD_188566 | JGI IMG/M metagenome (GOLD analysis project Ga0209526, IMG submission 188566) | Forest soil microbial communities from Algoma, Ontario, Canada - Jack Pine, Ontario site 1_JW_OM2H0_M1 (SPAdes) (version 2) | ecosystem: Environmental > Terrestrial > Soil > Boreal... | reverse complement strand
GTTGAGATTAACCTCGTCGTAGCCGAGAGCGGCTGCGATCTTCGCGCAGTGCGCAAGCTCTTTGGGCGCGCTGCCGCCGAGCTGAAGCGCAACCGGATGCTCCGCCGGATCGAAGGCAAGAAGCCGCGCGCGATCGCCGTGGATGACCGCCGCCGTTGTGATCATTTCCGTATAGATGCGTGCGCGGCGCGTGAGCAGGCGATGGAAGAACCGGCAATGCCGATCGGTCCATTCCATCATCGGAGCGATGGCGAATCTGCGGTCTAAGTGGTTCATTTCGTTCGAGTTTTCCATCGCGGATGCGCCCAGCAAGTTATCGGACCGACAGAGCAATCCGACATCTGCAGCCGTTCCCTAAGCCCGCTCTTCTAGAACCAATTTGGCCGAGGTTGGAAGGTGCTTCGTCCTTTTCGCGTTCTCGATGCACACGTAGCGCACACGACGCGGTGGCGGGCACACAGGCAGCAACGGCTTGTTCAGCAGCAGCGCCTGACGTGCCCAAACAGCGCATCAGCGACGGCCGCTGTCTGCTGTTCGCCACTGGAATACGACATTCCCGGTCGCCGATCGATGTCTCGCAATCAGAGTTTGCCGCGGGAGAACAACGTCCGCTGGATCGCGTCCAGCACCGCGTCGAGGTTGAGGCCCACATCCTCCGCAAGGAAGCGCAACACGAAATGGCCGTTCTCCTGGACCGATTGGTCTTTGCGACGGTCTCGGCGATATGCATCGACGCCTTCTAAGTGTTGCGCGCCATCCAGCTCGATCGCTATTCGCGCATCGTCGCAAAGCAAGTCAACTTCCATTCGACCCCAATTGTCGAATGGAATTGGCAACTCTGCGTTCAACCGAAAACTGTTTCGAACTTCAAGAAATATGTCCCAACATCACGACGCCGGTAATGAGGCCGTGCCCGAGTTTGAATTTTCAGCGCACATCGATGCCCGACTGCTCGGCAATGCGAGGAGGGCCCAAACGGCCGACACGCTCGCCGGCCGCCGCTGACACCTGCCCCTAAAAGGGGCAACGGCAACGAAGGGTCTGGAAATTCCGGCGCATGCAGTTTATATTCTTTCCGGGGCCATGGAAGGATTTTAGATGCCCACGCACCAGACGCTTCTCGTGACCGCGAACGAGGCTGCGTCGGTCACGGGTGTACCGTTGCGGCAGGTCCATCGGATCATCGATGCCGGCCTGCTGGAAGGTGCCGTGATGCGACAACGCAATACGAGACTGCTTAAGCGCAACGCTCTCGTCGGCCTCAAGCTGGCTCATGAGACGGCGGACTTTCTCACGGCCGAAGGCCGGCGCGTCGTGGTGGCGAAATTGATCCGCCGTCCGCGTCAAGCCGTCATTCGCGCCGATGCCGTCATCATCGACGCTCGTCGTGCGGCCAAGGCCGTCCGGTCGGGTCTCGATAAGTTGACGAAGGCGCGCCGGCTCGTATCCAGCACGCCCGGGGTGCTCTGCGGAACGCCGGTGTTCAAGGGGACGCGGATACCCGTGCACGATATCGTCGACATGCTGACGAATGGGGACAACCCGGCTGCGATCGTCAAGGCATATCCGCAGCTTGACAGGGAGCAGGTTCGGCTCGCCGCGATCTATGTCTTGGCTTATCCGCGGCGGGGCAGGCCGCGCACGAAAACAGGATGGCGATCACGGCCGCCGAAGACATCGGAGACGATCCGATCGCCTTTGATTTCCGTCGTGCCCGCGTGAAATTCCTCATTGACGAATGCTTAAGTCCGGAGCTCGTCCGACTCGCATATGAACGCGGATACGGAGATTCCACGCACGTCACCTGGCTCGGGCTGCGCTCGCGCAAGGACTGGTCGATTGTGCGCCGCGCGGTCGATGCCGGCTACGTGCTCGTAACGAACGACACATTCGACTTCACGTCGCTGATCAGCCGAGAGAGCATACACCCCGGATTGGTTTGCCTGGACGTGGCACCAGGATTAATGAGTCTCGAGGTCCAGAGGCAGTTGTTCGCCCTCGCCCTCGATCACCTCAGGGATATGGAGCCCATCAACGAGGTACTCCATGTCACGCTTCTGAAGGACCAAACGATCCGTATTAATCGCTACGATCTCCCACCTAGAAAGTAGAGTTTCCAACCATGTTGGGCGCGCGACCAGGGCCTTCCGCACCAACGCAGCGGCTGAACTATTGTGCCGCGATCTCATGCCCATTCCATCATCGGAGCGATGCAGAACAGGTGCGTGTTATAGTGCATGTACGGATTCAGCAGTTCTTAACTCATAATTAGTACAAATATCCGCGCAAAGGGACGGAAACGCTGCAGTTTCGGGCCCGGTCGGAGCTCGGCAAAGTCTGAGAGGAATTCCATGAACTTGCGCGCGCCTAATGTTGCTCTGTTCGTCATCGCGGGATGCCTGGCCATGGTGGGCGTGCTCTCTGCCCTCCCAATCGAACTGCCGATCCCCGGACTCAACCAGGGCAATGCAGCCTGGTACATTTTCCTCGGCTGGTTCCTGCTGGCGGCAGGCAGCGTCTTGCCGGAAAAGCACGTCAGCGCTCCTTCTACCTGACCTGATCTCGCCGGCCGAAAGGCCGGGTAGGCGTTTCATGAGTGCCGTGCATTGTCCCACAATGCGCGGCACGGATGTTTGTCCCTGCGATCCGGCCCCCGGTTTGGGAGTGTGGAGTCATCAGGCCAACAATCCGTTTAACGTCAGCCGCCACCCCCATCTTGTCGCTCGCAAGGCTGCGGTCGTAGTACAATCCGGCATGAAGAGTTGCCTGGTCCTGCGTCACGTCGCGTTCGAAGATCTCGGCACCTTGGCGGCAATCCTCACGCATCGCGGTATCGCTCCGCGCTACCTCGATATGGGCGTGGATCCGATTGATCCGGCTGAGGTCGCGCGAACCGATCTTCTGGTCGTGTTAGGAGGACCGATCGGCGTTTACGAGGTCAAGGCCTATCCCTTCCTCATCGACGAACTGAAGGTGATCGCGCAGCGCCTCATGCACCTGCGGCCCACCTTGGGCATTTGTCTCGGCGCGCAACTCATGGCCAAAGCGCTCGGCGCAAATGTAGCACCTGGACCGGCCAAAGAAATCGGTTTGGCACCCATTGAGCTGACGGCGGCGGGCCAGGAAAGCCCGCTGCGGCACCTAGCCGGCGTGCATGTCCTGCACTGGCACGGGGATAACCTTGAGCTCCCTCCTGGCTGTGAGCATCTTGCTTTAACCGCTCACTGCCCCATTCAAGCTTTCAGAAAAGGACCCAACGCGCTCGCAATGCAGTTTCACATCGAAGCCGATCCGACGCGCATGGAGTCCTGGCTGATCGGCCACACCGTCGAGCTCGGCAAAGCGAATATTCCGACAGCGACCCTGCGCAAGGAAATCGCCGAACTCGGAGGAGAACTGCAGCGGCACGGCGGGCAAGTCTTCAATGAGTGGCTCGACGGCGTGACGAGCTAAGTGCCGATCGGCGCGGCGCCGTCGCGTCCGGCTCGGATCGAAGAGAGGCCAAACGGCAATGCAGGACGTCAAGGAAAGGGTCGCCCTCACTTCGATTGCCGCGTCCGCAGGCCTGACCGCTGCCAAGGCACTGGTCGGGATCACCACTGGATCGCTTGCGATCCTCTCGGAAGCGGGACATTCGCTGCTTGATCTTGTCGCGACCGTCATGACCTATTTCGCCGTGCGGATATCCGGCAAGCCGGCGGACGAGGAGCATCATTACGGGCACGGCAAGATCGAGAGCGTGTCCGCGCTCGCGGAGACAGCGCTGCTCTTCTTGCTCTCGGGCATTGTGATCTGGGAGGCAATGCAGCGCCTCCTCGGCTGGCATCCTCATGCCGTCGCCACGACGGCATGGTCCTTCGTCGTGATGGCCGTATCGATCGTCATCGATTTCTTCCGCGCGCGCGTGCTCTATCGGGTGGCCGCTGAGACTTCGAGCGAGGCGCTGGAAGCGGACGCGCTGCATTTCGGTTCCGACATGTGGTCCTCGGCGGCCGTGCTCGTCGGGCTCGGCGCGGTCGCGCTCGGCTATCCGCTCGCCGATTCCGTTGCTGCCATGGTGGTTGCCATTTTCATCGTCATTGCCGGCTGGCGACTCGGACGGCGCACGCTCGAAACCCTGACCGACACGGCTCCCCCCGGAATCGCGGACAGGATTGCGCGCGTCGTGGAGCGCATACCGGGCGTGGTCGCGATGGAACGGCTGCGCGCGCGCCGGGCAGGCGGGGTGCTGTTCGTCGATCTGGTGGTTGCAGTGAGCCGGACGCTGCCGATTGATCGCGTAGCGGCGGTCAAGGATCGCATTGTGCGGGCAGTCCGCGAGGCGAGCCCGGGCGCGGAACTGACCGTAACCACCGAGCCGCGCGCCCTTGACGATGAGACTGTGCTCGAACGCGTCATGGTGATTGCGCGCAGCCGCGCCCTTGCCGTTCATCATGTCACCGTGCACGCGCTCGGAGAGCGGTTGGCGGTGTCGCTCGACCTCGAAGTCGATGGCAAGCTCACTCTGGGTGAGGCGCATGATATCGCGAGCGGACTCGAAAACGCGGTGCGCGAGGAGTTAGGGCCGGCCGTTGAGGTCGAGACTCATATCGAGCCGATGCAGCCGCAAGGAGAAGCCGGCCGCGACGCCCCACCCGAGCGGATCGCGGCCGTCCGCCAGGCGCTCAATGACATTGCTGCCAATGTCGACCTCGTCGGCGAAATCCATGCCGTGCGTGTGCGCGCAGCAGACGCCGGCGAAATCGTCAACTTCCATTGCGTGGTCGATCCGGCTGTAACTGTCGCCGACGCGCATGAGAAGGTCGACGAGGTGGAACGGGCGTTGCGGCTGCGCTTTCCCACCATTAAGCGCGTGACCGGACACGCCGAGCCGGTTGGGAGCAAGTAGGCTTCACCACGGCGCATTTTCGACGCCGTTGGTAAATTCGTCGCTGCAATAACTGCCACCCTGATACCAGTCGCCGATCGGATCGCGCGGCAGTTTCGATTGCGCGGCAAGCGCCTCGGCGGAGTGGTCCTCAGCCGCGTGGGTGGGACGATAGCCGAAACGAAAGGCCGAGCTGTTGTCCCACCAGCCGCGCGCATTATCCGAGATGCCATAGAAAATCTCACAGCGGATATCCGGATGATCGAGACCGATACGGATAAGTTGCGCGAGATCTTCCGGAGCAATCCAGATCGAAAGGCGACGCCGATCCACGGGCACGGCGCCGAAATTTCCGATCCGGATCGATGTGACCCGCAGCCCATGCTTGAACGCGTAGAGCGCGGCAATCCCCTCGCCGAATGCCTTGCTCACGCCGTAGCGAGAATCCGGCCGCACCGCGGCATCGACCCCGATGCGCCGCCGGCGGGGATAGAAACCGACCGCATGGTTGGACGACGCGAACACGACGCGTTCTACCCCCTGCCTGCGCGCCGCCTCGAACAGATTGTAACAGCCAATGATGTTTGCGTTGAGGATGGTCTCCCAGGATCCCTCAACCGAAAAGCCTCCGAGATGCACGATTCCCTGCACGCCGGCGACCGCGCGCTCGACCTGCGCCATATCGGCCAGGTCCGCCTGCACAAAGCGTTCCTCGGAGGAAAGATCAGCCGGCGTTTTGAGGTCGCTCAATCGAATGTTCGGATAAGCGCCCTTGAGCAGCCGGCGCATGCCCGTGCCAATGCCGCCTGCCGCGCCGGTGATGAGAACCGTTTGCATGATGTCACCTGATCCGAGCGCTACAGCGAATAACCCCCGTCCACGACAAGAGTCTGTGCCGTGACCATGGCAGCATCGGCGCACAGGAATACGATCGCCGCTGCGATGTCGGCCGGAGTGCACGCGCGCTTGAGCAGCGTGCGCTCGATGGAGGCCTGCTTGCGCTCGGCAGGCCATTGCCGCGTCCAGTCCGTATCGACGAAACCGGGCGCGACTGCATTGACCCGCACCTGCGGAGCAAGCGCGCGGGCGAGGTTCTTGGTCAAGTTGATGAGGCCGGCCTTGCTTGCGCCATAGGCCATGCTGGAGCCGGGCATGTTGCGGCCGGCGACTGAGGCGGTGTTGCAGACCGCTCCATGGGCCGATTTGAGCGCACTCGCCGCCGCGCGCGTGCAGCGAAAAGGGCCGAGCAGATTCGTGCTCAGAATCGTCGCCCAGAACTCATCGGTGAGCCGATCGAGCTCGCTGGGCGAGATCGGCTCTGCGGTAGCCGGGGTGCCCGCATTGTTGACGAGAAAATCAAGCCGCCCCAAGGCCGCGATTGCTTCACCGACCATTTTCTCTGCAGAGTCCGGGCTTGCAACATCCCCCGGCGCCGCAAACACGGCGTGGCCCTGTGCGCGCAGTCGCTCGACCGCGGTGGGACCGCGCTTGTCGTTCGGAAGGTGATTGAGCGCGACCTTCGCGCCGCGAGCAGCAAACAGCTCCGCGGTGGCCAAGCCGATGCCGGAGGCCGCGCCGGTCACCAGCGCGGTCTTGCCGTCAAGCCGTTCCATTTCAGCTATGTAGAAATTGCCGCAGAGCGGGGACCCGGCCTCAACGGCGCATTTCGCTAAACAGCACTCCGCCTTTCGCTTTGTCGGTTGGTTCCGATTCCACGATTTGCACCAGCACCGCCTCGACAGGGACGGAGAAATTCTTCACCACGGCGTCGGTGATATCCTTTATGAGCGCGCGCTTCTGATCGTGCGTACGGCCCTTGACGGCATGGACATAGACTTCAGGCATGTTCCTCTCCTGCTTGCGGCGTGGCACTTTTGCGCAGCCACTATAGCGAGATCGATGAACCGATAAAGATGGGGGGCGGCGCATGCGCCGCCCCCCATCTTTGCCGTGTCTGTTCCCAGTCGCGTCAATAGACGCGAGCGTATCCCGCCCAGACCGGACTGCCGAAATTGCCCCGGTGGGAAGGCTGCTCTCGCTCGCGATATCGCCGCTCGACCTGCTCGATACGCTGGCGTTTCTTCGCCGCGGGCGGCGGCGCGACCGGTGCTGGCGCGGCCGGGGCGGCCTCCGTGGGCTGACTGGAGACGTCTGCGGGCTCCGGCGCTGCCGCCACTGGGACCGGCTCAGATGTTGGAGGAGTTGGACTAACCGCATCAACCCGCCCGATGGGCACCGCGGCGATCGCTGGCCGTTCGTTGACGGCCGGCGCTAGTCGCGGTCGGTGCAGCTTGGGGACACTGGGAACAGCACAATCCACAGCCGCTCCTTCCTGGCATGCCGGCCTGGAAGTCTTGGTTTCGGCTGGTTTCTGCGCGGGTTCAATCGGGACGGATGCGTCCACGGGGGCAGGCATGACTAAGCCGGAATCGCGACTCATGGCATCAGGAGGAGCGAGCGCCATGGCCTTCATTGGATCAGGCTGCTCGTCCGCCATGAAGACGGCCAAGCCGCTCATCCCCGCGATCACGCCAAAGCCAATAAAGACGAGAACAAGCCCAAGTTTGCGGCCGAAGAGGTGAAGCGAGCCAAGGTAGCCGAACTCGGGATGCAGATCGCGCACCAAGGGCACAGAAACCTCCTCTGTACCCCCGTCCCTGTGGCACTATATAGCGAAACCAAGGGACGAATAAAAGTGTCCCGCGACCGGAAATTACGAATTTCTGCGCAGAACCAACGGAAAGCGCAAGCTGGTTAATGTATGTCACGCCGGCGCAGACGTGACAGCATAATGACAAATGACCCTTTCGAATCGGAGCCGCAGAGTTAGGTCAGGACTGCTGCTTCATCGCAATGCTGAATGAGCTACTATGGCGCGGGGACGGGGTGGAAACATGGCGGGAGGAAACGTCATGGAGCTCCGGACAGCGAGCCCTGGCAAACAGCTTCACAGCAGGCTGCAAAACTACTGCGCGCAATGCGGGGAGGCGATCTTCCTGCCTGAATGGTCTGAGTATCTCGACCGCCATCGCGTGCGCCATCTCTGGCAATGCGAAGCGTGCGGCTATAAGTTCGAGACGCTGGTCTCGTTCCCTGAAGCATAGGGTTTATCGAGCCGCCGCACCCAGCAGCGACAAATACAAATAGAGCCGCCGGTAATGCTGGTGGCTCTATTTCTTTCGTGCTGACAGTCTCGCGTGCCAGCAGCGTTCAGGTCGAGAGCGAAGGCTCGCGAGCCTGGGCAGGTGCCGTTTCCTCCTGGCCGGCGGGGCGGGCGGCCGGGGGCAATTGCAATACGGTTGCACGCTGGCCTTCACAAAGACGGGTAAGCAGCACCACCTGGCCGTCCGGGAACTCGAACGCATCGTGATGAGTCACCGCGTTGTCCATGTTGATCTGCCGAAAACGCGCGAGCCGCTGTCCAGTCTTCTTGTTCGGAAGGATTCCAATTCCGAACGAAGGCTCACATTCCACATTCGCCTCGAACGCAATCTCAGTGCCCGCAAGCAGGCACACTGCGACATTCGGCTCTCCGACTGCGGAAAAGCCACGTGTGATGGAATTACTGAATTTGGTCACCACCAGCTTGTCCTCGATTCTGGCGGGCCTGGTTGCGACGTGGTGCAAACTATAGTCACACATCAGTGGAACTCCTTTTCCTTATCTGGCCGAGATGATTCCTTAGCAATCCGCCCGAGAGACTTGAGTCGTTAGTCGTTCACCGGACATTGTCTCGATATCCTCACGTCGCCCTGATCGTCGTGCAGGAGCCGCTTTCGAGACCAGGTATCTTGCCCTGTGCTCGATACCGCTAAGGACCTGAGCGAAGAACTCCGCAGGCAAGGTCGAGTTCCCCGTGTCCGGTCATCTCGGTCACTGTCGCGGATAAACCCGCAGGCAGGGCACGAGGGCTGCGGCCGGAATGCGGCCGGACGAACGTACTTGTGCGGCAGCCCTTCACGCGGAATAATTCGCCTTCTGGGGCATTTAGAATAGCAAGCATAGCCTGCTGGTTTTCCGAAGCCGCCATTCCGGCTCCCCACTAGCCCGCAAGGAGAACTGCCATGAATGTGCACGCAAGACTCACGCCGGATGCCGAAGGCCTGGCCCACCAGGTCGACCCGTTGTCCCGACGCGGCTTCTTTATGACGGCATCGGCGGCGGCCGCAGCCGGCTATACCTTGGCTGCCGGGCCGGTGCGCGCCGATGCAATCCACACCGACACCACGGGGCTGACCGCAGGCGACGCAAAGGTCAAGGTCGCCGACGGCGAGATGCCAGCCTATTACGCGCGCCCGGCCAACACACAGAACGCGCCCGTGATCCTGGTCTGCATGGAGATTTTCGGTCTCCACGAATACATCAAGGACGTGGCGCGCCGGTTGGCCAAGGCCGGCGCATTTGCGGTCGCTCCCGATTATTATTTCCGCGTGGGCGAGGACCTCACCAAGATCACCGACTCCTCAAAGCTCATGCCTCTCGTCAATCGCAAGCCGGATGCCGAACTGTTTTCGGACCTCGATGCGACGGTGGCCTGGACCAAGTCGCAGGGAGCAGACACAAACCGCCTCGGGGTCATCGGGTTTTGCCGCGGCGGACGGAACACGTTGGAATATGCCGCCCATAACCCTGGCCTGAAAGCCGCCGTTGCGTTCTACGGTTTTCCGGTCGATCCGGACAGCCTGAAATCCATTTGGCCCAAGAGCCCGACCGAGCGCGCAGGCGAGATGAAAGCACCCGTTCTCGCCATGTACGGGGAGGCCGATCAGGGCATCCCTGTCTCCCAGGTGGAAGCCTTCAAGACTGCCTTGCAGGCCGCGGGAAAGACCTTTGAGATCAAAGTGTATCCGGGCGCTCCCCACGGATTCCACGCCGATTACCGAGCGAGCTACCGCAAGGACGCCGCCGAAGATGCCTGGAACCAGGCGATCGCGTGGTTCAAAAAATACGGCGTGCTGGCCTGATCACCACGCCGGTAAGTACAAAACGCGGCGCTTTTGGGCGCCGCGTTTTCAGAAAGTCAGAAGGGCAGCTCTGAGTGAGCAGAAGCGAAATCCGGAATTCAAGGCGAGCCACTGGGAATCTGCACCAGCTCCTGGATTTGTTCTGAGCTCAGCGGCGCGGGAATGAACTTTCCCGCGACCGCATCCGCCATGATCTGGTCCATGCCCGCGACGCGACCAGTGGCGAGGCTCTCCTTCGGGATGAGGCTGCGCACCCGCAGTACGATCTTTTCGGGAAGACCCGAATATTCCTCATAGTGTTTGAGCGCGGCCGGATCGGAATACATCCACTCGACCGTCTCCTGATAGGCGCGGTTGAACCGCGCAATGGCGTCGCGGCGGTTCTGCAAGTTGCTCACGCTGGTCAGATTGACACGAACCGTGCGTGTGCGCAGCGAGGCAACCTCGTTGCCGGTCGCGATGATACGGATCTTTCCATCTTCGAGGAGATCGAGCCCGAACGGCGCCGCGCCAAAGCCGACATCGACCTGGCCGGTCATTGTCTGGGTGATTGTCGCTGCGATATTGCCGGTCGAGGTCGGCTTGGCCGAGAGCTTGTACTGGGCAATGAGCGCCAGGAGCGCGGCATGGCTCGAGGAGCCGGTCAACGAGTACGCAACCGTCTTGTCGTTGAAATCCTCGACGCGCTGGATGGGCGAGTTCACCGGCACGTACCAGTACAAATCCGGCGCCCCGATCATTTCGCTCCCGATGATGCGAATCGGCGCTCCCTTGGCGAACGTCCCGACAGCGGCCGAGACCCCGGCCGCAGTGGCAATGTCCATGCTGCCTCCGATCACCGCCTGAATCGATTCCGGACCCGCCTGCACGTAGAGGATTTCAAGCGAGAGCCCGTACTTTTTGAAGATGCCGCCGCGTTGGCCGAGCTCGGCCACTCCGGCATCCCACGCCCCGCGCTGGGGGATTGCGACCTTCAGGTTCTCCTGCGAGCAGACGGCGGTGCTCACCAGCCCCAGCACCACGAGCGCCCGAAGGGCGGTGAAGATTGCTGCCATAACGCATCTCCTCCATTGGACCGGCAAGGCCGAGGCGGACTATATCCTCATCCATGCCGAACCCGTCGATCAATCCCGCGCAACAGCTCGATCGCGAATTCGCGCAGGAAAGGGCGTCGGCTCTCGGCCGGCTCGGGCGCGCCTTTGAGGCTGCGCTCGCCGCGCTCGCGGAGTTCGACCAAGCGCCTTCAGACACGCTCGATCGGCGTCAAATGCGCTCGGCTCTGGTCGCAGAAGCGAGCGTCGCGCTATGGCAGTTCATTGTGCAGCGTGAAGCCTGCGGATTGCGGGACATGCGGCAGGTGTTGCGGGATTATGCCGTGCCGGCGGAGGTTGCCGCACGCATGGGGGCCCTCCCCGTCTCGCCTGGCCGATTGCGAAGCCAGAAAAGTCCTTGACGAATCAGCGCCGTGACGCGCATGAGAGCGGCGAATGGCCTGACCTGTGGCCTGTTGCGAGCCTCCTTCTCCGTTTCCTCCCCGCGTGGCGTTTCAAACTGGGCGGCCCGCTTGGCCGCCCTTTCTTGTGGACGCGCGAGACAACCTGCGCGCGCGGCGCCTCTTCCTCTCACCTGCCGCCCGTGGCTCTCGTCGTGCGCAGATTTTCGCGCTAGCTTCCGGCACATGAATGCAAGCAACGCCTAGCGGAGAATGCCATGAATATGAGCGTCGGCATGCTCGATCACTACAACGTTTCAACCCGTAAGCTCGCCGATACCGTGCAATTCTATGAGGAGGTGCTTGGACTAAAAAACGGACCACGGCCGGCATTCGATTTCCCGGGCGCATGGCTTTACAGCGACGGGCATCCCGTCCTGCACCTCAACGACATTTCGCCCACCGACAAGCCGCAGCGGCCCGATTCCGGCGTCATTGATCACGTTGCCTTTGGCAGCCGGGGTTTTGACGCCATGAAGGAGCATCTGCGGCAAAAAGGCATACCCTTTCGGGTCAATCAGGTGCCGAATAGCCAGCGCTGGCAGATTTTCCTCAACGACCCCAACAACGTCGTCATCGAGCTGAACTTCAACGCCGCCAGCGAAGCTCCGCGCTGAACCGATCAGCGGGAGCGCTTGCTTGCTCTTGCGACCTTGTCGGCAATGAAGCGCGGCAGTGCAAATGCCGCGACATGCACTTCCGGCGTCCAGTATTTGGTCGGAAAGCTCCCTGCCCGCTTGTAGCGGCCAGCGATTGTCGCGACCGCCAATGCGCGCAGTTTCGGATTGTCCGAGGCCCATCCCATGGCCATGTGCCCGCCCACGTAGGTCGGGATCGCGGCGACATAGCAGGCGCCATCCGCAAACAGCTTGCGAAATTTCCTGATGCCCGTCACGAGCTCATCCGATTGGAGAATGGGGACTCCGTTCTGCGTGACCATGACGCCGCCGGCATTCATGCAGCGTCGGCAGGCGCGGTAAAACTTGTCGCTGAACAGAACCTTGCCCGGCCCTTGCGGGTCGGTCGAATCCACGATGATCACGTCGAAACGACGATCGGTCTTGGTCACATAATTCATGCCGTCGTCGATGACGAGATCAAAGCGCCGGTCGCTCAGTACCGGCCCCGTGAACTCCGGGAAGTGCTCCTTTGAGAACTCCACGACCGAGGCATCGATTTCAACCTGGGTGAGGCGCCTGACCGTCTTGTGCTTGAGCACCTCCTCGGCGATGCCGCAATCGCCTCCTCCGACGATCAAGACCTCGCGCGCGTTGCCATGGGCGAGGATGGGCACATGGGTCATCATCTCGTGATAGATGAATTCATCCTTGCTGGTGACCTGGGTGGCACCATCAAGCATAAGAACCTTGCCGAAGAAACCGTGCTCGAAAAGCACAAGATGCTGATGCTCCGTTTGCATCTCGTAGAGCACGCGTTCCACCGCATAGGTTATGCGGAACCCGAGATCGTCAAAGAGTGTCTCCGGGATCCAGCGCTTGCCGGCGGTCATCGGTCCTCGGCGAGACGGGGCCGCAAAAGAGCCGTTTGTCGCACTATCGCGTCCTCGGTCCCGCGTATCGGCTCAGGCGCCCTGCCCGCGCAGAATCTCGTTCACCTCCACGCGTTGCGCCCGGAAGGCGTCGCGCAGAACCGGAACGCAGGCGTCCGGATTTGCGTTGCCGCACATGAAGACGTCGATCGCGGCGTAGCCAGCGTCCGGCCAGGTATGGATCGAGATGTGGCTCTCCGCGAGGACTGCCACGCCGGAGACCCCGTTCGGCTGGAAATGGTGAACATGGATGTGCAGGAGGGTCGCGCGCGCCGCACCAACGGCGCGGCGCAGCGTCGCCTCGATCAGATCGATGTCGTCGAGACCCTGGGCGCCATGCAAGTCGACGATGAGATGCACGCCGGCACACCGCACTCCGTTGCGCTCAGCGAAATGGTCATCGCGTTCCTGCGCGGGCACAACCACGCTCACGGGTTTCCTTCGGACGGAGCCTGCAGGGCCCTTCTCCGATCGCAAGAGGGCGTTCTGGCGCATCGCCGTCCTCCCCAACCGAGCCATCCCAACGCCGAGGCAGCGCGCCCACGGCAAGCGAATGCCGCCCGATCTACCCGAAGAAGACGGACAGATCACAGCGGCTTGTCCCCACATAAAGCTCGCATCCCCGGAGTCAAGAAGATTCTGCATTGCACGAACTTAACCAACATTTCGCACGCGCTCGTCTGTAGCCCGGATGAGCGAAGCGAAATCCGGGAAGGTGCTCCCGCATATCGCCCGTCTCCGCTGAAGCTTCGACGGGCCAACTTGGAGCAAGGCCGCCGAAGCTTTGCGAAGGCGGCTTCGCTCATGCGGGCTACACCCCACAGGCGCACGCGCGGCTAGCGCGCCTTCTCAGGCAGATCGAGACGGATATGGAGCTCGCGCAACTGGCGCGGCGAGACTTCCGACGGGGCGCCCATCATCAGGTCCTGGGCACGCTGATTCATCGGAAACAGCACGACTTCCCGCAGGTTCTCCTCCCTGCATAAAAGCATCACGATGCGATCGATTCCGGGGGCGATCCCCCCGTGCGGCGGTGCACCCATGGACAGCGCGTGCAGC
>Ga0209526_10001919_pt1 | contig 13931 bp, 15 predicted proteins | sample JacPinW_OM2H0_M1_FD_188566 | JGI IMG/M metagenome (GOLD analysis project Ga0209526, IMG submission 188566) | Forest soil microbial communities from Algoma, Ontario, Canada - Jack Pine, Ontario site 1_JW_OM2H0_M1 (SPAdes) (version 2) | ecosystem: Environmental > Terrestrial > Soil > Boreal... | reverse complement strand
CTCGGCGCGGCAGGCGCCGGGCTCGCGGTCGTCTACCTGCGGCCGCCGCACACACCAGCCGTGCTGGAGCCGCTGGCGAACGCGCTGTCGGAGTTGTCCTGAGCCGCAGCCCCGGCCTGAGCCTGGCCGCCGTCATCGGCCGCCCAGGCGCCTCTCATCCCGCCACCCCCCGGCAGGTGACGCCGGCCCGCCTCCCGCCCCCGGCTGCCGGCGCCACCGCCGCCCCCCGCATCGCGACCCGCAAACATTCATGCCGGCCCCCACTCGCCTGTGCCACGAAAGTGCCAGCCCGGCCTTGCTCCACGATTAAGGCGTGATTGCGGCGGTGCCGCCACTGCGGGGTCTCGTGGCGCTGCCGAGGCGAGCGATTTGATGATAGTATAGTTAACATGAAAGTTGAGCCGCGCCGGCCTTACCGGATGGACTCCCGGGCGCAAGCGGCGGCGGCGACGGGCGAGCGCATTCTCGACGCGGCCGTCAAGACGTTCTGGGAGATGCCCACTGACAAGGTCTCCCTGGATGAGGTCGCGCGGCGCGCTGGTGTTTCTGTTCAGACGGTGATCCGCCGCTTCGGCGGCCGGGAGGGATTGATGGCCGCCGCCGGCGCCCGGGAATCGGAGCGGGTCCGGCGCCAGCGTGACGAGGCACCAGTCGGTGACGTGGGCGCCGCCGTTCGCGTTCTTGTCGAGCACTATGAGCTGATGGGTGAGCCGGTCCTGAGGATGCTGGCCGAGGAAGTGCGTGTTCCCGCGCTTTCCGAGATCGCTGACGCAGGTCGTGCGTTGCACCGGGACTGGTGCGCGAGGGTTTTCGCGCCCGCGCTCAACGGCCGGACGGGTGTCGACCGGCGACGGCGGCTAGCTCAGCTCGTCGCGGTCTGTGATGTCTACACGTGGAAGCTGCTGCGTCTAGATGCCGGCCTGAGCCGCCGCCAGACCGAGATCGCGATGGCCGAACTGCTCAACCCGATGCTGGAGGAATCCTGATGGCTCGTATCCTCGCCTACACCTCGCCGTCGCGCGGGCACCTGTACCCGCTCACTCCCATCCTCGACGAACTGGCGCGCCGCGGCCACGACATCGCCGTCCGGACGCTGGCCTCTGAGGTTGCGCTGATGAACACGCGCGGGTTTGCCGCCGCGCCCATCAGCGAACAGGTAGAGGCCATCGAGCTTCAGGATTGGCGCGGCCGTAACCCGCGGCACGCACTGGAGATCGCGGTTCGCGGGTTCTGCGCCCGAGCCGGGCATGACGCAGCCGATCTGCGCCAAGCCATCGACCAAGAGCAGCCGGATGTCGTCGTAGTCGACGTGAACAGCTGGGGGGCGCTCGCGGCGGCCGAGCGGTGGGGTGGCCCGTGGGCCGCCTTTTGCCCCTACCCGCTGGCCCTGCGCTCCTCAGACGTACCGCCCTTCGGCCCGGGTCTGGCCCCCGCACGCGGGCCGCTCGGACGCATCCGCGACCGGCTGCTGCGCCCGCTGGTCCTGGGCACGGTCGAGAAGAAGATGCTCCCGCCGCTCAACAGCGTCCGCGCCCAGACGAGCCTGCCGCCGCTCCGCCACGCCGACGAACTCTTCCGCGCGCCGCCACTGATGTTGTATCTGACCGCCGAGCCATTCGAGTATCAGCGCAGCGATTGGCCCGACAGCATCGTCATGGTCGGACCATGCGCGTGGGAGCCACCCGCGGACCCTCCGGACTGGCTGGCTCGCATCGAGGAGCCCATCGTGCTCGTCACGACGTCATCGGAGTTCCAGGACGACGGCCGGCTCGTGAGCGTCGCGCTGCAGGCACTGGCCGGCGAACCGGTACACGTCATAGCAACCCTGCCCGCCGGCGACCCAGCCGACTACGACATCCCGGCCAACGCACACGTAGCGCGCTTCGTGCCGCACGGTGCCGTACTCGAGCGGGCGATCTGCGCCGTGACCCATGGCGGCATGGGCGCGACCCAGAAAGCACTCGCACGGGGAATACCGGTCTGCGCCGTCCCGTTCGGACGCGACCAACTCGAAGTCGCCCGCCGTGTCGAGGTCGCCGAGGCCGGCACCCGGCTGCCCGCGAACCGGCTTCGCCCCGACCGTCTCCGCGCAAAAACGCGAGAGGCCATTACCTGGACAACCGGCGCCCGGCGCGTCGCGGCCGGATTCGCCGCCGCAGGCGGCCCGGCCGCCGCGGCTACCGCAGTCGAAACCCGGCTGCTTGGCTTCCATCAAAGCCAAGCCCAAACCCCGGCAGGCGAACCACGGCGGTAAGTGGTCCAGATCCGCAATTGCCATGTGGTATCTGCTGTCCGCACTAGGATCGCAAAACGGACGACGTGTCCTAGCATCCAAACGGCAGGTCACCGCCTGGCATCGTGATGCAATGAATGTCCTTGGTACCAGCCGGGCATGCTGTGGAGGGCCTGTTGTCCGCCGTCATCCTGAACATCGTGGTGGGCCTGATGACGAGTCTCATCAGCGGAGGGTCGGTGTGGGCGTGGGGCCGCGCCCGGGTGACCCGGCGGCAACGGGAACGGGCCAGGTTCTTCGGGCTGTCGCCCGGTGACACCGGCCGCATCGTCGCGCCGCAGGCCTTCGGGGCGCCGCGGACCATCGCGAAGCACGACGTGTTCAGTATCGTCGAACTCGCGAAGCTGATGCGCGACCTGAAGGCGGACTTGGATGTCGTCAGCTCGGGTGAGGGCACTTACGGCATAGGGGACCTGACCGAGTTCTGCGTAGGCGGCCCGACCGCGAATGTGCGCATGCAGTCGCATCTCGCCCGCTTCCTGCCCGGCGTATCCATCCGTTCCTTCGCCCCTGACTCGCCGGAATCAGCCGCGATCGTCGCCGCCGGCCAGGAGTTCCTCCGGGAGCGGGACTCCCGCGAGTATGTTCTGGTCGCCAAAGTGAGGCCGCTTGACGGTGGGCACCCGCTGTTCCTTATCTGCGGCCAGACCGCCATCACCAACCGCGCGGCCGTCTCCTATCTCCGCGACCATTACCGCACGATCTCATCGGCGTATGGAGCCGGGCAGAACTGGTGCGTCGTCCTGCGCGTGGTGGCTCCTTCGGTCTATGGCCATCAAATGACCGAACTGGCCGCCGACGTGAGCGCAAGCGCCTTCTCGGCCGTCGCCGCAGCCGGTGGCGCGGCGTAACGGAACCAGGAGCCCATCTAGAGGATCATGGATCGTGATGCTGGCCGGTGGGCACAGGGCCAGTTGTGCGTGACACTGGGGGGTGGCGGACGTTGACGGCATCCGAGGTCGCCGAGTCCCGGCACGAAGGTGGAGGTCGGCGGTGACGGCCATGGACTCCACGCCGGCGGCGCCACCGTCGGCGGCAGATGCCTTCTACGACGCCCGGCGCGATGTTTACTACACCAAGCCGGTGCTGCGTGGCTGGCTGCACCTGCTCTGGTTCGGGGCGTCGCTGGTGGGCGGCACGCTGCTGCTGGCCCGCGCGCATGGAGCCACGCGGATCGCGGCAACTGCGGTCTACGCAGCCAGCGTGAGCGCGTTGTTCGGGGTCAGCGCGCTGTATCACCGCGGCAACTGGAACGCTGCGTGGCGCCGGCGCCTGCAGCGCCTGGACCACGCGATGATCTTCTTCCTCATCGCCGGCACGGCCACTCCCGCTTTCCTCCTCGCCGTACGTGGTGCCTTCGGGCTGGCCTGCCTGATCGTGCTGTGGACGCTCACCCTGACCGCGGCCGTGATCCACATGGCGTGGATGAACGCGCCAGAGCTCATGGTCGGCACGACGTTCGTCGGGCTGGGCTGGGTAGCCGGCCTTGCGCTGCCGGGGGTGTGGATCCATGCCGGTGTCGCGCCGGCCGTGCTGATGCTCGCGGGTGGCCTGCTCTACACGGCCGGAGCGATTTCCTACCGCCGCCGCCGGCCCGACCCCTATCCGTCGGTGTTCGGCTACCACGAGGTCTTTCACACCTACGTGTGCGCCGCCGCGGCGTGCCAGTATGCCGCGATAGCCCTGTTCGTCAGCTGAATCGGGGCGGCCTCCTGCTTGTCCCGGGGCCGCGATCGACATGCCACGGGGCCTGCTTGCTCTGCCCTAGCCGGACCCTGTTATCGCTCTTGGGCCGGCTGGCTCGTTTCGGCGGGGCGGGCGCCCGGCGGCCGGCCGCGGGGGCGCATCCTTCCGGCGTGGCTGGGCAGCCGCCCTGCTTCGGCCAGGGCGCGGCGGAGCAGGAATTCGATCTGGGCGTTGGTGCTGCGCAGCTCGTCGCCGGCCCATCTGGCCAGGGCGTCGTGGACGGCGGGGTCGAGCCGCAGCAGGACGCTTTTGCGTTCGGTCACTGTGATTCCGTGCCTGCCGCCGTCACTGGTAGAGGGAGCCGGTGTTGATGACGGGCTGGGTGGCCTGCTCGCTGCAGAGGACCACGAGCAGGTTGGAGACCATGGTGGCCTTGCGTTCCTCATCCAGTTCGACGACGCCTTCTGCCTCGAGCCGCTGCAGGGCCAGCTGGACCATGCCGACGGCGCCCTCCACGATCTTCTGCCGCGCGCCGACCACGGCGCTGGCCTGCTGCTGGCGCAGCATGGCCTGGGCGATCTCGGCGGCATACGACAGCCGGGTGAGGCGGGATTCGATGATGTGCACGCCGGCCGGCGCGACGCGCGCGGCGAGTTCGGCGGACAGCTTGCGGGTGATTTCTTCGGCGTTGTCGCGCAGCGACAGCGCGCCGCTGCCCCGGTTGTCGTAGGGGTAGCTGGAGGCGATGTGCCGCACGGCGGTCTCGGTCTGGATGGTGACGAACTCCGTGAAGTCATCGACGGAGTACAGGGCGCTGGCGGTGTCCTGGACTTGCCAGACGACCACGGCGGCGATCTCGATCGGGTTGCCGTCGGCGTCGTTGACCTTGGCCTGCGCTGATTCCTGGTTGCGGATCCGGGTGGAGACCGCGATGCGGCGGGTAAACGGGTTCACCCACTGCAAGCCCGAGTCGCGGATGGTGCCGCGGTACCGGCCGAATAGCTGGACGACACGGGCCCGCCCGGGGACGACCGGGGTGAGACCGCCCAGCGCGAGGGCGCTGGCGATGAAGATCAGGACGGCCAGCAGGACCAGCGCCGTGCCGGCGCCGCGACGCTGGTGACTGGCCACCACGAGGAGCGCCACCCCGGCCAGCAGCCCGGCGATGCCCAGCACCAGCATGCGCAGGCCGGGCCAGAACCGGGCCTCCCGCTCGGTCACCCGCCGGGCAGGCAGTTCCGGGCCTGCGGCCGCCGCGTCCTGGGTGGCCATTTCCGGCCCTGCGGCCGTTGTGTCCTGGGTGGCCATCTGGTGCCTCCTCCGGTTGACGTACCTGATAACACATGCTTAGCATACTGATATCTATTTTTCTTGGCAAGAGCCGAACCGCGGTGTGCATGGCAGGCGCCGCGGCCCGGCCCGGGACAAGGCGGACGTTGTGGGCAGCGACGACGGAGCACTCGAGTTGATCGGCTTGCGCCGGCGGTACGGTGACGGGGCCGGGCGGCAGGCAGGCCCCGGGACTGCGGCGATAGAAGTCAGCCACCTGACCAAGAATTTCGGCGGCCGGACCGCCATCGCGGATGTGTCGTTCAGCGTCGCCCGCGGCGAGGTGTTCGGGTTCCTGGGGCACCAGGCCGCGGTAGGCCGCTTGCCACGACCGGACATGCACGATGGCGATCCCCATCGCGTCCCCGGCTCCAGCCCGGCGGACGCTCATGCCGCAAGAGTGCTGCCGCGAGCAGCGTAAGGCAATCGATTTGGCGCCTGGACCCGAGGCCAGGCCATCACCAGCCTGGCGGTGGAGAACTCCACAATCGACCGATCGGGGCGTAGCCTAGCCGTCATTGCCGCAGCGGTGTCAGCGATAGGCATCGTTCGGATTGGGCCACGTCCCGGCCGCGGACCTTGACCGGAGGGACCCGGTGTCAGGGCTCCGTCGATCACGGCCCCTGGTTAAATGCACTGTATTCAGTGATCTGTGGCGCGGGGAGCGGATGATGGTGGCGGATGAGGTGGGGTCGGCCAGAGCGGCACGGCGTGGATATTGGCTGCCGTTGGTGCTGTGTGGCCTGCTCACCGCCGGTGCGGTACCGCTCAATGCGTGGGTGAGCGCATGGGGGAGCGGGTTGCATCAGGGCACATGGGTGGCCTATTCGCCGCTGACGCTGACGCGTACTGCCTATTTCCCCCCGCCAATGGGCTGGTTTGTGTTGGGCGGCGGGCCCTCCGGGCCTTCCTTTTACTACCTCGGCTGGTACTGGGCCGTGGTGCTCACGGCCGGTTATCTCCTGGCCGTCTTGTGGTATCGGTGGCAGGCCCGCCGGTCCGGCCGCGCGGCTCCGGCTCGCGGCTGTCTGGTGACCGCAGTGGTGCTTGCCGTGCTGGCCATCGCGCTGCCTGTGCTGACCCAGGCGGTGCCGTCGCTGTCCTGGCTGTGGCTGCGGGGACCGTGGGTGAAGGGAATCCCCGCCCTCCTGATCATCGGCGGCGCCTTGGGTGTCGTGGCCCGAGCCGAGCGCAGCCGCAGGCTGGCACTGGCCGCGTTGGTCTATGCCGTGGCTGCGCTACTGGCCGGCGGGGTGCTGGCGTTGATGCCAGACGAGATGCTCCTCTGGGGGCCGGCCTTTGGCGGGTGGCCGGGGTATCTCACCCCCCTTGCTGTCCTGCTACTGCCTGCCGCGGTGCTGGTCACGGCGGGGCTTGCCGCCTTCGCCGCGCAGCGCAGAGCCACACACTCGTGAGGCGGCGAGCGTTGGCCATCGCTTCCCGCGGCGGGAATCTCGCCCACCGCAAATTCGGTGGAGTCGCCGGATCACTCTCGCTAACGTGATCCGGTGATCACATGCAGCGATCTGGCACTTAGCCGCAGGGCGAGCCCGGTGCTTCGCCTCCGGCCGCTCCGGCTCGATGACGAGACGGCATTCCGGGCCGCTCACCACGTGATGGCAGCGGATAAATTCACATTCGGCCTTGGCCTTGAGCCCGGAATGCCGTGGAGCGCGTACCTCAAGACCCTGGACGAGCAACGGGCTGGTGTCAGCCTGCCGCCTAGCTGGGTTCCCGGGACGTTCCTGGTTGCCGATGTCGCAGGAGAGATCGTCGGCCGGTCCTCCATCCGCCACGCCCTCAACGACTTTCTCGAACGAGAAGGCGGCCATATTGGCTATGGCGTCCTTCCCGGGCACCGGCGGCGCGGCTACGCGACCGAGATCCTCCGGCAGAGCCTCGTCATCGCCAGGGCCAACGGAGTCGACCGGGTACTCGTGACCTGCGGCGAAGACAACGCCGGCTCGATAGCCGTCATCGAGGCGTGCGGCGGGCAGCTTGACTCTCTCATCCAGACTGCCCCACAGGCACCACGGATACGCCGGTACTTGATCGACTGAACTGTCGGCAGGCCGCGATAGACAGGGAGGCATGGCGCTGGCCGATGGCGACCGGAGGGGATATGGACTGGTCGGATATGGAGCGCTCCCAGCCGCGCCTGGCCGGGCTGGGCCGGCGGCGGTTGCTGGAGCCGGGCGTGGTGCTGGTGGCGACGATCCGCGGGGACGGCACGCCCCGGGTCAGCCCAGTGGAGCCCTTCGTGCTGGAGGGCATCTTGTGGCTTTCCATGCTGTGGCAGTCGAAGAAGGCTGCCGACCTGATGCGTGATCCGCGGATTCTGGTGCACAGCGTGGTCACCGGCCGGGACGGCGGTGAGGGGGAGTTCAAGATCCGCGGGACCGCCCGCGGCGAGCATGACCTGGCCGTCCAGCACCGCTACGCCGGCGCGGTGGCCGACCGCCTGGGGTGGGTCCCTGAGCCAGGGCGGTTCCATTTGTTCGCGGTGAGCATCGAGAACGTGACATTCATCCGCTACGACGACGCCACCGGAGACCAGCATGTCGCCATGTGGCCGCCGGCCCGCGAGTTCATCCGCCGGGGTACCTCCGCCACCAGCGTGGGAGAACCCGAGCCCGTGAACGACATCATCTTCGCCGGCTAACCCGGCAGAGCCGATGAGCCTGCAGCATGCACCCGATGCGCGGCTACGAGTGGACGTGTACTTCTTGATCAGCGCACCGGTTGCGGCACTGAGCCGCCGGGGCCAAGGGCCCCGCACGAACCGACCTTCGACCCTAGGCGGCCCGGCCCGGGAAAGTGAACTGTAAGAGCTATGGCATGCCTTGGATTCAAGGCAGCGTCTGTGCAGGATCTGGGCGGAAAACTGTTTGCGCCCGGCTGAGAAGAGAGGCCCGGCAAATGAAGCGCATCACATTGGCCACGCTGGCTGCCATCGTGTGCCTGGCGGTGCTCGCGGGCAAGGATGACATCCGCCAGTTCCGTCGTATGCACAGTATGTAGATGCGGCAAAGTTCGCGGTGGGACGTGGGGACAGGCCAGGGGAGGGCCGTCAGAGTTTCGTCAGAACCACTCCGCTGGGTCGTCGGAGATGGCGCACCGGTGCATGCCGTTCGTCGCGAGGCGTATCTCCTCCTCGGTGGGAGGACGCAGCATGGCCCAGCCGAGGGAGCCATGCACGGTCCACAGGCGCAGCTCATCTAGCTCGGGCGGCTCCAGGCCAGCCGGTGCGTAGCCGTGCAGGAAGCGCCGGATCAGCTCCCCGCTGTGTTCACCGCCGAACCCGGCGAGCACCTCCATGGCCCCCGCTGCCTGTGCGCCGGCCCAGTTCGCGCCGGCGGTGGTCCAATCGATCATCACGAACGAGCCGTCGCTCCTGATCAGCATTTCGCCGTACCAGCCGCCAAACCCATCCGGCGGCGTGTCCAGCCGCCCCAGGATGCGCTCGGCCCACGAGCGAGCCGTGGCTGGCCAGCGCCGGTCACCGATCAAGGCCCGGTACTGCGGCCTCCACCACTCGGACCGGCGGCGATTCCATCGCCCGCTGCCGGGAATCACCCGGGCATCCAGCCCCTCCAGCCGCCGGACGATCCGGCCGAGATGGGTGGCGAGCCGGTGGCCGGCGGGCGGGTCGGCGGCTACCAGGCCGGCGCCGGCGACGTGCTCCACTTCCCGCGTGATGTGAAACTCAATCCCGGCATCCGGCAGGTCGCCGGTGCGGTGCTCGAACTCAAGGACCGGAAAGCCGCGGGCGCGAAGCGCGGGAAGCAGCATCACCTCCCGCCACACGGCCCCGATTCCCTGAATGGGCAGCTTCAGATAGCGCGGCTCGAGCTCGGAGGAGAACGTAAGCCGGAAGACATCCGCCTCGTCCGATGGGACCCATTCGACCGCTGCGACGCCGCGGTAGAGGCTCCGCGCGATCCGCTCCGCCAGGGCTGTCTGTGGCTGCCGCGCCCGCCGGCCACCGGTCGGCACGTGGCCATGCTACAAGCGGCCGGCCGGGTCGAGGTGAGGCCGGCGGCGCTGAGCACCGCCGGCCTCGGGCCGGGACTGCACCGGGTCAGTGCTCGCAGGTGCGCGAGCACTCGCCTACCTCATGCATCTCTGACGCCGGCTCCGATCCGCTGCGGCGCCGGTGGCTCATCACCCTGCGGGCGCGGCGGGCGCGGCAGGCGCAGCAGCCGCGCGGCCCGGTCGGGCATCCACCAGTTCGCCCGGCCAAACAGCGACACCAGCGCCGGCAGGAGCAGCATCCGGACCACGATCGCGTCCAGCAGGACACCGGCGGCCATGCCCGCGGCGAGTTCGCGGACGGTGAGGTTGTTGCCGCTGGACAGTGAGGCGAGTGCGAAGAACAGGATCAGCGCTGCGCTGGTCACCAACCGCCCCGTATGGGAGACGCCCTCCACGAGGCCGTCGTGCGTGGAGCCGGTCCGGTCGTAACCTTCCCGGACCCGGGACAGGATGAACACCTCGTAGTCCATGGAGATGCCGAACAGGAACCCGAATAGCAGCATCGGCACGAAGGTGCCGACCGAGCCGGTCGCCGCCGTCCCCCATAGGGCCTGGGTGCCGATGCCGTGCTGGAACACCAGGACGATGATGCCGTAGGTCGCGGCGACCGACAGCGCGTTGAGCAGCACCGCCTTCGCGGGGAGCAGGATCGACTTCAGGCCGCGCGCCAGCAGCAGGAAGGTGACGATCGCGACCACGCCGAACAGGAGCGGGAACGCCGCGTAGGTGCTGTGGACCTCATCGATCTGCTGCGCCTGCTGCCCGCCGACCATCGCGTTGCGCGGCACGGTGTGCTTGATGTCGGCCAGTGACGTGCCGCCCTGCGAGGTCGCGATCTCGTGTGCTGGTATCGCCAGCACCATGGCGCTGCCGCCCTTATGCCAGGTCGCACCAGCCGGGGTGACCGCGCCACGCAGGCTCGACACGCTGTTCAGCGAGGTGACCACGGACGGGGCCGGTGCGGCGGCGGGGATCCAGACCGGGACGGTGGTGAGCGTCCCGCTGGGGAAGCCGTCGGCGTGCAGCGCGCGCAGCCCGCTGGCGTACGGGCCATTGCTCGCCAGGGCGGCCCCGGTGGGCTGGGAGATGTTGATCGTCGTCGCGACCCCGGCCAGTGCGCCCAGGATGCCCAGGCCCAGCACGGCGGCGGCCACCCGGTTGCGGATCACGCGATGCGCCCACCAGGTCCAGAACCGGCTTACTGCGCCCGCGGAGCGCCGCCTCGGCCAATCCAGCCGCGCCCCCATTTTCGACAGAACGACAGGCAGCAGTGTCAGCGCCACCAAGGTGGCGGTCGAGGGAATGAACAGCCCGGAGATCCCGATCCCGCGGACCAGCGACACCGGGACGACGATCAGCGCGAACAGCCCGAGGGAGGCAGTGATCCCGCTGACCAGCACGGCGTGCCCGGCGCGGTGCATGGCCGCCTGGACCGCCTCCGCGTTCGGCCGGCCCGCCTTTCGTTCCTCCCGCCACCGGTTGACGATCAGCAGCGAGTAGTCGATCGACAGTCCCAGCCCGAGCAGCGCCACGATGAACTGCACCGCGGGGTTGATCGGCGTGGACGACGGCACCACGTAGGTCAGCCCGTAGATGAACAGCTGCATGGTCAGCACCGACACCAGCGCCATGATCAGCGGCAGGAGCGCCAGGAACGACCCGAACACCCACGCCAGCACCAGCAACGCGCCCAGCGCGCCGATCAGCAGTTCGCTGAGCACACTGGCGTTAGCGGCGGAGGCGTTGCCGGCCGCTAGCGCGTTCAATCCGGTGCTGTGCACCGTCGCGCCCGGCACCGCGGCCCTCGCTGCTGCGGCGAGTTGGTTGAGCACGCTGGCCGGCACGTCGGCCCCGGCACGGGGCGGGTAGACCAGCACGATCGTGCTCTTGCCGCCAGATCCTACGAGCGTCCGGCTTCCCGTGGACGCGTAGGACACCTCCCGGAGCCCCGGCGACGCCTTCGCGACCTGGGCATCAAACGCGTGCAGCCGGGCATTTACCCCCGCTGAGTTGACGGTCTGACCGTTCGGCAGGTTGATCACGAGGATGCCCGGATTTGACGTGACCCCCCCGTACTGCCTCGCGATCTGCTGATTGGCGGTGTAGGCGGCACTGTCCACGTGCACGCCGCTTTTGAGGTGTGCCGACACCGTGGGCGCCACCAGCACGCCCACGACGGTGATCGCCAGCCACAGCAGGCTGACCACCATCCGGTGCCGGACTACCCATCTACTCAGACCTTCCACGTGAACCTCCCGCACATCGCTTCGTCTTGATGACAGGGGCGACGCTAGGCGGGACAACCTTGCGCCACGCTTACGCGGGTGACCGGGCCGCCGTAAAACACCTGGTGACGGGCGCATTGACAACAGCCGACGTAGCGTGTTTGCTATAGCAAATGGCGCACGTCACACCGGCCGTGCGTATCCACACTGTTCCCCTCGGACGAAGGCCATGAATTCCAGCCCCGTGCACAAGCTGTCGACCGGCCCGTCGCTGGCCGATCAGGCGTACGCGGCGCTGCGCGAGGGGATCACCTCCGGCAGGTTTGCCCCCGGGCAGACGCTGACCGAACGCGCCCTGGCGGGCGACCTGGGCGTCAGCCCGACTCCGGTGCGGGAGGCCATCTCGCGGCTGGAGCATGAGAGGCTGCTCGAACGGGACGGGCGTGCCCTGACTGTCGCCGCACCGGGCGTGGACCGGCTCCGCGAACTGGTGCGCATCGAGGCCGCCCTGCGTGGGGTCGCGGCGCGGATCGCCGCCGAACGCGCGACAGCCGATGAGGTGGCCGAGATCGCTGCTATCCACGCTCAGGCGCAGCGCGTGAAGCAGCGGGGGCGCGCGGTCGAGGACGTCGCGCGAGACGTGCTCGCCAGCACGCGCCTGTTCCACGCGAAGATCGACCAGGCCGCCCACAATCCGATGCTGGCCGACATGATCGCGACCGCGACGGCATTCGACTGGGCGCTCCGCCTGCGGGCGGCCAGCACTCTCGGACGGCGATACCCGGCCAGGGAGGGGCACAGGGAGCATGCGGAGATCCTGGATGCCCTCCGTGCCCGCGACGGTGAGCGTGCCGAGCGGCTGATGGTCGCCCACACGCTCCGGACCGGACAGCAGTTCCTGGCGCTGGCCGATCTCGGGAACACCGAGGCGGGCGCCGCGCGCCCAGCCTCTACCACGTAGCACCCACACCACGTAGCAAGATCCACCGACGTAGCAAGATCCACCCGTAGCAAGAAGCAAGAGCCACCACGTAGCAAGATCCACACGTATACAAGATCCACACGTATACAAGATCCACACGAGCACCCCCCACCACGCGCCGTCCTCGTCCCGCCGGAACTGCGCGCCGAGTTGCTATAGCAAAGTTGCTATAGCAGAGAGGTCAAAGTATGAAGTATCACGCCTACACGGCCGGGGCGCTGTGCGCCGCGGTGTCCGCGCTGGTTCTGAGCGCCTGCGCGGCTAGCGGCGGAGGCACCACGGCCACGCCGTCGAAAGCGCCGACCGGACCTGTCTCGGTGGCCAGCCTGGCGAAGGCCACAAAGTCCGAAAAGGGCCTGGTCATCTACGGCAACGCGCCCACTCAGTACCTGCAGCCGGTGCTCAACGCGTTCCAAAAGCAATACCCCTGGATCAAGGTCACCGAGACCTCTCTGGGCGACACGACCACGTTCTCCAAGTACGAGGCCGAAGCCGCTCAGGGTGCGCGTACCGCCGACATCCTGATGGCCAGCGCGCCCGCGTCCTGGGTCCAGGCCGAGCACAACGGCGTAACGGCCAACGTGACACCGCTGGGGCTATCGAACTTTCCCTCGTGGGTCAATCAGGGGCACGGCGTCTTCGTGATGTCCGCCGAGCCCATCGTGGAGGTCTACAACCCCAAGTTGCTGCCGGTAGCGCAGGTACCGAGGACATACGCCCAGTTGGCTGCCGACACCGCCGGCAATCCGGCCAAGTACAAGCTGGTCTCCTATCCCATCGACGATCCGCTCAACTACGCGGGCATCTACGGGCTGATCCATGTTCTCGGGGCATCCCAGGTCTGGCATGACTACGGCGCGCTGGGGCCCAACACCAAGACCTTCAGCGAAGGCCTCGCGGGATTGCAGCAGATCATCCAAGGCGGGGCCTCGGTCGGCTACATGTCATCGGGTCTGGCCCAGGGGGTGGTCCCGCACTACAAAGGCCTCGCGTCCTACACCTTCATGAAGGACGCGACACCTCTCGTGCCGCGAGCGGTCGCGGTCACGGCCAAGGCCTCCAGCCCGGCCTCGGCGCAGTTGTTCCTGGACTTCCTGTACAGCAAGCCCGGACAGGATGCGCTGTGCGCGGGCGGGTTCGAGGCATCCATGAACAACTACCAGCCCGCCAACGGCTGCACGGCGTCGCTGACCAGCCTGCAGGCACAGGTCCCGGCCAACACGACCTACCTGGTGCCGATCACCCAGGCCGTGCTTGATCAGGTGCCTGCGATCACCAAGCAGTGGAACAAGGCGTTCCACCGCTGAGTGACCAGCAGCCGGGACTCAGCACCGTGATGACCGAAGGAACGGCCCCATGACAACTACGGCCGATCAGACTG
>Ga0209526_10001918_pt1 | contig 13936 bp, 15 predicted proteins | sample JacPinW_OM2H0_M1_FD_188566 | JGI IMG/M metagenome (GOLD analysis project Ga0209526, IMG submission 188566) | Forest soil microbial communities from Algoma, Ontario, Canada - Jack Pine, Ontario site 1_JW_OM2H0_M1 (SPAdes) (version 2) | ecosystem: Environmental > Terrestrial > Soil > Boreal... | reverse complement strand
CATTGTTGTCGTGCGTCTGACGGAACGAAAATGGCACAGCCCAATGAAGCCCTGGATGACAGCGATGATTCGCTGCGGCGAAAACTCGCTGGCGATGTATTGCTTCGGCGTTTTGCTGTCATTCATGGGCCACGCCGTCCTGGTTGAATTTTCCGGCGCCATCGCCATGCAGGTCGCCGTCAGCATCGCCGGGATCGCGCTGATGATCGCCGCAGCGACTCTCATGACCTGGACATCCCAGCTGGACCGGCGCGGGCCAAAGTTGTTTTGAGGGCGTAGCGCTGCGCTTGAGGACGGATCTAGCGCCGGCGCGCCACCGCTACGCCGAACAAAAATGCGACGAACAAGCTCGCGAGCGGCGCTTCCCGGGTAATGGCGCTGATGGTCGAGAGCGGCTTCCCTGGTTGCCGCGCGGTCACGATGGCGCGGCTTAGCCGATCAACCGCGGCCTGCAGTGCGGCGGAGACTTCCGTGATCGTGCGCGACACATCGGTTGCGGTATCGATGGCGCGCTCGGCCATGCCGGGTTGCGGTATTGGCTGAGGTGTTTCAATGATCACTTATCGTTACTCTCGAAGCTATGACCCTGGCTCGCCTGCCATGCGCAGAGGGATGAAGCGCGATGAGGCCGCCACCTTTGGCTATCCGCGCGAGCGCTAGTTCTGAATAGCGGGTCAAAGACCTTTGGCTATCCGCGACAGGCGCCGTGTTGAACGGCGGGCGACGGCCTCGTACAGAAAATGCGCGGCCGATAATTTTGTTCCCGGGTTGCCGCTGCTGTTGGGTCCTGATTTGAGTCCTGGGTTCCCTGGATTACACTGGCCTCCCAAAATAGCCGCAAAAGCGAAAATGATTAGTGGGCCGGCGAGCCGAAGCCTTCTTTCCTGACTTTTGCGAAGCACGTACAGATAAACACTACGGATGATTGTGATTACCTGAGAGGTTTTGTCGTGATCGGTGCTTCGAAATCAGATTTAACCAAACGAATTGCGGTGCTTGGTGCCCCCATCGATATTGGAGCGTCACAGCGCGGAACGCTGATGGGGCCTGCCGCTCTGAGAACGGCCGGTCTTTTGACCTTGCTCGACGGACTCGGCTTTGAAGTAAAAGACCACGGCGATCTCCCAATTGGCGATGTGGCCGACCTTGCTGACGCCCCGCCTGACAATGCCAAGCACTACAGGGAAATCCAGCGCTGGACCCGGGCACTGAGTGCGCGCGCCTATGAGCTGGCGCGATCCGGCGCGATCCCGATCTTTCTCGGCGGAGATCACACTCTATCGATGGGTTCGGTGAATGGGGTTGTTCGCCACTGGCACGAAATTGGCCGTGAGCTCTTCGTTGTATGGCTGGATGCGCACGCGGACTACAACACCCCCGCGACGACGCTGTCCGGGAACATGCACGGGATGTCGGCGGCATTCTTGTGCGGCGAGCCCGGGCTGGACAGCCTGCTGGGTAGAGAGCCGCGCTCACCTATCGATCCTGATCAACTGCAACTATTCGGCACGCGCTCGATCGACAAACGGGAAAACGATCTGCTGCGGGATCGTCGCATCAGCGTTGCCGACATGCGCCAGATCGATGAGTTCGGGGTTGGGGTGCTGATCCGCCGCATCATAGACAAGGTGAAAGCCCGCCAAGGCGTACTGCACGTAAGTTTTGACCTTGATTTCCTCGACCCCAGCCTGGCACCCGGCGTCGGCACCACAGTACCCGGCGGCGCGACCTATCGAGAGGCGCATTTGGTGATGGAAATGCTGCATGATTCCGGGCTGGTTCAATCAGTCGATATTGTGGAACTCAACCCATTCCTCGATGAGCGGGGCCGTACCGCGCGCACCGCAATGGAACTCATCGGCAGCCTGTTTGGCCAGCAGATAACTGATAGGCCCACTCCGACCAATGCGATCGGGCCTGACGATTGAGGCACTTTGGTTTGACGGGCCTTGCTTCGGATTTGGAAAATGATCGTAAGACGAATGTCTCGGCGCTCGCAAATATTCCATATTTGGTTATCGGATGATCAATAGACGGTGATAGATCGGTCCGGCCACAAAGTTGCCAACGGTGTGCGCAATCTTTCTCCCGACGCAAGACGGAAAATGAAGGCGTACATTGCCGGATTTTTCCGCAATGGTAACTTATACTACCGAGGAACGGAAATACTCCGTTCCTGTGAGTGCTAAAAACAAGGCAATTATCCAAGAATTGTCACTGAGAATTATATTTGGAGGCTGCGCTCTCGAGGACGTCACTCATCCAGGAGCCAGCAATGTCTGAAAACGTCGACCCCAGTTCCGCAAGAAAAACCCCGGCTGTTTCGCGAGCTGGTCGCCACCCTGTGATCCTTCGGGTTTCTTCGCTTGTGGTGGCAAGTGTCCTTTCGCTCCTGATGATCACCACTGTCGTTCCACCGATTGTCGCAGATCAATCCGATCGGGCGGTGGTCAATGCCCCCGTTACACTATTGACGTCGCCCATCGACGGAGAAATCGACTCTTTGGCGATGAGTCCCGGTCACACGGTGGAAGCCGGTGATTCACTTGCGCAGATATCGAACGTTAGGTTGGATCGGGCAACTCTAATTTCGCTAGAGGAAAAGGCCGCGGAGGCTCGGGAAAAACTGGCAGCTGCGCAGGCAAACAAGGAATCGGACCGCGCATATCTGAAAATGATCGATTCCGAAATCGCGAACGAGACAGAACAACTTAAAACACAATTTCAGTCGCAGATCGCCGAACTGCGTGCGCGAGTTGCGCAATCCGAGTCCTTAAGCGCAGAAAAGAAGTCATTGGTTGATCGGCAGTCCGACATGGTCGCACGTGACGCCGCGAGCACGTATATGCTCAAGCCAACCACTCACCAGTATTCGGCCGCGCTTCATAATGCGGATGCCGAAAACGCGAAGCTCAATCAGAAAATCGCACAGCTCGATGCCATGGAAAAAGGCATTTATGTCGGAGATGATCTTATCGCGGTAGGTACCCTCGTTCAGAAACGGCGGGACGTCGACCTCGATGAAAAGCGAATGGAGATCGAGGAAAAAGAGCTTTCCGCGGTTTTGGAAGATCACCAGCGTCTGATAAATAAAGAGCAAAAGAGACTGGACACGTTGGCCGAAGCCAATGTGCGGGCTACCACCACGGGCAAAATCCTGAACGTGGGTGCTGCGCCCGGCCGGCACGTGAATGCCGGGGACTCGGTGGCGTCGCTCGTCGACTGCGACAAGCGCTTCGTTGTGGCGATTTTTTCGTATCGGCAGGGCCAGAGCATGAAGGTCGGCACCCGCGTCCGCGTGGACGGCGCTTCTTTCGGATCGGGCATCGTGACGGCTGTGTTGCCCAAGACGAGCGATAAGATCGACGACCGCTTCGCCGTCCCGTTCCCGCAAACCGAGCGGCGGGAACTGTACGCAATCATCGCCCCTGACAATCGGACGGATAGCACGGTCCACCCGGAAGTCGCAGCTCAGCACGAACAGTCGACGTCCTGTGACGTTGGTCAGTGGGTAACCGTGACCGAGGATGACGGCATCGTTCCTTCCATGTCGGTTACCTGGCGCCGTTTGGAAACGCTAGTGACGTCGTGGGGCAACAAGAGAGGTCCCGTCCAAGCGGAAGGCGGCAACGAAAGGAAACGTGAAGCAGGATTCGCCATGCTCGCGGCTGCATTCCGTTCAGCCCCGCAAGCGGAGCATCAATCGTCCGAGCTGGAAGATTGGATGCCGTGGACGGATGCTGCCGTCTCCCGATGATCCGATCTGTTGTCACCATCTTTTGCATCGCGACGATGACCAGTTCCATGGCGGCGGATGGCGGCCCGGAATCTCAGCGAGCGCGTTATTGCGCCCCGTTGGCCGACGCCGTCGCATCGCAGGCGGCCGGCGCTAAGGCGGGTTTTGTCCGCAGTTACGAGCACGGACAAGATGAGAGCCGCCTGCCCGCAGGTTTGGCTTCGACGGCATTTGTGTACGATAACGCTCTCGCAGTGATCGCCCTGGTTGCATGCGGAAACGTCACCAGTGCAACCACCATCGGCAATGCCTTGAGCGTCGCGGTCCGCCACGACCGCACTTTTACAGATGGCCGTGTTCGGAATGCTTATCGGGCGGGGCCTGTGGGCGAGGGGACTCCGGCATTGCCGGGGTGGTGGGATAGCAAACAAAACCTTTGGGCTGAAGACGCGGCCCAGGACGGCACTTCGACAGGCAACGTTGCCTGGGCAGCCTTGGCGCTACTAACGCTGCATCAAGCAACCAAGCAGGAGTCCTTCCTGGCGGACGCCGAGCGCCTGATCGATTGGGTTATTGCGAACGTGTCCTCAGGCAGCGGATTCCGCGGAGGATTCCACGGTTACGATCCGAAGCAGGTCCGACTCACATGGATATCGACTGAGCATAACGTCGATGTGTACGCGGCAGCGACTTGGCTATTCCGTCTGACAAGCGAGCAAAAATATGCAGATGCGGCATCTCAGGCCCGGCAGTTTCTCGGAAGAGCCTTCGATGTGGATCATTTCCTGTTGGGAACCAAACCCGACGGCAGCCTCAACGATAGCGGAATGCTCGCATTGGACGTACAGCTCTGGCCATGGATGGCAATCCCGGATGCGCCCGTACAATGGCGATCTGCCCTCAAGTTTGCTGCGACGCACCTGGCTGTCGGGGACGGCTTCGATTTTAACGGTGATCGGGATGGTCTTTGGGTCGAGGGGACCGCGCAGGCCTCGTTGGCATATCGGATCGCCGGCGATCCCGTCCGCAGCGCGCAATTGCTGACGACGCTTGAAGCCGATCGGACACCATCCGGCTTTCTCAACGCAACCCGAGCGGCGCGTGTGTCGACGGGTCTTTCGCTCGACCCTACCAGTACAGAAGCGGACTTTTTTTACTTCAGACGTCCTCATCTCGGAGCGACCGCTTGGGCGACGCTGGCGGCGACGGCGTGGAATCCATTTACCGGCAGAAAGGTGAACTGATGTTCGAAAGCGCTGCGGACAATTCATCAATCTTGTCGATAGATCTTGGGCTTCTGACCGGACTGCTTGTGATGGGGCGACTGCTTGATCCTTTGGTGGCTCGTGACCGGATCTTGTTCGGCTCGACCGCCGGCTCGTTGCTGGTGATATATGCCCTGTGGCGCTGGCATGACACGCTTCCGACATTCGCATTTTCCGTGCAGACTTTATGGGAGTATTTCTTCTTTGCTTTCGAGGCCCTCGCCATCGTCTACACGATGATGTCCATCGTCATTCTTTTTCGCAATATCGATCGGTCCGGGCAGGCTGATGCGGCGCAAAACAGCATGGAACGCGCAGGCAATTTCCCTCCCGTAGATATCTTTATCTGCACATATGACGAGCCACTCGAGATTTTAGAAAAGTCGATTCTGACCGCACTGGCATTGGACTATCCAGATGCCACCGTCTGGGTTCTGGACGATACAAGGCGAAAATGGCTCCGCGAATACTGTGAGACGGCGGGCGCGCGCTATATCACCCGGGACAACAACAGGGACGCTAAGGCAGGAAACCTGAACAACGGTCTTGCGGTCACGGCAGCCCAGACCAACGCCCCGGTTATTCTGGTGCTGGATGCGGATTTTGCTCCGCGCCGCGATTTCTTGAAGCGTACGGTCGGATTGCTTTCGAATCCGGACGTGGCCGTGGTCCAGACCCCGCAGTTCTATTACAATCCTGATCCGATCCAGCACAATCTGCTGGCGGCGCAGAGTTGGGTCGACGACCAACGCTTCTTTTTCGATATATTTCAGCCGGCCAAGGATGCGTGGGGATGCGCGTTCTGCGTAGGGACTTCCTTTGTCGTTCGCCGCGACCGTTTGACCGAGATCGGCGGATTTCCGAGCCAAGCGATCTCGGAAGATATAAATCTGACTTATACAATGTTGGCGAAGGGTTACCGAACGTCGTGGCTGAACGAGAGACTCAGCATTGGATTATCGGCCGAGGGAATACCCGAATACATCACGCAAAGGGCCCGCTGGTGCCTTGGAACGATTCAAGTGGCCTTGCTTCGTCAAGGGCCATTGTTTGGATCGGGATTTACGTTCACTCAAAGGTGGCACTATCTGCATGGTGTGTTGAATTGGCTCTGCAAGCCATTCATGGTGCTGCTGCTGGTGGCTCCTCCAATCTATTGGTTTGCGGGCATGCCAGCGTTCGAGACGGATTATCTTTCATTCTTGCGATATGGGGTGCCGGCTCTGCTCGGCCAGATGACCTACATGGCCTGGATTTCCAGGTCGCGCACGCTTCCCTTTTTTATGGAAGCAACCCACGCAGTGACGGCGTTTGCGATTACTGCCACGCTTCTCAGTGCTGTCGTTAAGCCGTTCGGACGGCCGTTCAAGATTACGGACAAGGGCGGCGACCGCTCCGCACCCCGGGTGCATTGGAAGCTCGCGTCCGTCTTCGGTTTGATCTCGCTAAGCTCTGCCGCCAGCATCGTTTGGGCGTTTGTCTCGCCATATGCGGCGGGCGAGATTTCCTCTGTCGATTTCTTCAATTTGCTCTGGGCCGGCATTGCGATGCTTATTGCCTTCATCGCGTTCCTGGTCTGCTTCGAGTTGCCTCGCGGCGAGGCACTCTTCGCGGTCGATGAAGCGGCCCAACTCGCTTTGGGCGATAACGTCATCTCCGGTCATGTTACCGGGCTCTCGACATCCAGTGCGCAGATGTCCTTCGCCCGAACGTTGCCGGCGCGTCTGTCCAATCAAACCGTCCAGCTTTATCTTGGTGCGCTTGGGTGGATCGAAGCGGAAGTTTCAAGCCATTCAAAAGCCGCCATTGGACTGCGCCTTCGACCGACATCTGCGCAGCATAAGCAACTCGTGGTCACGCTGTTCGGCTCGTCGTCCAGCAATGTCGCAGATACCGCCAGTATGAGAGGAGCAATTTTCGGAACGATATCGAGAGGGTTTCGAGGAAAATAACATCGAATATTGCATTCAAGGCGTCACGTTCGATTTCGGCCAGAAGGGGAATGTGCTGTTTGAAGCAGTATTTCAGCTCGTTCGTGACGGCGGCGCAGGCTGGATGCCGTGATCGGCGAAGTAGCGGTCGAGCGCATCCGGTGCGCCAGAGCCGTCGGCAAGCGCCACGTAAGTGTCAGGTCTGAGCAAATAAAGCGCATCGCGGGCGAGCCCCGCCACCTCATACTCGGATCGCCAGTCGAATATGTGAAGCGGTACGTTTTGAGCCGCGCACCATGCAGCGAGTTCGGCGCTGGCCGAGCCATAGACATGGACTTGCCAATCCATCGTTGCGAGCGTCGCGAAATTGTCCATACCATCAACCGGCGCCCATGGCAGACGGTCGCCGCCGTGGACATGCCCGGCCGCGCCACGGCTTAACGGGCTCCCGCGATAGTTCAGCGTGATCTGCGAGACGGTCCGGAACATAAACTCGCGAACCGGCGCAAATGCGATGGCGATCGGAATCAGCACGGGCGCGACACGCGTGCGCATGACATGGGCGATCCGCCCCTCCGCGGTCACGAAGCTGAATATGCGATCGGTTGTCGCGACCAGTCGTCGGGCGAAGCCGATCCTCTCGGCTTCGTAACTGTCGAGCAGATTGTCATCGGCGCGGCCGGCGAGCACGGCTGCAAGTTTCCAGGCGAGATTGATGGCGTCGCCAATCCCGGTATTCATGCCCTGTCCGCCGGCTGGACTGTGGATATGCGCCGCGTCGCCAAGCAGGAACGCCCGACTTCTGCGGAAATGCTGCGTCACCCGATGATGCACATGATAGGTTGAAAACCAGTTGACCTTCTTGACCTCGACCTTGAGGTCGTTGATCGCCCGGTCGCTGACGTCTTTAAACGTCAGCGAATCGGCGCGGTCGGCTCGCTCATCGCGTACCGTTCCGATCAGGCGCGCGCGTCCCTGTCCGGCCAGCGGGAACACGCCCAGGAAATCAGCCTCGTCGAGATCGATGTGCAATTCGCCGTTCAGTGCCGGGCCGGCTGCTTCGACATCGGCGACGTAGAAAATCTGCCGATAGGTGCCGCCGGGAAAGCCGGTGCCGATCGTTTCGCGCACGATCGAGCGCGCACCGTCACAACCGACGATGTAATTCACCTCGCAATCAACCTCCTGACCATTGGGCCCGCGCAGGCGAGCTATGACGCGATTTTCCCCCTGAGCAAAACTTATCAGTTCGGTGCGCCGCTCGACCGTGACATCAAGCGCTTCCAGCCGCTCGATCAGCAGCCGCTCGTGCTGGTCCTGGGGAAAGATTTGCAGGAAGGGGTAGGGCGTCAGGCGGGAGCCGACGTTTTCAAACGAAAGACGGGCCGCCGATTCGCCTTTCGCCCAAAGATTGACGGCGGGAACCTTGTGGCCCCTCGCGACCAAGGTCTGGGCAAGATCAAGCTGCCGGTAGAGTTCGAGCGTGCGTGCCTGAACCGCCAAAGCGCGCGAGGTGGTTCCTGGCTCGGCGGTCTTGTCAACAATACGCACCTTGACGCCGAGCTTTGTCAGCCAAAGTGCCAGCACCAGACCGCTCGGACCTGCACCAATGATCAGAACCTCAGTCCGTGGCATTCTGCTATGCTCCAATCCATCATTCATCGCGCCAGCCTATAAGGCGCGCAACTCACGGGAAACGCCATGCGAGATCGAAAATGGACCAGGCGCGAAGTGCTGAAGACCTCGACCGCGGTTGCTGCCGGGGTGCTGTTCGCCGAGCCGATCCGGGCGGCCGCGCCGGCGCCGACCAGCGTGACGCCCGCATTGATTGAGGCCGCGCGCAAGGAGGGCAAGGTCTCGTACTACTCCGCGCTGGAGCTGAACGTCGCCGAACGGTTGGGCAAGGCATTCGAAGCCAAATATCCCGGAATAGCCGTCCGCGTCGAGCGCTCGGGCGCCGAGCGGATCTTCCAGCGCATCGCCCAGGAGCAGGCGAGCGGCATCAACGCGGTCGACGTCGCCAACAGCACCGACCCCGCGCATTATCTTGACTGGAAAGGTAAGGACTGGCTCGCGCCTTACATTCCCGATGATGTGGCCCGGCATTTCCCGGCGGATCAAGTCGATCCTGATGGGATGTATGCGACCTCGTGCGGCTGGATCGAAGTCATCGGCTATAACACCAATCTGGTAAAGCCCGAGGAGGCGCCGAAAAGCTACGCCGATCTGCTCGATCCGAAGTGGCAAGGCAAGATCGTCAAGGCGCATCCCGGTTACAGCGGCGCGATCATGACCGCGACGTTCGTGCTCGCACGCGAACTGGGCTGGTCGTATTTCGAAAGGCTTGCCCAGCAAAAGGTGTTGCAGGTGCAGTCGGCGGCGGACCCGCCGAAAAAGCTGCTGCTGGGGGAGCGGGCCGTCATGGCCGACGGCAATGACTACAACCTGCTGCTGCTCAAGGACCAGGGTCAGCCAGTCGAGGTCGTCTATGCGACCGAAGGCTCACCGCTCATCATCGTTCCCAGCGGCGTGTTTCGCAGCGCACCCAATCCGAATGCCGCGCGGCTGTTCCAGAGTTTCTTTTTCAGCGCAGAGGGCCAGCAGTTGCTGGTCGATAATTACGCGCATCGCTCGTTCCATGCGCAAATCAAGGAAAAGCCCGGTCACCGGCCGCTGTCAGCACTGAAACTGCTCAAGTCCGACCCTGCCGCGGTGCTGGCGCAGAGCGAGGAGATCAAGGCGCGCTACGCCAAGCTTTTCAAGGTGTGATCGATGACGGAAGCGCACTGTCGGGAGAAGGGAACCAGTCCCGACCGAGCGTAATTTAGGTGTTTGCTGGCCGAAGATGCCTCCCTATTTGAAATATTTGGGAGGGTTCATTGGGTTGTTCTAGACCCGCCGCTTCGAACGGAGGATGAACGATGACCGAGCCAACCGACGTCGACCATGATCCTGCGGTAACATCGCGCCGGCGTTTTCTTCGCGAAGGTGGCGCATTGATGGGTGGGGCCGTTCTGGCGGGCGGTGTCGCCGGCCGCGACGCCTTGGCGGCCACCGCTAATGCGGACAACCTCCCGCCCAACGTTCCGGAATGGATGAAGACGCCCGGCGATCCGATGGGAAGCCAGCTTTATGGAACGCCTTCGCCGTTCGAGAAGAGCGTCGTCAAGAATATCCCGAAAAATCTGCCGCAGTACCTATCCGCGTCTGGACGGACGCCGCTGCAGGATCTCGATGGCATCATCACGCCAAACGGATTGTTCTACGAACGCCACCATGGCGGGGTTCCCACGATCGATCCGGCGCAGCATCGGCTCATGCTCCATGGCCTCGTCGACAAGCCGCTGATCTTCACCATGGATGATATCCGGCGCTTTCCCTCGCAATCGCACATCTATTTCCTCGAATGCTCAGGCAACCCCGTCTACAAGAAGCCTTACGGCAAGACGGCTTCCGATCTCGTCGGGCTCGTCAGCTGTGCCGAATGGACGGGGGTGAGCCTCAAACTCGTTTTACAGGAAGCGGGATTGCAGCCGGCAGCGAAATGGGTCGTCGCCGAAGGCGCGGATGCGGCGGCGATGACGCGCAGCATTCCGATCGAAAAATGTCTCGATGACGCGATGCTGGTATACAGCCAGAACGGCGAGCGGCTGCGACCGCAGCAAGGCTATCCGCTGCGGTTGCTGCTGCCGGGTTTCGAAGGCAATATGAACGTGAAATGGCTGCGCCGTCTGCACGTCACCGCGGAGCCGACTTACTCGCGCGAAGAAACATCCAAATATACCGATTTGATGCCGGACGGATCGGCGCGCGAGTTTACGTTCTACATGGAAGCCAAATCCATCATCACGCGACCCTCGGGCGAACAGCGGCTGAGCGCGCCCGGATTTCACGAGATCAGCGGCATTGCCTGGAGTGGGCACGGCAAGATCAGGCGCGTCGATGTCTCGGTCGATGACGGCAAGAGCTGGCAGGAAGCGCAGCTGCAGGACCCGGTGCTGACACGGGCGCTGACCCGCTTCAGGATTCCCTGGCATTGGGACGGCCAGACCGCCGTGATTCAAAGCCGCGCAATCGATGAAACCGGTTACGTCCAGCCGACGCTGGCCGAGCTTCTCGCGGTTCGCGGCGATAATCACTATTACCACAACAACGCGATCTGGCCCTGGCGCATCGCGGCTGACGGCGAGGTGACCAATGCCAACGCGTGAGCTTTTCATCGCAGCGTTGGTCGTTGTTGCGCTGGCGTGCGCGACGCGCGCCCAAGCGCAAAGCCCTTACGGCATCGGTCGATCAGCGACACCGGCGGAGATCGCGGGCTGGAACATCGATATCGATCGCGACGGCAACAACCTTCCAGCCGGAAGCGGCAGCGTCAGTCGCGGGCATGAGGTTTTCGATCAGCAATGTGCGTCCTGTCACGGCGCAAAGGGCGAGGGCGGCCTCGGCGAGCGGCTGGTCGGCGGGCAGGGCACGCTGGCGACGCCAAAGCCGGTGAGGACCGTCGGCAGCTATTGGCCGTACGCCCCGACGTTGTTCGATTATATCCGCCGCGCCATGCCGCAGAACGCGCCGCAGTCGCTAAGCAACGACGACGTCTATGCAGTCTCGGCCTATATTCTCAATTTGAACGACCTGCTTCCGGCTGACGCGACGCTCGACGCCAGGACGCTCAGCGCGATCAAGATGCCGAACCGAAGCACGTTCGTCGGCGATCCGCGTCCCGACGTCAAGAACCCTGCCTGCATGACGGCCTGTTGAGCAAGCAAGCGTTTCCACGCGTTCGGTGAAGAGAAAAAAAGGCCCGCTGGAGTGCAGGCCTTTCGTTTTTATATGGCAACGCCGTAGTAGTCATTGACCGAGCGAGTCCTCGCGGGGTCACCCCAGTTCCAGGCGTTGTCGTTACTGTATTTCGGCGCTCCCTTGAGTTGCGTCTCGGTAATGCCGGTGCGATAGCCGCCAAGGTTCGTGTCGTATTTCAGCGACTGCCAGGGCAGGGGATAATGGTCGTCGCCGATCCCGAGGAAGCCGCCAAAGCTCAAGACAGCGTATGAGACCCTGCCGCTCATCTTGTCGATCATGACGCGCTCAATCGATCCGATCTTGGTATCATTGGCACCATACACGGCGGTTCCCTCCACCTTATCGCTGCCGATAAGGGAACCTGTTTCTCTTGCTTCCGTAACCATTGTTGTCCTCCTAGGTTGAAGAACGTTGCAACAAGCGGCGCAAAGGATTGTTCCTGCGAACAGGGTCTTGCGAAGAGCGCGAGCGCCAGGAACCTTCGCAGCCTTCCGAGATTTATTCCATCAGAGGAATCGTCAAGTCGGGACGTCAATGAGGAAAAATCATTCGAAGGGAACGCTGGGCCGGCCCGTCGTGGTCGCGATGGCAGTTGCGGGTTTCGGCGTGCTGGCGATGCTGATTGTCGACCATGGCCCGTGGAGTCGCCCTCAGGCGCAAACCGCCGAGGTCGCCAACTACAAGACCACCGGTGAAGCCGCGCGAGCGGCCGGCGCGACGGTGACGCCGACCGCGCCCAAGCCGGTACTCGAACCCATTGCGCCGGGGCCGAAGCCCGCGCAGCCGGCAAACCCTGCCACGCCCTAGGCTTTGGTTTTCAGGCTTGTTTTTCACGCATTGAATGTCGTTCGGCTCGTGGCCTCATCGGATGCTGACAAACGCGCCCCACAAGGCCGCGAGAATGGCGCCCGCCAAAACGTAGACTGGGCTGTCGCAAAATGTACTGCCGTACCGGCACATCTCAACGCCCAAGCTACCGATTTCATGATGGCTGGCCGAATAGAACAGCCCTGACAGCACAGTCAGCACCGCGGCCACCAAATACATCAGACGCCTCCGAACCGGGATCAAAGTAAGGGCGGGGCAATTCGTCCCGGCACAAATGCCGCGGCCGCCGAACTTGTACCTGGGAGCACTATAGCGGCACGCTCCTCATCGATGTTTGAGGGAAGCCGTCAATTTTTCCATAACTTCTATAAAAAAGTCGCGCTATTCCCGCACCATTTCGGGTTGACCTGGATGCGAGCCGGCCCTTTGCGGCAGAACGAGGAGACAGCCCAATATAAAAGCCGCGAGAATCGCCGAGGCAAGCGGGCGGCTCAATGCAAGGCCACCATGGTCTATGGGCTTGTCGAGGAAGTCGCCAACGGTCGCGCCCAGCGGCCGGGTTAAAATAAATGCCATCCAGAACAGTGTTACCCGGGATACGTTGGTCCAGTAATAGGCTGCCGCGACAACCGCCAACGCGGCCCCGAATACCAGCGCTCCGCCTTCGTATCCAAGGCCGGTCGAATCGGCCATCCAGTCACCGAGCGCGGTTCCCAGTGTTTGTGAAAACGTGATGGCAGCCCAATAAAACACCTCCACCTTTGGCGTGTTGACGGTGTCGACCGAGATGGAGCCGAGCGACCAATACCAAAGGCCGAGTATGGCCAGCAAACAAAACAACAAAATTGACGAGCCGCCGGTGTAGCCGACGCCTAACGAGCGATCTGCGAAATCCGCCATTGTCGTGCCGAATGTCGTGGAGGCAATTATGGTCGCCCAATAAAGAAAGGGATGAAATTTTTTCGCCACAATCTGCAAGCTGACGAGCAGCACCAGGGCTGCGAAGAAGAGAGCAGTCCCGGCCAAATAGCCCCAATCGAGCGTCATGGTGACGGTATCGCCGCCGGTCTCGCCCAATGTCGTTGCCGAGATTTTTATAATCCAGAAAGCCAGCGTTACTTCGGGAACCTTGTTGAATGATTCTGGCATGTCTGTTTCACGTCCCGCTTACTGGAAGATAACGTCCACTCGCCGACGTGTTCTGTGCTGCTTCAATGTTCATTTTACGGCGAATGTCTTCAAGCAGCCGGTGATAACGCCGAATTGTAACTGCAGGGGTTGATGCTGGTTTTGTGTCCACGCATGCATAAAAATAATTCCGCAAAAGCTGCGGTGCTATGAACGCTCGCTGGTTTTTGGCTGCGAATACTAGG
>Ga0209526_10001917_pt1 | contig 13938 bp, 15 predicted proteins | sample JacPinW_OM2H0_M1_FD_188566 | JGI IMG/M metagenome (GOLD analysis project Ga0209526, IMG submission 188566) | Forest soil microbial communities from Algoma, Ontario, Canada - Jack Pine, Ontario site 1_JW_OM2H0_M1 (SPAdes) (version 2) | ecosystem: Environmental > Terrestrial > Soil > Boreal... | reverse complement strand
ATCGACCGAACGGTTGATGCTCCGCTGAGAGTCCGCGCCTAGGCTGGGTCCCAAGATGGGACAGCGACCCCCGACCGCACAGATTTCGTTGCTCTGCAAGGCCAGACCGGACGCCGTCTACGACGTACTTGCCGATCTCCGTACGCATCTCGAGTGGGGTGGAACCCGGCAGAGCCGCGACTTCCGCCTCCTCTCGCTGGAAGCCTCGCGGGGACCGGCAACCGTCGGGACCGCCTTCTCCAGCACCGGCGCGATTCCGATGTCGGTGAGGCGATGGGAGGACCGCTCCACGGTTACCGTTGCCGACCGGGCGCGCACATTCGAGTTCACTACCGAAGGCGAGGCCGGTGCGATGACAGCGCGCTACCGGCACCGCTACGAGATCTCGCCGGAAGCGGCCGGCTCGCGCGTCACCTACACGCTGACGCAGCTCGCGATCGCCAATCCGATGCTTCGGCTGGCGCTGCCGGGGATCCGGCAGCTGACCTGGCGCTTGGCCATCCCCCTACTGGCGAGCCGTGGCCTGCGCAACCTGCTCGCCCTCACCGAGGAGCGCGCCGTTCCGACCGAGGCGAGTCGTCAGTCTTCCAACGTCGCCGGCGGCTCGATCCAAACAGAGGAGATGTGACAGTCGATTGCGGGCCAGGGACATCGGTGCGGGTCACCAGCCGTTCCCCGTTAGAACCTCCTTAGCTTTCCGGTCTTCCGTTCAGGGCGGCGATGAGGCGCCTTGGAGCCACTGTGCGATAAGCGCCCTCGACTATGGTGGCGACCTCATCCCAGTCCACCTCCACGTCGAGGCGGACGCCGATCCAGCCTCGGTCGCCGACGTAGGGCGGCACGAAGAACCGCTCGGGCGCCGCCTCGACCAGCATCCGCTGGAAGCCCTCCGGAGCGCTGCACCAGATCGCCAGTCGATCGTCGTGATGATGGTCGGCGCACATGACGAAAACCTTCTTGTCACTCACGAAGAAGGTCGGCTCGCCATGGCTGAGCCGCTCCGTCGCTTCGGGGAGCGCCAGGCAGATCCTTCGCACGCGCTCGATCGGGTCGCCACTCACGTCTCGATTCTCCGTCTCCGGAAGGCGGAGGCGCGTCGGAGCGGAGCTTCGATTCAGGGCCTTCGTCCGAACTGCAGCTCCGCCTCGACAGCCAGCTCACCTCGCCTGTGCAGCTGGCCGAGTCGCTTGCGCTGGAGCTTGCCGCTCGGCGTCTTGGGGATCGATCCCGGGCTCACGATGACGACTGCGGTGGGGGCGATACCGCCGCGGACCGACAGCTCGTGGCGGATCCAGCGGCAGGCGTCGGGCATGTCTGCTCCGGCACTCGCTCGCCGCCGCTCGGCGACGATAAGGTAGCCGCCCGACCCGTCGGAGATTGCCGCGCAGTTCCCGGCCCGGACCGCCTCGTGCCGTGATGCAGTCTCCTCGAGCAGCTCCGGATAGAGCTTTCTCCCCGCGATCACCAGCACGTCATCCGCCCGGCCCACAACGTGCAGCTCCCCTTCGCTGAGGAAGCCGAGGTCGCTCGTCGCCAACCAGCTGCCGTCCACCGGCGAAGCCGCCTCGCCCAGGTAGCCGGTGAGCAGGCTGGCCCCACGAACGGCGATCGGCCCGGCCGCTTCCCAGCCGGCTGGCGCCCGAACCTCGAGGCAGCGCAGCGGGACACCGCACGAGACCACCTCGGCTCCGTCGGCACCCCCCGCCGTGGAGCGCCAGCGCTGATGGGGCCGGACCATGGTGACGGCCACCGACGCCTCAGCCATCCCGTAGGCCGGGCACAGCGCCGCCTCGTCGAAGCCCAGGGGTGTCATCGCCCGACCGAATCGCCGCAGCGTCCCGGGCATGATCGGCTCGGAGCCCACGATCAGCACCTTCAGTGGCCTGAGGTCGACACTGGCGGGCACGGCCCTGGGATGCGCGACCACGAGATCGAGAGCGAAGTTGGGCGCGGAGGTCACCGTGGCGCCGATCTCCGAGCAAGCCTGGAGCCACCGGGAGGGCCGGGCGACCATGCGCTCGGGGGGCATCAGAGCGAGCCGCCGGCCGCGCCAGGGCGCCCCCATCGAGGCCAGGCCCGCCAGGCACATGCCGATCAAGCCCATGTCGTGGGAGAGCGGCAGCCAGGAGCAGGCGATGACGCCCTCGGAGTGGGGGCCCAGGTGGTCGAGGATCGCCGTCACGTTGGTGGCGATGGCCGACGAGCTGAGCCTGACTCCCTTCGGACGCCCGGTGCTGCCCGAAGAGAACTGCACGAATTCGCCAGGGTCGGCGACGTCCGCGCGGCGGGGGTGAGCAGCGCACTCGCGAAACGACGTCACGCGCAGCGCGCCCTCCAGGTCGAGGCCGGCGAGCCTTTCGGGCAGCGTGAGCAGCTCCACGCCGGCCATGCGACCGATGTCCAGCAGCTCCCGGCGGTACTCCTCGAGCTGTGCCGACCTGGCCGGGTAGGGTAGAGAGAGCGTCGTGATACCGGACCGCCAGGCGCCCAGCAGTGAGACCAGGCAGTCGAGCGATGTCTCCATGATCAGCGCCACCACCCCGTCCCGCCCGACCGTGTCCAGGAAGTAGGCCGCGGCGTGCTCCGATCGCCTCCACAGCTCGCCAATCCGGACCTCCGCGCGCTCGCTGGAGAGGAAGCTGACAACGCCGCTGCCGGTGGCCGCGTTCTCCAGCAGTCCCGGCACCGTCGAGAGGTCGCTCACGGCGTAGCCTGCGTCGGCGCCCGGCGCTGCCGGCGCCGGCCCGCTACGAAGTGCAGCGTGCTGGCGAGCGGAGCGGGCACGACCCTGACCGAGCCGAAGCCTGCCTCCTCGGTCATTTGTCGTCCTGCCAGCCGACCGCAAGCTCGTGCCGCCGCGTGCCGTCGAGCATCGTGCGCTGCGCTTTCTCCATCCTCTTCTGCCTCTGCCTGGTCTCCGACACAGCGTGCTGCCCCAGCTGGATGAGGAGCATCTCCTGGGCGCCCTGACCCCCGATCAGACCGAGCGCGTCGCGCAGGTAGCGCTCCCAGGGGTGGCGGCTCATGTAGCCTTCGCCGCCCTGCAGCTGCATGACCGCGAGCCCCACCTTGATCGCCTGCTCGGACACGAACTCCTTGGCCACCGTCGACACAGGGTCGAAGAACTGGTCCCGTGGGCCGTACGTGGTCGCCAGCGCCCGGTGGACCATCGCACGCGAGGTGTGGAGCGCCGTGAACATCTCGCCCACCGTGCGCTGGACGTTGGGGAACTCGAGCACGCTCTGGCCACCGCGCTGGCGGCCGTCCAGCGAGACGACGCAGGCGTCGAAGAGCGCGCGCATGTGCCCGACGACCACGCAGGCCGTCATCAGGCGGCGGTTGCGCAGGTAGGTGTTCATCGCGCTGAGGGCGTCCGCGCCCACGACCAGGCGTTCTGCCGGGAGCCGGACGTCGTCCATGCTCAAAGTCCCGAAGCCCATCGAGCGCAGGCCGGTCGTGTCGAGGCGATCGACGCAGACGCCCTCGTCGCCGCGCTCGACGACGAAGCTCAGGATGTCGCCCGACTCCGTCTCCCTCGCATAGACGAGGAAGGCGTCGGCGAGGACCGCCCCGCCGACGAACCGCTTGCTCCCGTCGAGCCGCCAGCCGCCGCCCAGCTCGCGCGCGGTGGTCAGGTAGTCGAACGGGTCGCGACCCTCGTATGCCGCCGGCGGGCAGATCATGTCGCCGGCGGCCATCGGAACCGCATAGCGCTCGATCAGCTCCGACCGGCCGGTCCCAAGCAGCACCTCCGTGACGCCCGCGTTGACATCGAGCAGCGACCACAGGGCCGGGTCCCTGGAGATCCGAGACAACTCCTCCAGGACGATGCCCCACTCGAACTTGTCCCGCCCCTGACCGCCGACCTCGGGTGGCAGCGAGAACCCAATCAGGCCGAGCCTGCCGGCCTCCCTGAACAGCGCGCGCGGCAGCGGCTCGCCGGTGCGGTCGCGGCCGTCGGCGCCGGGGTTGACCCACTCGTGGACGAAAGGGCCGAAGCGGCGCTCCGCCTCAGCGGCCAGGCCGGCGATCCGCTCGGTGTCGTGCTCCGCTATGAGGTCGGTCACGGCTGCGACTCCGCGAGGACCGAGGCGGCGAGCTCGGCGATGGTGTTTCGGCCGGACAGATCCTTCAAGAACAGGCTCACGCCGAGGCGGTCCTCGATGTCCACCGCCAGCTGGGCGGCGGTCAGCGAGTCCAGGCCCAACTGGTCGAGCGGCAGCTCGGGGTCAACCTGGGCCGGCTCGAGGCCGAGGTATCCGGCGAACTCCCCCTGCAGCTGGGAGATCAGCTCGGCCGGAGTCCAGGCGTTCATCTGGCCAGCTCGAACGGCACGATCGAGAACAGCTCCCCTTGATCGCGCTGGCGCTGCATCCACGCGCTGACGGGTCCCGTTAGGTCGCCGGCGGCCGGCGCCGAGCCGTCTCCGTAGGCGAGCCTCTCCAGGCAGAGGGCCAGCCACTCGCCGCCGGCGGCCTCCGGCGCCATCCGCTCTCGGTTGCACCGCCAGATCTCCAGACAGCAGGCTGCGGCGTGGAGGACACAGTAGCGGCGCGCGAGCGAGAGGTCCGCGGGCCCCGCACTCTCCGCCAGGGCGGTCCAGAGGGCGGTCGCCTGGTCGCGAAGCGAGCGCAGGGCCGAGGCGGCGCGCAGACCGGCTTCCGGATCCTCTGGCCAGCTCTCGGGCCACCGGAACCAGCGCTCGACCAGCTCGTCCCCGCCCGGGTCGCCGATCCGCAGGCCTGTGCTCGGGGGATCCCAGGCCGGTGCCGGTGAGGCCAGATCGGAGAGCCGGTCCAGGTCGACCGGGGTGTCCCCCCGCCGCCCTGCGCGCTCGAGCTGGCCGAGTTGGGAGGCGATCAGGGAGAGCTGCACCAGCTGGGTTCCTTCGAAGATGCTGGTGATGGCGACGTCCCTCGCAACCTTCTGAAACACGCCGTCGGCGATGCCCTCGCGCAGATAGGAGCGGGCGCTGAGCACCACCGAGGCGTCGCGTACGACGCGTTCGCCCAAGTTCGGGACCAGGTACTTGGTTACCGCGGCCCAGAGCGGAGTCCGCCGCGGTGCAAGCGTCAGCGCCCGCGCGGTGACCATGGCCAGGCACTCTCCGATCAGGATGTCCAGAAAGGCGCCCTGGAGCAGGGTCCGGATCTCCGGGATGGCGAAGATCGGTTTCCCGTACAGCCGGCGCTCGAGCGACCAGCCGAGCGCCAGGCGCAGCGCCGTGTCCGCGGCGCCCAGGGCCATGCCGCCGATCATCGTGCGCGTGAACTGCAGCGTCGTCAGCGTCATCTCCATCCCGCGACCGGCGGGCTGGATGAGAGCGCTCGCGGGCAGGAGGCAGTCCTCGAAGACCAGACCGCCCAGGTCGTGGCCCCGAAGTCCGAGGGTTCGGATCCTCGGCAGGCGCCGGCAGGTGCCCGCCGGCAGCTGGTCGGGGCGCAGGTAGAGCAGTGAGAGAGACTGCCGCGTCCGTGCAAGCGTGACCACGAAATCGCAGCGGGCCGCGTTTCCGATCAGCCACTTCTCACCCCGCAGCAGGTGGCCACCGGCGGTGGCCTCCGCCCGCGTCGTCGTCGCCTGCAGGTCGCTGCCGGCGTCCCGCTCGGAGACCGCCAAGCAGCCGAAGGCACGGGTACCGAGGAGCAGGTCAGCGACCTCGCGGCGCTGGTCATCGCCGCCCCACGCCCACACCGGGACGGCGGCGAGCATCGTGGAGCCCAGGCCAGTGGTCAGCACCAGGTCGCGTCGGGAGATCACTCGGACCAGCGCGAGCAGTTCATCGAACGAGGTCAGGCGGCCGCCCCAAGCCTGCGGGACGAGGTGGGCCTGGACTCCCCACGCGCGCAGGACGTCGAACGCGTCGGACGGCGGCTCCTCCCGCTCGTCGTGCCCGACCAGCCTGGCGAACGATACTGGCCCATCCGGCTGCGATGGGTCGCCCAGGGCCAGCTCCAGATCCTGGGCCGCCGCTTGCGCGGGCAACGTGCGGATCAGTTCCACGTCGGCTCCGGCGCTGGCGCGAACTGCTCGATCGCCACCGCACGCGGCTCATCCACGCCGCCCTCGGTACCGACGAGTTCGTGGACGAACGCCAGCCGGCCCTCCCACTCGTAGGCGGTCGATACGACAGCCCCCTCGTCGAACAGGTAGAAGGGACGGCTGAACAGGAGGTCGAGGCGGCCGAGGGGCGTCTGCATCGCGAGCCGGAGCCGGGGGACCCTGTCCGCCTCGGCCCTCACCAGCTCCTCACGCCCACTGCAAGCGAGCGAGACGGCCTCCGGCCAGAACCACTGATCGGCGACCTCGCACTGGTGGCGATGGATGACGAACGGCGTCCGGCCCTGGGCCAGCTCAGCACCGCAGCCGGTGATGACGGCGCGCAGCGCGGGCAGCGGAGAGAGGTGAGGGCGCCTCTCGATCTCGTCGGCGAGAAAGGCCGACATCACCTCCGGGCTGAGCCTGGCCGGCGCTCCCGCGAGGGCGGAACCGCCGTCGAGCCGGAGCGGTACACAGCAGGCCCGCAGCCGGGTCGCGCGCCCTACCGGGCCCCGCACCTCGACGTCGCACTCGAATTGCGTGCCGCCGCCCCGGACGCGCCCCGTGACCACCACGTCGAGGCAGTCGGCGTCGAAGTACCCGACCGGATCGCCGGATGAGAGCTGGACAGACCACACCACGAACCCAGTCTGGTGTTCGGCGACGAGGCGGCGATGGCTGATCGCGTACAGGCTGAGCCATCGCCCCGCCGCGTTGAACGCGAGCCGGCAGGCCGCGGTCGGCTGGAGGTGGAGCGGCGTGAAGAGTCCGGTGTCAACCGGAACCTCGTAGGCGCACGACCTCGGCACCTCCTCAGCCTCCCGAGATCGCGAGCAGCAGATCGACGGAGTCAGCGTCGCCGGCGCGGCTCGCCAGCTGGTCCGGTTCGAGCTGATCCCCATTGAGGAATACCTTGTGCGTCGCGCGAACCTTGCCCTCGCGATCGAACAGGACCTTCCGGAGGGGTTGGTACTCACCAGTGAGCTTGACCAGCCCCGCCTCGACGGTGGGCGCGTCGACATCGATGACGCGCCGGTACTCGGTGAAGCGCAGGAGTGCGCCGTTGACCCGGATCATCATCGCTGCAGACCCTCCTCAGTAGTGGACCTCGACTCGAAGCTGATGACCTCATGACCGTGCAAAGCCTCGAGAAATGGTTGAAAGCTGCCAGAGACGGTGCAGCGGACGACGTCACCGTCGACTTCGACCTCGCTCACTCCCGACGCCCGTTCTATTCGCTGGGCAGGAGGGGCGCCGACGAAACTGACCTCCACTCGCTGTACCGGTATTTCCATGGTCATTGGTTGCCAGCCTAGGGAGCACCGAGGAAGCTGCAATCCCGTGAATTACGTATTGGGTACCTAGTCGCCTGGCCCCTGCGAGAGCGGCCGGCTGGTGTTAGCTTCCTCCTGACCATGGCCAGGCCCCGCCGTCGCCCGGGTAACCTCCCGGCTGAGGCGACGAGCTTCATCGGCCGCAGCCACGAGCTTGCGGAGCTCAGGAGGAGGCTCGCTGCGGCTCGCCTGGTCAGCCTGGTCGGGCCGGGCGGTGTCGGCAAGACCCGCCTCGCGATCCGAACTGCGACCGAGCTCGGCCGTGGCTTTCCCGGCGGAGCATGGCTGGTCGAGATGGCTGAGGTTCGGGATCCCGCACTGGTGGGCAACGCCGTGATGGCGGCCCTGGACTTGCGGGACCAGGCTGCAACCGAGCCGCTGGCCCTTCTGCTCTCTTACTTGCGGGACAAGGAGCTGTTGTTGGTGGTGGACAACTGTGAGCACCTGCTCGGAGCGGCAGCTCAGCTCGTGACGGAAGTCATGAGAGGTGCGCCAGGTGTGCGCGTAATCGCCACCAGCCGCGAGCCGCTCTCGGTGTCCGGCGAGCATGTTCTCCCCGTCCCGCCGCTCGAGCTGCCGGCAGTCGACTCCGTCGACTCGCTCGCCAGGTTGGGACAGAACGAGGCAGTCAGGTTGTTCCTGGAGAGGGCTGCGGCGGCATCGGGCAAATTCGAGCTGACCGCCTCGAATCGGCTGGCGGTCGTAGACGTGTGTCGCCGGCTCGACGGTCTGCCGCTGGCCATCGAGCTCGCAGCCGTGAGAACGCGAGTCCTTACCGCTGAGCAGATCCTCGATCGCCTGACCGACCGGTTCGCTCTGCTTACGGGAGGAAGCCGCGCAGCGTTACCACGTCATCAAACGCTGCGAACCACCCTCGAGTGGAGCCACGAGCTGCTGGCGGCAGACGAGCGGACGCTGCTGAGGCGGTTGTGTGTGTTCGCCGGTAGGTTCACCCTGGAAGACGTCGAGTCGGTATGCACTTCCGACGACGCGCCGGCATCGCGTGCGCTGGACCTGCTGTCATCGCTTGTCGACAAATCGCTGGTTATGAAGGAGGACGTCAGGGGATTCGCCTGTTATCGCCTCCACGAGACGATGCGCGAGTACGCCGATCTCAAGCTGCGAGAGGCTGGTGAGGAGGAGGTCGTCGAGCTGAGGTGCGCTGAGCACTACCGGTCGAAGTGTCGGAGATCTGCAACTGAGGCTCACACGGCGCTGCTCGATTGGCTTGCCTGGATGGACCTGGAGATCGACAACCTCCGGAGTGTTCTGAGACGATGCGTTGCTCGCGGGGACTATCCACTTGGAATCGAGCTGGCGGGCTCGCTGCTCTGGTATTGGACCACCCGCGCGACCACTGAAGGGGTGCGCTGGCTCGATGAGCTTCTCGCCTCTGGACATGGCGGTCCGGCGGCGGAAGCCAGGGCTTACTTCGTTCGGGGATTCCTGGCCCTGCTGCAGGCCGACCCGGCAGCTGCCCGACCACCGCTCGAACGGGCGATGGCTGCGGCACGAGAGGCGGGGGAGCTGGCTCTGCTTGGCCACTCGCTGGCCTTGGCGTCGATCGCCGAGAGCATGGCCGGTGACCGAGCCTCATCCAGACGCATGCTCGACGAGACGCGGTCCGTCATTGCGAGTATTGACGACCTCGCCGCTGCGATCTCGCTCCTACAGGCTCGATCGCTCATAGGTTTCGTCGAAGGTGACCTCGACGAGGTCAGGTCCGCAGCTTCCGAAGGCGTGCGTGTCAGCCGTGGATCAGGCGACCTCTACAGGCTCGAGATGATGCTGTTCAATCTGGGTCTGGCGGTCATGATTGCCGGCGATCTCGATGCGTCGAAACCCCTGTTCAGCGAGTCCCTGAGCATCGCCCACCAGATCGATGACCGGGTGGCACAGTATCTGTTGCTTGACGTCCTGGGCTGCCACGCGGCCAGCTCCGGCCAGGCGCCGCTTGCGGCGCGACTGCTCGGGGCGGCGGAGACGGTGCGAACCGGCGTGGGCGCAGGCGTCACCCCAATTCTCGCCCCACTGCTGGCCCAGGCAGAGGACTCGGCGGTAGAGGCGCTTGGGGCAAGGAGGTTCCAAGCCGAGTTCGAGGCCGGAAAGAGCTTGAACCGAGACACCGCGATCAGCCTTGCGCTTGACAAAGCGGTACCTCTTTCAGACGCGGCTACTCGTGGCGTGGACACGGGGCCACTCGGCAAGCGGGAAGCTGAGGTCGCGCGATTGATCGCCGACGGCCTGAGCAACAAGCAGATCGGAGCCCGTCTGTTCATATCCGAGCGCACCGTCGACAGCCACGTCCGCAGCACAATGAACAAGCTCGGGTTCAACTCTCGCGCCCAGATCGCCGGCTGGGTGCGATCGTCAAATTAGTTGCGGTTGCCTGCCGGCAGGTCTGGGTTGGCGCACTCCCTTACAGGTTCACTTTCCTAATCCAGACGCCAACCGCCTCCTGGATATAGTCTGCCTGTGTCGCCAAGCGTCCCCAGTCGTCACGGCGCCCTCGGACCACCCAAGCTCGATCGTCGGGGCCGGCTGCGTCTGGCGGCGGGCGCGGGCCTTTTGACGGCTTTGCTGGCGATCGTGGTCTGGGTATCGCTGGCGGGCGGCCAATCCTCGGCGCCAAGCTATGGAAACCGCGGCTCTGGTGTGGCCAGAACCTGGACCTGGGATGGAACCGACTTCACCGCCCAGCCTTCAACCCGGTCTGGACCGTTCAGCACCGAATCGGATATGGCATTCGATAGACGGAAGGGCGTAGTCGTGCTCTGGGATCACGGCTGTAGTCAGCTGGTGATGGGCTTCACCGGAGGCTGCCAGAGCCAGGTCGATCGGACCTGGACCTGGGATGGTCGCGTCTGGACTCCGCAGCAGTCGGCCTCGTCCCCCAGAGCGGTCGGCCAGGGCGCGATGTTCTACGACGCCAAGCTCGGCCAGGTCGTGTACGTGAACCGCGTCGCTCAGGCGTGGGGGTGGGACGGATCGGCATGGCGCTCGCTTCCGATCGGCGCGGCTCCGCGCCTGGCCCAGCCCGGATCGGTCGCGAGCCCGGGGCTATTGCTTGTAGCGATGGGCTATGACGAGGGCCGGGATCAGCTGGTACTCACCCTGCCGGATACAACCTGGACTTGGGATGGCATTCGCTGGAAGCAAAACGACGGCGGTATCGATCCGGCCGAGAGCCAGTCCGACCCTCACGCCGTCTACAATGCCGCCCGCGGAGAACTCGAGTACCTGGGTGCAAAGTCGATTTGGACCTGGGACGGCATCCGATGGAGTCCGCACCCCCAGCCCAGCCTTGTTGGCGGAACTCTCGGCTACGACGCGATCCGTAAGAATTCCATCGTCGTAACGGACGACGCCTCCGTCTGTGACAAAGCCTCCTGCGCCACCAAAGTCTGGAGCTGGGACGGAACCGTCTGGAGTGAGCCGGCTGTCAACCACAAGCCGGCGCTACCGCTGACCCGGTCCGGCGCCTTCAATCTGCCAATGACCTTTGACGAGTCTCGCGGCGTCATGGTGGTTTTCGCCACCGCAACCTGAAGGGTTAGGGGCTGGCGGTCCGCCTCAGGACCGTGACACTGGCGCCAACAAAGGCTTCAGTAACGGCATGTCCCTCCGGCATCCGTTGGATCGGCCCGATCACCAGCGAGATCTTCTTTAGGCAACGCCTCCGTGATCAAGTACCCACAGAATCGGGCCGCCGCTCGCCACCTGGAGTCTCCTTCGCGGAATAGACTAGACAGAACAGTCTGTATACTACACGCAGGGCAGACAGATCGGTCTAGTCGTCCAGTAAAGGAGCAGCCATCGGCCCACCGGCGCCTCGAAGCCGGGGGTGTCCGCGGTCGTCTGGTCTTGGACTTCAGCGCCTGATGTCGCGCGGACTTTAACGCCGCCACCGCAAGTACCAGGGAGAAGAACTAATGCCGATGTTCGACGAAAAGCAGCTCGGCGTCGTGAGGGAGCTGACCGACATCGCCGCGGCCGCCGCCGGCGATCTGAAGCTGACAGAGCGGACCTGGCTGCTGATAGCGGAGCCGCCCGAGGGCGGTTGGGGGCTGCAAGGTCATGCCAACACGAGCGTCGACATTGTGGCCGCGGCCCGCCGCGAGCTGGCGAGACAGTAGCCAGGATCAGTTGGTGTCAAATCCTCAGCAGTTGGGAGCAGCTGGTAGCCGCGACGGGCAGGTGCCAGTGAGGCGGGTCATTTCCGGTCCGGGCTCGCAGCTTGAGCCGGAAGGAAGCCCCGGAAGCCTCACGCGCCCGGTCGCCTTCGCGGCCATCACCGCCATCTTCGTGCTCTTTGCCTCCGCAGCGAGTGCACCGACCCCCCTGTACGTCGTCTTCCAGAGGGAGTGGGGGTTCTCCACTTCGATGCTGACTGTCATCTTCGCGGTCTATGTCGTCGGCCTGATCGGCTCACTGCTTGTACTTGGTGGTCTGTCCGATCATGTCGGGCGCCGGCCCGTCCTTGCCACTGCGATTGGCATTGAAGCGCTCTCCTTTGTCCTCTTCCTCCTCGCAAGCGGCGTTACGGTCCTCCTCGCAGCGCGGGTGGCCCAGGGGATTGCCACCGGAATGGCCTTCTCGACTCTTGGAGCCACTCTGGTGGATCTGAACCCGCGGCACTCCCCGGGGCGTGCCGGCGTCGTGAACGGGGTCGCGCCCATTGGTGGCCTCGCGCTTGGAGCGCTTGGATCCGGCGCACTCGTCGAGTTCGCACCCGCACCAACGCACCTTGTCTTCGCCCTGCTGCTAGTCGGAACCGGATTCGCTGCGGTGGTCATCGCCCGCTTACCCGAAACCTCGGCACGACGTCCGGGCGTCCTGGCCTCGCTGGTTCCGGTGCTCGGCATCCCGCCGCGTCTTCGCCGGGATGTGTACGCGCTTTTGCCGATCCTGGTGGCCAGCTGGGCGCTCGGCGGCCTCTATCTGTCGCTGGGGCCCTCGGTCGCCGTCGGTCTCTTCGGACTGAGCAACCACCTTATCGGCGGCCTGCTCGTCACGCTGCTCTGCGGCGCCGGCGCCCTGACCGCCTTTGCGATACGAGCGTGGCCAGAAGAACGGGTAGTTGGACTCAGCGCGACCCTACTGTCTGCCGGCACCGCCTTGACGATCGTCGGGGTAGAACTTCATGCGGTGGTGCTGGCGGGCGCCGGAACCCTCATCGCCGGTGTTGGCTTCGGTGCCTCCGCTCTCGCCGTTTTCGGTACGCTGGCGCGACTCGCGGGGCCTGGAGAACGCAGTGAGCTTCTTGCCGTCGCGCTGGTCATCGCCTACCTGGCCTTCAGCCTCCCTGCCGTGGCCGCCGGCTTCGCCACCTCATCCGTGGGGCTGCACGCCACCACGGTCGTGTACGGCCTGGGCGTAGTTGCCCTCGGTCTGATGGCGCTGGCAGCCCAAAGACTCCGTTCGGTCCGCGAAGTGGTCGACGGTTAATGGAGATTTCCTTATGAGCCAGAGAAATCCGGAGGTCCCGCCGGCTGGGCGGGCGGGCCAGACAGATCGGTCTGGTCCTCCAGCAGAGAAAGCGCCATGAGTGTCCAACCCGACCGCGATCTCCACCCGCCAGTCGCGCTAGTGACCGGGTCGACATCCGGAATCGGCCGAGCAGTAGCCGTGAAGCTGGCCAGGGATGGCTTCTACGTCATCGCGCATGGCCGGGACGCTGCCCGTGGGCGCGCCACCATCGAGGAGATCGAGTCGAACGGCGGCCATGGGAGGTTCATCTCGGCTGATCTGAGCGCGCCGGCCGACGTCGAACGTCTGGCTGCCGAGGCCGGCGACGTCGATGTGCTGGTCAACAACGCCGGCATGTCCTGGTTCGGACCGACTGCCGACCTAGATGTCAGCACCTTCGACGCCTTGTTCGGAAGCAACGTGCGCGCGGCCTACTTCCTGGTGGCCGCACTTGCACCGAAGATGGTCGAGCGCGGCGCTGGCAGCATCATCAACCTCGGAAGCATGGCCGCCCTGGTCGGCTTGGCGGGAGGAGCCGCGTACGGCGCCACCAAAGCGGCGCAGGCCGCGTTGACGCGTGCTTGGGCGGCTGAATTCAGTCCAAGCGGTGTTCGGGTCAATGCCGTCGCCGCTGGTCCCGTGTTCACAGAGGGAGCTGCACCGGACCGAACCGAGAAGCTCGGGAGCACCACTCTGTTGAATCGCGCCGCTCGGGTCGACGAGATAGCTGAAGTGATTGCCTTCCTGGCCTCACCGAAGGCCAGCTACGTGACCGGCGCAACCTTCGCTGTCGACGGCGGCCGGACCGCCGTGTAGTCCAGACCGGTCGCGAAAGGGCCCACCAACTGTGGTCTTCAACGCCGAGACGATGCCCTGGCAGTGGCTTCGGCGCCCCCACGCGCTCAAAGTCCGGAGCCTGCTCGAGGAGAAACTACCTGTCCGCCACCGCCAACCGCATGCTCTCCGCCCTGCGCGGGGGTCTTCCGACCGACGCCGCCGCCTTCCTCGGCGCGACTACCATCAGGCTGGGCGGTATAACGCCTGGGGTACGGTGGTGGCGCTCTACCTTCTTGTGACCGGCATCACCGGCTCGCAG
>Ga0209526_10001915_pt1 | contig 13946 bp, 12 predicted proteins | sample JacPinW_OM2H0_M1_FD_188566 | JGI IMG/M metagenome (GOLD analysis project Ga0209526, IMG submission 188566) | Forest soil microbial communities from Algoma, Ontario, Canada - Jack Pine, Ontario site 1_JW_OM2H0_M1 (SPAdes) (version 2) | ecosystem: Environmental > Terrestrial > Soil > Boreal... | reverse complement strand
GAGCGTGACCTCGAAAGGATCGATGGTCACCGCGATTGTCGTCGGCGTGACCACGGTCAGCTTGGCCGTCGCAGCCTTCGAGCTGTCCGCGAGACTCTGCGCCGTGACCTGGTAGGTGCCGTCCGCGTGCGGCGCGGTCACGGTGCCGTCCTGAGCGACCGAGCCGCAGCAGTCGATCGACCAGCCGACGCGTGTATCGGTAGTTCCGGTGACGACAACGGTGAACCTCACCACCTGATCGGGCCCCGCGGTCAGTTCCGCGGGATCGACCTTCACCTGGACGTCGGCACGCGGGACGGTCACTGCCGTCGAGGCGGCGGCGGACCCGTCGGCTACGCTGGTCGCCACCACGTGCCAGACGCCCGAAGTGGCCGGCGTGTAGAGGCCTGCACCCGTGATGGAGCCACCGGCGGCGCCTTCCGCGATGGACCAGACGACGCGCGTGTCCGCGGTGCCGACGACGTGGGCGGTGAACTGCTGTGATGCGCCGAGCGCAACGGTCGGCGATTGCGGTTCAATCGTGACGACGATCGTCGTGCCCACGACTACCGTCACGACCGCCGTAGCGGACTGGCTGGGATCGGCGTGGCTGGTGACGCTTACGTGCGCCGTTCCTGCCTGTGCCGGCGCCGTGTAGAGTCCGCTCTGGTCGACGCTGCCCGCATCCGCGGACCAGGTGACCGAACTGTCGGTGGTGCCAGCCACCGCCGCGGTGAACTGCTGCTTGTCGCCCGCGCGCAGGGCGACCGACGCCGGGGTAATGCCGACGGTGACTTTCGCCGCTGCGCTGACCGAGATCGCCGCTTGGGCAGCGCGCGTCGGATCCGCCCGGCTGCGCGCCACCAGATGGTAGGTGCCCTCGGCGAAAGGCGCCGTGTAGACGCCAGATGCGTCGACGGTACCGCCGGTCGGTTCGGTAATGGACCAGAGGACCCCCGGGTCCGGAGCATTGCTCACCACTGCGGAGAACCGCAGCGTTCCGCCGGGGCGAACGGTGGCCGCAAGGGGGGCCAGCGTAATCGAGATCACCGGAGCGGCCGCCACGATGACCGACGCCTTCGCGGTGGCGGCAGGATCCGCCGCGCTGGTCGCGCTCACCTGCCAGGTGCCTTCCACACTCGGCGCGGTGTAGACGCCATCGGCAGTGACCGAGCCACCATCCGCCGACCAGCGCACCCGGCCGTCATTGGAGCCCGTCACCACCGCCGTGAATCGCTGCGAGGCGCCCGGTGGAAGATTGACGGATTGCGGCGTGATCGTGACTTGCACCACCGAGGGACCCACGGAGCCCCCCCTTGCTGCCCGCTGCAGCCGAGCACTACCGCACACAAGACCAACGCCTTGCGCATGCCTCCCTCCCCGGTCCAATCTGGGGACGCCATGCATGCCCAGGACCTCGCTGGGCGAGTACCTGCCGCCGGGCGCTTCAGAACGTGCAAGCGTGGACGGCGTTCGAATAGAGCCCCTGCAGCTCGAAGCTGACGCCGCCGCGCAGGCTGACGCAGCCCTGCAGGAACGTGCACTTGTCGGCGATCTCCGCGCCATTCCGGTCCTTCCAGGCATGGCCATAGGGGTCCGTAATCGTCTCCGCCAGCTCGTGATCGGTGGACAGGCCGATCGAACGGGTTGGCGCGGAGTACGAATTGCAGCCGGAATCGTTCGTGGCAGCGCAGCCGCCCGTTCCTTGCGGATTGGGCACGAATGCGAGCAGCACCTGCGTCGCGTGGCATGTTCCATACGAGTGCCACGCGCAGTATTTCGCAAGGCTCGGAAATCTGGAAGCATAGACGACCACCATGTCACCGGTTTTTGGCGTCACGCCCGCCGCGTCCAGCGCGCGGCAGGCCACGTCCTGGACCTGGACGTTGCTCGGATCGCTCGCAGGCGGATCCGACGTGTCGTGGAGGCTGGCGGCAAACGCTACGGTTGCACTTGCTCCGCGCAGGTACTCGTTGGTGAGGGACAGATACGTCGACCCATCGAGGTGCGAGAGGAGCGACTCCATCGCCGGCTGCGTGTCCGCGGGAAACTCGGCGGCAGCACCCCACCACAGGGCAAAGACGCGCGTCGAGGGGTTTACCGGCGCACCGCCGTCGATCAGATCGTCGTACCTAACGGTAACAGCGGCGCGCGCCGTCTTCGAGGAATCGGCCACGCTGGTGGCGACCACATGGAATACTCCGACTGCGCTTGAGGGCGCGATGTAGGTGCCGTTAGCGTCGATCTGGCCTCCTCCGCTCTCCGCCACCGACCACGTCACTCGGGTGTCCGAGGTCCCCGTCACGGTCGCGTGAAAGACCCAGGCGTAACCGGGATTGAGCGTGAACTCGGAAGGATCGATGGTCACCGCGATTGTCGTCGGCGTGACCACGGTCAGCTTGGCCGTCGCAGCCTTCGAGCTGTCCGCGAGACTCTGGGCCGTGACCTGGTAGGTGCCGTCCGCGTGCGGCGCGGTCACGGTGCCGTCTTGAGCCACGGTGCCGCAACAATTGATCGACCAGCGCACCCGCGTATCGCTGGTCCCGGTGACGGTCGCGGTAAACTTCACCACCTGGTCAGGCGCTGCGGTCAGCTGCGCCGGGTCGATCTTCACCTGGATGTCCGACCGCGGGACCGTCACTGCCGTCGACGCAGTGGCGGAGGCGTCGGCTGCGCTCGTCGCCGCCACGTGCCAGACACCGGAGGCGGACGGCGAGTAGAGGCCTGCGCTCGTGACGGAACCGCCAGCGGCGCCTTCCGCGATGGACCAGACGACGCGGGTATCCGCGGTGCCGACGACGTGGGCAGTGAACTGCTGGGAAGCGCCGAGCGCGACGGTCGGCGATTGCGGTTCGATGGTGACGACGATGCTCTGGCCCGTGACCACCGTCACGACCGCGGTAGCGGACTGGCTGGGATCGGCGTGGCTGGTGACCGTGACGTGCGCCGTTCCTGCATTGGCAGGTGCAGTGTAGAGTCCGCTCTGGTCGACGCTGCCCGCATCCGCGGACCAGATGACCGCGCCGTCGGTGGTGCCCGCCACCGCGGCGGTGAACTGCTGCTTGTCGCCGGCGCGCAAGGCGACCGACGCCGGGGTAATCCCCACGGTGACCTTCGCCGCTGCCGCGACCGAGATCGCCGCCTGCGCGGCGCGTGTCGGATCGGCTCGGCTGCGTGCCACCAGATGGTAGAGACCCTCGGCGAAAGGCGCCGTGTAGACGCCGGAGGCGTCTACGGTGCCGCCCGACGATTCGCTGATCGACCAGAGGACGCCCGGGTCCGGGGAATTGCTCACCACCGCGGAGAATCGCAGCGTTCCGCCAGGGCGGACGGTCGCCGCGAGGGGGGCGAGCGCGATCGAGATCACCGGCGCGGCCGTCACGATGACCGACGCCTTGGCGGTGGCGGAAGGATCCGCGGCGCTGGTCGCGGTCACCTGCCAGGTGCCTTCCGCGTTCGGCGCGGTGTAGACGCCATCGGCGGTGACCGAGCCACCATCCGCAGACCACCGGACCCGGCCATCATTGGAGCCCGTCACCACCGCTGTGAATCGCTGCGAGGCGCCCGGTGGAAGATTGACGGACTGCGGCGTGATCGTGACCTGCACCAACGGGGGAGCCACGGATGGGCCCCCCCCTGGCTGCCCGCTGCAGCCGAGCACTGCCGCATACAAGACTAAGGCCTTGCGCATGCGCCCCCGCGTCCAATCTGGGGACGCGCTGCAGCCTGCACCAGAGGGAGCGCTTTACAGCGCCTTCGCCAACAACGACTGCGTCACGACGTGGCACCCGCACCTGCTGAAGTAGAAGAGGGGAGGGTCGCCGCCACGCTGGCGCGGCGACGGGCTCACGAGCTCGGGAGATCGGGAAGCGCGCGCGGATGTCCAGCCGGCGCGAAGGCGCCGCCTCTCTCCGTGCCATCTTGCAACGCATGATTCACCCGGTTGAATTTGCGGTCGAGTCGCCTGTTGCGCGCGAGCAGCGGCTTCAGGTGAGCGCGGGTCATGCTGCGTCTAACACGCGCTCCAGAATCACCCTGACTGTCCCTCGCTGAGCGCCGCCGCAGCGGACCCGGTAGATCGCAACCACCACACACATCCGGGTCCGCCTCGCTGGGATCTCATGTGGCTATGGCTGGCGATGCGCAAGATACGCAGTAACGGCCGACGGCCAGATCCGAATTGCATTGCTCACGCGCACGTGGGCCAGCTCGCCGCGCTCGCAGAGACGGTAGACGATCGGCAAGCTGACGCCGAGCACGCCCGCGACCTCGCGCACGGTCAGAAGTCGCGCAGGGGCGTGCAGCAAGAATGCAGCAAGACCCCGTCCAAACCGTGCCAAAGACTGCTGATCCGTGCAGTGATGGGCCGATGTGTGTCCTTCGTGAATGCAAGGGCTTGCCAGAAGTGGATACCCCCTGCCGTCCCCGTGTAGGGCGTTCACACGGCAGGGGTCGCAGGTTCGAATCCTGCAGCGCCCACCAAGAATTCTCCTCAGCGTTCGCGGTGTTGGCGGTGCCGTTTTCGGTCTCGGCCTGGGGGGTGGGGTCCATTTGGACCCAATTTGGACCCAGCTCGGGCAAAGTCGCGACCGCGGCGCGCAGATCTTCGACGTCTAGGTGGCCGTAGATCCCGGTCGTCGTGCGCACGTCGCGGTGGCGCAGCAGGCGTTGCACACGGTGCGCGTCGACGCCGGCGCGCAAGAGAAGCGTCGCCGTCGTGTGGCGCAGATCGTGGAAGCGCATCGGCCGCGGGATCGCCTTCGGCCACAGCGCGCGGCCGCGCGGCGCCGCGAGCGGCTTGCCGGTGCCGTTCGTGCGCTTGAGGCACTTCGGGCAGTATCGTTGCTCGTTATCGGCGTGGCGCTCCTTGTGCCCGCACCAGCGGCAGACGTGCTCGTAGCCTTCGACCAGGCCGGAGCGCGCGAGGGCAGTGCGCAGGATCTTCTGCGGGTCCGCTTCGGGCGAGCGCTGCGTTCCGTTTTCGGCCGGGAAGACGAGCGAGCCAGGCGCGTGCTCGAGTTGGTGCTTAAGGATGGGGAACAGCGGCGCCGCGATCGGAATGAGGTCCGCGTGGCCGCCCTTCGTGGTGTCGCGCGCGTTCGAGCGTGCGACCATGATCGTGCCGAGCGTTAGGTCGACGTCACTCTTCCGGAGGGCGAACAGCTCGCCTCGGCGCATCCCGGTCCAGACAGCTGCAGCGAAGAGCGGACGCCATTCCGCCGGGACCTCGGCGAGCAGCAGCGGGACTTCCTCAGCGCGAAGCGTGGCGTAAACGCGCTTGGCAACTTTTCGCCGCTCGGTGAATGCGACGGGATTCTCACCCACCCACTTGCCGGCCTTCTTCGCCTTCGAGAACACCGTGTGCAGGACGCCGCGCAGCTTGTTGACGCTCGCCGCGGAGGCGCCGCCGGCCTCCACGGTGTGCAGTAGCTCGTCGAGGTGAGGCGACCCGATGGCGGAGAGGGGCAGGGCGCCGATCGCGGCCGAGAGCACGTGCTTGCGCAAACGCTGCTGCTCGCCGCTCCTGCTCGCGTCGGGGCAACGATGCTCGAGCCACCAGGTGCAGAGCTCCGCGAGCGTGCCGGTCAGGTCCCTCCGGCCGCGGCGGAAGGCCGTTGCGGGCCCGCTGCATGAGGCGGCGACGCCGGCGAGCCTCGACCTCCAACTCGTCTGCGAGCGCCTTCGCCTCAGCCTTGGAGGTGGCTTGGATAGGTTCGCGCCGCCGCTTGCCGGCCGCGTCGGTCCACTTCGCGTACCAGACGCCGCCCCGTTTGAGCACGCTCGCCATGAGCTACGCGCCTCCGTCCCGCTTACGTACCATCGCACGCTGGCCCGACACCTCACCGCGCGCGTAAGCGTGCAATTCGGAGGTAACGAAGCGAAGACCCCAACCCATTCCGCGCGCGCGAGGCAGCTCGCCGCGCTCCGCGGCTTTGTAGACCCACGATGTCGAGCGCGCGAGGAACGCCGCGGCCTGGCGGACAGTCCAGAGCCGGTCCATCGACAGGGCCATCGGTCCGGGCTCGCGGTCTGGAGCTGGCGACGGCGGACAGGGTGCGGCGGTCGATGCGTTCTGTCGCCTCGTTTCGATCCGGCGCTCTGGAGTCGATCTACGCTCGCGCTCGACTGGGCTGCTCATGCTTCCGGTCCTGCCCCTGGGTCACTCGGGCTTCTTCTTCGTTCCGCCGCCTTTGCGCCCTGCAGAGACGGCCGCCTTGGAAATCACCTGCCGGTAGCGCGCGTCGAGAAGAGAGTAGAAGTAGTTCTCGCGCGAGACCTTCATGTCCTTCATGTCTTGCTCGAGCGCCTCGGCCATCGGCGGCGGAAGGCGCGAGAAGAAGTAGACCTCCAGTGCTTCCTCAACCGAGCGCACATAGGCCAGGCCGCGCTGAGCTCCCTCTTGCCGTGCTCGGTTGAGAAGCGTGGCGGGGAGACGGAAGGTCGCCGTTTCGCGTTCGGTGGTCGGTGTCTTTGCCATCGATCATGTACACCCTTCTGTATGTACTGTTAGCATGCATATGAGGCGTGAGCAAGGCCGGCTCCGGTGTGGCACTACAGCGAACGCGAGGGCGGTCCAGCGTCGCCGGCGACGGAAGTCGTCCGGAGGGTAGTTCGCAGGGTCGTCCATCACCTCATCAGCGGCCTCATCAGGAAGGTCATCACCACATGTACGAGTTCCCGAACAACCCTGCTGATGCGGACGCTGATGAGTTTGGATCGCGCAAGTCCTTGAATCCGTGCGGGCGAGCTGGCCACCCCGCCCCCCGCCGATCAGGGCGAGATCGTGGGCGCGGCTAACTCCGACCCCTCGCTCCCAACGACCTGATCGAGGGGTCGGAGTTAGCCTCGAACCTTGGTCCAAGGGGCGGGGGGCGGGGTGGCCAGTTGGGGAAGGTGTGGAAGAACGAGGGGGTCGGACCCGAGCCAGTGGGTGACAAAGAAAAGAGTTGGGAACGTGAGATTTGATTTGAGTAGAGCAACGAACGAGCGGCAAGGACCGGAGAAGGGCAAGGACCGGGGAAGGGCAAGGACCGGGGAAGGGCAAGGACCGGGGAAGGGCAAGGACCGGGGAAGGGCAAGGACCCGGGAAGGCAAGGACCGACAGAAGGCCGCGACCCGAGAGGGCGAGGGCCGACGAGAGGGAAGAACCGCGCGTCAATGCCTCACGTCACGGCCACCTCGGCATTCCCGTCTCATCAAAGAGCGCTGGATCCCAGATCACACCCTGGTACGGCCGAAAATCTTCGCGTTGATCGATGATCGACAAATACGCGGCGCGCGTTACTGCGATCATGTCTCCTTCATGGAACTCGGCCGGCTGGGGTTTTGTTATCAGCTCGTGCAGGTAGCGAAAAGTCTCGAACGGGTTCTTGAAGCCCTTCAGCAGGTCGATGAGCCTTTCGGCGGTGCTCGGCCCAGTCGTGAATGAGATCCTGGAAGCGACGTCTTGCTGCGCCGCAGGCGTGAGCTCGCCGAAGAGCGCCACGTAGTTGTGCGTCCAAGACGCAGGCTTCCCGTCCAGGACGATTCGGCACTTCAGCGCGAGTTCGAGGGCGAGGCTGGCACACACGACCCACGACTGGAACGGCCCAGGCGCTTTCCCGTCGCGCACCTCAGGGTCCGCGCGGCGCCGGCCTAGCAATCGGTACGCAAGAAGGAAGTCGCGAGAACCTCTGAACATGAAACCGGCCGTCGCGACCCGCTTCTGGTCGTCGGTCAGAATGGGCTTTGGTTTCTCATTGCTCATGGACTCGACTCTACGCTCGCGCACCACCCTGCGCGGGTGGCTACCGAGACTGCGGCTTCTTCCCGACCCACAAGCTGATCATGCCCTCCGGCAGATCATTCTCGAGATGCAATTGCACCGAGACCTGGAAGCCGGCCTCTTCGATCGCATCCTTGAGAGCGCCGAGCGCTGCGGGAACAGCCTCGGGTGGCAGAATGCTTTTCGAGGCGTCCGCTGGATCCGGAACGGCTGAGGGCGTGAACAACCCCAGAAAGAGTCCCTCTGCATCCTTGGCTAGAAGTCGCAACACGCCACGCCGCTCGATCCTCCAACCTGCGCTCGTGATTGCCGCGTGGAGCTCTTCCGCGAAAGACTTCGCTTCAACGTCAGCCGCTGAGTACCCGATTCGTACGGCGCCGACGCCGGCAGCGCGTAGGCGATCTGCAAAGCGCCTGGCGGCCTCCCCCGACAATTTCCGCGGCGCGATCTGTTTCTTCACAGCTTCAACGCGACCGTCTGCCTCGGCGGCCGCGAGCGCCTCCTTGCGGTGACCGTAGGTGAGCGCTCCGATTTCCATCAGCACGAGCGCGCCGAGGGAGACAATCCCTGCGACCTCGAAGAAAGCATGCCAGCGTGCCACGCTCTCGAGGGAATTCCATCCAGGCAGCATACGAATGACATCTATCGTCCCGGCTCTCGGCTGTACAAGTGCGGAGCCGTGGGCGGAGACAAAAGACATCCACTTAGTTAGAAGTGGTGCTACTATGTCTCATGCGTCTTAGGCAGGCGTTCGCCAAGGAGCGAGATGCCATCCGCTCCCGCGGCGGCATGGTTCGCATGTCGGATGCTCTACGCCTCGGCATCAGCCGGAAGACCTTCTACGCGATGCGTGACGCCGGCGTTCTCGAGCAACTGAGCAGGGGTCTGTTTCGGCTGCGGGACCTGCCTCCGCTGGGAAGCCCCGATCTCGTGACCGTGGCGACGCGGGTCCCGGAAGGAGTCATCTGCCTCGTCTCTGCGCTCTCCTTCCACGAGCTCACGACCCAGGTGCCGCACGAAGTGGACGTCGCGATCGAGCGCGGAAAGAAGAACCCTCCCCGCATCGATTACCCACCGGTCCGAGTCTTCAAGTTCTCCGAGGCTGCCTTCCGCCAGGGCATCGAAGTTCACAAGATCGATGGCCTTCCAATTCGCATCTACAGCGCCGAGAAGACGATCGCCGACTCGTTCAAGTTCCGGAACAAGGTCGGAATGGACGTTGTCCTGGAGGCGCTCCGGCTCTGGCGGCGGCGTCCACGCCGGGACGTGGAGAGCCTCCTTCAGCATGCGCGCCATTGTCGTGTCGAGCGGGTCGTGCGTCCCTACCTCGAGGCTCTGCAATGAGCCCGAAGAACATGGCGGCGTCCGTCCACGCGCGGTTGGCGGAAATTGCGCGGAGAACGGGCCGTCCGTTCCAGGAGCTGCTGCAGTACTACGCGATGGAGCGGTTCCTCTATCGCCTATCGAAGTCGCCGCACGCCGCGCGCTTCGTCCTGAAGGGAGCGCTTATGCTCCGTGTCTGGGACGCGCCGATGGCCCGGCCCACGAAGGACATCGATCTTCTTGGCCGGCTCGAAAACTCCTTGGAGAACGGGTCGACGGTGGTGCGCGAGCTCTGCGCCCTCGAAGTAGAGCCGGATGGCCTCGTCTTCAGACCCGCCACGGTGAAGTCTGAACGGATCAGGGAGGACGCGGACTACGAGGGTGTTCGGATTCGCTTCGACGGTCACCTCGCGCGGGCCAGGATTGCCATGCAGATCGACGTTGGTATCGGCGACGTGATGGTGCCCGGGCCCGTAGAGATCGCGTACCCGACGTTGCTCGACCTCCCAGCGCCGCGTCTCAAAGGTTATCCGCGCGAGACAGCGATCGCCGAAAAGTTCGAGGCGATGGTCAAGCTCGGCACGCTGAACAGCCGGATGAAGGACTTCTACGACATCTGGCTTCTCTCGCGACAGTTCGACTTCGACGGGTCGACGCTGGCCCAGGCTGTGACTGCCACGTTGGCGAACCGCGGCACCGCCCTGAAGGCGGAGCCGGTCGCTTTGACCACCGAGTTCTCCGAGAGCGAGGCGGCGAACACCCAGTGGCGAGCCTTCGTGCGGAAGGGAAGGCTCGCGAACGCTCCCGCCAGCCTCGGGGAGGCCGTCAGCGGCATCGCACGCTTCCTCCTGCCTGTCGCGCGAGCGCACCTGGCAGGCGGGGCTTTCAGGGTGAACTGGACCGCGGGTGGGCCGTGGCAAGAGTGACCTGGGCACACGGACCCCTCGACGATGCATCGAAAGCGTCAGCGATGTATTGAGTTGTTCCCGACGCGACCGGGACGCTGGGTGCAACGAGGACTGCCATGGAGAGTGCCACGAAGGGGGCTCAACGAACTACGTTGCAGTTCTGCGATCCACTTCCAGAACAGGAGCTAGGTAAGCCTCACCCGGCGTCCGGGTCCGTGCGCGCTGGCCGCGTGGCTTTACCGATCGCGTGGTGAACGAGTCAGCTGCAGGAACTCCTCGCCTGCCATCAGGCGGATTTCTGCTCGTTGCGCTGTGAGCCGTGCGTCGGCGGTGAAGTTACTTGTGGTGACGATCATCCCCCGGGTGCCCCGAGGATACTCCGCGAGCGTACCCACCAACTCGCGGACAATGCTCGGGCCAACCTTACGATCGGGCCGATAGCACTTGCATTGGATGACCCAACTCACTTCATCAAGATCGGCACCCTTAGTTGCGTACACGTCTACGCCGTGGTCGCCCCGCTTTGAAGCAGCCACGTGCTGCACGTCGAACCCGAGCTTCTCCATCAAGTTCAGAACGTCGCGCTCAAACGCAAACCACTCGACGGGTTGACTTGGCTTCGTTTCGACGGCTGTGAACAGACAGCGCAGTGCGGAACGACTTCGATAGATAACTTCGCGAGCCAGGTGCCCCCGTTTATGCGCTCGGACGAACGTGTAGCCCTTGGGGATGGTGAATCCGTATCGTCGCGCGAGAAGCTGCTGACCCGCGCTCGAGGACTCCGAACGCCGAAGATGTGCGCCGACGCTGTGCGCTCTACTTGTGGCGTGCTCGAGAGTCGCCGCACACGAGGTCACGTCGAGGTTTGGCTTGTATCGTACGCGCGGTAGGTAGACCACGACGGGTTCGTTAGACGCATTGCGTGGCAGCCATCGAGGCGGCCTTTTCTCGAAGCGAGCCCCGAAAACCGCTTCTCGTTCCTCGACCACAACGAAATCGCGCACCAGGGCAGCAATGAGGATGCGCACCGCTGACCACTTTCGTTCCGCGTCGGGATCGGCGCGATCGAGGTTGAGCGCGTCGAAGCCGATGAACGACTTGTCAGGCTCGCAAGTAGCGAACTCACCTGAAGGCGTTCGCGCCACGAAAAAGTACTCACCTTCCAGTTCCCACGCTTGGAGGCGTGTGAAAGGCCCCAGTGGTAGCTCGACGATCGCACCGGGCGGAATCGACCAACGTCTCAGAGCTACAGCCTCCGCCAGGAGAGCATCTGCCGACTCATTTGCGGCCTTAGCGTCTTCCGCGAGCGGCCAATCGACAGCGTCGTGCGGTTTGTAGGGAACGTCGTGACCGGAAACCAGCATGCCCCAGTTGAACGGGAGCGTGCCCCGCAGTCGCTCCCAGTACTCCTTGGGATCGAAGGCCTTCGGGAAATCGTTCGGTTGCAGTTCGAGGAGCTTCAGTTGACCCGTGATTTTCTCCAAGTACGCGAGGCGCTGCCCGCACGCCGTTAGCCGCGCGTCAGCGGTCACAAGGTGCATCGGGCAGACCGACAGTTCCGCGGCCTCGGCGCTTCCGAGGCGAGATTCGATGAACTCACTCAGTGAGGACGCCGCGATGAGCCACTTAGAAACGTCAGCAGCGGTCACATCTACGAGTTCACGGTAGCGCGTCACGATCGAGCTCACTGACGAGTCCGGAGCCATCAGCACTTGAACGAGCTGTCTCTCAGCCTCGTCATTCGGCGAGTACGTGCCCAGCTCATCGCGGCACTTCGGCAGCCAGTGTTGCACGAGGTGATCGAGGAACCCGACGAGGTCGCGACACCGGCGCGCCCATCCGACCGAGAGGCGTTCGGCAGGTGAAAGGCTTTCTTCGAGATGCCCCGATTCGCCGATCACATCCCAGTAGCTAGCTGCCGCGTCTGGAAGGAGGGGCTTATCCTCATCAACACGCGTCCACGACTTGCGGAACTCGTTCGAAACGGCATCGTCACGCGATGCGAGAGAGTATCGGTTACCTGCAAGGAGCTTGCCGTTTTCTCCGACGAGAACCACTTCCATGTCGCCACGGCGCAGCAAGCTGAACGCAGGATGATCGCGAGCTACGTGGGCGCGGGCCCACGTTTCTTTCCCCGCAAGCGTGGCGATCGTGAGTGCAGGTCATCATTCGGAGGACTCACCCGTCAAGTGGTCCAGTTCTTGGGGGGCAGGTCAAGTCGCCGAGCAGATGTCCAAGGCCACCGACGCGCGCGCAGTGGTCGAAGCGATCGAGGCGTCGCTGGAGGATGCCTGCTAGAAGAGCCGCGCGATCCAGGTCGGCAACGGGCTCTCGTGGAAGACCATCGCTGCTACGCAAAGCACGAACCAGAGCCGCACCTGGAGGGCCATGGGAACGACGTCGCGGCCCGGGGCATGACGCCAATGCCCGAAGATGGGAGCACACAGCCAGGCGAGCAGCACGAGGGAGTGCCACTGCTCTGCCTGGTGCAGCGAGAAGAGCATCAGCATCACCCACGCGAGCAGCATGAGTTCGAGGATCGCTCCCGCGCGCCAGAGGAACGCCGCAGCCAGCACGGCCACCGCCGTGAATGCCAGAGTTTGCGGCCTCAGCGCGGGCACCACCGAGAGCGCGATCACGTTGGACGTTCCCAGCGCGCGCAGCGCAGGTTGCAGAAGCGCGAACGGGACCAGCGCGGCGATCGCCAGCGCGCCCGCCGCCACGGCCATCGCCCAGTCGCGCGCGCCCCAGCTTCGCCATTGGCGTTCGCGCAGCACGAGCACGAGCGCGGCGCATGCCCACGGCGCAAAGAAGAAGGCGCGGAAATGCATCGCGGCGGCGCAGCAGAAGGCGAGGATCGCCATGATGCCGCGGCCGCGGCCGAGCTGCTGAGCGCAGAGGATCAGCGGGGCGAGGACGGCCGCGTCGTAGAAGCCCTCGAGCGTCCAGTGCACGAGAGGGAAATAGACGATGAGCAGTCTGAAGAGCCGCAGCGGCTCTTCCTCGGTGGCGCGCAGCGCGAAGTAGAGCGAGACATGCGCATAGACGAGGAGCAGGAGCAGGGCGAGCAGGTTTGCTCCGGCGAACGAGAGTTGTGTGAAGTGATAGAGAAGCGCGACCGGCGCGAAGAGCAGCGCGTCTCCTGGCGGGTAGAAGCGCGGATTGAACGACCAGCTCGCAATCATCGGCTTGTCGGCGGGCCAGCCCGGGACGAAGTACGCCTCGCCGGCCGGGTACGCGGCGGCCTTCACGTCTGCCGGCAAGCGCGCGCGCTCCTCGTGGGTCAGCGGGCGCAAGAGCTGCGTCAGCGGCTTGCGCCAGATATCGAGGCCGACGCGCGGGAGCAAGCGTGCCGCGTTCAGATGCGAGAAGTGATCGGTATAGTGCCCATTGGAGAAATCGCCGTAGGCGTGGTGGGGCCCGCGCAAGAGCTCCCAGCCGATCCAGATCGCCAGCGAGGCGAGCGTAAGGACGAGAGCGCGGTCCCGCATTACGCGATCATCGGACCGAACGGAAGCGGGAGAAAGAAAATGGCCAGAGCAGTCCTGAAGGTCGACCCTGGGATTCGAGGCAGCGGCATCGTCGCGACCGAACGAGCGGTTAGGGATTCTCTGGTCCTGACCTCGTCTTTGATGTCGCCATGCGACCGCGTCTGAGGCCCTCGGAGTGTTGCCGAGGCCGTCTTCGCCGGCTCATATTGCTGGCGCACGCTCGCCTGCGTCGCATCGCTGCTGCTCTCGCACTTGCTCTTCCCGTGTCGCCGGCTATGGCCAAGACCAAGTCCGCCAAGGAGCCGCGTGCGGGACAATTCTGCTCCAAGGCGGCGGTCGGCTCGACAGCGCAGGACTCGAAGGGGACGACGCCCCCCAGGGTCGGCGGGCTTTCTTTGCTGCGCAGCAGCGCTGCCGCGCGCTTGACCTTGGCCGGTGTCCATGCTCCGTGGACGGCGCTAGCGACCTCCCTCTGCCTCG
>Ga0209526_10001914_pt1 | contig 13950 bp, 14 predicted proteins | sample JacPinW_OM2H0_M1_FD_188566 | JGI IMG/M metagenome (GOLD analysis project Ga0209526, IMG submission 188566) | Forest soil microbial communities from Algoma, Ontario, Canada - Jack Pine, Ontario site 1_JW_OM2H0_M1 (SPAdes) (version 2) | ecosystem: Environmental > Terrestrial > Soil > Boreal... | reverse complement strand
AATGGCGTGCCTGCGCCACGAAGTGAACTTCGTCGAAAACGATCTCTGCCGGATGGCCAAGATGCCACAGCCGCGTCGCGGCGGCAGCGGCGACGAGTGCCGCCAGCACCAGCGTGTCGGCGCGCAACCACGCAATCGCGACCAGCGGCTCCGATAGCCGGCTTATCGACGCGGCGTCCTTGGGCGGATGGTCGATCGAAGTGCCGGCGTCCAGCCGGTCGGATAGCGACGCTAGCCTTCGCCAGACGGGGCCTGCGCCGTCCGCCAGGCCGAGGCCATAGTCCACGGCCAGCGCGAGCCCCACTAGGTTCATCGCCGACGCGGCCATCGCGAACCCGTCGCGCGAATCGAGAAACACCGTGGTGCCGAGCGTATGCAGTACGTATGCGAGGTTGAACAAGCAGGTGGCCGTGAGGATCGCGAATACGGCCGCCATCTCAGCGCTCTCCACCGCCAGCGGCGCGGCGAATACCAGGCCCGCGTACAGGTAACGCTCGTGCATGCGCGGCGCGAGCATGAAGAATCCGAACAACGCGGCGAAGGTCGCGAACATCAACCCGCGCGGCGAGCGTTCATTCCAAAGCCGCCATCCCGCGAACACGTACAGCGGCGCCAACAGTCCCATCCCAAGACTGAAGTACGATACGCCCGCGATCGTGTCGGTGTCGGGCTTACGCAGCCCGCCAAGTAGCGCCATCAGGTTGAACGCGTTGACCGAGGTCTCGTGATAATAGGCCGCGGTCGAGTGGTACAGCTCCAAAATCCAGTACCACGGATGGCCGAGTTGAAACGGAAACACTCCCACCACCGCCACCACTGCGGCGGCCAGCGCCGAGCGCCACCATTGCTGATACGTCGCTTTGAGCAGCGTCCACAATCCGAGCACCGGCACGTACATCAGCGCCTGCGGCTTCACTAGCACGCTGAGTGCGGCCAGTCCCCAGGCCAGCTCGAACTCGCCGTCCAGCGCCAACGCCACGCTCAGCATGATCACCATCGTCAGCACCGAGTCGCTCTGACCCCAAACGATGGTGTCGTAGCCGAGCGCCGGGTTGAGCGCCACCAGCAGCATCGCCACGTAAGCCGCCGCTCGCCGGGCCGGCGCGGTGCGCCGCACCAAAATAAAGACCAGCAAGGCGAGCACCGAATCGGCGACCAGCGCCGGGGCCTCGACGATCAACCTGAGCGCGACACCGCCCGCGCCAACCGCACTCGCGATAATTCCCGCCAGCCACAGCGCGTAAAGGTAGCCGGGCGGATAATCGAGGAAGTAGCCGGTGTGATAAATGCCGGCGGGCCCCTCGGCGGCCATCTGAAGCGCCCACGATTCGTAGCTCGAAATATCGTTCCTGTAACCGTCGAACCACGGCAACAGCGCGAGCTTGACGATCCCTACTCCGAACAGAATCGCGAGCGCCCACCAAAGCGAGCGGTCGCGATCCTTCAGCAGCGGAGCGGTGTAGACGTAGATCGAGTAGCAGAGCAGCGCGAGCAGCAGCAGTCCTGAGACCAGCCCGGGCAGCTTGCCGGTCTGCACCGCCGGAGCCGATACGTCCACCGCCGCACATACGCCCGCAGGCGTCAAAAGCGTCAGCGATGCGACAATCCAGATAGGCGCGCCAGGCCGCCATCGCATGCGCGAGACGGCGCGGCGCGCAACATCGGCGCTTTCGCCTGCGACAGAATTCCGCCTCACCACTCGATCTTCCACACCCGCGTCATTGGTCCCGACCCGCGCCCAGGCGGCCGCGCCAAGGCAGAGCTAACATAACCGCTGGCGCCGTTCATCTGAAGTAAGCACCTCGACGAATCGGCGCGCAGTATGAACAGTCTCTCCGCAGGCAACTGGCGAGTGGCGGCTGCAGCGGTCTATGATGAGCCGATTCGAATCGATGGCATGACTCGAATTGCCTGATTCGAATCGATGGCATGATTCGAATCGAGGAGGCTTTGCGCATGGACCTGGTTCACGCCGCCTTCGAGCCGGCGGGCGACGGACCGCATCCGACCATCCTCGCGATGCACGGGTGGGGTTCCAACGCGCTCGACCTGATAGGCCTGGCGCCGTACATCGCGCGCGGGCGATGCCTGACGCTGTGTCCGCAAGGCCCGGTCGAAGTCGAGATCGGCGCCGTCAACGGATACGGATGGTACCAACTGCGGATGGGCGCGCCGCCGGATATGGAAGCCATGGGGCGGGCAGCCGATCGCCTGATGCACTTCGTGGACGCCGCGATCGAGCGCTACCCGGTCGACCGCCGCAAGCTGATCGTGATGGGATTCAGCCAGGGCGGCGTAATGGCCTACAACCTGGCAATTCGTCATCCCGAACGCTTCGCCGCGCTGGTTGCACTCTCGACCTGGTTTCCCGAGGAACTGGCGGAGTACGCTGACAATCGCGACGCGCTCGCGCAGCTCCCCACGCTGGTCCAGCACGGGCGCGCCGACGACATGATCGAGATAACCAAGGCGCGTCAGTCGGTCGAGCGGCTTCGCGCGCTCAAGCTTCCGCTCACCTATCGCGAATACGACGGCGGCCACGAGATCACGGTGGAGGCAATCCAGGACCTTTCGACATTCCTCATGGAAAAAGTCATCCAGCCAGTGATCACGGCTTAGCCACCGGCGAGTTCCCGAGTTCCCATGGATGACGAGGCGACGCGCGATGCGGCGCAGGAATTTCTCGCCCTGCTCGAGGTGGTCCGCGAGCTGCGGCAACAATGCCCATGGGACCGCGAACAAACGCTTGCCACATCTTCGCGCTACCTGCTGGAGGAAGCCTACGAAGCCGCCGATGCGATCGAGAACGGCCGCGATCGCGAACTCGACGACGAACTCGGCGACCTGCTGGTGCAGGTGCTTTTTGCAGCGAATATTGCCGAAGAGCAGCGTGGCCTTGACGTTGCAGCGATGCTCCGGCGGGCGCGTGAGAAGCTCGTGCGGCGCCATCCCCACGTCTACGCCGGCGTCGCGGCGGAAAGCTCGGCCGAAGTCGTTCAGAACTGGGACAAGCTCAAACAAGCGGAGCGCGCGGTGGCCGGCGCGACCTCGGCGCTCGACGGCGTGGCGCGCGCGTTACCAGCGCTCACGCGGGCGCAAAAGCTTGGCGAGCGGGCCCGCGGCGCCGGGATGGACTGGCCGGAGGCCTCTGCGGTGCTCGACAAGGTCGGCGAAGAGATCGGCGAGGCGCGCGCGGCACTTGTGCGCGGCGATCGCGACCAAGCCGCCGAAGAGATGGGCGACGCGATGCTCGCGCTCGCCAACGCGCCGCGCTTCGTGGGCCATGACGCGGAGGCGACGCTCAGAGGCGCCTGCGACAAGTTCATCCAACGCTTTAAGGAAGTCGAGCGCCTCGCGGCCGCGCGCAAGCTCGAACTCGCCAGGCTCGACCCCCAGCAAATCGAGAACCTCTGGCAGGAGGCCAAAAGGCATCGGCGCGACGACGAGAGCCGCTAACCCTAAAATCGGCGAGCCAGCGCAGCAAAGACCCTCCAACCGCAGGACGCGAATCTCCCGCGTATTGACCCGGCGCGGATGCGCTGTTAGCTAATACGGCTTATGCCGCATATTCCAGTTCATCCGTCAGCGGAGAAGCGCCATCGCCAGAGCCTCAAGCGGCGCGACCGTAATCGTGCGATAAAGACCCGCGTGCACAGCGCGGTCAAGCAGGCCATCCAGGCGATCGAGGGCGCCGACGCGAATAGCGCCGAGCAGGAACTTCGCCAGGCGACCCGCGTGCTTTCCAAGGCGGTCGGCAAGGGCGCGCTCCATCGCAACACCGTATCGCGCAAGGTCGCCCGGCTCTCCCGCGCGTTCCATCGCAAGCACGGCGCCGCCGCCAAATCCTGATCGGCCCCGAGTCGTCCTTTCGGTCAAGCGTTCAAGCGTGTCCGGGGGAATCGCCGCCTGGTGGCTGCGGCTTAAGCCCGCTACGGTGGCGACATCAGTTCGAGCAGCAGCCCGGCCAGCGCTTCTTCGCGTTCCTTGATGCGCCCGTTCTTGAAGTCGGCGTCCAGCTCCGAAACCCGGCGATAGGCCCGCCCAAGCCGCGCCAGCCCGAATCGCCGCGCGCCGTCGATCGCGCGCATCGCGAGTGGGCTTGACGGCGACATCCCAAGCGCCGCGGCAATTTGCGGCACGCTGCGCTTCTCGGCCGTCATCGACGCCGCCAGCATCATACGCCGCATCACTGGAGCGATCTCGACCGCTAGCAATTCGAACGGATCGCGCCCGGCCGCGCTGGCGCGCCCGAGCAGCGCGAGCGCCGCTGCCGCACGGCCGTTCGAGAGCGCTTCGGCCAGCTCGAACAGGTCGGGTATTTTGGCGGCCGCCGGTTCGCCGAGGTCGGCCGGGCTTAGCGTCGCCCCGGGCTCGCGAGGGATCGCGGCCTTGGCGAGCGTGTTGGCGATCGCGGCGAGATCGCCGGCGTGGCGCGAGATCAGCAGTTCGGCAACGCCGGGTCCCAGGCGCAAATTCTGGATGCGCGCGAACGCTTCGGCGAACTGGGTGAGCTGGTTGTCGTACGGACGCGGGCAGTTGATCGCAAGCCCGCCTTGCTCCACGGCGCGGCGGATTTTGGCCGGCGCCGAATCACGCTCGTAGAGTACAATCAGCGCCCCCGGACCACGCATCGTCTCGAGCGCCTCGGCGAGTGCCGCTTCGCCTGCGGCCGCTCCGGAACGCGCGCCGTCCGATGCAGCGCCGTCGTCTTCATCGCCCTGATCCGCGCCGCCGCGATGCGAGCGCAGCACGCGGCACGCGACGGCTCGCATCGGCGCGAACAGGTCGGCTTCGCGAAACTCAGCGAGCACAGCGTCGAAACCCTCGGCGCCGCCCACCTGGAAGCCGCGATACTTCATCCCACCCCGCAGCAGCCGGCGCCGCACGGTGTCGAAAACATACTCGCGCAAAAAAGCGTGGGTGCCGCTGATTACAATCGCCGGGGCGAGCGTTGCGCGCTCGCCCGCGCGCAGAATGGAAAGCGCCGTTTCAACAGCCATCCCGTGCCCCTCACGCCACCGACGGCATCCGGGCGCGCGCGGCTAGAAGCCCTCGGACATCGCGGAATAAATATTCTGTGCCATTTTCGTCATCATCTGGGTGGTGGAGGCCGCCTGCTGAGTCTGCGCGACCTGGATATCAGGCAGGTTGGCGATGTCTTGCGAGCGCAGGTTCTGTTGCAGGAATTGCGGCGAAGTGGTCACGACGGTCGAGGAGACCACCGGGAACTGGTCGATGCTGCTGAGCACGTTGGACCATAGCACCTTGTCGGTATGACGGTCCTGAAGCTGGGCGCGCACGACCATGAACTGCTGGTAGATGCTGGCTTCGGAGACGCCGTTGAAGCCGACCGGGATCGTGTCGACGCGCAGGATCTGGCCGCTCAACACGAGGTCGGCCTGCGAAGGTTCGTCAACCACCTGCAGGCGTTTGTGCTCGGCGATCTGATCCTTGACGTAACGCATGAACTGGTCGTTGATGCCGGTGAAGCGCGAGGTGTTGCTGAAGCGGCCGACGTAAATCGTCTTGGCGTCCTGCGGAAGGCCGGCGCCCGACGATGCGAAATGATACCCGCAGCCCGCCAGCAGCAGCGCGCTCAACATCGCCACGAACCACAACCTAACTGTCTTTGTCGAAGCCTCGCTCGCCAACGCCACGCTCCTCGCCTTTTTGCTTGAGTTCCAGCCGCCCCGCGAGCTCATCCAGCACGCCGTTGACGAAGCGCCCCGAGTCCTGATCGCCGTAGGCCTTGGCCAGCTCGATCGCCTCGTCCATCGTGACACGCGCTGGAATCTCGTTCATGCACAACAGCTCGAACAACCCGATACGCAGGATATTGTGGTCCACCCGCGAAAGCCGCCCGATCGTCCAATGCTCGAGCGCGCCCGCCAGATGTTTGTCGAGCACCGCTCGCTCGCGTTCCACACCTTCGACCAGCTCGACAGCGAACTTGCGCACGCGGTCGTCGGCGTCGAAGCTCTCGAACAATAGTGCAAGGTCCTCGCGCGAGAGGCCGCCGCGGATATCTATCTGATACAGAGACTTGAGCGCGAGCTCTCGCCCCAGGTGTCTGAGTCCCATGGCCTTGAAATTGCCGGCCATCCAATAGTCGCGCGTGTTGCGCCGGCTCCGCCCGGTGAGCCGCGGCGCGACCTACGTGATGACCTTGAGCTTGGAGAAGAGATGACCGAGCTTCTCCTTCTTGGTGCGTAAGTAGTCAATATTGCCCACGTGCGGCGTGACCTCGAGCGGTACGCGGGTAACGCGCACGCCGTAGTTTTGCAGGCTCTCGATCTTGTGCGGATTGTTGGTCAGCAGTTTGGCCTCGCCGACGCCGAGGTCGCGCAGGATCTGCGCCCCGATTCCGTAATCGCGCAGATCCTCCTTGAAGCCGAGCTGCAAGTTGGCTTCGACGGTGTCCAGGCCCTCGTCCTGCAACGCGTACGCCTTGATCTTGTTGGCCAGCCCGATTCCGCGCCCTTCCTGGTGGAGGTAGATGATCACGCCAGCCTCCGCGGCCAGGATCCGCTCGATCGATTCAGCCAGTTGCTCGCCGCAGTCGCAGCGCTTGGAGCCGAACACATCGCCTGTCAGGCATTGCGAATGGAGCCGCACCAGCGCCGGACGTCCACCGCCGACGTTGCCCTTGACCAGCGCCAGATGCTCGCGGCCGTCGACCGTGCTGCGGAAGACCACCGCCTTAAGCTCGCCGGCGTCGATCGGAAAGTCGAGGTCGGCAACGCGCTGCACCAGCAATTCATTGGTCAGACGATGAGAAACCAGGTCCTTGACGAACAGGATCGGGACGTCGTGGGCCTCGGCAAATTCGCGCAACTCGGACAGCCGCGCGGCATCGCCATCGTCGCGTAGCACCGCGCACAGCGCGCCGCACGGCCGCATCCCGGCCGCCCGCATCAGGTCGATCGTCCCCTCGGCGCGTCCCAGGCGCATCATGACGCCACCGCTCAGCGCCATCAGCGGCAGCACGTGGCCAGGCATCACGATGTCCTGCGGGCCGCTCTTGTCGGAAGCCAACACCTGGATCGTACGCGCACGGTCTTGCGCGGAAATCCCGGTCGTGACGCCCTCGCGCGCCTCGACCAGCGCGCCGGCCTGCTCGTCCGCAAGCTCGCCCTGTGACGAGGCGACCAGCGGGATTCCCATCTCGCGCATCCAGCGCTCGGGCAGTGCCACCGAGACCACGCCGCGGGCATGCTGCGCCATGAAGTTGACGTGCTCTGGCGTCACCTTTTCGCCCGCCATGACGAGATCGCCGCCATTCTCCTCGCCGTCGTCCATCATCATCAGGACCATCTTGGACGCGCGTATACGGCTGAAAATTTCTTCCAGCGATTTGGACGACTTGACCATCTGCAATTCCGAACCCGAATATTATCACCGCCCCCGTATGCTGACCAGCGTGCCCAACTCACTCCCGCCTTGATTGAGCGCGGCGCCTGGGCGCGATTTCGGCTTCGAGTAGCAGGTCGGCACCGAGCCGGCGCACGCTGAGATCGTCGAGCGCAATTGCGTCGCGCACGCGCGCGAAGTCGAGCCCCTCGACCGCGGGAGTTCCGGCGCCAATCATGATCGGCGCGACAAAAAATGCCACCCGGTCGACGACACCCGCGCCGAGCGCCGAGCCTGCCAGATGCGCACCGCCCTCGATCAGCACGTTGGACCATCCGCGCCGCCCAAACTCGCGCATCAAGGCGCGCAAATCGATCCGTGCACCGCGGGTCTTGCATCCGATGACTTCGACGCGCGTGCCGCCATAGCGCCGTCGCGCCCGGGCCGCGTTGGCAGGGATCGTCACCAGCACCGTTGGCGCTGTCGAGCGCTGGACGAAAATCCGCGCGCGCGGCGGGCAACGCAAACGCGCGTCGATCACGACTCGCACCGGGTCGCGGCCGCCGGAGATTCGGCAGGTCAGGCGCGGATTGTCGGCCAACACGGCCCCCGCGCCGACCATCACTGCGTCGGCCGCGCGGCGCCAGCGATGGACCAGTTCGCGCGAGGCCGGCGAGCTAATCCAGCGCGAGTCGCCCGAAGCAGCGGCGATTCGCCCATCGAGCGAGAGCGCGAGCTTGAGCGTCGCAAACGGCCGCCCGCGCGTCACGCGGGTGATGAAGCCTTCGTTGAGACGGCGGCATTCTTCCTCAAGCAAGCCGCAGCTAACCTCGATTCCCGCCACACGCAGGATCGCCAGTCCGCGCCCGCGCACCGGCGGATACGGATCGAGGCATCCGACTATGACCCGCCGGATTCCCGCCTCCACCAGCGCGCGCGCGCACGGCGCCGTGCGTCCCTGATGTGCACACGGCTCGAACGATACGTAAGCCGTGGCGCCGCGCGCCTTTACTCCCGCACGCGCGATCGCCACGCTTTCGGCATGCGGACGGCCGCCAGCGGCGGTCGCGCCCTGGCCGACGATCCGGCCGCCACGCACGATCACGCATCCCACCGCCGGGTTTGGCGAGGTAAGCCCGAGCATCGGCCGCGCGAGCGCGAGCGCTCTCCGCATGAAGCGCAAATCGGCGGATGAAGCCGGGGTGGCAGGCACGGCGGCTTACGAAGCGGGCTCGCCCTTGCGGGCGACCGGCTCGCCCTTCTTGTCGCGCACGGGAGCGGGCGGCGCGCCGGCGCCTTCCTTGCGCAACCGGATCAGGTCTTCCAGCTCGCGCATGAATTCGTCGATATCCTTGAACGAACGGTAGACCGAGGCGAAGCGCACATAGGCGACCTGATCGACGCGATGCAATTCGTTCATGATCGCGCTGCCGATGACGGAGCTTAGGACCTCGCGCCCACCTTGCTCGGCCAGCGCGGCCTCGATCCGGTCGGCGATCTGCTCGATGGTTTCCATCGAGACCGGGCGTTTCTCGCAAGCCTTCTTGAGTCCGGAGACGATCTTGGCGCGATCGAACGGCTCGCGCCGGTTGTCCTTCTTGACCACCATCGGCGCGGACTCTTCGACCCGCTCGTAGGTAGTGAAGCGCCGCTTGCATGCCGAGCACATCCGGCGCCGCCGGATCGTCGCGCCGTCACCGCTTAGACGCGAGTCGACCACGCGGTTACCGCGATGGCGGCAAGACGGGCACCTCATGGCGTGAGTCTAGCGCGCAAGCCTTGGCCGGCGCACTATCCGGATGCGCGTCGCACTGACCCCCAGCAGCGCGCCGGGGGCGGCATCGCGGCGGCGGTCGCAATTTTTGCGGAGTTGGAGTTAGTGCGGACGGTCAGGCCTTGTGCGTCTCGATATAGCTGACGACGTCCTTGACGGTGCGGATCTTCTCAGCGTCCTCGTCCGAGATCTCCATCCCGTACTGCTCTTCCAGCGCCATCACCAGCTCGACGATATCGAGGGAATCAGCACCCAGGTCTTCAATAAACGACGCCTCCGGGGTCACTTCGTCAACGGCCACACCGAGCTGCTCGCTGATAATTTCGCGAACCTTGGTTTCTATCTCTTCAGCCATCGTGTTTTGATTTCCTCCTGCCGGCCTGCGCCGGGGGTGGCGCGCCGCGCTCGTTTGCATTAGTTCGATTACGGTTGATTCGGTCCCCGCCTGCGCCGGATCGCGCTCGCACGCACCGGGCGGCATACCCAGCCCAGCATACGTTACAGCGCAGCTTAGGGAGTTGCTCCCGACTAGGCAAGTTGGGAAACGACGGTGCACAACACTGGATCGCGCGCCGCGACGAGCCCTCGCCGCCGGGCCATTCCCTTGCCCGCATACGCGCTTTCCAAGTATAGCGCGCTATGCCCCGTGGGCCGCCTCCTCGGCGAGCGCCTGGCCCGACGCCCTAAGCGACGCCGGATCTTCCACCGACCGAACCTTGAAGCCCTTGTTGATGCGCCGCATCAGGCCGGCCAGCACGCGGCCCGCACCGAACTCGAGCGCACTGGTCGCACCCGATGCACCAAGCCGCGCCATCGATTCTTCCCATCGCACCGGCGCCGTGATCTGTTCCAGCAGTAACGGTTTAACGCGCTCGGGATCGCGATTTACCTCCGCAGTCACATTGGCGATCACGCCAAAGCTGAGCCCACCCACTTTGAGCGTCGCGATCACCGGCTCCATTCCGACCCGCGCCGGCTGCATCAGGGGCGAATGGAACGGGGCGCTGACCTTCAGCTCGACCGACATCCCGGCGCCGCGCTCCTTGGCGATTTCGATCGCGCGCTTGACGGCCCCGGCATGCCCGGCGATCACGATCTGACCCGGCGCGTTGAGATTGGCGGGGACCGCGAGCTGGCCGTCACGTGAGACCTGCTCGCAGATTTCGCGCACCGACGCGAGATCGAGGCCGACCAGCGCCGCCATCGAGCCCTGGCCGGTGGGGCAGGCCTCCTGCATCAGGCGGCCGCGCTCGCGCACCGCTCGCAGCGCCGCGGCAAAATCGAGCGCCCCCGCCGCGACCAGCGAACTGTACTCGCCCAGGCTGTGCCCGGCGCCTATCTCGGCCTTCACGCCGTACTCAGCCTCGAACGCGCGCAGCGCTGCGATCGAGGTAGCCAGCGTTGCAGGTTGAGTATTCGCGGTCAGGCGCAAATCCTCTTCCGGCCCTTCGAAGCATAGTTTCGATAGTTTGAAGCCGAGCGCTTCGTCGGCCTCGTTGAAAGCCTCGCGGGCGGCGGCAAATTCGCGCGCCAGCTCGGCCCCCATGCCCACGCGCTGCGCCCCCTGTCCGGGAAACAGGAATGCAACTTTCATCTACGATGTCCTCGAATCGGAGATTTCGCGCAGATGATGAATATCAAGAAGGGTCGGGCTTACGCGAACCTGGCTCGGGTTGATGCGGCGATTCGGGAGCCGCCTCCTCCTCCGTTCTGTGCGATTCGTCGTCATGTGCCGCGCCGCCGGTCGACGCGAGGCTAGCAGACGCACCGCCAGCCGACGCTGCACCGTTGATCGAGGCGGCCGCCTCGGGCCGCGTATGCTCCGGAAGCGTCACCAATGGCGTCGTCGATGAAGATGCGGGCTGAGCCGGCGCTGAGGCATTATCGCGGGGATGACGATGCAGCCGCTCGCGCATCCGGCCGAGCAGCGCGCGGAAGCCCTTGTTAGCGGACTTAGCCGGCATCGCGGAGGAATGACGCGCGAGTATCTCCACGATCTCGAGGTTGACGCGCTCGACCAGGGCCTCGTTGGCGGCGGCGCGGATGGCGTTGCGGATGGCGCGCGGGTTGGACGAACCGTGGGCGATGATGGTGACTCCACCGAGCCCCAGAAGCGGGGCGCCGCCATACTCGGAGGGATCGAGACGTTCGCGAATCCCGTTTAGGCGCTTGCGCACCAGCAGGTAGGCGATTCGGCCGAAGGCATTGCCGAAGACGTCGCGCAGGTTGCCGAGCAGGAAGGAAGCGAAGCCCTCCATCGTTTTGAGAGCCACGTTGCCGGTGAAGCCGTCGGTCACTACCACGTCGGCCTTGCCGCGATTGATGTCGCGGCCCTCGACGTAGCCGATGTAGTCGACCGAATCCCGCATCTCGCCCAGCATCGCGGCCGCGGCGCGAGTGAGATCGGTGCCCTTGGAGTCTTCCTCGCCGTTGGCCAGGATGCCGACGCGAGGGTTGGGCACGCCGCGCACGCTATGGGAATAGACGCTGCCCATCACGGCGAACTGGGCGAGGTTAAACGGCTTGACTTCGGTGTTGGCACCGGCGTCGATCAGCAGGGCAAAGCCGTCGTTGGCCGGCACCAGTGAGGCGATCGCGGGGCGATCGACGCCGGGCAGCGTGCCAAGGATCATCATCGCAGCCGCCATCACCGCCCCGGAATTGCCGGCGCTGACAAACGCGCTCGCGTCGCCACGCTTGACCATTTCGAGCCCGACGTGAATCGAGGAGCGCGGCTTGCTCAACACCGACTCCAGCGGCGACTCGTCCATCGCAACGCTCTCGGGCGCGTGCTCGACGGTGACCTTGAGCCCGCCAGTCTTGTGCTCGCCCAGCTCACGCACCAACAGGTCGAGATCGCCGACCAGGACGATCTCGATGCCGAAGTCGCGTGCGGCCGCCACCGCGCCTTCGACGGTCGCCTTGGGGGCGAGGTCGCCACCCATCGCGTCAAGCGCGATTCTCACGTCTAGCTCCGAACCGCCTACTCAGCGGTCTCGGCCAGCTGCCTTCCGCGGTAAGTGCCGCAGTGATGGCACACGTGATGCGGCAGCGTGGGCTCGCCGCACTGCGAGCAGGCGGCGGGGTTGACCGCGCGCAGCGCGTCATGGGCACGGCGCTTGTTGCGCTTGGAGCGGGACGTACGACGCTTTGGTGCTTGCATAGATGGTTACTCTTTTCCGCTTGGAATGATTGAGCCGTTTCAGGAGCGCTCGACCTTGAACGCACGCAGCGCCGCAAGGCGCGGGTCACGTGCCTGTTGCTCGCAACCGCACCCGTGAAGATTGAGATTGGTTCCGCAGCGCGGACACAGCCCCTGGCAATCCTCGCGGCACAGCGCGCGGCTGGGGAGCGCGAGGATGAGCTGTTCTGCGACCAGCGGCGCGAGATCGACCCCATCGCCGTCGTAGAGCGAAAATTCCAGCTCTTCCGTGCGCAGCCGCCCCTCGCCCTCATCGACCGCGGCGCGCGGCGCCAGTACGAAGCGAAACGGACGCGCGTTGAGCGCACTGAACTCTTCCGCGCAACGCGCGCACGATGCGACCATCGGGGCGCTCAGCCGGCCTTCGAAAAACAGCTCCATACCGGCCCGGTAGTATGACAGGTCAACCGCGATCGGGCCCCCGACGCGGTATTCATGCACCGGACCCTGGGCAAGCCGCCGGTTAACTTCCTCCTCGGATTGGAGAAAGGAAACCTCTCTGGCCTCGGCGGTTATTTCGTCGATACGCAGTCTCACGACACATCACGCTTTTGGTATGAACCAATTATTGCATGTCGCCGCGCGAGGTCAAACACGGTTCTTCCTCACGCCAACCTTGGGTTTTTTCGCTCCGATCCTTTCCCGCGACACGCCTCGCGACACGTTCGCCACTCCTATGCGCGGGCAATCCGCTGAGAGCTCGCAGGCCTCGCATCGCGGTTGGCGCGCCACGCACACGGTACGCCCATGAAGAATTAGACGCATCGAGAACGGCGTCCATTCGGCGGGTCCGAGCAGCGCCTGCAAATCGCGCTCGATTTTTTCGGGATCCGTCTCGCGCGTGAGTCCCAGACGCCGTGCCACCCGCCGCACGTGCGTATCCACCACGAGCCCGGGCTGGCCGAATACGTGGCCGAGCAGCACGTTGGCGGTCTTGCGGCCGACGCCCGGCAGCGTGACCAGGTCTTCCATCCGGGACGGAATCTCGCCGCCGAAGCGCTCCAGGATTGCGCGCGCCGCTCCCTTGAGCGAGCGCGTCTTCTGGCGAAAGAAGCCGGTGTCGAGAATCAAGTGCTCGATACGCGCGGCGGGCGCGGCGTCCATCGCGCGCAGGTCGGGAAGCTCGGCAAACAGCCTCGGCGTCACCTGATTTACGCGCTTGTCAGTGCATTGCGCGGAGAGAATCGTCGCGACCAGGCATTGCCACGGGTTCTTGAAGTCGAGACTGATGCGAGCCTCGGGATAGAGACGAGCCAACGCCGCGGCAAGCCGCGCGGCACGCTGGATGAGATTCTTGCGCGGCTCGCGCGTCATCTCGACATCGACGCCGGGCCGGATGCTGGCGACCTTCTCGCCAGAGATGCGCACTGCCTCGCCGGCGAAGAACGCAAAGATCTGCCCGGCCCGCACGGTCTCGCCGATGCCCTCCGGCAGGGTCTTGCCTTCCTCGCGCGACAGCAGCCGGCCGAACTCGTCTTTGCGCGCAAGGAGCGCGGTGCCGACGGCATCGAGGAGGTTGGCGCGTTCCTGAATCGAGGAATTCGACCACGCCGGGAACGCCTTGCGCGCTGCGGCGATGGCGGCGTCGGCCTGCGCGCGATCTGCGCGCGCATATTCGCCGATG
>Ga0209526_10001913_pt1 | contig 13951 bp, 8 predicted proteins | sample JacPinW_OM2H0_M1_FD_188566 | JGI IMG/M metagenome (GOLD analysis project Ga0209526, IMG submission 188566) | Forest soil microbial communities from Algoma, Ontario, Canada - Jack Pine, Ontario site 1_JW_OM2H0_M1 (SPAdes) (version 2) | ecosystem: Environmental > Terrestrial > Soil > Boreal... | reverse complement strand
CACGCCGCTGATTTTCATGGACGGCATCGTCGGCCGGCTGCTGCGCGAGTTCTCGCTGACGCTGACCTTCGCGATCGTGGTTTCGACCGTGGTGTCGCTCACGATCACGCCGATGATCTGCGCGCATTACATCAAGGAGGCGACCTCCGGCGATGCGACCTGGTTCGATCGGCTGGTCGAAGGCACGTTGTCACGCATCGTGGCGTTTTACGCGCGCACGCTGCGAGTGGTGCTAGGCTTCCCGTTCTTAACGCTGATGGTATTTTTTGCCACTATCGCGACGACGGTGACGCTCTATATCAAGACCCCGAAGGGATATTTCCCGGTCGACGATAGCGGGTTCATATTTGGCGCAACCAGGGCGTCAGCTGATACCTCGTTTCAATCGATGCTCGGACTTCAACAACGCCTCGCCGATCTTGTGATCGCTGATCCGGCCGTCGTCGGGATCGGATCAATCCTCGCCAACGCCACAGCTAATCGGGGGTTGATGTTCATCAGCCTCAAGCCGATCGCCGAGCGGGGGGGATTGACCACGACCCATGTGATCGACCGGCTGCGCAAGAGTCTCGCCGCGGTCGCGGGTATCCGGCTGTTCTTGTTCGCTGTACAGGACATTCGCTCTGGCGGACGACAGAGTGATTCCGATTATCAGTACACTTTGTCGAGCACCGATCTCGATTTGCTGCAGAAATGGGCGCCAATCGTCGCTAAACGCATGGAGACGGTTGAAGGCATCACCGACATCTCGAGCGACCGCGATCCCGGCGGATTGCAGCTAACGCTAGCGATCGACAGGAAAAAAGCATCGAGTCTTGGCGTCCGGGTTCAGGACATCGACAACGCACTGAACAACGCTTTCTCGCAACGGCAGATTTCGATTATCTATACCCAGCGCAACCAGTACATGGTGGTGCTGGAGATCGATCCAAAATTTCAAAATGATCCGTCCAACCTCGTACATGTCTTTGTCGCAGGCGCGAACGGCACACAGGTCCCGTTATCAGCTGTTGCAACGTACCGCCGAGATTTGGCGGCGGTCGCGGTTACCCACACGCAATCGTTTCCATCGACGACGATATCTTTCAATATTTTGCCGGACGTCCCGCTGGAGGTCGCCACGTCAAACACTGAGCGCGCGGTGGGAGAATTGCACATGCCGGAGAATGTTCGCGGCAGTTTCGATGGCAACGCCGGCGATTTCAACAAATCCAGCGGGCGGCAGCCGCTGCTGATCCTCGGTGCGCTGGTGGCGATGTATATCGTGCTAGGGGTGCTCTACGAAAGTCTCGCCCATCCCCTGACCATCCTTTCGACCTTGCCTTCGGCCGGGCTCGGCGCGCTGTTGGCGCTACAGATCACCAACACGCCGCTGACGGTCATCGCGTTCGTCGGCATCATTTTGCTGATCGGCATTGTCAAGAAGAACGGCATCATGATGGTGGATTTCGCGCTGGACGCGGAACGTAACCGCGGGTTGTCGTCCGCCGACGCGATCTTCGAGGCCTGCAGCGCCCGCTTCCGGCCTATTCTGATGACGACGATGGCGGCTTTGTTCGCAGGGATTCCGCTTGTCATCGCCACCGGTCCCGGCACCGAGCTGCGCAGGCCGCTCGGCATCACAATCATCGGCGGCTTGTTGGTATCGCAGATCCTGACCTTGTACACGACGCCGGTGATCTATCTCCTGATCGATCGGCTGCGACGGCGATCCGAGCCAGCGGCGAACGAGGCGCCGGTAGAATAGCTCTCGATCGACCTACGGTTGTTGAAGCACGACGCCGCGCGTATGGCGGGCATTGCCCGACCAGTACGTCAATGACCTTGAGCCGTGCGGTCCTGACTACGGGAATGATCGCGGTGGCGGACACTATGCTAACGGTGGCATCGACCGACGCGAACGTGGTGGAGATGTCCGGCGCTGCCACCTACCGGTACCAGAAAAGAGGGCGTTGTCGAAGCGCAAGCAGGCATTGCGAAATTTGCCAGAACGACTCGACTAAGGTGTCGTCGCGCCTTTGTGCGGCTCAAGACCAATTTCGGTCCAAACGTTCGAGGTCCGAATGAAGTTCATGAAAAACTCCGGATTTCGGATCAAGTGAGAAGCGATTGCAAAGCGGTGTGCTGCGGATCGAAGGACCGCCGAAGCCACAACGGTAGAAAAAAATAGCAATGAAAGAAAAATACGCGCAAAAAGTGTATTTTCGACAAATTGAATCTGGTAACTTATTGAAACTATGAGTGACTTCAAAGAAAGCGGGTTCTGGCTATGCGATACGTTAAACTGTCGGGTGGCCGGATCCCATCCGGGTTAGCCATTTGGCAGAACGAAGCCAAACGACGACGCAATTTTTGGCTCTGGGAACATCGTCGGGATGATTTTGGAAATCCGGGGTTTTAACGTGTGGGCGCCATCTTCGCCATGAGCGCCCGAAGATGCAGGTAGAATGGACCGACTTTTGAAGATCTCGCTCGCTTTGCTGACCTTCCTCGCCGCGCTGTCCTTGCATCCGGCGGGCGCGGCGCCCTCGGAGAAGCGATTCGCGCTCGTCATCGGGAACGCCTCATACAAGGCTAAGGCTCTGGCAACCCCTGTAAACGACGCTGCTCTGATCGCTCAAACCTTGCAGGCGGCGGGCTTCGATGTCATGGGCGCCCGAGACCTCGATGAAGATTTATTGCGGCAGGCTTTCCGCGATTTTTTCGACTGTGTCACGAAGGCTGGACCGGACACGGTGGCCGTCGTGTATTTTGCCGGTTATGGATTGCAGCTCGACGGCGAAAACTATCTGCTTCCGATCGACGCGGATATTACCGATGCTTCAGACTTGTCCGTCAAAGCTTTACGGTTGTCCGAACAAACGCACGCGCTTGCGGCGCTTCACGTGAAGACAGCCTTCGTGATCCTGGATGCGGCTCGCGCAAGCCCGTTTGTCTTGTCAGGTCAGCCGCCGGCTGGTGGTCTCGCCTGGGTCGAGCCCGAAACCAACATGATGATCGCGTTCAATGCCGCCCCGGGCACAGTCTCGCCCGATGATGGGGACGGCTACGGCCCATATGCGAAGTCGCTCGCCGAGATGATCCGCGAAGGCGGCCTGACGCCCGCCAATCTGTTTGACCGCGTGCGTTTGCGTGTCAATGAATTGACCAAGGGCGCACAGGTGCCGTGGGATAGCTCGAAAATCGAGACGCAATTCATGTTCTTCGAACGCGGTCCCGGTGCGCCGCCGCGTGCGGATTCGCCCGAGCAGACAGCCTGGATGCGTTCCCAGCCGATGCGCAGCCTCGCCGCCAACGACGCTTATATGGTGGCCTTGATCCGCGACACTCTCGACGCCTACGCAGATTTTCTTGCCGACTATTGGCATGATCCCATGACAAAGCGTGTCGGTGCCCTCCTTGCGGTGCGACGCGAGGCCGTCACCTGGCGACGAACCTACCAAGCCAATGTACCCGATGCCTACTGGTCATATTTAGAGCGCTATCCGCGTGGACCTCATGTGGCAGACGCCCGCCGCCTTCTCACGCATTTGGGCGCCACGATCGCGCCGCCTTCCAAATTCGCAATGATGGAATACGATGTACCTCCGCCGTTGCCGGACGAACTTGAGTATATCGAGCGGACCGTGCTCGTCTTGAACGATCCGGCCTTCGCGTTCGAGCCACCACAACCGCCGCCAGCTTATTTCCTTGAGCCGCCGCCCCAATTCCTGGCCCTGGCGCCGCCGGCTGCTCCCTCTGAAGCCTACATTCTTCCCGCACCAATTCTCGTGTCGCTGCCGGCCTATGTCAGCGTGCCTGCGATTGTGGCGGCGCCGCCGAATCCGCGCACCTTTGACGACGCCCATGAAACACCAATCATCGACAACGTGAACGGCCTCCCGACCAAGCGAGAAGGGCACGCAGCCGGCCCCCGCCTTCCGCCCTCTGTCGCGCCAAAGGCGATGCTGATCGACAGCCAGCGCCCGCCGGCGCCAGCCGTGAACCCGGTGGCCTCAGAAGAGATCAAAGTGCCCCAGGGTTCGCCTTTGCCGACAGTGTCTTTGACGCCTCCTTGGCCGACCGACAACGAAACGCCGATACGTCCGGGAATCGAACTGCCCGCGCTTGCAGCAAACAATGAGGCGCCGCCGGTTCCGGAACCCACGATGCAGGCGCCGCCGCCGACCGGCATACCGCTGCGAACTCGGCGCACTGCGATGCTGTCGCCGCAGCCGGTGGGCAGTATTCCGCTGCCGCGTCCGCGGCCGACCGACAATGAGACTTCGGCAATGCCGGGCATCGAACCGCCAGTGCTGACAACAAATAACGAGCCGTCGGTTCCGGACCGCACAATGTTAGCGCCGCCAACGCCGTTGCAAACTCCCGGCGAAGCAATGCCGTCGCCGCAGACGACCGGCTTCGTTCCACTGCCGCGTCCCCGGCCGATCGGGCGCGCGCGGCTACCGACCCGCAACCGGTCAAAACCGATTACACAAGCTGCTTCAACGTCTTCGATAGAAGTTGATCAAGCGGCGCAACCCACGGGGCCGCTGCTCGATAGGCTCACACGGTGGACCCATTCGGCGCCCGCTCCCAACGTCACGCCTGGAGTATCGCCGCCGAAGCCTCAGAAAAAACTATGTCCTATCGTGAACGGGAGCCGAATCTGCAGTTGAGGAGACGTTTGACAGCGGAATATATCGGCGGCGGTAGCTTCCGATCTTTCGATTTTACTTATCTCTCGCGCAGGCTCTCCTGCCTGTATTTCATCAGCGGTGACAACAGGTAACTGATGATCCGTCGAGATCCGGTCTTGATCTCGGCGGTAACCGCCATGCCGGGCGAAAGGTTGACCATCTTGTCCTCGACCTGCATCTGCCTGCGGTCGACCGAGATCCGCGCGGCGTAGGTCAATTCTTGGCCTTGGGGCTCGCTGGTGGTGCTGGGCGAACCCGCCGGCTTGTCGTTCGATTTGTCGCTTGAAGCATCATGCGCGATTGAATCCGACGAGATGCTCAGCACCCGCCCTTGCAACAGGCCGTATCGGGTAAAGTCAAAAGTATCGACCTTGATTTCCACCTCATCGCCGGCATGCACAAAACCGATGTCATGGTTGTTCACCTTCGCTTCGACCTCCAACTGGCTGTCGCTCGGCACGATCACCATCAGGGCCTGAGCGGGCGTCACCACTCCGCCTACTGTGTGCACGGCCAATTGCTGAACCATGCCTGACACTGGCGCGGTGAGCTGTTGAAGCTTGGTGCGCTGCTCGGCCTTCGACAGATCGGCCGCCAAGCCGGCGGCTTTCCGCTCGGCCTCGGTGAGCTCGCCGAACAGTGTTCGGCGATACTCGGCCCGGGTCTGGCTACGTGTTTCGATGATGGCGGCAACCGCCGCCCGCGCTTCTTTTAGACGGCTCTTCTGGACCAGCCGTTCCTGTTGGCTCTCGGTCAACTGCTGCAGCACCTCGAAATATTGCAATTTGTTGCCGTATTCATTGAGCGTTTTGCGGATATTGACGCGCTCCTGGATGGTGGGAATGACCGCGTCCAGCTTATCGACGGTCGCCGATGTGGTAGCGAGTTCAGCCTCCTTTTGGGCCCTTTGTCCGTCCAGGGCGGCGATTTTCGCCTTGTGCTCCGTGATCTGCGTCAGCAGAAACTGGCGTTGCGTGGCGATCAGGGCCGGATTGGCTCCCTCCGGAGGATGGAATGCCGCGAGCGGATCGTCGGTGTCGGTGAGCGCCGCGCGTAGGCGAGCGATATCGAGTTGCGCGGACTGCAAATCACCCTTGAGATGATTGATCTCGCCTTCATTGATGGTCGGGTCGAGCTCGATTAGCGCATCGCCGGCATTGACGTTTTGGCCGTTCGCGACCCTTATGGCGCGGACGACGCCGGTCTCGAAGGGTTGAATCACCTTGCTGTAGCCGGTTGGAATTATTTTCCCAGTTGCAGTGGCCACGATATCCACGTGGCCCAGGCTCGCCCAGGCCAGACCCAGCACGAACAGCGCCATAAGGGTCGCACTGATCGCGCGACCGGCGGGGGAGGGCGGGGTTTCGACGATTTCCAGCGCGGCCGGTAGGAAGGCAAGCTCCTCCCGGTCCCGCGGCTTGGGAGCTGCGGGAAAGGGAACAACCTTCTTTTCCGGTTTCATCAAATCATGCCCCAAAGCACAGTCAATTGCCTAATTATTAGGCAGCTGTGGTCGATCCTTAGTGCCGAGCACGGAACCGATCTACGCTTGATATCCCTTGAATATCCCCTGACGGTGAACTTTCTCTCCCAATTGCGAATAAATTTTGAAGGTCGTGCCTCCGCGCCCCCTTAATTCTGTCCCAGAACTAGTAACTTTGGAACTATCTGTAGGATAGAATCCGATTAGCATAGATTTACCGGGCGCTCGATAGGGCAGGACGACAGGAATGTGGGGGTCGAAATGACGGTACATTCGGAAATACCAGGGCCGAATGATCCCGGTCTCATTGCGTTGCTCATGCTGCTGCGCTTTCACGGCGTTGGCGCGGATCCCGCCCAAATTCGCCATCAGTGCGGAACCGCGGTGATCGGCGTTGCGGACATGATCCGATGCGCCAAGGAGTTCGGGCTCAAGGCGCGCGAGCTGAAAACAAGCTGGGCGCGCTTGGTGACCACCCCTTTGCCGGCGATTGCAGTGCTCAAGGATGGCGGCTTTCTCCTGCTCGGCAAGGTCGGCGACGACAAGGTCGTCGCGCAGTCCACGAAAACGCCCCGCCCGGAATTGATGACCAGGGACGACCTTGAGGCGATCTGGGACGGCCGCCTCGTTCTGATGACCCGGCGCGCCAGCTTGCTGGATCTGACGCGCCGTTTCGATATCACTTGGTTCCTGGGTGCGATTCACAAGTATCGTCGACAATTGGCCGAGGTGCTCGTCGCATCTTTCTTTCTTCAGCTGTTTGCGCTCGTCTCGCCGCTGCTCTTTCAGGTGGTCATCGACAAAGTCCTGGTCCACCGCAGCGTCAGTACGCTCGACGTGCTGGTGATCGGGCTGCTCGGCATAGCAGCGTTCGAAACCGTTCTCGGCATCCTCCGGACTTACCTTTTTTCACACGCCACCAATCGGATCGACGTTGAACTCGGCGCACGTTTGTTCCAACATTTGCTGGCATTGCCCACGGCCTATTTCCAGGCCCGCCGCGTCGGTGATTCAGTTGCGCGCGTACGCGAGCTGGAGAACATCCGGACTTTCTTGACGAGCTCGGCGCTGACCCTTGTGATCGATCTGTTCTTCACCTTTGTCTTCCTCGGGGTCATGTTTCTCTATTCGCCGCTGTTGACCGGCATAGTCCTTACTGGATTCCCGTTCTACCTGGGGATTTCCGCCGGGGTGACGCCGCAGTTTCGCCGGCTCCTCGACGAGAAGTTCAGGCGCGGCGCGGAGAACCAAGCCTTTCTGGTGGAAAGCGTCACTGGGGTTGAGACCCTCAAAGCGATGGCGGTCGAGCCACAGATGCAGCGACGCTGGGAAGAGCAGCTCGCCGGCTATGTGACGGCCAGTTTCCGGGTTTTGCGGCTCGGCAACACGGCCAGCAACAGCGTGCAATTCGTCAACAAGGTTGTGATGGCCGGCATTCTGTATTTCGGAGCCCGCCAGGTGATCTCCGGCAGCCTGACCGTGGGCGAACTGGTCGCATTCAACATGCTTGCCGGGCGGGTGAGCCAGCCGGTGCTTCGGCTGGCCCAGATCTGGCAGGATTTCCATCAGGCAAAGATTTCCGTGGATCGCCTCGGTGACATTCTCAACACCGCGCCGGAACCCAAGTTCAATCCGGCCCGCGCCGCACTGCCGGCCATTAGAGGGGACGTCACTTTCGACCACGTCGTGTTTCGTTACCGCATCGACGGGCCGGAGGTGCTGCACGATGTCAGTTTCAGCGTGTCCGCCGGGCAGGTCATCGGCATAGTCGGACCCTCGGGCTCCGGAAAGAGCACGGTGGCCAAGCTCATTCAGCGCCTCTACATCCCCGAAAGCGGTCGCGTGTTGGTCGATGGGGTCGACCTCGCCATGGTCGATACATCGTGGCTGCGCCGCCAGGTCGGCGCGGTGCTGCAGGAGAACGTGCTTTTCAATCAGTCTATTCGCGACAACATCGCGTTGCCGGATCCGGCCATGCCGATGGAACGGGTCGTCGAGGCGGCAAAGCTTGCCGGCGCCCACGATTTCATATTGGAGCTGCAGGAAGGCTATGACACCATCGTGGGCGAGCGCGGCGCCAGCCTTTCAGGTGGACAGCGTCAGCGCATCGCCATCGCCCGGGCGCTGGTGACCGATCCCCGCATTTTGATTTTTGACGAAGCCACCAGCGCGCTGGACTACGAGAGCGAGCGCGTCATTCAGGATAACATGCGGCGCATCGCCCAGGGACGCACCGTCTTCATCATCGCCCACCGCCTGTCGACCGTGCGCCGAAGCAATCGAATCATCACCATCGATCGCGGCCGCTTGGTAGAGGACGGAACGCACGAAGAGCTGATCCACAAGGGCGGTCGCTACGCGGCGCTTCACCGCGTGCAGGCGGATATCCAGGAAGTGCGTTAAAGTCTGTCCGGATTTCAGAGCCGGTTCCCAAAAGCCCCGTCACGATCCGGTTTCGTTGATCTCGTTCTCCTTTCGCGCGGGTTCCGCCGGAAGCGGACGATCTCGACCTGACCCCGGAAAATGGAAGTCACTCAGACCATAACCGAAGGAACAAAATCCGGGCGAAATGGCCAGCGCCCGATATGGTGAGGCGCTGCCATGCCGATTCAGGCCAAGACCCTCAGTCGACCGATTCAGAGGGGCCAGGGGAGACATCCGCAACGTGCGACGCTCAGTTGGTTGCTTAGGGACGGAAATTGAGAATATTCAGCGACCGAGCCCCTAGTAAATTCGTGCTGCGCAGCAAAATAGAGCGTCGCTTTTTTTATTATTTAATTTGATTATCCTTATAATTGGGTTTCATATTTAGCTTTTTCTGGGCCTCCGGTGAAAATCCGTGCGCGGGCTCGCGATATTGCTAACGTTTCGGTGGTAACAGGCGACCACTACCAATGGGAGGTTGCATCTGGAATTAAATTGACAAATAACGAGTCGAGCGGCGGTTACCCAGCAAATCGGACGAGGCCTCGAGGACCCGCAGAGCTCGCCGCAACGTCGTAGCCCAACCCAGTATTCCCTGTGCACGCGCCGCATCCCGTCATTCTTTACTCACAATTGCGGCCTGCAATTACATTCTCGAGGCATCAGGGGTGCCCAATGTCGCGAGATTCCGGGGGACAGGTGGCATTGCATCGAATTTGAGCGTTCAAGCTCTTCGCGATTAATTGCATCGCCGCGAACTTTCCAACTCGCTTGTAGTTAAAGTCTTAAACAGGCAGAGGTACTTAGGGCCGATTCGGGGTGATTGTGGAGATCTGGACCAAGGCGATCCACGTTTCACCCTAGTCGACATTCGGCTGGAAAGGCTCAATATGACGTTTATATAATCGCCGTCGAATCATGAAAACTGAGAAATGCGGATGCCAAAAGAAGGCTGAGAGAGGCGGATGACAAAGAAATTCAACCTTGACGCGATGTCCATTGATGAGATGTGGCACCTGCACGAGGAAATTAGCAACGTCTTGTCCGTTCGACTCACGACGGAAAAGCGAGAGCTGGAAAAGCGGCTAGCTCAACTACGCCGCGAAAATGAGATGCGCGGATCCGAACCAGCGGATGCGCAGTCCGCGAAAGGTCCACCTCGGGAGCGACGCAAGTACCCGCGAGTATCTCCGAAATACCGTAACCCCAAGGAGCCCTCCGAAACCTGGTCGGGACGCGGAAAGCAACCGCGTTGGTTGGCGGCAGCTCTCAAGACCGGTCACTCGATCGAAGAGTTTGTGATCAGTAATGTCGAGTCAAATAAGAACAAGCCCAATGGACGTCGGCAACGGGTCTAAGCGGGTCTGGTCGTCTCGGGCTTGCCATTGATAAGCGAAAATCATTCCCCCGTGCCCCCAGTAAGGGCCGCACGGAAGGTTCGGAGCCCGCTTTGGCAGCGATAGTGCTCGCGGACGATTCCGCCACGAACTTCGCCCCGCGGTGCTTCAGGAACCGGGCGTTTTCGCAGGGTCTTTCGGGTCGGGCTGGGCTATTGAATATGATCCGAAACCAACTAAATTTACGGCCGGGCGACGACTAATATAGGAGCAGTTGTGTCTCCGCGCTTCGCCCCCCATCATCCAGCAGTTGTGCTCGGAGACGCCCTCATTAGTGCGATCGGTACCTCCGTACAGAAGAAGACGCCCGCCTCGACAAATTCCGCAACTCGCTCGGGCTTCCGTCTCGATCGGCCGGCCCGACCCCAGTTCTTTGGATAAGAAGATGAAATCCGACGATCTCAAATTGATGTCCACCGACGAGCTTTGGGCTCTGCATGTGGAGATCACCGCTGTCCTGACGCGCAGGATATATGCAGAAAAAAGCCAACTTGAGCAGAGGCTGCAAAAGCTCCTCGCAAATGGCGCATTGAATGAGCCCGCCCCGCGCGAACGGCGCCCTTACCCCCAGGTGTTTCCGAAGTATAGAAATCCAAAGGAGCCGGACGAGACCTGGGCTGGCCGCGGCAAGCAGCCACGATGGCTCGCCGCACAGCTTAGGTCTGGGAAAAAGCTCGACGATTTTCGGATTCAATCGTCATCGGATCGGAAGCGGCGCTTAGCGAGGCGGTGACGTTCGCAAAAAGACCGCCCAGTGTTCTCGCTATCGGCTCAACCAGCGAGACGGTGGACCCGCAGATCTTCAATGTTTCTTCCGGATTGCAGTAGGGCGCTTACCCAACGTGGTTGCTTGCCCCGGCCGGACCAAGTCTCAACGGGTCGGTCTGGATTCCGGTATTTTGGGTGGACCTTCGGATAGGGGCGCCGTTCCGGCCGATCGTCGCCGTGAAACTCGCCTGCAGGTGCAAGCCTAAGTTCCGCAAGCCGCCTTTCAAGTTTCAGTTTCTCGGTTTCGATTTTGGGCTCGAGAATGGAGATGATCTCTTCATAGATCGTCCAAAGCTCGTCGATAGACATGTTCTTGTAACTGTCGCGCTTCATCGCCGTCCCCTTGCCATGTAATTCCAGCAAACTTTTCGTACTACGTGGCTATCATGATAAAGGCCGCCAATTCGGGCGGCCTTATGTTCGAAATTATTTTGTCAGCGGTTTGCGAGAGGCGGGAATCGCTCAGACCCTTCTCATCCGGATGATCAAGTTTCAAATAATCCAAAAATACGAGAGATTGAGTAACTTCAATCCCAGATTGCATTTCGTCACCCCGCGGCTGGCACTTTTCGCGTCATTTTCTCGGTCGTTTTTCGGACGGCTTTATTGTTTCTCCTTCGACAAGCCCGCTTTGCCTCGGTGGGTGATTAAATCTGGATCGCCGCATCGGCCGATTGCGCTCGGGCGCCGGCCTGTTTTAGCCACCTAGTTGCCTAATTTTGGAACTGAAGAAGGCGCATTGTGTTGACCCGAATCAATCTCAAGGGAGCGGCCCCATGCGAGATTATCGCGCCTATATTCTCGGTATCGACGGTCATCGTTTTATCAAAGCCTCCGAATTTTTGAGCAATCACCCAGACGATGCCGCCGCGATGAAGGCGGCCGAACAGCTCGTCGAAAGGCACGAAATTGAGCTTTGGGACTGCGGTAGATTGGTCGCTCGATTCTCCCCCGACGGACAAGTAAAGTCGCCTGAGTTGGCGCCATCTTTTGTTATCTCCGCCGCACCATCTTATAGCTCAAATAACTCTGTGAGGCCGGTGCAGCCGATCTCCCTAAGAAGGGCTTCGGAAGGAATTTTAACTGCTTCATCGAGACAATAGTCTTTCATCTGTTGACGGATTTGTCTTGGGTCGGCAACTTTTGAGACATCGGCCGCTGTCATCTTCTTTGGAACTGGGGCGCGTCTGCAGCGGGGTCCATTGGATTGCGCACTCGGTGTGATGTGAATTCATTCGCAGCAAGTCGCGATGGAACACGCCGATCCTTGCTTTGGGACTGTGGACTTGCTGCGGATAGCTTGGTGGCTTCAGGTCCGCTCGACTCTTCCACTTTGTGCCGCGGGGATTGAGTCGATGCCGCATGAAAAAAGAAGATTTACTTACTGTCGCCAGATCCGCCGCACATTCGGAGTATCCGCGAAGTATCAAATTCTTAGACGCGCTGGGGCATCGTTGCGAACTAGATCGGACGGCGAGCAGGTCGCAATTGCGACCGTTGGGCAACCTTACCGGTTCACAACCAGCCTTAGTACTGTCGAATGGATGGAGTTCCAATCGCTACACGGCAACGCGAAAGCCGCTCTCAAGGCGGCAGCCGAAAATGCTATGTTAAGTGCAGAGCTACGAACGCAGTGCGGCGCTTTCGGGCGCGCAAAGCTTCTCTGACGGGTATGTCACGGGGCGACTGTATCGGATCGTCGAACGCGTTTCCGGCCTCACGGGGATTCGCAGCGTTCACTCCATTGTCCGTTCAGCAAGCCTATCATACGCCGCTCTGCTTCTCGAAAACGATTCCTATCCTGTTTCGCTGAATCCAGACGACCCGGCAGTTGCGGACCACGCGATCATTTACGGTCATGAGCCGAAAGCGATCTGGAATGTAGGCCGCGTTAGCGACATCGATGGCTGCGCCTTCCGCAGAGATGTTCAGCACTCGACAACGAGTACTCGCCCCGCCGCTGGAGACGTAAGCGGTCTCATCAACCTCCGCTCGTGGATGTTTTCGTCGTTCGTCGCCGAACCAGTTCGAATGGCTCTTAGCAACGCGACCGCGATCGGTCTCAGGCTCTTCTTTCAGATCAATAGTCATTTCGTACCTTGCGGCTATCTATAGGCGCAAGTTCACGCATAAATCTATGAATTCGGCCAATTAAAAACCTAGCGAGTTGAAATCAAATGCTCGTCGTACCGTCAAGATCACAGCCGCGGCAAGCCGTCGATCGATCGTTGATCGGCTCAGTTGCCCAAGGTGCCTTGCGGAAGGCATATCATAGTTTCCAAAATCTAAAGCGTTGTCGCTGTAAAGCAAACACCATCTTACCAAGATTAAAGAACTTTTCGGCATCCTTGATGAAATTCGAGGGCATCAGCATGTTCACCGTTCAGCGGCGTAAAGCGCGAACCAAGGTGACTCATCCGGCCAAGATCATCGTGAAGGCGGTTGCGGCCTATGACTGCATCGTCGACGATCTAAGTGCGCTTGGCGCCTGTGTTAGTTTTGACGCGGCAGCCACGGCAGACTTGCCTCATAACTTCGACTTGAGCTTTGACAACTGCCGCACGTTTTGGTCCTGTCGTGTGATCTGGCGGAATAAAAATGGCGGGCGAATCGGCGTGACCTGGAAAAATCCTTCTTAAACATAGAGACTGTGACTTTTCTCTTGGGTTCTTTTCATGATCGACAATAAGTCCAAATCAAATGCACGAAGCCAGCATTGCAATAGACTGATCACGTTCGATACAAATTCCGGATAAGAATATCCATCGTGCCTTCGTTAGCGCCAAAGAAGTGGGGATTGCCCTCGAGCGGCCCGCCCAAAAGCACCGACTTGATGCGTCTTTCCGGAAAATCCAGCGGGAATGTCTAGACCTGTAGGCTTCAGCTACGCTTAAAAGCCACTTGAGGGAGCTTGTCATAAAAAAGTGACCGTCACGGCCGGGTAGAGCGATGGTCAAAGGTCGTGGAGAAAGGCCTGGATGGGCGCGTGCAACACGGGTCCCGCTTTCTCCAACCGCGTTACAACCGGCATGGAAAAGCCTGGGCTGTGCGGTTCAGCTTGCACGCGATTTTTAAGGCGTGATTCCGGCCGCCAACGCCTCTGGAGCTGATGTCCGGCCCAGCGTCGTCCCGCGCGTCTCAGTTAAGTTATTGTTGAACCAAGACAATACTCGCTTTTTCGGGCGGAGGCGCGGTCAGGA
>Ga0209526_10001912_pt1 | contig 13952 bp, 9 predicted proteins | sample JacPinW_OM2H0_M1_FD_188566 | JGI IMG/M metagenome (GOLD analysis project Ga0209526, IMG submission 188566) | Forest soil microbial communities from Algoma, Ontario, Canada - Jack Pine, Ontario site 1_JW_OM2H0_M1 (SPAdes) (version 2) | ecosystem: Environmental > Terrestrial > Soil > Boreal... | reverse complement strand
GATCAGGTCGCACAACTGCCGGGCCACCCACAGCCCGGCGCCGCGGTCCCGGTCGGGGACCGGCGGTACGTGGCCGAGGAAATGGTCGTCGACGCCCGGTCCCGAGTCGATGACGTCGCACAGCAGCGTTTTCTGCTCGATATGGCCGCCCTGCGCAAAGGTTTGCTGATCCTCCTGGGTGAGACGCACCCCGGGCCACAGCCGCCACGCCGCCGTTATTGCCGAGGCGGCCTACTGGATGAACCACAAGGATGGCCTCGCTCATGCCTATCTCCAAGACATCGACGCCGATGCGGAGGAAGAACTCATCGTCAAGAATGACAAATTGTTCGCGGTGTTCTCTTCTCGATGGGGCGGGAGACTGGTCGCGTTGTTCAGCGTGGCGGGACCGAAAGGAAAAATGGTCATCGGCAACCCTTCTGACGATTGGAACTGGATGGAAGAGCTTAATCGCTATATGGAAGTTCCTCCCAACCATCCGGGGGCGCTTACCGACGTGGGCTTTGAACATGATGCCTACGCGGTTGACATTGTCGCCGCCGACGGGCCACGCGTTCAGATCGCCCTCTGCAACACTCAGCCGCACAGCAATGCCTATGGTTTGAAAAAGACCCTCCTTCTAGAACAAGGTGACAATGCCCTGCATGTGATATACGAGCCGCCCGTGAATCTCTGCCCCTGCATGGTGGAATTCGGCTTCTCTCCCGACTATTTGTGCTTGCTCCGGTGCGGTCGCGCACTGTTGCGCGAATCCGCGATGGCCCAGGGCTGGTGCTGGAGCGCAGGTGCAACGCGAGTTTGGGTGCGGGGGAACCAGGGTTCGGCGGATCTTTGGTCGCGCCCTTACCAAGATGATTTTGGACATATTTCTTGCGTCCGGCTCTGCTCGTCCGCAAGACAGTTCCAGATTGCGATCGGAGTTGAAACCACATGAGCGCTCTGCCCCCACCTGATTCGACGTTGCCGCCCCTCGGGCAGTTGGATTTTCCGGGCTACTTAACGGTCCCTACTGCACTGCTTCCGATGCTGCGTGCCCGGCTCGGTCAGAGCGTCACAAAGGGGCGGGTCATTCAGGGGTGCAGGGTACAGATGCTGAAGGAACGACTCGGCAGCAGGCAGGTGATGGCCTACAAGGTGGCGCTCCTGGATCCCAGGACAAATACGCGCAGCCAGTTGGAACTGATCGGGAAAAGTGTTTCCGGGCCGGCGGGCGCCAGGGCCGCCCAGGAGTTCCAAGCCATGCGAACGGTATGGGAAGCGGGCTTTGGTACGGACAAACGATTCCGCATAGCGCGGCCTATTGATCATTGTCCCGATCTCGGTCTCCTCTTGGAGGAAAAAGCGCCGGGCGTGGCGTTCTCGAACTTCGTGGGTCAGAGCAGCCCATCGTCGCTGTCCTACGGAAGGATGGCTGGTCTTTGGTTGGCAAAGCTGCACAAAGTGAAAACCTCGCGCCTGAATTGCTCGTACCAGGCCGACCTAGAGGCTCTGAATATCTTCGTAAAGGAGTTGAGCGCCGCCCTCCCATCACTCTCACACGTGCTGCAAACTCTGGATAAGGCGATCCGGAAGAAATTGGAGTCCTTCCGCGGTGTCTCCGCAGCCATGGTCCACGGCGATTTTCATCCAGAGAACATTCTAGTCGCAAGGGGCCGGGTCACGGTAATCGACTTTGATCGTTTTTGCATTTCGGACCCCGCAAAAGACGTGGGTTCTTTCATCGCCCACATGCGCATCAAGGCTGGCATCTCCCGCCACTCGCTCGAGATGGCGAATCGGGAGATCGCCACCTTCTTGAACGCGTATTTCGGCGCCGTTTCCAAGGCGGAGAGAACGATTCTGGCGCCGCGGATTCCCGCTTTCGTCGGCCACTCTTGCCTCGAGGCCCTGTATTACGTGGTCTGCGTGATGCGAGTTACCGACGCGGATCTGCATGCCATTTACCTTCGGTGTGCGCTTGGCTCTGGAGTTTTGCAGGCAGATCCGGTTCGGACGGTGGCGGTCGCGGCGGACTGAGTTCCTGAGGAGTTGCTGACGTGCTGGAACGAGCAGAACTAAGACGTAGTCGAGAGCAGTGGAAGAGGGAAGTCACGGCGAAATGCGCCGACTGTGACTTCGTCTCGCAACACGTGTTCCCACACATCTCTCCCGTGGTTCCGAAGGCTGCTCCTTATGCATGGTCGTTGGACATTGTCAGGGCGCTGTCCACCGGCCGCGTGACACTGCGCTACGAGATTTCAGGATTTGGAACGGTTTACGGCAAGGCGTACTACGACACCTGCCTGGGCCGCAACACCTATGAGTTGTTGCAGCGTCTCTGGCAAAACGGCTTTGGCCCGCGGTCCCAGAATCAAGTGCCCCAGCCGCTGGCATTTGTGGCGGAAGGGAATCTCATGTTGTTGCAAGAGGTGCGGGGAGCGCCGCTGACGGGCGTGTTGTGGACGGCGCCGCTCGACCAGGCGGTGCAATCGATGCGCGCAGCGGCCCTTTGGCTCGCGCGGTTTCATGCCTCGGACATCCCCGGCCTCGACGTGGAGCCGCCCTGCGAACGAATGGAAATCATGAAGGTGGCCGATGTCCTGGCAAAGGTCGCTGCAAAACGCCGGGAATACGCTCCAATGCTGGTCCAGTTGCTACGCCAGCTGGACGTTGCGGCGGAGCAAGCGAATCCGCTACCACGTCTGGTTCCTTTGCATGACCAATACCGGCCCGCGCATGTCTTCGTGGCCGACGGGTCGGTCGTTGTTATCGATGTAGAAAAAATACGGCTGTCGGACCCGGCTAAGGATGTGGCGCGCTTCGTCCACACGATCAAGAAATTGTGCTTTGAAACGGGAGGCGGCGATACGGCACGCGCCGATCGGCTCGCCGAGGAGTTCACCAGGGAATACGCGTCACTAGCGCCGGAAAACCTGGAGAACCTCCCGTATTTCCGCGCGGCTTACACCTTGCGGGCATTCGCCAAAGCCCTGAAGAGCAGGAAGGTGAAAGAGACCGAGCGGAAGAACATTTTGGAGTGCTACCGGCAGGAGTTTGAACGCTGCCTGCCAGAAAGCGCCAAAACGCTGCGGGCGAACTGAATGCGGAAGTAAGTCCTTCGAAAGACTCGACGGAGAACCAGATGGGCATTCTCGAAACCACGGGTATTGCGACCAGCCAACCGGGGGGAACCGCCTGGGCAGCACCGGCAGGTGAAAAAGTGTCCAAGGAAGGCTTGGCGCAGAAAGCCGGCCCTCTGATTAGTTTTGAATTCGCCCGGCGACACCTTGCACCTCTCGTCAACGGCCCTCTCTCGACGCCGACGAGCGGGTTCCACGCGGAAATTGAGCAGAACACGGGCACCGGCAGGCTCACGCTGCGTTACGTGCTGAACCCCGAGACGATTCTTCACGCCAAGTTGTACACCGATGAACTGGGGCCGCGATGTTACGCGGTTATGAAAGCATTGTGGGAGGACGGTTTCGGCGCGGGCTCGGCGTTCCATGTACCGGAGCCTATCGGTTTTCTGGTCGATTACAACCTACTGGTCATGCGCCAGGCGCCCGGCACGTGCCTGGCGGAGGCGCTCCGTGGCGACCCGTTCATGGACCTGGTGGAAGGGAGCCGCAATGCGGCCCAATGGCTATCCGCGCTTCATCGTTCCCGGCTACGGCTGGGCACACCAGAAGCGGAATGGGTATCACTCAAACTCTTCAACACATCGGCGCGGCTGATCAAAGCCGCCGCCGCACAACCCGACCAACTCGATCAAATTCGGGACCTCCTGGAGCAGATTGAGCAGCGCATTCACAAAATGCCGCGGCACCGCCCGCTGGTACAAACTCACGGTCGCTACCATCACGATCACGTTTTCGTAAGTTCCGGAATTACGACGGTGATTGATCTGGACCGGAGCTGTCCTTCGGACCCAGGCAAGGATCTCGCGGAATTCGTCCACGTACTGCGCCTGGCTGCTTTCAAACGCGGCTTGGATTGGCGGCAAGTGGATGACAGCACGCGCACTTTCTTGCGCGAATACCTCAACCAGATGCCCGAGGTTGCGCCCGGCTTCAGCTGCCACTGGGCGGCTTTCATGTTTCATGACCTTCTGGGTCAGTTGAAAAAAGACGCGACTCGCAGGAAAGAGAACTGGCGAGAGCTTTTGGATTTTTCGATTCGTGAGGTCCACAGCGCACTCGAAGTGGGACCATGATGTTCAACAGACACAAAGAGAGCAAGGGCTGCAACGTACCTACTGGCAAACGGAAGCGCAGCACGCTGCGCCGCCTACTGGGTTACGCCCTAGGCGTGTGGCATTTGCTCGTCTCGCTGGGCATTTGCATCCTGGCCACATCCCTCCTCGATCTAGCCGGTCCTTGGATCATCGGGTTCTTGCTTGTAGATCGGGTGATCAAACAGCATGATCCCAACCGCCTGCCGCTGGTCATGATTTTGATCTCCAGCGCTTTCCTCGGCCAGCAAGTCTTCGAATTCGGCCAAGACTATTTTCAGCAACTCGCCAACCAACGTGTTCTGAACAAGCTTCGCTGCGATCTCTACGCGCACGCGATGGAGCTGCCGGTGCGTTTTTTTGATCGTGGCCAAACCGGAGAACTTTTGTCGCGCGTCACCGGAGATGTGGATACGGTGGAAGGGTTTCTCGACACCTTGATGCAAGACGTTGGCTCTCAAGTGATCACTTTGGTGGGCACGCTGTCATTTCTCTTCGCGGTCAGCGTCAAGCTCACTCTCTACATCGTGCCTACCGTAATGGCTTTGGCTGCTTCGGTGTTCCTGTTCAAGAAAACCGTCAAGAAAGGTTCGCGGCGCGTCCGCGACATTCTCGGAGCTATGAACGGTCTCGCCAGCGAGGCTCTCTCGGGTGTGCGTACGGTAAAGACTTTCTGCGCAGAAAAATTTGAAGTGGAGCGGTTCGCCAAGCAATCAGCGGAACTGCTGGGCGCCCGTGTGCGGGCCACCAAGCTCTCCTCTGTGTACTCTTCCACGGTCGAGTTCTGCGCCTTTTTGGGGACCCTGACGGTCATCTTCGTCGCTACGCCTTGGGCTCTGGGGGGCACGTTTACCATCGGCGCTCTATACGCCTATTTCAGTTATCTGAACAAGCTCTACAGCCCAGTGAAGAAACTCAGCAAAGTCAATCTATCGATTCAGAAGATCCTCACGGCGGGCGATCGAGTGTTCGAAATCATGGATGTAGCCCCAGAAACCATGAGCAGCTTGCAAACTACGAGTTCCTACCAACCCGGACCGCCGGCGAAGAGCCTCGTGCCGAGGTTCTTCCTGGGTTCGATCGACTTCCGGCACGTTACTTTCGGTTACGATCCGGCCAGACCCATTCTTAAGGACTTTTCTCTGCGCGTCGAACCCGGTGAAATGGTCGCCCTTGTGGGCCCGAGCGGCGGCGGGAAAACCACCATTGTGAACCTGTTGCTGCGGTTCTATGAGCCAACGGCCGGCAATATCCTGCTGGATGGGGTGCCCATCGGTCAGATTCCTATCGGTGTGCTGCGCAAGCAAATTGGTGTGGTGCCGCAAGAGACCTTTCTGTTTTCGGGGACGAGTCTCGACAACATTGCCTACGCCCAGCCGGAGGCCACCGAGCCAAAGATCAGAGCAGCCGCCCGCGCAGCGAACGCTCACGATTTCATCAGCAAGTCGCCGGAAGGATACCAGCTGCAAGTAGGCGAGCGCGGCGTGCAACTGTCCGGCGGACAGCGCCAGCGTATTGCCATAGCCCGGGCGCTTTTACGCAATCCGAGAATCATGGTCTTCGACGAAGCGACCTCGCATCTGGATTCCGAATCGGAGCAGCTCATCCAACAAGCCTTGAAAATGGTGGCTCTCGGAAGAACCGTTCTGGTCATTGCGCATCGACTGTCCTCGATCCGCCGTGCGGACAAGATCGTCGTGATTGAGGAGGGAGAGATCGCCCAAATCGGCACGCACGACGAACTACTGGCTTGCGAGGGCAGATACCGCAAACTGCTGACACCCCAGGTGCACACCCGCAGCTGCTACTTCTCACCCATGGAAAGGGGGGATCGCAAATGACCAGCCAACGGCTGAAGATGCTCAATAAATTCACGGTCGTGAGCCTGGCGCTGAGCGCCTTGCTATTTGGAGTTTGGGCAGTTCAGCAAAACCAGGAACGTCAAATCCGGGTCGGCGATTCACCGTTGCGGAATTACGGTGTCGTCTGGGGACACAAGCTGACGCGCTCGGGGATGCCGTACGTCGGTACGGGATGGGTTTGGCTGCGGAAACAGGGAGTCCGAAGCGTCGTCACGTTTCGCCCTGAGGATGACGTAAATTACCGGCAATTCGGGTTCGAACACATACTTCGCGTGCCGATGACGGGGCACATGCTCCCAACCGATGAACAGGTTGACGCCTACCTGCGCTTCATACAAGACCCCGCGAACCAACCCGTTCACATTCATTGCACCGCCGGTCGCAGCCGCACGGGAGTTATGGCCGCTTTAGCGCGCTATGCCGTGGACGGCTGGCCCTTGGAGAGAGCCCTGTCCGAAGCGAAGACCTATCGAGACGGCAAGGACCTTTCCCCAGGTTTAGTTGCGTGGCTTCAAAACTGGGCCTCCAGGCACGCGCCAGGGAGCTATGGCTTGCACCTGCCCGCGACCCTAGTGCCCTCGATCCGCCGAGGTGAGTGATGAAAATTGGTATTTTCAGCTCCGCAGTGTTGTTTCTAGCCATTCTGTTCCCCGCGCGTCTCTCGGCTCAAACCAGCCCGCCCGTCGACAAGACAGCAGATTCACAAAAGCAATCCGCTACATCCACAGTGCCGGTCGCCGGCCTGGTGCGCACCAAGCCAGGTGTTCCCGTTCCCGGTGCCACCGTACGCCTGACTCATCTCCCAACCGGACAAGCTTGGGTCACCTGGACGGATGAAAACGGCAAGTTTGTGCTTCAAGAGATGCCCGCCGGCCGCTATCGCATCGAGGCGCAACTCCTTGGTTTCGCGCGGACTTCGGTTGAGGCTGAGGTTGCAAGCAATGCGCCCACAGACACCGAACTGGCACTCTCTGTCGCCTTGTCCGGCGACCACGCAGAGGTAGCCGGCGCGGAACCCGAATCCGGAAAAGCGAGTGGCGAGGAAGTGGAGAATTCCGCTCCGGCGGCTCCCCCTGCCGTCGAAACCGCTGCCGATACCCAGCCCGCCAAGAGCCATCATCGCCACCACGCCGATCAAATCGCGGCTGACGGCTCTCCCGCAAACGGCAATGCGGCTGTCGCCGGCGGAACGAATGCGACGTCCACCAGTGCGTCCACCAGTGTTTCCGCCAGCACCTCCTCTGGTGCAACGCCCTCGGCCCCCGCTCGCAAAGCGCATCACCGCAGCTTCAAGCAGGTAGACACGACAGATCCATCCAATGCGGATGAGACCGATCAGCAACCATCCAGCTTGGAGGACCCCACACCACTCGGCGCGGCATCCTCTTCGGATGCGTTCTTGATGAACGGAACCGTCGCACGCGGATCGACGAACTCGCTTACGCCACTGGGTACACAGGATCCAGGTACGAATCCAAATGAGGCTGCCAGTGACAACGGCGCGCAGAAAGGCAGCGGCCACCGCCACACCCACAAAGGGCAAGCCCAAGCACTGACGACGGCACAGCCGGAAGGTTTCGGTCAGGGAATTGAGCAGTTGGCTGTCGCGGATCGGGTGGGTCGTGCAACGTCCAATCGCGTTCGCTTCGGCTTCTACGACAAGTATGGCAACTCCGTCTGGAATGCCCGACCCTACGGCATCAACGCGCCAAACCCTACGAAGCTCAGCGCTCACGACAACCAGTTCGGCATACACCTCGGCGGGCCCTTCTCCATTCCTGGAATTTATCGAGGCCGCGATCGGACCTTCTTGTTCGCGAGCTACGAACTCGGTCGACAACTCGCACCGACCGACCAAGTCAGCACGGTGCCCACGGCCGCGGAGCGCCAAGGTGATTTCTCCGGGCTCGGCATCCAGCTGTTCGATCCCCAATCCAGTTTGTCGGGTCCGCGCGCCCTGTTGGGGAATGGCAGCGTGATTCCCGAGGCGCGGCTGGACCCATCGGCTCAGAAGTTCCTACCGTACATTCCCCTTCCTAACTTGCCGGGGACAGTGGAAAACTTCCATCTGCAGGAGCTTCTGCCACTAGACAGCGACCGCGTCAACGTCCGGTTGATGCACACGTTTTCGCCGAAACTGAGCCTTCAGGCCTACTACTACTTGAGCTCGATGCGGTTGGACAGCTCGAATAATTTCCCGGCATTCAACAGCCACGAATCGGTCCGTGGCCAAAATCTGACGGTAAGCCTGACGCAGAATCTAACGGATCGGCTAATCCACGACACGCGTATCAACTGGAATCGATTCCGCGACAGAGTTCTCGACAACTTCGCGTTCAAAGACAACATTGCAGCGCAACTCGGCGTGAGCGGCGTCTCGAACGCCCCTATCGATTTTGGCGTGCCACAGATTACTTACCTCAATTTCAACCCCTTGGGTGACCCGACGCCCAACCTCACGCGTAACCAAACGTTCCGCTTCATCGATAGCCTTTCCTACGCACGCTCTAGGCACACGTTTCGCACGGGCGTAGAAATTCGTCGAATGCAGCGGAACAGCATCACGGATCCGACCCCCCGAGGCGCCTTCGACTTTAGCGGCGTGATGACCGGTCAGCTCGACGTGCACGGCAATCCAGTCTCTGGAACAGGATTTGACTTCGCTGATTTCCTTCTGGGCCTGCCCGATTCAACCACCCTTCGCTACGGTAGCCCTAGCACATACTTCCGTAACTGGGGCTACATCACTTATGCCCAGGACGACTGGCGCATTCATCCGCGTCTGACGTTTGACTACGGCGTGCGATTCGAAGTGCTCACTCCGCCCATCGAGCTTTACAATCACATATCGAACCTGGATATCAATCCGGACCAGAGCCAGATAGCCACGGTTGTGCCCGGACAGGTCGGACCGTTTAGTGGGCAGCTGCCACGATCTCTGATCCGCGGCCACCACAACCATTGGGCCCCACGCCTCGGTCTCGCGTGGCGACCGACGGACCGACTCCCGGTGGTCGTTCGAGCAGGTTATTCCATCTTTTACAACGAGTCGGTCTATACGCAGATCAGTTCTGAACTGTTTGACCAGCCGCCCTGGGGCATCACCCAGGCACGCTTAACCTCCTCGTCGCGGCTCCTGACACTGGAGAACGGTTTCTCGGCCGAACAGTTGCCCGCAGTGCGCAATACGACCGCTGTGGACCCAAACTATCGCGTCGCCAATGCCCAGGTTTGGAATCTATCCTTGGAGACGCGGCTTCCGGGCAACTGGCTCACAGAATTCACCTACACCGGTACTAAGGGCACACACCTCGACCTGCTGACCGCTCCGAACCAGCCTGCCCCCGGAAGCGTACTGACCCAGGAACAGCAACGCCGGATCCAGGACGCCGGGGGATTCGTTTACGACACTTCCGGGGCCTCCTCGATCTTTCATGCGTTGCAGGTGCGCGTCCAACGCCACCTGGCGCACGGGTTCATGCTGAGAGGCCTCTACACCTACGGAAAATCGATCGATAACGCCAGCTCGATTGGCGGCGGCGCTGCTGTGGTCGTTCAGGATCCGAAAAATCTCCGTGCCGACCGCGGGCTATCAACGTTCGACGTCCGACACCAGTTTGTGGCCTTCTATTCTTATGAGCTACCGTTCGGGGGCCGCCATAGGTGGCTGCGCACTGGCCGGCCCGCGGCAATCTTTGGCAACTTGCATTTCAGCGGCGACACTACGCTCGCCACGGGAACTCCCTTCACGGCGCGTGTGTCCACCCCCTTTGGAGAAAGTGTCGGGACCGGCCTCGCCGGTGGAAGCGAGCGCGCCGACCAAATCGGGAACCCCACCCTGCCGAGTGGTCAACGCTCGGTCTTGCATTGGTTCAACACCGCGGCCTTCGTCGTTCCGCCACCCGGCCGCTTTGGAGACTCATCGCGCAACGCGATTCCCGGTCCAGGCACCATCGTTTTTAATCTCGCGCTCACCCGCAGGATGCATTTTGGCACCGACGGGAAGTACAGACTTGACATGCGGTGGGAGGTGCAAAACCTTATGAACCATCCAAATTTCCGCCGGCTGGATTCCGTGGTCGATTCTGACACCTACGGCTCGGTGATATCGGTCCAGGGCATGCGCACGATGGTGGTGTCCATGCGGGTGCACTTCTAATGCGCCGCCTGTTGGCCTCCCTAATCGCAGTAGCCTTGCTCTCCGCACCTGGGCTGCCGCAGTCCCAGGTGCCGGCCCCTGAAGAGCACCGCGGCGCGCCCACGCCGCCTCAGGGACATCAGACGACTGCGCACCAGCGTCCAGCGATTCGCGCCACGGTTAACATGGTGTTGATTGACGTGCAAGTGACCGACCGCGCCGACAAGCCGATCAAAGGGCTGAAGCCCGAACAATTCACCCTCTTCGAAGACAACAAGCCGCAGAAGATTTCCTCGTTCGACTACTACGACGTCGAAGCCATCGAAACCGCGGCAGCGGCGCCGGCACCCTCCATCGTGGTTCCCCTCGGAACCATGACTCCGTCGCCGGCGGCCCGACAGGCCCTGCGGGATCACCGCATGATCGTCATTTTCTTTGATCTCACGGCTATGCAACCAGCGGAATTGTTGCGCGCCCGCGAAGCCGCGGGGCGCTATGTCAGTCGCGGGATGACTCCGGCGGATTTGGTCTCGGTAGTTGTCTTTGGCAACCGTCTGCGCGTCCTAGCGAACTTCACGAACGACCGCGAACTGCTCGGCCGCGCGCTCAAGCAAATTGCGGCGGGGAAGGAGTCCGAGCTTGCAGCCATCGCCGATGCGGCCGCACAGCCCGGTGAAGCGAGCGTTACCGAGGATACCAGCGCGGCCTTCACAGCCGATGAGACCGAATTCAACATCTTCAATACCGATCGCAAACTGGAAGCGGTCGAATCTCTTGCGGATCTGCTGCGCGGTCTGCCGGGAAGAAAGTCGGTGGTCTATTTCACCGGCGGTATCACGCAGACCGGTGAAGAAAACATGACCGAGCTCCGCGCCGCTACCGACGCCGCGAATCGCTCCAATACTTCGCTATACTCGGTGGACGCACGCGGCCTGCTCGCGGAGGTCCCAGGCGGCGACGCCAGTAAAGACGCACCCGCCGGCGCGGGTCTGTTCACCGGCGAGTCCTCGGTCTCCAAACGAACCGCCGGAGGTGCCCGCGCCATGTTCACCGGCGCAGCTGTCTACTCGCAAGTCTCCGCTCGCCACAATTCGCGGGATACGCTTGCGACCCTAGCCGCTGATACCGGCGGCCGGGCATTTTTCGACCTCGGCGACCTGAGCGATGCCTTCCGCAAGGTGCAGCAAGACTCCCCGGGTACTTATCTGCTGGGCTACTACAGCCAGAATTCCCGGCTCGACGGAAGCTGGCGGCGCGTGAAACTGCGCGTTTCGGGCGTCCCCGGGGCACACGTGCGCTTCCGCACGGGCTACTACGCTCCGAAAGATGACCATTCCTTCCAGGTCGAAGACCGCGAGCGCCAGTTGGCGGACGCCATGCGTGCGGAGACTCCTTTCGTCGAGTTCCCCGTGGCACTCGAAACGGACTACTTTTCTCTGGGCGGGGATCAGTTTTATGTCCCCATCGCTGCCAAACTCGATGCGACCGCGCTCGAATGGGCTGTGAAGCGCGGGCGGCATGAAGATGGATTCGACTTCGCCGCGGAAGTACGAAATGCCAAGACGAACCGAGTGGTGGCGGCTCTGCGAGACACGATCACGATTCGCCTGGGAAGCGAGCGCTTCCAGCAGTTGCAACACGCGCTGGTGTACCAGGGGGGCGTGGTCCTCGGCCCTGGCGAATACCGGCTGAAATTCCTCGCGCGCGAAAACGAAACGGGACGGATCGGTACGTTTGAGCAGGCGCTGGTACTTGCGCCGCTGCCACGGGAGCGCATGGAACTCAGCTCGGTAGTGCTCTCCAGCCAAGTGGAATCCGTGCGGGATGTCTCGGATGTGAGAAAGAAAACACTCGGGGTGGCCGCGAATCTGAAGGCCACGCCTCTCGAGGCTTCCGGAGAACGCATTATTCTTAGCGTTACGCGCGTGTTTGACACGCAACAGCAGCTCTACGTTTTCTTCCAGGCCTATTCGCCAAGGCCCGAAGATCGCTCGAAGCTGCGAGCCGGTTTGGTTTTTTTTCGCGATGGTGCCTGGGCAGCTGAAACGCCGCTGGTCAGCCCGACCGAAGTGGACTCAAAAACACAAGCTGCATCGTTTCGCATTAACCTGCCCCTCGAAAAACTTCGGCCCGGACGATACACGGTTCAGGCAGTAGCAGTGGATGAAGGCGCCGAGCAGTCGGCGTTTGCGCGCAGTTATTTTGCGGTGCGCACACCGCCGCAATGATCGCAGAGGCATGTAATTTCATTAACTTCATTGGAGATGTGTATTGGTATTGCTGAAGTTACCATGCATTTGTCTGGCCGGTTCGTCCGCCTGTAGCACCGCGAATCAGGGACGCACACGTAGAGTCCAGAGTTTTCATAGCGCGTCAAAACTGTCGGGTGCTCTCCAGCCCTAGAGATCGGGTGTTCAAGTCGTCCCGGGCGCGCCACGTTATCAAATGTTGGACACCTCCTACTGCCTCTTTGTTCGCGATATTGCCAGCGCTGAGAACCAAATGAATGTGTTTAGCTCAGAACATTCGACCGACCGTCTCAGCTAAGCGCTGTTGGCTGCAATAACTCCTTCACGCGCGCTTAGTCGCGTGTTCCATTCATATCGCCAGGAGATGCGAATCAGAACTGTAGGAGGAAAACTCTCAGGAGCTAGGTAGCACGCCGGACGTGTGCTGTGTTAGTTAACGAACTAGTACCATAACAGGTCAAAAATCCAGGAAATCGATATCTCTCTCCGATAGAATTTCGACGAGATAACCCCAACTTGGCCCGGGGGCGGCGGTTGGCGCAGAAAGGAACGCGACACAGGGATTTTGTCCCGGGGGGTGGCCATGTCTTCGAGGGCTCGTTGGTCTTATGCTCCCTTACTAGGGACAAGAAACGAGGAGTCGTGCATCATGAGCACCCTCGGCGATGTCCATATGGCAGGCTCCAAAACCGCTGACGACTGGCAAGTCGTCCGTCCCAAGCTTGTGCCTGGCGGCGAGCAAAGCCTCTGGGAAGAGGCGTTCCGTAGCTATTTTCTTCCACGCCTCTGGCTCCGGTATCTCGATCCGATCAAACTAATTCAGGAGCATGGGACGTTTCAGGTTGAGGGGTTCTCAATCGTTGCCATTCAGTGTTCCCTCATTGAATTTCTCGAATCCACCGCGCAGGGACTTAGCTATCACTACCTGCGCAGAGGCGACCGCCTCGGACCCTACGAGTATTCGAACAGCAGCAAGCTATTTGTAGATTTCCTCAGTGTACGACGGCCGTTCGCCAACGATTTCAGCCGGCAGCTTGCCCAGGACTTTTACGAGGGCGTACGATGCGGCCTAATTCACGAAGCTAGAACGAAAAAGAGCTGGAAAATATGGGGGCAAGGCCCAAGCGGAACTGTGATCGACGCGGTACGGAAAATTGTTTATCGGGACAATTTTCAAACCGCGCTCCTGGAGTTCGTTGATTGGTATAAGCGGTCACTACTTGCAGATGTCCCCTTTCAAGAAGCTTTCATACGGAAGTTCGACATTTTCTGTCCGTAGGGGTCTGGTTTCCACGGAGGAGCCGTCGAAGGTGCTAGGCCAGATTTTTCCTCAGTATTTCTATCAAGTCTCCCGGTTGCGTGCATCCCTGATGGGCGCCGTTGGCGCCCATCAGGATTGCGTGCTCGTTTGGAATTGAATCCGCTCCGACGTTGTGTCTGCGGAGGTTGCGATCCGCATGATTTCCCTCATGTATAGCCTAGGTGTCTTGGCC
>Ga0209526_10001911_pt1 | contig 13957 bp, 12 predicted proteins | sample JacPinW_OM2H0_M1_FD_188566 | JGI IMG/M metagenome (GOLD analysis project Ga0209526, IMG submission 188566) | Forest soil microbial communities from Algoma, Ontario, Canada - Jack Pine, Ontario site 1_JW_OM2H0_M1 (SPAdes) (version 2) | ecosystem: Environmental > Terrestrial > Soil > Boreal... | reverse complement strand
AGCCGCGCCGATGTCGGGTCGATCGGCGTAGTGGCTTTGCGAAGGGTGTCGAAAATGAGGGGAAACGGGGTCGCGAACTCAAAGCGCGAAGCTGCGCCGGGATTGCCGCGATACGCTCAGGTCGCAAACGATCTTATGGAGCGGATCGCCGCAGGCGAATATCCCATCGGCTCGCTTCTACCCAAAGAAGTGGATCTTTCGGCCGAATATCGCATCAGCCGCCACACCATGCGCGAGGCATTGCGCCGGCTCGACGAAGCGGGGCTCGTTTCGCGCCGTCGTCGCGCCGGAACCGAGGTTCTCGCGGTGGTGCCCGCAGCGAGTTATAGGCAGCCCATCAACTCGATCGACGATCTTCTGCAATACGGCGAGGCAACGGAGGTCAGGGTGCGTCGCAAGGCCCGTGTCAAGTGCAATGCCGCGCTCGCCAAGATGCTTGGCTGCGAGAAAGGCCGCGAATGGCTGCGCGTCGAAACCATCCGAACAAGACCCGGTGACCGGCGTCCGATCTGCCACACGACCATGTATCTCAATACCGAGCTCGACGACATCGACGCTCGTGTCGAAGGGCTTACCGGTCCCATCTCCGCCATGATCGAAACTATCTACGGGCTGCGGATCACAGAGATCGAGCAGAGCATGCAGGCCGTTTCGCTCGACAGGGCAGGTGCCAAGCGGTTGCGAGTTGATCCCGGTTCGCCGGCGCTTCAGGCCGTCCGCCGCTACTACGACGCAAGCAAGCGACTGGTCGAGCTCGCCGTTGCCGTCCATCCTGGCGAGCGTTTCGTCTATGTTACGCGCCTCCGGCGCCAATAGTCCCCGTCGCCTAAGCAACCCCTCTTCTCAGACTTGGCCGGTATTCATAGCGATTATCGTCCGGCGACGTTTGGCCTGCTGCCAAGTTCGGCCGCACCGAGGGTTGTGACACTGCATTTGACTATTCGGCGGCAACGACAATGATCTCGACCAGCGTATCCGCGGTGCCGAGCCTGGTCTCCACACAAGCGCGCACCGGCGTATTACTCGAATCGACCCACGCAATCCAAGCCTCATCCATCTGAGGTTTCTGACGCATATCGGAGACATACACCGTTGCCGACAAAAGATGCGATTTGTCAGTACCGGCCAGCTCTAATAAGTCGTCAATTTTCTTCAATACCTCCTCAGTTTGCGCCTTCATGCCTGCACTGCGGTCATCCGCCGTCAAACCTGCGAGATACACGATGCCGTTATGGGTGACGATGCGAGATAGCCGTGAATCGGATTGTTGACGAATGACATTGCTCGACATTTTTCTCTCCTCGCATGCCGCTATGCGCACTTGGATCACCGTGACAAAGCAGCCAACCGGCTGGATTCGCTGCTGCGTGGTTACGACTCGGTTACTCTGGTGCGCGGGACATCGGCGCGAAAATTGTATACACTTTTGGACGCTTCTCCACAACAACTTCCATTTCATTCCGGCTCTAATTGCGAGACCGTTACGATGGCTCACCTACCTGCCTCCGCCGCCCTGGAACGCTTTCGCGTCATCGATCTCACCCAGGTCCGCGCCGGGCCGACGGCGTGCCGGCAACTTGCCGACTGGGGCGCCGATGTCATTCAGGTGCAGATGCCCGACCACATGCGCGGCGACGACACGCTTGGCGGTCAGGACGGCTCAGACTATCAATACACGCATCGCAACAAGCGTTCGGTGACGCTCAATTTAAAAGAGCCCGAAGGCATCGGTGCGCTCAAGCGGCTGATCGCGACCGCGGACGTAGTGGTCGAAAATTTCCGGCCCGACGTCAAGTTTCGGCTCGGCATCGACTACGAATCCCTCTCCAAAGAGCACCCACGGCTGGTATACGCGAGCATCTCCGGTTTCGGTCAGACCGGCCCGCTGGCCGAGCGGCCCGGCTTCGATCAAATCGCGCAGGGCATGGGTGGTTTGATGTCGGTCACCGGCTTGCCGGGACAAGGGCCGGTGCGCGTCGGGATCCCGATTGCGGATCTGTGCGCGGGGATTTTTGCCGCACAAGGCATCCTGGTCGCGCTGCTCGAGCGCGAAGCCTCCGGCAAAGGGCAATGGCTGCATACGTCGTTGCTTGAAGCCATGGTGTACATGATGGATTTTCAGACCTCGCGCTGGCTCATAGATGGTGAAGTCGCGGGTCAAGCCGGCAACTTTCACCCGACGAGCATTCCAACCGGCGTTTACAAGGCGCGCGACGGGTATATGAACATCGCGGTGTTCGGCTCCAAGATCTGGGAGCGCTTTTGCGCGACCCTGGGCGCGCCGGAATGGGTGACCGACGCGCGCTTCCACGACAAAATGGCGCGCTCGGTGAATCGCGATGCGCTCAACACTGCGATCAACGCGCGGCTCGCCACCGAGGACCGCGATTACTGGATCGAGCGCTTCAACGCCGACGGCGTAGCTTGCGGCCACATCAATAATGTGCAGGAGGTGTTTGAAGAACCGCAGATTCAACACTTGCACATGGTGCAGGACGTGGTGTCGAACCGGCTGGGTCCGCAGCGCCTGATGGGACAACCGGTGCATCTCGAACGCACCCCCAGCCGCATTGTGCGCGCCGCACCGCGCCGCGGTGAACATACCGAGGAAGTGCTAGGGGAGCTCGGCCTCGGCGCCGATGATCTCGCGCGAATGAAATCAAGCGGAGTGTACTGATGGACGAGAATACTTATCAATCGCCGACCGAACGCGTGGAGGTGTGGCTCGACGCATCGACGCTGCACATCCGCTTCAACAATCCGGCGCGTCTCAACGCGCTGTCGGTCGACATGTGGGAAGCCGTTCCCGTCCTGCTCGCGCAGGCGGAAGCCGATGACCGGGTGCGCATGGTGGTGTTCTCGGGCGCCGGCGAAAAGGCGTTTGTGTCGGGCGCGGACATCTCGCAGTTTGAGGACATGCGTGCCGCGCGCGAGGCGGTCGCTCGCTATGAAATCATTGCCGAAGCCGCGCTGACGGGTATCTACCGGTTCAGCAAACCGACGCTGGCGTGCATACGCGGCTTTTGCGTCGGCGGCGGCATCAATGTCGCCATCAGTTGCGATCTGCGCATCGCGAGCAGCGATTCGGTGTTCTTCATTCCGGCGGCGCGTCTGGGCCTGGGCTACCGCCACTCGGCGATGAAGATCCTGGTCGACCTGATCGGCCCTGGAGCTGCCAAGGATTTGTTCTTCACGGCCCGAAAAATCGACGCCGACGAAGCGAGGTCTCTAGGCTTGGTCAACCGCGTCTGCCCTCCTGATGCGCTCGCTGCGCTGCTGTCCGAATACACGGCGGCGCTGGCCGTCAATGCACCGCTGACAGTGCGTGCCGCCAAGGCCGTGATCGGCGAGCTCCTCAAGCCTGCGCCGGACTTCGACGCCGAAATGTGCCAGAAGCTGATCCGCGGCTGCTTCGAGAGCGAGGACTACGCCGAAGGCCGGCGCGCGTTCATGGAAAAGCGCAAGCCGGTTTTTGCGGGCAAATAGGATTCTGTTCCGCTTGATTGAACGATAGACGCCTTGAGCTTCACCGCCGGCTCTTCCCGCGCGCGGAAGCGGGGCGAGAGCCGAGGAGAAAATTTTCAGTCATCCATTCAATCCCCGGCAAAAGACATCGCGATGCAGTTCTATTCAATGCAAACCACCGCCGACCAAGCCACGCTCGAATTGCGCCAGGCCGCGATACCCGAGCCCGGTCCACAACAGGTGTTGGTGCAGATGCGCGCCGCGGGCCTCAACCGCGGCGAATTCATTGTCGGGCACGGCCTGCAAAAGGCGGGTACGGCCAAAGCGATCGGGATGGAGGGCGCAGGCGAGGTCGCCAAGCTCGGCGCGGGTGTGGCCGGCCTCAAGGCTGGCCAGCGCGTGATGGGGCGTTGCGCCGGTGCGTTCGCCGAATATGCGCTGATGGATTCTCGCGAAGCGATTCCGATACCGGCCAAGCTTTCATGGGAGAAGGCCGGGGCGATTCCACTGACGTTCATGGTGGTGTACGACATGCTCGTCACTCAAGGAAGGCTTGCATCCGGTGAATGGGTGTTGGTGACCGGCGTTTCGTCCGGTGTCGGCGTGGCCGCGCTCCAGGCAGCCAAGGCGCTGGGCGCCAAGGTGATCGGCACGTCGGGCTCGCAAGACAAACTCGATCGGCTGAAGACGCTCGGATTGGACCTCGGTTTGTACACGCGCGCGGGGGATTTTTACGACGCCGTGATGAAAGCCACCGGCGGCAAGGGCGTCAACCTGGTCGTCAACGCGGTCGGCGGTTCGATGTTTGCCGAGTGCGTGCGCTCGATGGCATTCGAGGGCCGACTGGCCACCGTTGGTTATGTCGATGGCGTCCTGAAAAGCGAGATCGACATTCAAGCTCTGCACGTCAAACGTCTGACGCTGTTCGGCGTATCGAACAAAATGCGCAGCGCGGAGCAGCGCGCTGCGGCGGTGCCTGGCTTTGTCGCCGATCTGCTGCCCGCTATCGCGGCGGGACGCATCCGGCCGGTGATCGACAAGGTCTATCCGTTCGAACAACTCGCGGCGGCCAAGGCGTATATGGAATCGAACCGGCATCTTGGCAAAATCGTGCTTGCCATGCCTGCATCCACGCCAGGCGAGGAGAAATCATGAGGCGCTATTTCGCGATTGCTGCAGCGCTTGTCGGGTGCGTCATGGGTGCCGACGCTTATGCCGAGGCTTATCCCAGCAAGCCGATCCGATTGGTCGTCGGTTTTTCCCCCGGCGGGGCCGCGGATGTTGTTGCGCGGAACATCGGCGACGGCTTGGGCCACGCACTGGGCCAGCCCATCATCATCGAAAACCGTGCAGGCGCAGGATCTTCCATTGCCGCGGACAACGTCGCCAAATCGGCGCCCGATGGATACAGCGTGCTGATTGCCAGTCCGGCCAGCATTTCGGTGAATCCCGCGCTGAATCCCAAGCTCAACTACCGGCCGAGCGATCTATCGCCGATCACCAAGGTCTCTGCCTCGCCATTGCTGATTGTCGTCAATCCGGCAACCGGAATCACCTCGGTCAACGAACTGATCGCCGCGGCCAGGAAATCCCCCGGCAAGCTGAACTACGCTACCTCGGGCATCGGTTCAGCTCCGCACTTCGGTGCCGTGCTGTTCAGCCGGATCACCGGCATTGACATGGTGCACGTACCTTACAAAGGCGGCGGACAGGCAGTGGCATCGGTTGTCGCCGGCGACACCCAGGTAACTTTTGCGACGCCGCCATCGGTGCTGCCGATGGTCAGAGCCGGGCGCCTGCGTGTATTGGCCGTGACCAATCTCGATCGTTCCCCGCTGATGCCCGAAGTGCCCGGCATGGCAGAAGCGGGTGTACCCGAATTCAGCATAGCGTTCTGGTATGGATTTTTCGTACCAGCCGGCACGCCGCCCGATATCGTCAAAAAGCTGTTCGAAGCCACCAGTATCGCGGCGCAGCGACCCGAATTCAAAGCGGCGTTGGCGCGCGAAGGGACCGAAGTCGCACTCTCCCGTTCGCCGGAAGAGTTCGCCGCATTCCTGAACGAAGACGCCAAATTCTGGGTGCGGCTGGTGAAGGAATCCGGCGCGACGGTCGAATAACAGCGAGTGACGCAACCAGGTTACGGCGCATCTAGTCAGCTGCAAAAAACATTGCGCACACTGCCGCCGCCATCACTGCCGTTGCCAGCCAGCCGACGAATTTTAGCCGCGGGCTCGACACGAATTTCCCCATCACCTTGGCGTTGCCCGCAAGCATCATCATGACGATGAGGACCGGAACGGAGATGACACCGTTGATGACGGCGCTCCAGAAGAGGGCCCTGATGGGATCGATCGGACTGAAGGTAAGGGCTGTTCCGCCGAGCGTCGCCAAGGCGACGATGGCGTAGAAGCCGCGCGCCTCACGCGGCTTGCGATCGAGGCCGCGTCGCCACCTGAAGGTCTCGGCGACCGCGTAGGCCGCGGAACCAGCCAAGACCGGGATGGCGAGCATCCCGGTGCCGATAATGCCGAGGCTGAAAAGAAGAAACGCGAGTGGACCGGCGATAGGTCGCAGCGCTTCGGCTGCCTGCGCCGATGTTTCGATGTCCAAAATGCCCGATTGGTGCAGGGTCGCTGCGGTGGCGATGATGATAAACAGCGCGATCGTGTTCGAGAGGCCCATCCCGACATAGGTGTCGATATTGATGCGACGAAGTTCGCTTGGCGCTTGTGACGAGATTGCTTCAACGCGTGCGCCTTGGGGGCGGCCTCGACCTCCTCGACTTCCAGTGCCGCCTGCCAGAAAAATAGATATGGGCTGATGGTGGTCCCGAAGACCGCGACAATGACGGTCAACATGTCAGAGGAAAGCGGGACCCTGGGCCACACGATTCCCGACAGCACAGCCGGCCACGAGACATTAGCGACCAGCGCAACGGCGACGTAGGCGAAAAGCACCAGAGTCAACCATTTGAGATAAGTCACGTAGCGGCGGTAGGGGAGGTAAATTTCCAGCGCGAGACACACGACCCCGAAGCCAACGGCGTACAGGTGCACTGGACCGCCCACCACCAGTTGCAGGCTTTGACCCATGGCCGCCACATCGGCAGCGACGTTGATGGTATTGGCGACCAGCAACATGATCACCAGCGCGTACAGCACCGGCGCGGGGAAGTTCTCTCGGATATTGTCGGCCAGGCCGCGCCCGGTGACGCGTCCCAGGCGAGCGCTGATGATCTGGACCGCGACCATCAACGGATAGGTGAGAACGACGGTCCAGCCCAGCTCGTATCCGAACTTCGCGCCTGCCTGGGAATACGTCGCGATGCCGCTCGGGTCGTCGTCCGCCGCGCCGGTGACCAGGCCAGGGCCGAGCTGGCGCAACTACGATCTGAGCTTGGGCATAGCCAGTCGCGCTAGAAGTGGCGGAGGTTTTTCTCCCGCGCGTAACTCATGTCGGTAGTCGTCTGGCGCAAGCGGTTGGACAGGAAGCGCGCCAGAGAGCGATAGAGCTTGACGGCGGTCGCCGGCGAGCGATCGAGCAGCGCCGTGACTTTGTTGTAATCGAAACGGAACATCGATGTCGGCTCGAGTGTGACCGCGGTCGCGGAACGGTTCGCGCCGTCGATGAGCGCCATCTCGCCGAAGTGCGATCCGGAGCCCAGCGTCGCGATGTCGACCGTCTTGCCGCCGGAAGATGTGACCGCTACACGGACCGATCCATCCTTGATGAGATAGAGCGCGGTGGCGGGATCACCCGTGCTAAAAATCGGGAACCCGCCCGGTAAGGTCATTTCTTCGGCGATCTTCGCTAACGAAGCGCGCTCGTCGGCACTCAATTCGGCGAAGAGGTACACACCTTGCAGCAAGCTATCGCTGATCATTGTTTTCTGGTTCCTCTTGTCTGGTGCGGCGGAGGGTGAATGGCAGTGTCGCGATTTCGAATCAGCGCATATTGCCAGTGTGACCGAGTGAATAGCGGCCCGGCTGTGGCCAGACCGTCAATCCATGCGGTTCGGTGCCGACACGTATCGTCTTGACCGAGCCGCTTGTGGTGTCGATGGCATAGACGACGTTGTCGTACCGGCCGGAGACCCACAACAGCTTGCCGTCGGCGCTGACGTTTCCCATGTCGGGGCTGCCACCGCCCGGGATCGGCCACGTCACCTCGACCTTGCGGGTCGCGAAATCGAGCACCGACACGCTGCCTTTGCCGTGCGGCGGTCCGTGGATCTTGTTCGAACCGCGATTGGTGATGTAGAGCTTTTTGCCGTCGCGGCTCGGGTACAGGCCGTGGGTGCCCACGCCGGTGGCGACGAACCCGATTTCGGTGAACGTTTCACCGTTCACCACGAACACGCCGTTGGCCATCATGTCCGCAACGTAGAACAGCTTGCCGTCGGGCGAGACGCGGATATCCTGCGGCATGCCTCGCTTGGAAAGCTTCAAGTAGCCCAGCACCTTCCGATTGACCGGGTCGATCTTGACCAGGCCGCCCTCGAATTCGCAGGTGAAGATCGCGTAACTGCCATCGATTGCGAAGTCCGCGTGATTGATGCCGTCGCACTGCGGCGTGGGCAGCGACGACTGCAGCACCATGGTCTGAGGATCGCGGAAGTCGAGCCGCTTGAGCGCTTCCGCAACCACGATCGCCGAGCTGCCGTCGGGCGTGAAGTACATATTGTAAGGATCGTCCACGGGTTTCGCCTTGCCCGGCTTACCGGTCTTCGGGTCGATCGGAGTCAGCGCGCCGTCGGTGCGACCCTCCGCATTATTGGCGACCCAGAGCGTGCGCAGGTCCCAGGAGGGCACCACGTGCTGCGGATTGACGCCGACCTTGAAACGGTCGATGACCTTGAATGTCGCCGGGTCGATCACGTACACATCGTTCGATTGGAGGTTCGGCACGTACACGCGCTCCAGCGCGCCGCTGACCGCCGCACTCATCTTTCCACTGGCGGTTTCGCTGTAGAGATTGTTGGCATCGACGACTCCCGGCACGCCCGGCGCGACGGCGACGGCAGGCGCGGGTCCGCTCCCTGCCTGGCGCGGGGCGATTTGGGCAAGGCCGGACTCGGCCGAGACCGCGACGGCGAGAGCCGCCAGCAACAACAAAGGCCGATGCAATCGCCGCTTCACGAACACTCCTTAAACCTCCAGCGATAGAAAAGATGTAGCACGTCCTGATGCGCGTTATCGTTTCGCCGTCGCGCGTTTGATCGCGTCGACTGTCTGGGCAACGATGGCGTCGACGCCGACTTGGCCCAGCTCGGCGCTGGCACGACGCGGGTCTCCGGTCACGCCCTCGCTCGCGCGGTCGACACCGGGAGCCCGCGCGGAGCGCAAGAAGTCGCGCCGGACCAGGCGCGGATCGATGGCTAGCGCGAGCGAAGTGTCGGCGAGCCCTGCATGGGTGCCGATTTCATCATTCGGGTAGCCGCGTTGCCGCAGCGCGTCCGGATACGCGATCGCGGCCGTCCGGTAGTATTCCGGCAGCGCATGCACCCGCGTCGGTGCCGACGCCCATTCCCGGTTCAGGCGATCGGCGACCGCTTGCTCGTCCTTCTGGTAGCCGCCGTGGTCACCGAGGAAAACGATGTCGCGAAAGCCGTGCAGCTTAAGGCTTCGCGCGGCATATTCAAGTATTTGCTGAAATGTCTGGTCGGGAATGCTTATCGTACCGGGAAAGCGCATGTGCGACGTCGGCGGGCTGATGCCGCCCTCGGGCACGTAGGCCATCACCGGTGCCACCAGTGCGTCGCCAAGCGCAAGCGCAATTTTCTCTGCCAGAACCTTGACCCGGACGTTATGTTTGCCGAGCGCCATGTGCGGACCGTTCTGCTCGGTGCCCCCGATCGGAACGATGATCGTCCGCCGTCCGGCGCGGACCTGATCCCGGAGCTCGCTCGAGGTCAGCTCGTCAAGAAACACCGTTTGCGGCGCTTGGGCGAGCGCTTGTGCGGCGGCCAACAGCAGGAGGGCGAGCAAGTGCCGCACAACGCGAGCAATCATGGGCGCATCTTATGGGATAGCTGGCCGATCAGACAAGCGTTGCGCATCGCGCGCGGCGACCCAGACGCTCGCGCGCCAATGCAGTAAAATCGCACTCCAGCCATAAACAACAATCGGCATTGACAACAACGTGCATTGTTGGTCGCGTTCGGTCGCGACGGCATAACCCCGGATCCATCTCATGCGAGTGTTCAATTTCAGTCCCGGCCCCGCGGTCATGCCGGAAGAAGTGTTGCGCAAGGCCGCCGCCGAAATGCTGGATTGGCATGGTAGTGGCATGTCGGTGATGGAAATGAGTCATCGCGGCAAGGAATTCATCAGCATCGCCGACAAGGCCGAGGCCGATCTGCGCGCATTGCTGGCGATCCCCGCCAGCTACAAGGTTCTGTTCCTGCAGGGTGGGGCGGTCGCTGAAAATGCCATCGTGCCGATGAACCTTCTCGGCAGCCGGTCGGCGGCCGACTACGTCAATACCGGAGAGTGGTCCAAGAAATCGATCAAGGAAGCGAAGAAATACTGCACGGTCAACATTGCCGCGTCGGCGGAAGACAAGCATTTCACCTACGTGCCTGCGCAGGAAACCTGGCAGCTCGCGAAGGATGCCGCATACGTTCACGTCTGCACCAACGAAACCATCGGCGGTGTCGAGTATCAGTGGGATCCCGACACCGGCGACGTGCCCGTGGTGGCGGATATGTCCTCGCATATCCTGTCGCGGGTCATCGACGTCGCGAAGTACGGCGTGATCTACGGCGGGGCGCAAAAGAATATGGGTCCGGCCGGGCTCACGCTGGTGATCGTGCGCGATGATCTGCTCGGTCGCGCGATGAGCTTGACCCCTTCCGCATTCAACTGGAAAGAACAGGCGGAGGCCGATTCCATGCTCAACACGCCGCCGACCTACGCCATTTATGTCGCCGGCCTGGTGTTCGAATGGCTGCAGGCGCAGGGGGGATTGGCGGCGATCGAGAAAAAGAATATCGCCAAGGCGGCGCTTGTTTATGACTATCTCGACGGCAGCGGGTTCTACAACAGCCCGGTGCGCAAACAGGATCGCTCGCGCATGAACATTCCGTTCCGGCTCAAGGACGAGTCGCAGGACGATGCGTTCCTCAAGGGCGCGAAGGAACACGGCATGGTGCAGCTCAAGGGGCATCGTTCGGTCGGCGGCATGAGAGCTTCCATCTACAACGCCATGCCCATCGAAGGCGTGCAGGCGCTGGTCGCATACATGAAGGATTTCGAAAGACGATATGGCTGACACCCGCTACCACGTCCTTACCCTCAACCAGATATCCAGTCAGGGGCTGCACCGCCTTCCGAACGCGCGCTACGCGGTCGGGAAGGCGGTAGAGCATCCCGACGCCATACTCGTGCGCTCGTTCGACATGCGCACGATGGAGATTGCGGCCAGCGTCAAGGCGATCGGCCGCGCCGGTGCGGGAACGAACAACATTCCTGTCGACGCGATGTCCACGCGCGGCGTGCCGGTGTTCAATGCGCCAGGCGCCAACGCCAACGCAGTGAAGGAGCTGGTGCTGGCGGCCCTGCTGACGGCGGCGCGCAACCTGATTCCCGCGCTCGACTACGTGGCGAAGCTGGATGCCGCCGCGCCGAACCTGGAAAAAAGTGTCGAGGACGCGAAAAAGCAATTCGCGGGCGTGGAGCTGCCCAACCGAACGCTGGGCATCATCGGCCTGGGAGCGATTGGCAGCCTCGTCGCCGACACCGCCATCAAGCTCGGGATGAAGGTCGTAGGCTTCGATCCGGAGATCACCGTCGACGCCGCGTGGCGGCTGCCATCGAGCGTGCGCAAGGCCAACAGCATCGAGGAGCTTCTCAAGCAGTCGGATTTCGTCACCCTGCACGTGCCCTTGCTCGACGTCACGCGACACCTGATCGACGACAAGCGGCTCGCGGTCATGAAGAGCGGTTCGGCGCTTCTCAACTTCGCCCGCGACGGCATCGTCGACGAGGATGCGATGATCGCGGCGCTGCGCGCGCGCCGTCTCAAGTACTACCTCTGCGATTTTCCGAGTGCCAAGCTGCTGCACCAGCCCGGTGTCGCCGCGCTGCCGCACTTGGGCGCGTCGACCGAGGAAGCGGAGGAGAACTGCGCGGTCATGGTCGTCGATCAGGTGCGCGAATATCTGGAAAACGGCGCCATCGCCAACGCGGTCAATTTCCCCAACGTCGACATGCCGCGGGAGTCACCCTATCGCGTCGCCATCGCCAACGCGAATGTGCCCAACATGCTAGGACAGATTTCCACCACCATGGCACACGCCGGGCTCAACATCCACAATATGGTGAACAAGTCGCGGGGTGAAATGGCGTACACGCTGGTCGACGTCGACAGCCCGATACAACCATCGGTGGTCGACGCAATTTCGGCGATCCAGGGCGTGCTGTCGGTGCGGGCGATTCCGGCGCAAACGTGAGCATTCGCGCTATCGCAGCTTCGCCTCGGATCTGAACCAGTCGCGGGAAAGCGCGTGCAAGGACGCTGCGAAGGAGGCGGCAGCAGGCGAGAATGACTGCCGACGTTTACGCAATATCCCGATCTTTCGCTTGAGCTTCGGGTGATTGATCGCACGGCAGACCAAATCCGACGCTGTCTTCACCTCGAGCGCGGATGAGGGGAGCAAGGTCACGCCGAGGCCTGCACGGACCATGCCGATGGCAGTGGACATGAACGCGGCTTCGTACGAAGGTGTCGCGGGCTGTCCGGCCGACGCGTAGGCATCGTCGAGGATTCGGCGCACGCTGCTGTCCCGATTCATGAAAATCAGTGGCACATCGAGTAGATCTTCGAGAGAAATCTTCGCGGATTTCGCGAGCTTATGCCCGCGCGGCAGCACCAATACCATCCTGTCCGTCGCAAGCGGCGTGAACTCGATCTGCGGATCGTTCATCGCCGAGCTGCTGATCCCGAAATCCACTTCGTCGGAGCGGATCATGTCGACGATGCGTTCCGCCAGAGCGTCCTTGAGACTGATGGAGATGCCGGGGTAAGTCTTCAGGAAGCTGGCAATCGCTTGCGGCAACAGCGTCGACGAGATCGATGGTAACGCTGCCACGACAACGCGTCCGGTGTTCTTCTGCGCGACATCGCGCGCGCGAACCGCGACTGCCGCAAGATCACTCAATACTTTGTCCACGACAGGGAGCAGGTCCTTGCCCACTTGGGTCAGCGTCACCGATCGTGTGCTGCGGTCGAACAGACGCACGCCCAGCGACTCCTCGAGCTGGTTGATCTGCGCGCTTAGCGTCGGCTGGGTCGCATGAAGCGCCTCGGCGGCCTTGGTGAAGCCTCCGAGATGGCTGATCGAGACGAAAGCGCGCAATTGACGGAGGTTTATATTCATCGATAAACCCTATTTCTGTGATCGAAATTATTTGTTGGCATTATAAATTACGATCGGCTCCAATACCAAGCGCTGACGAGACTCCGGCCGTGCGAGCCGTGGTGCAGGCACCAAAACAGTCGCCCGGCCAAGATCAACGACCCGATTCGAGCAGGCGTCGAGTGAGGCCTGGAGGTCACCGGCGTTTGTCAATTGACATTGGAGGAACCATCATGAGGTCTGATAAAAGTGGCCGCCCACGTGGCCGGTTCGCGCTGCCTGGCTTCCTAGCCTTCGCCGTACTGATGGCGATGCAAGCCGAGGCGCGTGTGACCAAGATCGTCGTCGCGACCAAGGAATCGCCGACATACTCCGGCCAGGCGTTCGCAAGCGTCGGCCAGTACGAAAAGCTCGTCGGCACCGCGTTTGGCGAGATCAACCCCAACGATCCGCACAACGCCATCATCACCGACATCCAGTTCGCCCCGCGCAACGCGCGCGGCAACGTCGAATACGCCGCCACGTTCACGCTGATCAAACCGATCGACATGAGCAAGGGTAACGGTGTGCTGTTCTACAACGTCGTCAATCGAGGTAGCCGTAATTTTCCGTATAGCATCGGCGGCGATCCCGGCGACGGGTTCCTGCAGAAACGCGGCTACACCCTGCTGTGGAGCGGATGGCAGGGTGACGTGGTGCCGTTGCCTAGCGCGGCCAACGAGACCGTGCAGGTACCCATCGCGAAAAATCCTGACGGATCGAGCATCACCGGACCGGTGATATTCCGCTTCTGGAACGAGCCGGCAAACACGACGACGGTCGCGCTGACCAGCGTTCCGCCAGGAGCATTTACCGCGAACTTCTACGCACCAGCGAGCCTGGACACGACCAAGGCGACGCTGGAGACCCATGGCGCGGAGTCTCAGACGGCAGTCACGGGCGCGGTCGCGGCCGTCGCTAGCACCGACTGGGCTTGGGCCGATTGCCGCACGGTGCCATTCCCCGGTACCGCGGACCCGACGAGGATCTGTCTCAAGAACGGGGTAGATCCGACGCTGCTCTATCAGCTTGTGGTCTGTGTGCCCATCGTGGCGCTCGGCGCGCTCATTTTCGGCGAACGGATCACAGCCA
>Ga0209526_10001910_pt1 | contig 13960 bp, 8 predicted proteins | sample JacPinW_OM2H0_M1_FD_188566 | JGI IMG/M metagenome (GOLD analysis project Ga0209526, IMG submission 188566) | Forest soil microbial communities from Algoma, Ontario, Canada - Jack Pine, Ontario site 1_JW_OM2H0_M1 (SPAdes) (version 2) | ecosystem: Environmental > Terrestrial > Soil > Boreal... | reverse complement strand
GATCGGCTCCAGGGCGCGCCGAAATATGACGGCGATAGCAGCTGGGCCACTGGCGTCGACGGATATTGGGGTACAGCTTTGGCCTGACCCTTCCAAGGATTTTCGCTGGCGCGCCTCGCCACTCAGAAGAGCAAGGCGGAGCGCTCACCTTAGCGACGGGCGCTTCTTGACCGGAGCGCGGCTACTTCTCACGGCGCTGAGGGAAGATCCGTTCGCTACACTACGGGTGAGCACGATACGAGCCTTCGCGCGCCTCCAGGTGTCAAGCGGATTTGGCGAGCTCGCGAGAGCGAAGCTCCATAGCAGCGACGGGGGTGGAGTGCTCGGTCGCAAATTCCTTGAGATTGATCCGACTGCTTTTTGCGGACGCCCAAGAGCGACCTGGAGCCGCAGGAGACTCGCTTACATCACTGAGCTCCCCGTGGAGCGCCGCGCCGCAATCCTGCGCACGACTGGCTCAGCCTAGGTCCTTTCGCAAGGGCCTCAGTGCGCATTTCGACGCGCGCGGCGCAATCGGGCAGGCAGTACCGGATCCAGGAATGGTTGCCATTCGCTACCGTGCTTCGGCGTGGCCACCTCTATTACCGGCGACCGAGCTCTCTCAACGACCGTTACGAAGGGATGGAAGTGGATTGAATCGACGGCCGACTGAAACGGCGTCGTTTTGCAGGATACCCGACCTTCACCGCCGCAGACATCCGACTCGGCGCCTATGTAGGCGTTGAGCTGGTGCACCATGCCAGTCAAATAGGAGATGAATGGGTTAAAGGCCTTGGTTACGTCTTCGCAGACATAGACTCGGCCTCAGATGGGGGAGCAGTTCCTCAAGGCTGACGATCTGTTGTGTCCGCCGTCATCGATGACAAGATCAAGGATCGGTACTTCCCTTCGAAACTGGCTCCAGAATTTTCGATCGGCCTGATCGCCGATGAATACATTGATCATGCTGTTCTCGTAGCTCTTGCACGCTGACTCGACGTCAACGCCATAAATGTGAGCTTTGGAGCCAAAATAGTCGCACCACATTTCGAGGCTGCCGCCGCTGTAGTTGCCAATTTCCAACACGTAGGTTTCGCGACCTCGCAAACGGCTGAAGTGTCGATGGTAGACGTCAAAATAGTGATCCCACTTCCAAATGCCGCGACCCTGCCGATGGCGGTTGAAGAAATCGCGCAGAGGATTTGCTGGGTCGGAAATCTCCTGCGCCGTCTTCAAAGCCGGCCAACTCCGGTTGCTCCTGTAACCGCCAATCGTGGAGGGGGCGGCGAGAAAAGCAGCGCGTAGCCCCGACCGGATGGAGTGCGGGCGAAGCCGAGTTCGGTTAAGCATCGCGATCTCCTCTCTTACTCAGCGTCGGTCTGGAACTCACGATGTTCTTGCGAGCGGCGTGTTTCATGACGGCGGCGGCGTAGAGCAAATTTGGCCGCGCTTGGATGGCGGCCGCCGCCTCTCGCATCATAGCATCGAGGCTTTCCAGTTTCACAGGATTAGACGCTCTGCTGGCCTCGCAACGCAGCGGTCACACTTACCGGTCGCCTGACACGTTCGATCGGCATGAGCCACGCGTGGCCAATCTCTGGAACAATTCGCCCTCGCGCCATAAGGCACACCAAGGGTAGACTTGGTGACTTGGAGCGCTCGCGCAGAATACCGTTGATGATCCTGCATTGGCGGTGGAACGCTCGATCGTTCGCTTCGTTTGGGAAGCGATGATGACATCGGCAATTGAACGGATCCGGCAGCTCCTTGTCCATGACACGAGAGACCTAATCTGGCTGGCCTACGTGATGGGCATTGCCCCGTGGATGCATCGCGCAGCCGGACCGATGCACCTGCTGTGGCGATGGCATGTCCGTCGTCGCCGACAGCGGGATTTCGACCAGCGGATGGCGCAACTGCGCGCCCGGATCGGGCAAGGATGTCTAGCGCAGGGCGGCAACCGAGTCGCGTTGGCGCAACTATGCCCGGAATTGGAAGAGACCTGCCGCGCGATAAGGCGCCCCAACGAGGAGATCACTCTCGCCAGCATCGACCAGGATGGTCTCCTCCTCTCACGATTCGAACAGCTCTGGCCGGCGCCTCGCGTGGCGGCGGACGCGTTTCTGCCGCGGAACCGGTTCGAGCTTGTGGTCGTGGACCGTGACGGCTGGATCGGAGTGCGCAAAGACTTCCGCGGAAACAGAATCGCCTTCGTGAACGAACTGGAGGCGGCTCTCGACCTCGCGGCAGCTGGCTGCCGCGTTCCGGCGATCTTGGGCGTAGATTTCGACCGGCCCTCGATCACTTTTTCTTACATCAATGGGGCTGTTGTACGCGAGGCACTGGCCGAAGCGGGAGCCCCAATGCGGGATCGGGACGTGCGGCCAGACCGCGCTGCCCTTAGCGACCGCAGGATTCAGCGAGAGCGACGAGAAGCCGGAAGGGGGCTGGTTGATAAGGTCTTGGAACCCGAGACCATCGCGCGCATCGGCCAAACCCTACTCGCGATCCATCGTGCTGGCTACACGGTGGAAGACGTAAAGTATGGCAACGTCATCGTCGAAGTGACCAAAACGCCATACTTCGTCGACTGGGAGCGGGCGCTGCCGTTGCGTCAGTTCTCCCGCGCGACTGCGATCTATCTCCGCGATCGCGATGCCGACCAGCTCAACCAGCTTTTTGGCACAGATCTACTAACAGCGAAGGTGCTGCGAAAGTTCCGGCTGCCTGCCGACACCGTTATTTACTCGCCATTCTATGCGGGTGCCGGAATCTGGTGGGGGACGATTTGGAATCCGGATCTCGGAATTCTCCGTTGGCGCCATATCCTGGCCGACCACCTGCCGGTTCCACGAGGCGGACGAATCCTCGATCTTGGGGCGAACAACGGCTTTAACGCCTTGCAGATGCTTCGCGCAGGCGCGAATGAGGTTATTGGGGTGGAGATCGATGCTGGCGCCATCGAGCAGGGCTTGTTCGTGAAGCGCGTTTTCGAGTGGGCGGACAACACCGAGTACCGTTTCTCGTACATTCACGGCTCGCACGCCGACATCGGCTCGATGAACCTTCGTCGGTTCGATCTGGTTACCGCATTCTGCACGCTGTACTATTTGAGCAGCGCGGCAATGAGCAAGACCGTTTCCGACTTGGCACAGCTCACCGATGTCCTGGTTCTGCAATGCAATAATGAGCGCTCAATCGAACGCAGTGATCCCGAGACCTACACGAAGGCATCACTTTCGTTCAACGTCGAGCTGGTGCGCAACAATGGCTTCCCGAACGTCACGGTGATCGAACGGCGTGGCTCGAACCGTCCGCTGGTAATCGCGCGAACCCGATAGCGGCAGCGCGCTGCCTTGGGGTGCCACAGACGCAAAGCTCTCTCTTGTCACTCGGGCCGTGTCACGGGAGGTTGTCGTGGCGTGTCGCCGGCAGTCCGCCGACCCAATCACAGGGCCGCGAGGCCCGCGGAAAACGGCGCGGCCAAAAATGCAATGCCGGCGCCGTAAGGCCAGAGCGCAAAGAAGGTCGCGCCAGCACCAATAATGCCGGACAGCACAATGAACAGCATCGGTATACTTAGCGTAGGTCAAATTCTACCGGCACTTGGTGTCAGCAACGCGACTCACCGTATCGACGTACCATCAAACTCCTCTGCTTAGCATTCGATTTTCAGGATACGGCGGCGGTTCCAGATCCAGAATGGAACGCCTGAGAGTAGCGCGCGCAACGCCCTAGTGTTCTGGAACAATCCGTTGACGGAGGTGCGCGGCAATGCGTGCGGGTGGGCGGCGTGGTCGGGAAAGACGTGCGCCGGCCGCGAAGTTATGGCGGTCACATACCCCGCTTGACGGGCAAGGCGGAACTCGCGTGGGCCGACTGCGCTTGCATCGCCGAACGGATAGGCCAGATGGCGGACCGGGCGTCCGAGACGCCGCTCAAGCAGCTCCTTGCTCTCGGCGATTTCGCGCATGGCGGTGGTTCCGTCGCACTTCGCCAAGATTGGGTGGGAAAGGGTATGCGCACCAATCAAAACGTCTGGCTCGCGCACCAGAGTTTGAAGCTCGTCCCAACCGAGGCAGAGGTTCGCGGTCAGCCGGCGCGTGTCCACGCCCGCTTGCGCGGCGAGATCCGCCGTCATGGCCCGCAACTGCTCCTCTGGCCCGGCGCGCAGGTGCCGGTAGATGGCCTCGAAGGCGGCTCCTTTCTCGACCATGGTGCGGCTTGGCAGATCCCACAGCTCGCCGTCACCTCGGAGCACGACACGGTCGAGCCGAGCGATCGCCTGCTCGAGTTCCAGCCACCAAAGGCGGCCACAGCCATCGGCGAAGTCCGTGGTGACGAACAGCGTCCACGGTGCATTATGCCGCCTCAACACCGGCCAAGCATGCTCGACGTTGTCACGATAGCCATCGTCAAAGGTCAATGCCGCAAACGGCCGCCCGGCGGCAGCACCTGGTCGTGCCCGGTCGAGAACGGCATCGAGGGGAATGATGTCGAAGCCCTCCTGCCGCAGCTCGGTCAGGACCACGTCCAGAAACTCAGGCGTGATTTCGAGACCTCGGTTCGGTGCGAATTCGCGCGGCTGCCAGGGCCGGACATGATGAAACATCAGGATCACGCCCTGGCCCCGGGCGAGGAAGCGAAGCCAGCGATCGGTGCCGATGGCAGCCAGGGTTCCGAAGCCGGAATTGAACGCCCTGTGTTTGAGGCTCAAAGAGCCCGGCTTGCCCTCGCGCCCATGCGCCTGAAGCGTTGAGTAGACTCTTGCGGTTTCCGCAGCCACTACATCCCAATCGTATTGCTGAAGGGCTTTGTCGCGATCTACACGATAGAGCTCATGATCTTGCGAAATCTTGCGCCGCAGGTCATCGACATCGCCCACCCTGAAATAGTTTTCCATGCGAAAACCCAAGTCGCGGTTGGGTTCTATGTCGCTGAGCAAAATCGGGGTCCCGGCGCCAACGGCCTCTAGTGCAGCGATCGAAAGTCCTTCGTTGTAGGAAGGAAGCACAAATAACGACGCGCGTTGGAGGAGAATTTGCAGCCTGTCGTGGGATATGAACCCGGTAAACACGATCCTTTCACTTGCTTGTTGAAGGAGCCGCTTCGAATACTCGTCCCTGTGATCCGCATCGCCAACAATCAGGAGCTTGCAATCGAGATCGGCCGTCCTGAAGGCTCGGCACAAGTCGTGAAACCCTTTTTCCGGAACGAGCCGACCTATCGAGATGATGTACTTGTTCTTGTCGAGACCATACCTGGCGAGGACGTCATTGCTGCGGAACGCCGCAGATTTCGCCGTGTTGATGTGGGTCGCGCCGTTCGGAATGAAGTATATCTTGGCCGCCGCCTTCGGAAAGCGCTGCTTCAAGTCGGTCGCGAGGCATTGAGATACGGCTATCACTCTGTCTCCGAACGTGACAGCGCACAGCTCTCCAATTCGCAGGATCAACCTCGCGACGCGGTTCCATTTATGATGTTCGTAATTCTTCGAGTGATACGTGACGACAACCCTCATGCCGAGGGCTCTTGCAACCGGTGCCATCAGGGCAGGGCCGATGCCATGAAGATGAATCAATTCTGCATGTAAGACGAATCGCGCATATAGGACGCCGAAGATTGTGTTGGTAATGGTTTCAAGGTGCTTGCCGCGGGCATGCGGCAACGAGACGATCCGCAGCCCGTGATACTGGGAGACTTCCTCGGGCAAATACCCCTTACGTCCGATGATAGTGAACGAGTCATCTGGATGTAGTCCTTTCATGAGGGGGAACAATTGCTCGCAGTGGGTTTCCACCCCGCCCATGACGTGAGGCAGGCCTCGCAGGCCCAAAACGCATATTTTCATGGCGACCTCCCATCCTATTCGACGCCTCGGACGGGGCGAACCTTGAGGCGGTTGACTTGGTCAGCTCGATTCAAGGCCCTCCAATTTTTTTCGTCAGAAGGCGTTCCGCGTTCGGCAGATCTCCAGCACCGTCCAGAAGAGAATCCGAAGGTCGAGCCAGAAGCTCCAGTTGGTCGCGTACCAGAGGTCTAGTTCGACCCGCTGCCTCATTTTGTCGACCGTCGGCGTCTCGCCACGAAATCCATTGACCTGAGCCCATCCGGTAATCCCGGGTCTGACATGATGGCGATACGGATAATTCGAGATCAGCCGGCTATACTGGACGTCGTGTGCAAGTGCATGCGGCCTGGGTCCGACGAGCGACATGTCACCACGCAGGACATTGATGAGTTGCGGCAACTCGTCCACACTGGACCGGCGCAGCCAACGGCCAATGCGCGTCAGGCGGTGATCATTTGAAGTGGCCTGGATGATCGTCGGGCCATCTTCCATCACACGCATCGTGCGGAACTTCAGGATCTGGAAAGCCCGTCCATTGAAACCGCCGCGCGTTTGCCTGAAGAGAACCGGGCCCGGCGACTCGATCCACACGGCGAATGAGATCGCCAGTAGCAACGGCGCGATCGCCAGGAGACCGGCCGTCGCCGCGGCTACGTCGAACGCCCGCTTTGCCGCCCGCTCGCCTGCCGTCAAAGGCGGCCGCTGAAGCTCAAAGCTTACCACTCCGCCCAGACTTCGCTGCGGATGCTGCAGGATCTCGCGCGCTGTCGCATCGGCGATCAGGCGCACCGGAACCGGAAGGACGCGCAGCTCGGCGAGCACCTTTTTCATGTCGGACAAGCGATTCCAATCCATCGCAAGATGAACTTCGCTGAGGATGTTCGCTCCGCGGGCAGCACCCACAAGGTTCGCAAGCACGCGTCGGATGCCTTCCGAATCGGACGGGAGCACGTAGGTTCCTACAACATCATACGCGCGCAGCGTCTCGTCACTCGCAGCTGTGTCTTTCGGCTCTCGGGTGATCAGGACGATCTTGGACCGCTTGAGCCAGCCTTTTTGAAGGATGGCTAGCATCGTGCGCTTGACCAGGAGCCGCTGGCCGAGGATGAGCAATGGCGCAGTTATCGCAAGCGACAGCATCGAGCCGCGTGACAACCCCTCACTGATCTTCAGTGTGAAGCTGACGCCGAGCAGGAACAGAACGACGCTGCTCCAGACCAATATGATCGGCGAAACCTGCGAGCGAACCGACAGCAAACTGTCTGGGGTATAAAGGTTTTTGAGCTTCATCAATGCGGCGGTCAAAGCGGCCAAAATCGCGCCTACGCCGAAAAATTCCGCAACGCTTCCAACTCGACCGTAGGCAAGCCAATGGTAAGCGCTTCCCGTTGCCATGCTCGCGACAACGATTGCGCACACGTCGGAAAGCGCCGCGAGAACGCCGAAATCGTCGTAGCTCAGCGGCAAGTGGCTCGCCGCATCGGCCCCTGAAGCCGGCTGGTATCGAGCCTGGGAGCTCGCGGGCGGAGCCTTCATGGCCCGCATCCAGTGTGAACGACGCACGCTGGTCATCAGGCACTCGCGCGTTACGCGCGCCTACGGTGCCCCACCCCAGTTTTTCCGGTTTACGACCGCCACTGGCGGTCGCGATGCAAGCTCATCGTATGGCAAAATCAACGGAGCAATTGGCAATGTACGAACGAGCGTCACCCCGCTGATTGTCAACAATTGTCGTATGGAAAATCGATCGGGAGGCAATCGCGTCGTCACAAAAATCACATCGTCACAAAACCTTAATCGCGCCGACACAAAACTTTAACAAAATTTCAATCGTGTCGTCACAAAACTTTCGAAAGACCTGCCATCGTCTGATGGTTTTTTTTTGACCGATCTCCACTTTTTGGCGAGATTCGGTTCGCGATTGTGGGGGTCCTTCGATGCGGTTTGTCCAGTCGACCCAACAATAGCGATGCAATGGAACTGTGACGGGAACTAGCGGCGCAGTATTGGAGACGATGGGTTCCATTACGCGTCGTTATGGAAATCACAACGTGTCATTCTTCGCCGCTCTCAAATTGCGCTCGCTGGTTCCGTTTTGTTGCGAAGCGCAATACGCCCGAGCGAGGTCCTTCGAAAGTTCCAATGTTGGCTAGCGGGCTTTGGGGACGTGATTGCTGCTGGAGTCGGTTGCAGAGCATCACTCAACGTACGATACTGTTCTTGACACCCGGTGCTCCAGTGGGGGGTCGCTGCCATGACATTGCTTCGATCGGCTCTTCTTACCAAGGGTGGTACGAGGAGTGCTTTGTTGTTTTGTGCGCTCCTCAGTTGGAGCATTCCAGCCAAGGCCGAATACCGTATCGACGCCGGAGATATACTCGAAATAGCTGTCGCAGGAATGCCGGATTGGCGACAGCGTGTCGAGGTGCAATTGGATGGCAGTATCTCGTATCCGTTGCTGGGTACTCTTGTCGTAGCCGGTCTTTCGCCGTCGGAGATCCGGACCAAAATTCAAAGCATCCTTTCAACAAAGGTCTTTCGACAGAGCACACCGGACGGGCGCGAGCACGTCGTCATATTAGACGCCGATCAGGTCACCGCAAACGTCGTGGAATATCGGCCGATATATGTCAACGGCGACGTGTCCAGGCCGGGCGTTCAAGCCTATCGTCCGCTGATGACCGTGCGTCAAGCCGTGGCGCTGTGCGGCGGATACGAGATCATGCGCTTCAGAATGAATAACCCGTTTCTCGAATCGGCCGATTTTCGAAGCGATTATGAGTCGCTCTGGACGGACTTCGCCAAGGAACAGGTGCACATTTGGCGGATAAGAACCGAGCTGGGGGAAGAGGGCAATCTCGATCAAAAGGTCCTACAGGACGTACCGCTACCTGCGTCCAAAATCTCGCAAATCACACGCTTGGAGGCCGAACAACTGAAGGGACGCCAAGAGGACTATCTGCGCGAGAAGGAGTTTCTTCGACGCGTCATCAAGCAGGCTGAAGAGCACATCGGGGTCCTATCGGAATCGCTGATGAAGGAGGAAGAGGGGGTACAAGCCGACATGCAAGATTTCCAAAGGGTAACCGATTTGTTCGGCAAGGGTGCTGTGCCCATCACGCGCATAACGGACGCCCGTCGAGCGGTGCTGTGGTCCTCAACTCTGAAATTGCAGACCACTGCGCAATGGATGTCTCAAAAGAAACAGCGGGAGGAAGTTTCAAGACAGCTTGAACGGCTCGATGACCAGCGTCGGATGGATCTGCTTCGAGAACTTCAAGATGCCGGCGTGAGGCTCAGTCAAATCAGCGCAAGGCTGCAGGGCGTCGGAGAGAAGCTTCAATACACAGCGCTGGTGAGGTCACAGCTCGTACGTGGAAGCGGCGGCAAACCGCAAGTTGCCATCATTAGAAAGGGAGAGAACGGCCGGGAACGCATTGTCGCCGAGGAAGATTTCGAGCTTCAGCCGGGTGACGTGGTCGAGGTTGCTTTGCGAGCTGAGCAAGGCGTCGTCTTGCCGCCGCAGTAAGGTGGCACTCTGGGCCGCCTTGCTCCCAACTTTTGGCCTCGGAACGGCTGCGTTCGGGGAGGGTGCGCGCCAAACTCTGAGCGAGCTTCCGTCATAGGCTGCAGGTATTCCGAGGCTCGCGTGCTCCCTTTGGAAGGTAGAGATGCACAAAGTCGCTTGGCAAAAAACGACCGGAGCCGGAGATCCTCAAGTGGCGGGGGCAGAGGAGCCGCTGATTGACCTGGGTGAGGCGTTTCGCATCTTGCGGCGCAGAAGGGGTTTGGTTGCAAGCATATTGGCGCTGGCCGTTTCCGGCGCTGTAGTGTATCTGGCCATGACTCCAGCGCGGTATACCGCATCGTCGATGTTGCTCTTCGACGTCCGGAAGAACGAGCCCTTTCAACAGCAAGGATATCCGAATGCGGCTGCCGACTCGGCCTTCGTCGATAGCGAAGTGGAGGTCCTCAAGTCCGAGAACCTTGCAAGATCGGTCGTCAGAACCCTGAGCCTACAGTCTGACCCGGAATTCGCTCCGTCAGCGGGTTTCGCGGCCGCCATACAAGGATTCATAGGAGGGATCGTCGAAGCCGTTCTCGGCACTAGCCGAACTTCCACGGAATCCGATCAGTTCGGCCGCGTCGTCCGTCTGTTCCAGAAGAACCTTACAATCAAACGCACAGGTTTGACCTACGTCGTCAGCATCGATTACCGATCCCTGGACCCGAACAAGGCCGCCCGGATCAGCAATGCTGCGGCCGAGGCCTATCTGGTCGGTGAGCTCGAATCAAAATACCAGGCAGCACGTCGCGCAAACGTCTGGCTTCAGGATCGCATCAATGAATTGAAGGCCCAGGCCGAGAAAACGGAACGGTCCGTTGCAGAGTACAAAGCCAAGAACAATGTTGATACGAGTGGACCTCGCCCGAACGAGCAGCAGCTCGTAGACGCTTCCAGCGAGCGTCGCATCATCCTCAAGGACCTGGAAAGCTCTGCGCAAACATATCGCGCACTTCATGAGGCGCTGCTGCAGCGTGTGACGGAGTTCACTCAGCAACAATCGTTTCCGGCAACCGAGGCACGTGTCGTGTCCCCGGCATCACCACCGCTTGAAAACAGCGAGCCGAAGGTCCTTATCGCGTTGGGGGTTGCGTCCATTCTCGGCCTTGTTGGTGGCTTCGGCGCTGCATTTGCGCGGGAGTATCTCGATCGAACTTTCCGCTCCTCGAAACAGGTCGAGAAAGAAGTCGGCGTTGAATGCCTCGGCATTCTGCCGGCAATAGCACCGGCGCGCTGGCGGCTGCCGAAATGGCGTCGAGGTGTTGCGAGTGGTGATCGCATTGTTTCGGCTTCCATGGAGCTGCACCGGTTCGTTGTCGGTGAACCGCTCTCGCGTTTTGCCGAGACGATCCGAGACTTGAAGGTCGCGGCTGATACGGCCGATCTGCATCGGTCCGACAAGGTCATCGGCATAACGTCCGCTCGTCCTCACGAAGGCAAGACCCTATTGGCCGCCAATCTGAGCGAAATGATCGCGCTTTCAGGCTGCAAGGTCCTTCTGATCGACTGCGAATTGCGCAATGGCGGCCTTACCGGGCAATTCGCTCCAAAGGCGAAGGGGGGATTGTTAGAAGTCGTCGCAGGTCAGGGGGCAGTGAATGATTTCATATTGCGCGATCCGATCACCAATTTGCACTTCTTGCCTGCGGTGAAGCTAGCCGGAGGGCGCGATCAAAACACCAAGGAGCAATTGTCGCCGGCGGCTCTGTTCCAACGGACGCAACTTACTCCCATGGGACTGAAAGCACTGCTGGAGTCTGTCCAGGATAGCTACGATTACGTGATTCTGGACCTTCCGCCGATCACGCCGGTCGCAGACGTGAAGGCGATATCTCATCTCATCGATGCCTTCATTCTGGTCATTGAATTTGGCCGCACGTCACAGCAGGCAGTCATCGATGCTCTGAATGCGGCGCCAACGGTATCCGAGAAGCTGTTGGGGGCCGTGCTAAATAAGGCGGACCCGGACGAACTGCGACGATTTGCGTCCTAAAGGGCCAATACTGCTGTTGCGACCACTAGGCGGCGAAGCGGCCCTCAGGATTGACAGGATCCTCGCTTTGCCTGGCCGAGAGCGCCGGATCCGTCCGCGAGACTGTCAAAGACTGGGCGGCCTCATGATGGAAGAGCAAGTCCCGTCCTTTCCGATTTACGTTACCCTGCCAGTTTGGGGCGTCGTCTTGTTGTTCGTGCTCGTTCGCGTCTGGTACTTAAGAGAGTCGTGCGCGACATTCCTGCTTCTGGCAACGTGGTTTCGCTATAGCATCGCGACGTTTCACCAGTACACGTATCCACCCGTCGTACTTGGCCTCTCGGTTATCGCGTTGACATCGATCGTTGTCGTTGCGGTCGGCTGTCTCGTGGTTGGTGGTCGTAATCTGTTGCTTCGAAGGCTGATCCCGATTTACCTCACAATACTCATTGTCCTGGTAAGCGCCATCACGAATCAAAGATGGATTGAAGGAGTCAATGCTACTTTCAAGTGGCTCTATTTGATTGTATTCGCACTCGCAGCGCATCATGCAATGCGGCGGCGCGGATCAGAGCCGATTTTTCGCTCGTTGGCCGTTATATTGGCCGGGCCGGTCGTACTGCAATGGCTTTCAATTCCATGGGAACTGAAAACAACGAGCCCCGACGGAACGACGTTTTACATCGGCGGGTACCAACACCAACAGTCTCTTTCGATTATCCTTCTGACGTTCTTGTATATTACGTGCTTTTCGCCGTCGTTGGGCTTGCTTGAGTCGTACGGGCGATTGGTGATCGTCGCGGCCGGGCTCGCACTCGCAAATTATCGAACAGCTGTGCTAGCCGCCGCCGTGCCGGCATCGACCTTGGCAGTCTCGAAGCTTGTCGAGAGAGTCGTCCCGAAGCAACGCGGCATTGTGGTGGTGTTTCTGGCCGTTGTCACTGTGTTCGTGTTCGTCGGCGTCGGTACTCTGGCAAGAGAACGGTTCGCAGATCTCGGGACTACGCTCGACAAAGGCGCGTCACTGATAAAGCCGCCCGAGCATTTCACGACCGAGGACAAGCGACTGTTCTCAGGCCGACTTTATTTATGGAGCCAGTACATCGAGGCATTTCTGGACGGGGATATAGTCAACATCCTTGTTGGCTTTGGGCCTGATGCGTGGGTGGGGCGATTCACAACTTATGCGCACAATACATTTATCTCATATTTGTACGAGTTTGGGCTGTTTGGACTTGCCGGACTCGTGTGGATTCTGAGTTCGAATTTCCTCACGGCGTTGCGCGTGAGAGACAATAGAAGATTGGTGCTGGTCGCGTGCCACATTGGATTTATCGTGCTGAACTTGGCAACGATGGGAATCTGGACGCTTGAGGGGGCCGTACTTTACGGGTTGCTGTTGAGCCAGACTTGGTATTTGGACGCGATCCGAGCGGCCAGGAGCGACACACATCGCGGCTTCGTGCGACGGTGAACGCGTACGGAAACGCAACCGTGCTGCGGTAGCGCCAGGAAGCAGGAGGATCGGGGGCGGGCACTTGCCGGAGCAAACAGTGAAAGCGCGTTCACTCATCGTCGGCATGGCAACGTACGTCCCTGGGCTCCGAGGTCTGACGGGAAGGAGGACGGGCGGCACTGTATCTGCCAGGTACTGCTATTCTGTCTGGTTGCGCCACCTGTCAATTCTGCAGCGGAGCGGTCTTCCCACGACGTTCAAAACAATGGTCGAGCTTGGTCCCGGCGACTCCCTTGGCATCGGCTTGGCGGCGCTGCTCTCGGGCGTAGAACGCTATATCGCCCTCGATGTCATCCGGTACGCCAGCGACGCGCAGAACCTGCGGATTTTCGAGGAGTTGATTGCGCTCTTTAAAGATCGCGCGCCCATCCCTGACGAGGCTGAGTTCCCGCTTGTGCGGCCGCTGCTGCCATCATACGCGTTCCCTGCGGACCTGCTCACGTCGGCGCGCTTGGACGTGGCGCTTCACCCGGCTCGGTTGGAACTGGTTCGAAGCGGCATTACTAATCCCGCGCCTCGCCCGCGCGGCAGTGGCCCTGTCTGCTACATAGCCCCTTGGAGGCCGGGCGTGATTGAAAGTGGCGCTGTCGATCTCGTGCTCTCGCAGACCGTGCTGGAGTATCCGCCGGACTTGGCGGGAATGTACTCCGAAATGTGCCGCTGGTTAGAACCTGGCGGCATCATGAGTCACGAGATCGACTTCAAGTCGATTGGAATAACCGTCGAGTGGAACGGCCACTGGTCATGCCCTGACACCATTTGGCGCCTGGCCGCGGGCAGGCGCCGGCACAGACTCAATCGCGAGCCGCATTCTACGCATGTAGCGCTCATGCAGAGGATGAATTGCCGCATCGTTTGCGACGAGCGCACGGTCCAGCCATCGGCCATCACGCGCGCTCAACTCGCCCCACGCTTTCGCCATCTGACCGACGAGGACCTGACGACAAGCAGCGCACTTATCCAAGCGGTGAGGCTCGCCTGAGCGACACTCGCGAGATCAGACTCACCGTCGCATCGGTCCGCGAAGGGTCATCGTGACGCGCGGTCAATAGCTTGCTGTAATGGGTCTCGGATGTG
>Ga0209526_10001909_pt1 | contig 13961 bp, 12 predicted proteins | sample JacPinW_OM2H0_M1_FD_188566 | JGI IMG/M metagenome (GOLD analysis project Ga0209526, IMG submission 188566) | Forest soil microbial communities from Algoma, Ontario, Canada - Jack Pine, Ontario site 1_JW_OM2H0_M1 (SPAdes) (version 2) | ecosystem: Environmental > Terrestrial > Soil > Boreal... | reverse complement strand
GAACCGAGCAAAAGGCCGCAATCGCCCGCGCCCACGGCTGTGACACGGCAATCGTGTACACGCGGCAGGATTTCGTCGATGCGGTGGCGCAACTCACACACGAGAAGGGAGTGGCCGCCGTGTTCGATTCGGTTGGCAAGGACACATTCGAAAAGTCGTTACGCTGCCTTGCGCCGCGGGGATTGCTGGTCTCATTCGGCACGGCGTCAGGACCGATTGCTCCGTTTGACGTCTTCGAGCTCAACCGGCTGGATTCGCTTTATCTCACGAGCCCGGCCTTCGTGACCCATACGCGTGATCGAACGGAGCTGCTTGCGCGCGCCGGCGCCCTGTTTGGTGCCGTCGCGAGCGGGTTCGTAAAAATGAGTATCGCGCGCCGCTATCCGCTCAACGAGGCAGTGCAGGCGCACGAAGACTTGCAGGCGCGCCGCACCACCGGCGTGAACGTTCTTGTGCCGACCGAGTAAGCGGCTACTTCATTGCCCAGCGCGCTTTGGCGCTGCCCGGGCCTTGCGGATAGACCGTGACCGGGACGCTGTTCTGCCACTGGAAGATCACGAGCGGCGCATCCACGCGGCGGCCTTTCTCGTCGAACTTGATGTGGTTGCCAGCAAAATATTTGGCCGCGCCCTCGCTCGTATCCATGGCACGGATGGCGTCTGCCACCTTGTGGCGCTCGGCAGCGCCGGCTTTTTCCGCCGCCTCCTTGAGAATCCACACGTGACCGTAGGCGCTCAGGCTGTCCTGGGTGAGCCACGGTTCGCCGGTACGCTTCTTGAACTCGTCAATGAGCTCACGCTGACCGTCATTGCTCCAGTTGGCGACCGTTATCAGCGTTCCTTCGAGCGAGTCCGCACCCGCGACCTTGAGCAGCTCCGGGGTACCAAAATGCGCTCCGTTGCCGACGATCGGCAATTTGCTCGGACCAATACCCATCTCGGCAAATTTCTGCACCAGCAGCGAATCGTCGGGAATGCTGGTCGAGATCACCCACATGAAATCAGGCCGTGCCGTGCGGACCTTGGAGACAAGCGGCGTCGCGTCGGAGAGCGGCGGCGTGTAGGTCTCGTCAACCACCACCTTGAGCCCGGCCTTTTCGAAGCCTCCCGCACGCATGGGCTTCATGAAGCTCACGGGAGCCGCCGTATTGTCCTGAATAACGCCGGTCGTGGCCGGCTTCTTTCCGGTCACGCTCTGGGCAAGCTGCATGATGGTGGGCAAGGCAAGCTCGGACTGGCGGTCACCGGTCGCCGAAGTCTGAAAGACGTAATGGAAACCGCGTCCTGTGATCACATCGGAATAGGATAGCGTCAGCCAGGGGAGCTCGGCACGCTCGGTGACCTCGGTGACGGCGAGCGTAAACGAGCTCAACCAAGCGCCGATGCCGCCAATCACATCCGGGTTCTGCGCCACCAGCCGCTGCGCCGCGTTCTTCGCCTTCTCGGCGGAATCCCCGCTGTCGGAGACGATGAGCTTCATCTTTGCGCCCCCCAGCGACTTGATGCCCCCCGCCTTGTTGATGTCGTCGATCGCCATCTCGGCACCCATGCGCTCGAGCTGGCCCTGGCGCGCCCATGGGCCGGAGAGCGGAACGATCAAAGCGATTTCGACGTCCTTTTGCTGCGCCCATGCGGGAGCTGGTGCCACCGCGGCAACAATTGCGGTTGCGAGCGTCAGCAGAGACGAGGTGAGCCATTTTGCCAACATTGTTTCCTCCACGAGTTCCTTCACAGTCCGAGATAAACGCTCCTGATCCGGTCATCCGCCAGCAAGGTCTGGTGCGTTCCTTCGAGCACGACGCGCCCGGCCTCCATAACATAGCCGAAATCGCACGATTGCACCGCCTCGGCCACCCGCTGCTCGACCAGGAGGATCGCAAGCCCGTCGCGATGCAGTTCGCCGATACGCTCAAAGATCAGATCGGCAACGACCGGGGCAAGACCCATGGACGGCTCGTCCAACATGAGAAGTTGCGGCGAAGAAGCAATTCCCCGGCCGATCGCAAGCATCTGCTGCTCACCGCCCGAAAGCGTACCGGCAGCCTGGCTGCGGCGTTCCGCAAGCACGGGAAAGAGTGCAAAGATGCGCTCAAGATTGCGTTTCCAATCCGCGCGGCCGGTTTGCGGATAGGCGCCCATTTCGAGATTTTCCAGCACGGTCATGGATGCGAATACCTGACGGCCTTCCGGCACATGGGCAATGCCGAGATGGGCGCGCTCGGACGGCGCGACCGCGATCAAATCCTTGTCCTCGAAAAGGATGCGGCCGGCGCTCGGTTGCACGGTGCCCGAAATGGCCTTGAACAGGGTGGTCTTGCCCGCGCCGTTGGGACCGACAATGGAGACGAACTGCGCTGCCCGCACCGTGAGCGAAATTGCGCACAGCGCGGTGAGGCCGCCATAGGCGACACTGAGTGATTCAACCGTGAGCACGAATGGCAGCCCACTTGTGGCCGAGATAGGCTTCAATGACGCTCGCGTCCTTGATGATCTCGCTCGGGTGGCCGGTCGTCAGAACACGGCCGTGGTCGAGCACGACGAAGCGCTCGGCGAGCCGCATCATGGCGCGCATGGTGTGCTCGATAATGACGATGGTGATGCCCTCATTGGCGAGCGAGCGAATGACGCCGAGCAGGTTTTCGATTTCGGGACCGGCAAGACCGGCAAGCGGCTCATCCATCAGAAGAAGACGCGGCCGCCCGGCCAAGGCGCGCGCCAGCTCCATCAGGCGCAGTTCCCTGTTCGTGAGGGAGGCCGCGAGGATATCGGCGCGCTCGCTCAGAGCAACCTGAGCCAAAGCCTTATGTGCCGCCGCGAATGCGTCCGCATCAGTTGCCGTGCTCGCGTATGCGCCAATGATGACATTGTTGAGGACCGACAGGCGTGGAAACGCGCGCACCACCTGGAAGGTCCGGCCAATGCCGAGCCGGCAAATGCGGTTGGGCTTGAGTCCGGTGAGCCTTTGGCCGGCGAATGCGACTTCGCCGGCATCCGGCTGCACAAAGCCGTTGAGCATATTGAACAGTGTCGTCTTGCCGGCACCGTTCGGCCCAATGATCCCGAGAATCTCGCCGCCCGCAACCTCGAAGCTCGCGTCGCTCACCGCCCGCAGCCCGCCGAACGATTTGGAGAGCTTGCTCACGGTGAGGATCGGTGCGCGTTTCGCCTGTGTTGCGGGCTGCGGCTCTTGCGGCGCATTGCAAGCCGTTGCCGGCGTTCCCCCACCCTTCCCTTCCCCGTCGCAAGTCGGGCTTGCCCGACTTGCGCAGTATGGTGCGGAACCCGGGCAAGCCCGGTTTCCGGCGGGGGCGGGTAAGGGCGGGGGCTTCGGATCAGCCTGACGAAAGTGGTCGCGCACGCGCCAGAAAATGCCTTCCGGCGCCAGCAGCACCACCAGGATGATGGCAATGCCGAAGACGACGCCCTGAATTCCCGGGATCACGTCTCCGAACTCTGCCTGCAGCATTTCGCTCAAGGGAATAAGGATTACGGCCCCGATGGGCGCTCCCCACAGCGTGCCGGCACCGCCGAACAGCGCCACGATGAGCGCCTGTGCCGAAGTGAGCATCCCGAACACGCTCCCAGGCGTCACCACCAGGAGAACGACGGCATAGAGTCCTCCCGCCGCCGCGGCGATGGCACCGCTGAGCATGATTGCGCGCATCTTCCAGACCAGCGTGTCGATACCGGCGGCTTCGGCGGCCGGCTCGTTCTGCTTGATGGCGAGGAGCGACATGCCGAAGCGCGAGCGTTCGATCGCAAGCGAGATGATGAGCGAGACGACCATGAGGGCGACCGCAAGCGCGATGTACACCCGATAATCGGAAAACTGCATGTAGAAGGCCGGTGCTTCCCGTTTCATGGGCAGCGGCACTTCCTGATACCCGAGCCACTCGAACACGTAGAGCAGCGCCATGGGGTAGGCGAGCATGGAGAGCGCAAAATAGTGGCCGCGCAAGCGGAAGGTCGGATAGCCAATGATGATTCCCGCCACGGCACCCACCAACGTTCCGAGCGGAATGCCGAGCCAGGGCGTGAGGTCATAATTCACAAGCGCGATGGTGACGGTGTAGGCGCCGAGCCCGAAGAACGCCGCGTGCCCGAACGAGATGAGACCGGTGTAGCCGCTGAGCAAATTCCAGGAGAGCCCCATGACCGCCCAGATCGGCACGATCGTGAGCATCAACTGATAATACGAGTTGGTCACGATCATGCCGACCGCGATCCACGCGATCGCGATGATCGCAATCACGGCGATGGGCGCGATCAGCTTTGGCCGGGCGCCCATGCTCAGATCCGCTCGGTCGCGCGGCCGAACAGGCCTTGTGGCCGAAGCAGAACGATCAACAGAAAGACCACGAAGATCGCGGCGTTCTGCAGCTGGGTGGGCAGCACGAGCGTTGAGAGTTGCTGGACGAGCCCGATGGTCATTCCGCCCCAGAAGGCGCCGAGAATGCTCCCCATCCCGCCAAGCACGACACCCGCATACATGATGATGACGAAGTCGAGCCCGATATAGGGCTGGAACGGATTGTAGGTGGCCACAAGACCACCGGCGATCGCCGTGATGCCGATGCCGATGCCGAACGCGATTCGATAGGCGCGATCGACATCGATGCCCATGTAGAGCGCAGCGGCCGCGTTATCGGCTGCGGCGCGCAAGGTCTTGCCAAGCCGGGAGCGGTTGATGAGCCAATAAAGCGCAACCGCGACGAGTACGGAGATGATCCCGGCAATGGTGCGCGCCTTGTTCAGAAACAGCGCGGCATTCGCGTCATAGAGCAGCGGGATTTCCCAGGCGCGTGCGGAGAGCGGCGTGCGCACCGACTGGGGCGTCGAGCCAAACAGAATGAGTCCGCCGTTTTGCAGGACGAGCGCAACGCCCAGGGTGAGAATGAGCTGCGCGTAATGGCCCTCACCCTCGGTGCCTGCCACGCTGATGCCGGTCACGCGCGAAATGAGAAAACGGTGGAGCGCGTAGCCGATGAGAAAGAGCGCGGGCCCGGCGAGGAGCGCGCCGGCATAGGGGCCGGCTGACGGCCCAAGGAACGCCAGCAGATTGAACTGGACCACCAGGTAGAACGTGAAATACATACCCAGCATCAGGAATTCGCCCTGAGCGAAATTGATCACCCGCATGACGCCGAAGATGATGCCGAGCCCGACGCACATCAGGCCGTAGATCGCCCCGATCAGAATGCCGGCGGTGAGCGCCTGCAGAAAAATCTCAATGAAATTGCCAAATGAGGTCACTGTGAGTCTCGGCCGGGCCGCAGGGCACCTCCCCCTGAAAGGGGGAGGTCGGCGCGCCAGCGCCGGGTGGGGGTCGGCGCCTGCGCCATCAACTCCGAAATTCTGGCGGCAATAACTTCAAGAACGCCAGACAGATTCTCTGTAATGTCTGAGTTCCAAAAGCGAAGTACTGCTACGCCGCGTCGGCGGAGCCACTCATCTCTTCGCGCGTCCTTAACAAGCGAGGACGCATGTTGCCCCCCATCTAACTCAATGGCAAACCGCAGAGCAGGACAATAAAAGTCCAAGATGTAGGGCCCTGCCGGATGCTGTCGTCGGAACGATGCATCAACGATTTGACCATGCCGTAGCTTCTGCCACAGCCGCATTTCCACATCAGTTGATGCGCGACGAAGTTGTCGAGCCCGAGCAGTCTTCTCTGGCGTTCGATTGAAGCGCGAGGGCCGCGTGACCCCCACCCGGCCACCTTCGGTGGCCGACCTCCCCCTTTCAGGGGGAGGTGGGCTGTAGCCCGGCCGGCGCTCGCTCACTTGATGCTCTCCTGAGGCCCTAAGTACGCCTGATTGTCCTTGCTTCGCGTAAGGAAGCAAGGACAATCGAAGCGGCAAATGGCGATGGCGGTTGCAGCACGTATCCGGAGGTTCTTTCACGTATGAATCAGAGCGTTGCAGTCGTGGGGGTGGGCAACACGCGTTACGGCAAGCTGCCGCAATACGATTCCTACGAGCTCGGCTTGTGGGCCCTCACTGAAGCGCTCGCAGATTGCGGTCTTGCCTTCGAAGCCATCGACGGTCTGATTGTCAACCGAATTCCCGATTATCAGCGCTTCTGCGAGATCGCAGGTCTCAATCCCTCCTACGTGAGCATTACGCCTGGCCAGGGCCGGTTCTCCGGTATTTGCATCGAGACCGCCGCAGCGCTCATTCGCGACGGCATCGCCACGACCGTCGCTCTCGTCTACGGCAACAACGGCCGCTCCGGGGGCGATCGTTACGGTGGCGTCGGCGATACCTACGGCAGCGGCGGTGGCGGCCTATGGTTTGCCTACGGCATGACCTCCCCCGGCGCTTTTCACGCGCTCATGGCCCGCCGGCACATGGAGCTTTACGGCACGACCGCGGAGGAGCTCGGTACCGTCGCCAAGACGTTTCGCGATCACGCGGCACTTAATCCCGCCGCCGTGATGCGCACCCCCTTCACGCTCGCCGATTATCATGCCTCGCGTTACATCTGCGAGCCGCTGCATCTGCTCGATTATTGTCTTATCAACGATGGCGGCGTGGCGCTGATTCTGACTGCGGGCGAGCGGGCACGCGATCTCATTCAACCGCCCGTTTATTTGCGCGGCTATGGCATGGCCACTGCGCTTGCGGGATCGAGTTTCCCGCCGGATGATTTCTGGCGCGCGCCCATGCGCAAAGCCGCCGACAAGAGTTTCGCCGACGCGGGAGTAAGCCATGCCGAGATTTCAGCGCTCATGATCTACGACAACTTTACCCCCACTGTGCTGTTTGCGCTCGAAGGGTTTGGCTATTGTGGTGAAGGCGAGAGTGGGGCTTTCGTGGCCAAGGGTCATCTTGCCCTCGGCGCTCGCTATCCGACCAACACGTCGGGCGGCCATCTCTCCGAATCCTACATGCAGGGTTGGGCGCTCAACGCCGAGGCGGTGCGCCAGATACGAGGCGGGTGCGGCGAGCGGCAGGTGAAGGACTGCGCCTTGGTGCACTACATGGCGACCGCACCGGTCGTGACTTCCATCATCTATGGCAAGGATCCGGCGTGAGACCGTTGCCCGTCATTGCGGGACCGGACCAGCCTTTCTGGGAGGCACTGCGGGCGGGTAAGGTGCGCGTCCAGCGCTGCGGGAATTGTGGCGTGTACCGGTTTCCTGCGGCGCGCTTCTGCGCCCACTGCCGCTCGGAGAAATTCGATTGGAGCGAGGTTGCGCCGACCGGCACTGTCGAAACCTGGTGTGTTTTTCATCGCGCTTATTTCGAGGATCTCGAAGTGCCGTACACCGTGATCCAGGTCCGGCTCGACTGCGGAGTGCGGCTGTTCTCAAATCCGGTCGGCATTGAGCCCCGCGCGCTCCGCATCGGGCTGCCCGTTGCGGCCGTGTTCGAGGAGATCACGCCGGAAATAACGCTGCTGAAATTCAAGCCGCGCGAGCCGACGCAATGAAAGAGCATCTCAAATGAAAGCCACGGTGGTGCGCGCTGCGGGCGGCACCGATGTCCTCAAGATCGAGCAAGTTGCCGACCCGACGCCCGGACCGAAAGATGTGATCATCAAGGTCGACGCGTGCGGGGTGTGCTTTCACGATATCGTCACCCGCAACGGGACGCTCAAATACGGCGTGCACATGCCGTGCATCCTTGGTCACGAGATTTCCGGCACCGTGATCGAGGTCGGACGCGATGTGCGCGGCTTTCGCAAGGATGATCGCGTCGCCACCGTCCAGCGCTATCATATCTGCGGCAGTTGCCGTTACTGCCGCAGCGGGCGGGAGCCGCTCTGTCCTGATCGCAAATTCGCCGGTGACTGGGGCCTCGTCGGGGGCTATGCGCAATACGTTGCAATCGAAGACGACAACGTCGCGCTCGTTCCCGAAGGGGTGGCACTGCAGGACGCCTCCATCGTCGCCTGCGCGCTTGGTACCATCCTCAATGCCATCCGCGAGGTCGGCCGCCTCTCGCCCGGTGAAAGCGTGCTGGTCACGGGCGCGGGTGGCGGGCTTGGCATGCACGCAGTCCAGCTCGCGCGGCTGGCCGGCGCCTGCGTGGTTGCGCAGACCACGTCACCCGAGAAAGCCGATCGCATCCGCGCGCTCGGGGCCCACGAGGTGATCGTGCATGGGCGCGGCGAAGATTTCTCCGGCGCCGTCAAGAAGGCAACTGCCGGAGCGGGTGTCGACGTGGCTATCGACAATGTCGGTAGTCAGTTGTTCGATCCGATTCGCCGCAGCATGGCCATCGGCGGCCGCTGGATCATGATCGGCCAACTGACGGGGCAGTTCGTGCCGTTCAATCCCGCGCAGCTTTTCCTCAAGAACGTGTCCATGCTCAGCGCCACCAGCACCACCCGCAAGCAGCTCGAAGACTGCCTCGGTCTGGTCGCGCGCGGCGCCGTCAAGCCGATCATTTCGCTTGCGCTGCCGCTCGAGCGCGCGGCGCAGGCGCATGAGATGGTCGAAGCCGGCAAGGCTGCCGGGCGGATCGTCTTGCGCCCGAACGGGTGACCGGCGTGAAGCTCGACGCCGCAATTGTTGGCATCGGTTGCAGCGCATTCGGCCGCGGACTTGCGCAGAGCCAGCTGCGTCTTGCCGCAACCGCATTCAAGAATGCGCTCGCCGATGCCGGACTGCAGCGAGCCGACGTGGATGGTCTTTCGATCCACCTCGGCTGGCCGCTCGGCGTGGACTACGACCGCGTTGCGGAAGCATTCGGGCTCGAAATCCGTTACGTCAATCAGGCATGGCTGCACGGGCGCTTCGTCACCAACGCGTTGCAGCACGCAGCATTGGCGGTGTCCGCGGGGCTCGCGAACGTGGTCGCCTGCGTCACGGCGGTGAGCTTTACCCGCGAGCGCGGGTTTCTGGGCGGGCCAGGCGACATCGAAGGCAACCGGGAAGAAGGCGGCACGCACGGCGAGGCGCCACCCTATGGCCTGACCGCGCCTGCGGGCGGAGCGGCGCTCGCCATGCAGCGCTACATGCATCTTTATGGCGCGACCAGCACGCAGCTTGCGGCGGTGCCGATTGCGATGCGCAAGCATGCGCTTAACAACCCGCGGGCAATCATGCAGGAGCCGCTTACGCTTGCGGCACATCAGGCGGCGCGAATGGTGGTCGATCCATTGCGGCTGTTTGATTGCTGCCTCATCAGCGATGGGGCCGCCGTCGTGCTCATCGCACCCGGGGAGCGCGCGCGGGATCTGCGCCAGAAGCCGGTCGCGATCATCGGCATGCAGGGAACGCGTTGCGGGCGGGAGGAGTTCATTTTCGCCCCACGCGGTCTTGGCATCAATCAGCAGTCCTGTGCTTCCTCGGCGGCGCGCCCGGTCGATCTCGAAGTGTTCGCGCAAGCCGGTGTCACCCGCGAGAACGTGCAGGGATTCTACACCTACGACGCGTTCTCGCCTTTGGTGCTGTTTGCCCTCGAACGGTTCGGATATTGCGGTCCGGGCGAGGCGGCGCAATGGGTGCAGGGCGGACGCATTGAGCTTGGCGGCGCATTGCCGGTCAACACCTCGGGCGGCCTCCTTTCCGAGGCTCATGTTGCCGGATGGAATTCGATTTGCGAAATGGTGCGGCAATTGCGCGCCAGCGCCGGCGCGAGCCAGATCGCCAATGCGTCCGTCCTGCAATGGGGCACCGCGTGGGGCGATTCGGTCATTCTCGCTGTGTAATCCAATGACACCTTACGCAAAGCCACGACCGCGCATTGGTCCTGACAACGCTGCGTTTTGGGAGGGCTGCCGTGCCCACCGCTTGATGCTGCCCACGTGTCGTGCTTGCGGCAAGGCGCATCTGCCGGCGGGACCGGTCTGTCCATTCTGCTTCTCCGACGAGATCGCATGGAAGCAAGCATCAGGCCGCGGGCGCATCAGCACGTGGACACTCGTGCACAAGGCTTGGTTTGCGGCATTCAAGGATGAGACGCCATACAACGTCGTTCAGGTCGAACTGGACGAGGGTCCGCGGCTCACGTCGCACATCGTCGGCAGTGCTGATAAAGCAATTCAAATTGGCCAGCAGGTCGAAGTCGTGTTCACCGACATCGACGAAGAATTAACGCTGCACGGCTTTCGCGTAGTCGCGCCATAGGCATCGTGTCCCGGATGCGGTGCAGCGCGTGGCTCTTGCGAGCGGTGCACCGCTGATCCGGGACCGCCGGAGGGTGTAACGATCCCGGGTCTGCAGCGCAGCATTGCATGCTGCGCTGCACCCGGGACACGGGTGCTCAGGGGCAATAGAGCGGCTCGGGCAATCCTTTCACGCCGACATCCAGCGCCAGCAGACTGCCCGCAAGGGTTTGCACAGCGAGCTTGTCCGGCGCCAGGCGAAACCGCGCCGTCGTTACATACAGAATGGCGAGGTCGGCACCGCCGAAGGTACAGGCCGTGGGCCGGGTCACCGGCAAAGGTAGCGTCCGCCTGATCCGGCCGTCGGGCGCGTAGCACACGAGACACCCACCGTCGAACACGGCGTTCCAGATACACCCTTCGGCGTCCACGCAGGATCCGTCGGGCACGCCGGGCCGATCGTGCGTGCGCGCGAATACGCGGCGCGGACCGATGGATCCGGCAGCGAGATCGAAATCATAGGCAAAGATGGTCTTGACGTGGCTGTCGGCGAGATACATCGCCCGGTCGTCCGGACTCCAGCACACGCCATTCGCGATCCAGATGTCGCGATCGGCTTGGCTCACATTGCCGCGCTCTAGCCGATAGAGAACGCCGCTTGCGCGCTCCATGGTCCTGCTCATGGAGCCGACCCAAAAACGCCCGCGCCGGTCACAGCGGCCGTCGTTGAGGATGTTCACCGTCGCGCCCGCCTCGGGGTCTGCGATGCGATCGAGTTTTCCCGTTCCCGGATCGTAGAGCGCAAGCCCTGCCCTTCCGGCAATCAGCAAGCCACCGCCTGCGCACGGGGCAAACGAGCCAAGCTTTTCCGGCGGCGTCGAGCTCTCAACTTTTCCGGTTGCCGGATCGAGACGATGGACCGCCGGTTTGAAGGCGTCGATCCAATAGAGCGCCTGCTCGACGGGATGCCAGCGCGGCACTTCGCCGAGAACGTCCTGTGTCTGCGCGACGCAAACGGCTTCAAGCATGGTGTTCAAGCATTGCGCGTGAAGAATTCCGATAGGCGATTCTTCTGAAGCTTGCCCGTGACCGTGAGCGGCAGCTCGGCCTCGCTGATGAATTTCATCAGGCGCGGCACCTTGTATGCCGCGAGCTCGCGGCGGCAATGGGCCAAGAGATCGGCCAACAGATCGGCCTGCTCCACGGTCTGCCCCGGCCGGCACACAATCAGCGCAGCGACAATCTCATCGCGCTCCGCGTCGGGAACGCCGGTCACGCAGGCAAGCTTGACGGCCGGGTGCGCCATGAGCGTCTCCTCGACCTCCACCGGCGCGACGTTGATGCCGCCGGTCTTGATCATTTCCTTGATGCGTCCGCGAAAATAGAGCCGCCCTTCGCCGTCGAGCAAACCAAGGTCCCCGGTCATGAAATAACCGTTGACGTCGAAGGCGGCCCGGTTCTTGTCTGCATCCTTGTAATAGCCGACGGTCACGTAGCCCTTGACCCGAATCTCGCCCACCTCGCCCGGCGGCAGCACCTTGCCGGTGGCCGGCTCCACAATGCGCAGCTCGACGCCCGGAAGCGGACGCCCCACGCTGGCAATACGAACGCGCAACGGCTCCGCCGCGTCCGTGAGCGTGCAATTGCCGTAGGTCTCGGTCAGCCCGTAGATGTTGCAGATCTCGCGCGCACCCAGATCGGCCACCCGTTTGACCTGCTCCGGCGTGCCGACAGTGCCGCCCGAGCGCAGGCTCGACAAATCGTACTTGTGCCGATCGGGATGGTCGCACAGCGCCTGCGCCATGTTGGGCGTGCCGTAAAACAGCGTGCACCGCTCCGCCGCGATGAGGCGCAAAGCCTCGCCCGGCTCGAAGCTTTCCTGCAGCACCACGCAGCCGCCGTGGGTGAGGAGATTGAAGAATGCATTCTCGCATCCAAGCCCCCAGAACAACGACACGGCCAGCCAGAGCCGGTCCTGCTCCGTGACATGCATTCGCTCGCCGATGTGCCACATGTTTTCGATCAATGCGTAATGCTGAAGCTGCACGCCCTTTGGCGTGGAGGTCGAGCCCGACGTGTAAAGCAGATAGGCGATGTCGTTCGGCTCGACGGCTCGTTTGGCGCAATCGATGTCGGCATCCGGCACGCCATGGCCGCGCGCGTAAACATCGTCGAATGAGATTGAATCGCGGTACGGCCGCGCTCCCACATGAATGATCGAGCCGAGCCGCGGGAGTGAACGCGAGAGCGGTTCAAGCATTTCGAGCATGCTGAAATAATCGTTTTTGAGGAAATGGTCGCTGGCAATGAGCATGCGCGCATCGGAATGAGCAAGAACGTAGCCAAGCTCCCGGCTCGTGACCCACGTGTTGATCGCAACCATGATGGCGCCGAGCGAGCAGATCGCGAGGTCTGCGATAATCCATTCGGGCTTATTGCCCATCAGAATTGCGACCATGTCGCCCTTTCGGATTCCGGCCGCGTGGAGCCCTTTTGCAAAGGCCCGTACCTGATCGCGCAGCGCAGCGTAGGCATAGCGCCGCCCCGCTCCCACCAGCGCCTCGCGCGCCGGTAGACGCGCGGCGAGCTCGTCAAGCAGTCCTGGTATCGTGCGGCTCGCCGGCATCGCAGGCATGGGCAACGCGCTCCGCGCTGGTGGCACCCAGTTTAAGTCATGATAAGGTCTCGCCGGGAGACCCTATAGCATGCACACCCTCAAGATCGGCGACGTCACCATTACCAGCATCATCGAACGCGACGGACCATGGCGCCGGCCCGAAGATATGTTCCCCGCTTACGACCCGGAGATCGGAAAGCGGCATCTGGCGCAGCTCGATCCCTTCGTATTCGATGCCGCATCAGGACGCATGGTGATCACCTATCAGACGTTCATCGTGCGCACGCCCAAGCGCACCATTCTGGTGGACACCTGCACCGGCGAAGACAAAGGCTACCCGCCGCCAATGGATTTTCCGAAGCAACCGTGGCTCGACGGATTTCGGGCCGCCGGCCTGCGGTTCGAGGACATCGACTACGTTTTCTGCACGCATCTGCACATCGACCACTGCGGCTGGAACACGCAGCTGCGCAACGGGCGCTGGGTCCCGACCTTCCCGAACGCCAAATATGTCTTCCACCGGCGCGAATATGCCGCCTGGGAGGAAGCAACCAAGCGCGGTGACAACCCGCCTGGAAATGTCTGGCGGTTCAACTGCGAGCCGGTGGTCGCGGCGGGACAGGCGCTCCTGGTCGACGATGACTTTGAGCTCGACGACATGATTTGGCTCTCCCCGACGCCGGGCCATTCTCCCTGCCATTGCTGCGTGAATATCCGCTCAGGCGGACAGCGCGCGGTCGTGATCGGCGATCTCATGCATCATGCGCTGCAGTGCCGGGAGCCGGATTGGTCGACGATCTTCGACTGGGACCGCAAGCAGGCGGCGGCTTCGCGCCGGCGCTTTCTGGGCGAGATCGCCGGCACCGGCACTTTCGTGATGCCGGTCCATTTTCCGCATCCAACGACCGGCCTTCTTGAGCCGGATGGCGAACGGTTTCACTACAAATTCCTGCGCTAGTGCCGCTTCCAGTGAAGTTGATGCGAGATCGCGCTGTAGACTCGATCGCCGCCTCTCCCCGCCTTTTTGGGCGGGGAGAGGGTGGGGATGAAGGGCCAGCCTCATCGATATTGGTGTTTGCCCCTCACCCCACCCCCCTCCCCGTTAAGAACGGGGAGAGGGAGCGCACCGAGGCTGCGGTCAGGTCCGATCCCACCTGACCCGAAACATGCTCAAGTGTTCGCAGAAGTAAATCAGGACAAGATCGCGCGCTGCGAGAAGCTTATTCGCCGCCATATCCGCTGCACGCCGGTGATGGAGGTCGATGGGGCCGATATGGGCTTCGAGACCA
>Ga0209526_10001908_pt1 | contig 13963 bp, 15 predicted proteins | sample JacPinW_OM2H0_M1_FD_188566 | JGI IMG/M metagenome (GOLD analysis project Ga0209526, IMG submission 188566) | Forest soil microbial communities from Algoma, Ontario, Canada - Jack Pine, Ontario site 1_JW_OM2H0_M1 (SPAdes) (version 2) | ecosystem: Environmental > Terrestrial > Soil > Boreal... | reverse complement strand
TGCGGCGAGGCCCGGAGATGCTCGAACTGCGTCGTGTGCATCCGGGGCGAGGATAGGACTCTCTTAGATGGCATTCTTGGCGCGGACCGCCGATAGGAACGAGGCGTAGCTCCAGGACAGGTTGCGGACGCTCTTCTCGTAGCCCGACGTGGCGTCGAATTGCTCGCTGAGCTCGAGATGATCGCTGTGAAACACGACCGCCTGGAGCATCTGGTCGCCGGCGGTCTGGAGCGCCGCGATGGCCGCGGCCGGGGAGGTCGACGCGTTGATTCCGATTTGGCTGAAGAAGCCGGTTGAGAGGCTGTCGAGCGGAACCGTTCCGGCATTGGTGATCTGCTTCGCCAGCCGGTAGTAGAGCTCGGCGAAGTTGGCAGTGGACAGGGCCCAGGGGTGGTCACCCACCTGCGCATCGGTGTCACCGTCGTACATGTCTCCCGGATAGCGCCCGAGGATGGGACCGATGCCGCGTTGCTGGTCGGCCCCGTTGATCGGGTAAAAGTACTTGGAGGCCGGGTCGGCCCACTGGCTGCGCAGCAGCGCGGCGGTCGCAAGGAGCTTGGTGTCCGTGGGTGATAGGGCGCCGTAGATCGCCGCTGCGACGATGTCGATGTTGGGGTCGTACGGGGCTCGAAAGTCCGTCGGGACAGGCAGCAGCGACCGGTAGTACTGGCCGTTCCAGTGGCTTGTGAGGGCGTTTTCGAGCCACGGTACGGCGGTGCTCAGCCAGCCCGGGACCGGGATCCCGAGGTTGTTGGTCGCGATCGCCTGAAAGCACTTCAGCTGCACCGAGCGCGTGAAGAACGAGGCGCCGTACTCCTCCTCCCACAGGTTGAACGTCTCACCTTGATAGGCGTTCTGCAGGAAGTTCAGGTTTGCTGCGATCAAGGCTTTTGCCACGGTCTGCGTCGTCGTGTCGAGCTGGCCGAACAGCTGCAGGATCGCCAGTGTCTGCAGGGCCGGCCCGTCGGCCTGGTCGGTCCAGGCCCGCGGAGTGCCATTGATCAAGAACGAGGCACGATCGAAGTGACCCAAGTTGATGGCAGAGTTCTGGCACAACTGCGCGAACTGCACATAATCGATCAGCGGCTGGCTGGTGGGGAGCGAGCCAGCCGCCAACTCGGTCGCGACGATCGCGGCGTCGCGGGTCCAGTTGTAGACGTAGTCCTGTCGCACGTGGGTGGCGCTGTTTTCCCACGACGGTGAGGCGAGCACGCACCCGGGCTGCGACAGGACACCGGCGTTCACAGGGTCCTCAAAGACCAGCCCGTCCGACGCGATGTTCCGGAACATCAGCCAGAACATGTACTGCGCGACCGTCGCCAGGTTTGTCGGCGCCAGCACGGGCTTCACAAGGCTGTATTGCAATGCGCTCATCTTGAGAACCATCCCTTCGTTGGCGGGAGCCAAACGCATGACTGAGCATCCGTCCATGCGCGTGGCACGGTCGCGTGGCTCATGTCGGCTTCGCGACGTTGATGGACTTGATGTGGTTGGGCCGCATCCTGCCTCACATCCCCTCGGGCGCCACTCCGCCCTCGTTGGAGAGTTACAGCACGTTCTTCGTTCAGGTGGGTGACCACGGTCTGATAGTGCCACTGGCGGCCCTGACCGGGGGCTCCTCTTGAGAAGCCATCCATTCGCCTTGGGCCATGTCAAACGAGATCGTCAAGCTCGGTCCTCAGGAGGGTCGAGGTCAGGTGCAGTCGGATCACCGCGGGCACCCCCGCCTGCTTTGCTCCGAGGCGGCGCGGTGCGCAGGATTGACCGACCGCAAGGCGTATGGTGAGAAAAGCGCTCCCCGCCTGCCGGCGAGCCCGATGTGAAGGCCCATGGTCATCGAAGTCTCAAGTCTCGCGAAGACCTACGGGCGGCGGACACCAGTGCGTGCAGTGCGCGATCTCTCGTTCCAGGTAGAGCGAGGCGAGATCTTCGGCTTCCTCGGCCCGAACGGCGCGGGGAAGACCACGACTATCCGCTGCATGCTGGACCTGATCCGTCCGACTACCGGGAGGGTCAGCATCTTCGGCCTCGACTCCCGGCGCGATTCACTTGCGATTCATCGACGACTCGGTTACCTGCCCGGCGACGTGCGGCTCCCCGGTGACCTCACCGCAAAGGGCTTTCTGGATCGCTACTCCAGGATGGCGGGGTTGGAGCCGGTCCTTCTGGCCAACCTCCTGGAGCGATTCGAGATACCACTGCATCGAAAGCTCAAGGGGTTCTCCAAAGGGATGCGTCAGACTGTCGCCATTCTCCAGGCGTTCATGTGCGACCCCGAGCTGGTGATCCTGGACGAGCCGACCAGCGGGCTCGATCCCCTGGGTCAGCGGACGTTCAACCAGTTCTTGCTGGACGAGACACAGCAGGGGCGCACCATTTTCATGAGCTCGCACAACCTGGGCGAGGTGGAGAAGACCTGCCGTCGAGTGGCCGTAATTCGCGGAGGCGAGCTGGTTGCCGTGGAGGCGATCGAGCGGCTGCGGGAGCGCGGCGGCCAGGTGGTCATCGTCGAGTTCGCGGACAGCGTTCCTGAAGCCGGGCTGCGTGCGATCCCGACAGTCCAGTCCGTGGAGCGCCAGCGAGATGGGAGCTACCACCTCAAGGTCGCCGGGAGCATCGACCCGGTGATCAAGGCGTTGGCTCGGCACACGGTAAGGCGGCTGGAGGTCGAGGAAGCGCCCCTGGAAGAGGTGTTCCTTCGCTTCTACACTGATGGCCCCGCCGTGGAGGCGGCCCCGGCTCTAGCCGCTGCGGAGAGCGACAAACGGACATGAGCAGCACCCCTTCCCTGGCGCAAGCCCCCGCCCTGGTTCCTGGCCGCGCCCGGCCGCGGCGGCGTGGCCTGCCAGTCCTATCCGCCACCCTGCGCCAGAGCCGATCTCTGATCGGGGCAGCCTGCTTCTACGTCTTCATCATCGGCCTGCTGATCGGGCTCATCTTCCCGGCCCTCACGGCTGTGGACCTCAGGAGCTACATCAGCAACGGCACCGTCGGCTCCCTGATCGGCGTCTCGAAGCTAACCAGCTCGACATTCTCCGCATATCTGGCCGTCGAGCTGTACGGCAGCTTCTTCCTGCTCCTCTTCGGGGGTGTGCTGGCCTATGCGGCCGGTGCCAGCATCGCACGCAACATCGAGGACGGCACGATCGACCTCGATCTCGCGCGCCCGGTCAGCCGGACCCGCCTGTACCTCGAGAAGTGGGCCGCCATGCTGGTCGGCCTGGTGATGATCCTCGCCGTTTCGGTGGTTACCGCTTGGCTCGACACCCGCATCTTTCCCGACGCCTCGCTGGATTGGCAGTGGTTCCTGCTTGGTCACCTGGACCTGGCCTCGATGCTCTTCTTCGTGGTTGGCGTTGGGTTGCTGATCAGCGCCGCACTGAGCGCCGGGCGGGCCGCTGGGGGCGCTGCAACGCTGGTAGTCGTATTCGGATACCTCGCACAAACGTTCGGCACGGCCTCGGATCGCCTTAGCTTCCTCAAGTACCTGAGCCCGTACTACTACGTACCGGCGGCCCAGGTGATCATCAGCCAGCAGTGGTCCGGCACCGGGAAGTTCCTGGTGCCGCTGGGCGCGGGTCTGATCGCCGCGCTGGCCGGCCTGGTCATTTTCAGACAGCGCGACATCACTCCTTAGCGGGCTGGCCGCTGACCGCGCCTCGCGGCGGCGAAGGGCCTGCCGGCCCCAGTACCAAAGTCGACAGAGTCATAGTCCTTGGTCGACACGATCTCGACGCTCGGCCGTCGTCTCGAAGCCTCTCGCCGCAGCAGGCTGAGATCCATGATCAACGTCAATCGACTCAACAAGCGCTACGGCTCGCACGTCGCCGTGGACGGCGTGTCGTTCAGCTGCCCGCCCGGCACCGTCACCGGCTTCCTCGGCCCCAACGGGGCCGGCAAATCGACCACGATGCGGATGATCGTCGGTCTCACGCCGCCTTCGTCCGGGTCGGCCACCGTGCACGGCGTGCCCTATCGCAGCCTGTTGAATCCAGCCCGGCAGGTCGGTCTGCTGCTGGACGCTTCCGCACAACACGCGGGCCGCACCGGCCGCGAAACGCTGGCTGTTTCGGCTCAAACGATCGGCATCGGCCGGCACCGTGTGGACGAGATGCTCCAGCTCGTCAGCCTCTCGGATGCTGCGGCCAAGCGGCGTGTCGGCAACTACTCGTTGGGGATGCGCCAGCGACTCGGCCTGGCGCACGCGCTGCTCGGTGGTCCCGACGTGTTGATCCTGGACGAGCCGGCGAACGGCCTGGACCCGGACGGCATCTTCTGGATGCGGGGGCTGCTGCGGGAGTTCGCCGATCGCGGTGGCACGGTCCTGCTCTCGTCGCATCTGCTGCACGAGGTGGAGGCCGTTGCCGACCGGCTGGTGGTAATCAACGGCGGCCGCATCGCAGCCGAGGGTGACAAGGCAGAACTGCTGATGAGTGCGGGCGTGCGTGTCCGCGCCAAAGACGGTGTCGCCCTCAAGCGGGCGCTGGCATCGGCAGGGATCGAGACCAGGGCGACCTCGGACGGTGCCCTGATCGCTCAGGCACCCGCCGAAGCAGTGGGCCAGGCGACCGCCGCGGAAGGGATCGTCCTCGTCGAGCTCCACCCGGCAGGTGGAGTCGAGGAGCTGTTCATGGCGCTCACGGCCGCCAACGGCGCCAGGGAGGCTGCGTGATGGAGACCACTATGCAAGCCCAGCCGAGAGCGACGACCCGGGTGGCCAGCCCCGCAGTCTGGCGGCTCGCCGCCACCGAGCTCCGCAAGATGGTCGACACCAGAGCGGGGATCGCCCTTCTCGGCGTCATCGAGCTGCTGGTGGCGGCGCTGGTCGTGGTCCAGTTGGTGACCGGACGCGCGGAGGCTCGAACCTTCGCCGGGTTCTTCTCCACGACCCTGATCCCGGTGAGCATCCTCTTGCCGGTGCTGGGCATCCTCTCCGTAACCAGCGAATGGTCACAGCGGACGGCGCTGACCACGTTCGCGCTGGTGCCCAGGCGGTGGCGCGTTCTCCTCTCGAAAGCGCTCGCGGCCGGAGTGCTCGCACTGTTTGCGGTCTGTGCCTGCCTCGCGACTGCGGCGGCCGGCAACGTGTTCGGCATCGCTTTGGGCCGCGGCAACGGCAGCTGGCACCTCACGCCCACGATCCTCGGCGAGGCAATGCTCATGCAGCTGCTCTTCGTTCTCATGGGCGTCGCTTTCGGCACCCTTTTGCAGAGCTCGCCTCTTGCCATCGTGGTCTACTTCCTGATCCCAAACGCCTGGTCGGTTCTGGGCAACCTGGTCGCCTGGCTACGGAGCTGGGCCGCCTGGTTGGACCTGAACACGACCACCGGTCCATTGCAGCAGGGCGCCTCCTTGACCGGCCAGAGCTGGGCGAGGGTGGCTGCCTCAGCCGGGCTCTGGGTGCTCGTGCCGCTTGGCCTGGGCCTGATACGGCTGATCAAAGGGGAGGTGAAGTGACGGTGAATACTCTGCGCTGGGTGCTCCTGGGTGGCACCGAGCTGATCTTCTGGTCGGGACTCATAGCCTTCTTTGCCCTCCGCTATGGGCTGAAGCGCCCCGACCTGAGCCGCCTGGTGCTGGTCTTCGTGATCGGCGAACACGTCGCCCTGCTGGTCTTCGGGGTGGTCGACTTCCTGCGCACGGGCACCTGGTCTCTGTATCAGGCGATCATCGCGGGCATTCTGGTCTACATGCTGATCTGGGGCCGGAAGGACCTCGACAGGCTGGATGGCTGGGTTGCCCGACGGGTACAGGGCTGGCAGAGCAGGCACGAGTGATGCGCCGGCAACTGATTCATTGATCGACCAGAGGCGACCTCTTCATCGACTTTGGTCGGTACTGACAGCCAACCCGGTGTGGGTACTCTGGGGATCATGAGCCGCCTGGTGGCGACCCGGGAAGAGGGCGAACTCGGTCCAGAGCACCGCCCTCCACCGGAGATACCGCCACAAGGTCTTGATGTGGACGGGAGTGGCGGCAAGCTGCCCCGGTCGGCGCGCGACTGGATGGTGGACGTCGGCTTTTTACTGCTCGCCGTCGCCGGCGGCGCATTTGGTTTCCTGTGGCCGGCCGCTATGGGTGCGGAGGTGCCGGTCGCGCTGCAGATCGCGGACCTGGCACTGGGATCACTGGCCTGCCTCGCAGTCTTTTTCAGGCGCCGCTGGCCCGTGGGACTCGCCTTGGCGCTGCTGCCTGTGGGCCTGTTCTCAAGCGCCAGTCTGGGAGCGCAAGGCGTCGCCATGTTCACTGTTGCCGTACACCGTCGTTTCCGTACGGTGGCGATTGTCGGGGTCCTGTACACCGTGATGGGAATGGCCTACTGGGCCCTCCGCATGCCGAAACCAGGACCGTTTTGGCTCGCCGTGCTCGCGGCCCTGGCCGTGAACCTCGTCATCAACAGCGCCATCCTCGCGTGGGGGATGTTCGTACGAGCCCGCCGGCAGCTTGTGCAGTCGCTGCGCGAGCGCGCCTCGAGAGCCGAGGCCGAGCAGCAGCTGCGAGTTGACCAGGCCCGTCACCTCGAGCGAGAACGAATCGCGCGTGAGATGCACGATGTGCTCGCGCATCGAATCTCACTGTTGAGTCTCCACGCCGGCGCGCTCGAGTTCCGGACCGATGCGCCGAGCGAGGAGGTAGCCCGGGCTGCCGCAATCATCCGGCAGAACGCTCATCAGGCGCTTCAAGACCTGCGGAGGGTCATTTGGGTTCTCCGGGAGTCGCCGGCAGACGACTCACCGCCGCCGCCGCAGCCCACATTGGCGGACCTTCCGGCGCTGATCGAAGACTCCCACCAGGCCGGCGTTCGTGTGCGTCTGGACAACCGGCTCGGAGACCTGGGCGCCGTGCCGGCGGCGGTCGGTCGCGATGGCTACCGGATCGTGCAGGAGGCTCTGACCAACGCGCGCAAGCACGCGCCCGGGTGCGCGGTCCAGCTATCTGTGAGTGGTGCGTACGGCTCCGGTCTGACCATCGAAGTGCGCAACCGGATGCCTCTTGGCGGTCCTCTGGCGGCGTCAATTCCAGGCACCGGAACGGGCATCGTGGGGCTGATCGAGAGGGCCACGCTTGCCGGCGGGCGGCTGGAGCACGGCCGCACCGGCGACGGCGACTATCGCCTGTGGGCGTGGCTGCCCTGGACCGCATGACAGCTCGTATCCGGGTCCTGATAGTCGACGACGATCCACTGGTACGAGCCGGCCTGTCGATGCTCCTGGCCGGCAGCGAAGACGTCCACATAGTTGGTGAGGCGGCCAACGGCACCGAAGCCATGGCGAAGGTGGACGCGCTTGGGCCCGACGTCGTGCTCATGGACATCCGGATGCCCGGCATGGATGGCCTGGCCGCAACGGAGTTGCTCCGCAAGCGGGAGCGCCGCCCGGAGATCATCGTGCTCACGACCTTCGACGTTGATGACTACGTGGTTCGTGCGCTGAGGGCTGGGGCCAGCGGCTTTCTGCTCAAGGACACGCCGCCTCAGGACATCGTGAAGGCCATACGGCTGGTTGCCGGCGGAGATCCGATGCTCTCACCCACGGTGACGCGGCAGCTCATCGACCATGTCGTGGATCAGGGTGCTGGCTCCCGCCGCAGCGAGGCAAAGGCATCGCTGGAGAGGCTCAGCGAGCGCGAGCGGCAGGTGGCGATCGCCATCGGGCACGGTAAATCCAATGCGGAAATAGGCCGCGAGCTGTTCATGAGCGTCGCGACCGTCAAGGCTTACGTTTCACGGCTCCTGACCAAACTCGATCTCAACAACCGTGTGCAGGTTGCCCTTCTGGCGCACGACGCTGGATCTGCCGGAGCTGGGCCGGTCGACGAGTAGACCCCCTCCAGCCCCACATCGGGGGGGCGGGAGGGGGCTCTCCTTTGTACCCGTGGATCTACATGTTTGGGCAGTTGTGGTGGCCGGGCTGGCCCGGCGACGCGGGTGCCGGGCTGGAGCCCTGCGCCGGCGTTGGGCTGGAGCCCTGGGCCGGAGCGGTGGGCGACGCGCTGGGTCCCACGTCCGGCGCCGGTGTCGGAGTAGCTGCAAACGCCGCAATCGAGAACGCGATGACGGCGGCGACTGCAGCCAGCGGGCCTGCCAGCAGTAGCAGTAGTCGTTTCGACATCTGGACCTCCGGCTTTCAGCTGTCCCCGGGAACGGGGCTCACCAGCTCAAAGCTGGCCGGCACGCCTCAGAACGGCTTCATAGCCTGCTCGGAATTCGATGAGAGGACTTGAGTGGGACCCACACCAGAAGCCTTCACGCGAAGATCGGCTCGAGCGGGGGCTTCGCTCCAGTCCTCTCCGCCGGACCGTCGAATCTCAACCGCGCTTACGTTGCTCCGGACGCGACGGCGGCCGGCTTCGTCAGGCGGTTTACTTGGTCTCGTCGCCAGGCTCGAGCTCGCGGGCCTTCTGCTTGACCTCCTCGATACGGTCATCCAGCGTGTTGAGACCCGCCGATTCCTCGCCGGCCGGGGCCGCGTCGGGGTTTTCCTCGTTGAACATCTTCGTGGAGCCAGGCTCGCGAGTGCCATCGCTGGTCTCTTCTTCGCCGCTGACTCGATCCTGATCTGTCATCTGCCCTCTCCTCGTGAGGCCTCTCTGGAAAGGCCGCTGCCGTCGTATCTTTCATGATTCTGCAGCGGTCGGCCCCGCGCTGGCTAGGGTCGCTCGAGCGCGAATAGCCCGTGTCTGGTCACCTTGGCGGAGATGATATGGATGACCGCCGGGGATCCAAACTGAAAAATGGAAGATTCTCACCGCTACCTTCGTCTGCTGCAGGATTCCGATCTGCGGCTGCTCTCGGCCGCTGCGGACGGCGGGGTCGGGGGTCTCGAACGGTGGCGCAGAGATCCGATGGCGGTGGACGCTCTGCTGCGCGGAAACCGCCTCTTCGAGAGCCTTTTTCGATCACAGGAGCGCGATCCCCTGCTGGTGGCGTCTCCGTTCCTGGTCTTCTGGGTCCTGGTCCACCGTGTGGCTTGGGACCTGGAGCGCTCCCAGTTCGTCCAGGAATGGCTCGGTCCAGGTCGATCGGTGCCCGTCTTCGACGCGGCGAGTCTCCAGGAGTTCCTCGCCGAGAGCCGGCGGCGCGCCTTCCTGGCCGAGCTCCTCGCGTCCTACACCCGTGTCGTGAGCGGCAGCATCTGGGAGCGAACCGCTCGCGGCTGGAACCGCCGCCGCTACAGCGACCTCGATCCCGTGCGCCTCTCCGAACTCGCCGAGGTCGTGGCCGGTGAGCAGCGCTCAGCCGTCCTCAAACGGCTTGGTGACCTGGCCCTCTTTCTGAGCGGAGTATTTCCCGAGTACGTGGTCTCGAATCCCCTCCAGCCCAGAGAAGTTGAGAGGATGCGTCGACTTCTCAACGTGGCCGGCCCTGAGGAGGTGGTGCGTGCGGCGAGCCCCGAGAAGGGCCTCTGGCTGCTCGACTGGCTGGGCCGAAGCGCCTACCGCGCGGCCGCGGAGGGCGCCGAGGTGGGGGTGGGGGAGCTGGCTGGGGTAGCCTACGCCTTCCACACCGCTCGGCGCGTGCTCAACGTGCTAACCGGTCGCTACCTCTATCCGGCCCGCGAGCGCTGGTTCCCCGGCACCGGCGGATGAGCGTCACCACATGGACGTCTGCAGCGTTCATTTCAGGATGACACGCGCCCGTTTGACCCCCCCACGCGCCGCGCTCGGCTAAGGTTGGGACCCGTGGCAAGGGACCAGCATCGGCGGCAGGGGCCGCCAGGCAGGGCGTCCCATAGCTCCGGAGGCGTCTTCGGCCTGGTGGCTGTCATCGTTCTCGGCTTCCTGATTGCCGGCGCAGCAGGCGGGGTGGCGTACTTCTTTCCGGTCCTCCGGGCGGCGGTGATCCAGACGGGTCATAGCGGCGACCTCTCGACCACGCCGAACCCCTCCGCCGTCAACAACCCGGCCGGAAACCCGGCCCTGGGCAGCACGGGCTCGCCCTTCACTGTCCTGCTCCTGGGCTCCGATGACGACGAGAAGTTCGACAAGAACCACGTCCTGACCCAGTCCATGATCCTGGTCCGGATCGTTCCGCAGAGCAACCAGGTCACCATGCTGTCGATACCCAGGGACCTCTGGGTGCCACTCGCCGGCGGTGGCAGCGGCAAGATCGATGCCGCCTACTCCAACGGCGGCGCCAAGATGGCCATTGCAACCGTCCAACGGAACTTCAAAGTCCACGTGGACGAGTACGTCTGGATCGGGCTCAAAGGCCTCATCCGGCTGATCGACCGCCTGGGCGGCGTCGATCTGATAACCAGCAACCCCGTTCTGGACGATTTCTACCCCAACGACATCGACTCCCCAGATCCCTACGCGACCCAGCGGATAGCGGTGCTCGCGGGCCCCCAACACCTGGACGGCACTCACGCACTCCAGTACGTCCGTTCCCGGCACAGCGACTTGAGGGGGGATTTCGGCCGCTCGCAGCGACAGCAGCAGGTGTTGATCGCGCTCCGTGCCAAGGCAAGCCGGGTCAGCCCGGCTGACTTGCCGGACGTCGCCGCCGCCTTCCAGGGCGAGCTCCAGACGTCGATGTCACTTCCACGAATACGCCAGGTCTTGCCGCTGGCGACCCACCTCACCATCGAGTCGGTCAAGCAGCAGGTGCTGCTGCCGCCGTACACCTCCGGCGGCAAGGTGGGGGATCAGGACGTGATTCTGGCCAACTGGAGCGAGATCCTGCCGCTTGTGAGGCAGACTTTCCCCGCCTCGTGAGACGGTGGAGCCTGTTGATCGCGCTTCCCCTCATGGTGGCTTTCGGCTTCGGCGTCTATTTCGGGCTGGCCTCGTTCAAGAGCAAGGCGGCCCAGCGGGCGGGGAGCAAGCCGGTGACCAAGGCGCGCACGCTGGTGCCCGTGCCGGGCGTGGTGTTCATGGCTCAGGGGGGAGCGCTCTACCGGCTGGAGAATGGCCAGTTCAGCGAGATCAAGCCAGGACCGGGCGACTGGACCCAGCCGACCAGTGTCCCCCAGGGCGGCTTGATCGCGGTCTCCCGCCAGCTTCATTTCTCCGACCTTTATCTGCTGGACGGATCAGGCCACCCGGTGCGTCAGCTGACCAAGAACCAGACGAACACGGTCGAGACCAACCACTGGGCCTTCTATCCCAACCTCAGCCCGGACGGCAAGACGCTCTTCTACAGCTATGACCCGAAGGATCTCTCCAACACCTTTCGGGTCGACCTCGCCGTTTGGTCGATGCCCCTGCAGGGCACTCAGGCGCAGGGAAGGAGGCGTACCACTCCAAGCCCATACACGGGAGGAGACGTCCAACCGCTGCCATTGAGTTCCGGAGCCGTCATCTACACGAAGTACGGAATCGACGATGCAGGCCACAGCCAATCCCAGATATGGCTCCAGGCCCACGCCGGAGCGATCGGCCAGGCCCTGACAGAGCCTGCCGACGACTGCTCGGCGCCCGCTCTTTCCCGCGACGGAACGCGTCTGGCAATGGTCTGCACGAACGGGCGCCAGACATCCTCCCTGCAGGTGGCGCCCTTCGACGGGCAGAGGCTTGGACCGCGGGAAGTCCTGGTCGAGGGTCAGCTGGCCGCGATGCCGGCCTGGGCTCCCGACGGCCTGAGCCTGCTCTACACGGCGCCCGGAGGGTCCAACGGGCGCTTCCAGCTCTGGCTGGTGCAGGCGCCGCGGTCGACGGCGAGCCCGAGTCCTCAGGCGGCCGTCAGTCCGAGCGGCAACCCCACGCCGATGGCGGCTCGTCAGGCCCGGCTGGTGACAAACGACCTGGACCTGGACGCGACCTCGGCTCCTCTCTGGATGGCGCCGGCGGGCAGCTGAGTCGGCGGTCCCGCGGGTCCCATCTCCGTGCCAGATCGCGCTCAACTCAGCTGGGCCAGTAATACCCGGGCCGCCCTCCGATACCCGGGCGCCAGATCCGGTGCCACGCGGGCCCGGTCCTCGAGCTCAGCAACGGCCTCTCGGACCCGTCCCTGTGCGGCGATAGTGCGCGCTAGCTGAATGGCCTCCTCGGGGGAGGTCCCGGGGATCACCAGTCGCAGCCTCAGCACCCATTCCAGGTTCTTCGGTTCGACGTTGACGCGATAGGTGTGCGCCAGGTTGAGCAGCATCCGGGCCAGGATCTCGCGCGGGCCGACCACCGGCCGCATCTCGGCGCGGAAGGGCACCTCGGGACCCGAGCCGCTGACCTCCCGGAACAGTTCCTCGCAGCCCTTGTCGTCCAGGACCGTCGCGCCGAAGGAGTCGACGTAGAGCCCGCTGCGCGGGTCCCGGACCAGGAAGTGAGCCGGCATGCCGATCGGTTCCAGCGCCATCCCCGCTCGGGAGGCGACCTCGAGGGTGACGACCGAGAGCGTGATCGGGATGCCGAGCCTGCGCTCGATCACGCGGTCGAGAAAGGAGTTGACAGGCGAGTGGTAGGTGCGGGTGTCGCCTCGGAATCCGAGCTCCACGAACAGCCTGCGGCAGAGGCTGACCAGATCGCCAACGCCTTGCGAGAACTCGTCCAGCAGGGCCAGCGACGGCTCGGGGTCCAGAGCCGGGTCTGCCGCCGCCGCGATCAGGAGGGCGCCTCGCGCAAGGTCTATCTCCGACTCTGGCTTTCGCACCAGCTTTTCGAAGTGCTCCACCACCTCCACGCCATCGACAATAAGCGGGCGGAGAGGGCCCGTGACGGTTGCGGGGCGTAGGGAGAAAGGCCGACGGTGGTGTGTGAGTTCACCACATAGCGGACGGATGTCGCAGGACATGCTGGACACCTTCGAGATGGAGATGGAGGTGGCGGGATGGGACGAGCGCGATACCTGGTCGACGCGGTGGTTCTGGAGGGACGCAGCCCGACCGAATTGGTTCGGGCCCATGGGATTTCGCGCAGCTGGCTGTACGAGCTCCTCGCCCGTTTCCGGGAGGGCGGCTACCCAGCTCTGGAACCAAGATCACGTCGACCTCGGTCCTGTTCCCGCCAAGCCCCAGCCGAGGTCCAGGCCGAGGTGGTCAAACTTCGCCAAGAGCTGCGTCAAGCCGGCTTCGACGCTGGACCCCAGACCATCCTCCACCACCTCCAAGGCCGCGTCGTCACACTGCCCTCAGCAGCCACCGTCTGGCGGATCCTCAAGCGCCAGGGCCTGATCACTCCGCAGCCGCATAAGCGTCCCCGCTCCTCCTTCGTCCGCTTCGAGGCCCAGCTGCCCAACGAGACTTGGCAATGCGACGCTACCCCCTGGCAGCTCGCCGACGGCAGCCCGGTCGAGATTCTCAACCTCGAAGATGACCACTCCCGGCTCTTCCTGGGGGCCACCGCCTTCCCCACCGTCAAGGCCGCCGACGCCGTCGACGCCTTCTTCTCAGCTGCCGATTCCTACGGCCTGCCGGCCTCTTTCCTGAGCGACAATGCGGCAGTCTTCAGCGGCCGCTCCCGCCGCGGCAAGGTCGCCCTCGAACTCGAACTCGAGGCCCTCGGCATCGAGGTCAAGCACTCCACTCCCTACCATCCCCAGACCTGCGGCAAGGTCGAGCGACTCCACCAGACCCTCAAACGCTATCTAGCCAAGCAGGTCCCCGCCCAGTCGCTCGCCCACCTCCAGCTCCAGCTCGACGCCTTCCGCGAGTACTACAACCACCACCGACCCCACCGCGCACTCGACCGACGAACCCCGCTTGTGGCTTTCAACGCTCGCATCAAGGCCAAGCCCATTCTGCCCCAGGCACCGACCCATTACCGGGTTCGCCACGACCGCATCGACTCCACCGGCAAGGTCACCCTCCGCTACCTCAGCAAGCTCCGCCACATCCCGGTCGGCGCCGCCCACCGCAACCGCAAGGTCCTCCTACTCGTCGCCGGCGCCAATGTCCGCATCGTCGCCACCGACGGCACCCTGCTCCGAGAGCTCACCCTCGACCCCAGCCGCAGCTATCAGCCCCTCGGCGGCCGCTGGCCTGTCCACAATGTCTTGCAACAGGTGTCCGGTATGTCCTGAGACAGGACA
>Ga0209526_10001907_pt1 | contig 13970 bp, 15 predicted proteins | sample JacPinW_OM2H0_M1_FD_188566 | JGI IMG/M metagenome (GOLD analysis project Ga0209526, IMG submission 188566) | Forest soil microbial communities from Algoma, Ontario, Canada - Jack Pine, Ontario site 1_JW_OM2H0_M1 (SPAdes) (version 2) | ecosystem: Environmental > Terrestrial > Soil > Boreal... | reverse complement strand
AGTGTATCGGCAGGCAGGTCGCGCCGGTGATTGATCCCGCGCGAGCCAAAGCCAAGAGCCCTTCGGAGGAAATCATGTCGGCCTTGCCGCTCTCAGGCATTAAAATCCTTGATCTGACGCGCGTGCTGGCGGGTCCGTTGTCGGCGCAGATGCTGGCCGATCTCGGCGCCGAGGTGATCAAGATCGAGCGGCCGGGCTCAGGCGATGACGCCCGCGCCTTCGGGCCGCCTTATCTGGTCGACCCCGAGGGCAAGGAGAACAACAACAACTCGTTCTATCTCTGCGCCAACCGCGGCAAGAAATCCGTCACCGTCAATATCGCCAAGCCCGAAGGGCAGCAGATCATCCGCGAGCTCGCCAAATCCTGCGACGTCTTCATGGAGAACTACAAGGTCGGCGATCTCCAGCGTTACGGTCTCGATTACGAAGCGATCCGTGCCGTCAATCCCGGCATCATCTATTGCTCGGTGACCGGCTTTGGCCAGACCGGGCCCTACGCGCCGCGCGCCGGCTATGACGCGATCTTCCAGGCGATGGGCGGCTTGATGAGCGTCACCGGCCATATCGATGGCGAGCCGGGCGCGGGCCCGATGAAGGTCGGCCCCTCCATCGTCGACTACATGACCGGCATGAACTCCTCGATCGCGATTCTCGCTGCGCTCTATCATCGCAAGGTCAATGGTGGCGACGGCCAGCATCTCGACGTCTGCCTGCTCGACACCGTGATCGCCTCGCTGTCGCATTACGCGCAGATCTATCTCGTCAACGGCCAGACGCCGCCGCGGCGCGGCACCTGGGGCAATGGCGGCATGCCGGCCGGTGTGTTCCGCTGCGCCGATGGCGAACTGATGCTGGTGGTCGGTAACGACGGGCAGTTCGCGCGGACCTGCGCGGTGCTCGGCGAGTCCGATCTCGCGAACGATCCGAGATTCGTCAGGAACAACGACCGCGTCGTGCACGGCAAGGAGATCATGGCGATCTTCGCCGGGCTGTTTTTGAAGAACAAGGTCGGTTACTGGCTGGAGGAGCTGGAGAAGGCCGGCGTTCCCTGCGGCCCCGTCAACGATTTCGCGCAAGTGTTCGCCGATCCGCAGGTCCGCTCGCGCGGCATGGAGATCAAGGTTGACCATCCGTTCGAACACGCGCTGTCGTTGATCCGCAATCCCATCACCTTCTCCGGCACGCCGGTGAAGGACTATCGCGCCCCGCCGCTGCTAGGGGCTAACACGAAGGAAGTGCTGGCCACGATCGGCTATGACAGCGGCAGGATGGAAGCGTTGAAGAAGCAGGGCATCATCTGACCGACGATGCAGGTACACTTCGATCACCTTCGAAGCATGACGGCGGCAGGACGCGTTAGCGTCTCGCTATCGATCCCGAAATCGAAGGTGGCCTGCGATGAAACGAGAAGCGCTCCGCGTCGAACCGATCTCCTCCTACCTCGAGCGATGGGGATCGCCACCGGGATCGCCGGTGACCCGCGCCGGCAACATGATCTTTGTCTCGGGCCTGCCGCCGTTCGATCCGGACACCGGCGAGATCGTTGCGCCGATCGAGCGCCAGACCGAGCTTGTTCTCGAGCAAATGAAACATTGTCTCGAAGCCGCCGGCGCATCATTGGACAACGTCATGAAGTGCAACATCTACTGCACCTCGGCCCGGCATTTTCAACCCGTCAATGCGGTCTACCGGCGCTACTTCCCGCAACAGCCGCCGGCGCGCATCTTCGTTTGCATCCCGGAGTGGACCGGGCCATTCGATATCGAAATCGACTGTATCGCGATGATTTGACCCGTCCCGGCTTACAGGTCTTGCCGGCTATACCGAACGTTGGGTGCCGGCACTCTGGCGGGGGCCTTCTTCGCGGCCTCGTTCCCCGTCAGCGCCATCACCGCGACCGACACCACGCGCGCGATGATGCCTTCGACGTCATCGACGTCGCATTTTCCGTCCGATAATTTCGTCAGCCGCTCCGTGTCGCGGACGGTCTGTTGCGCCATGGCGAGCGCGAAATGCAGGCCCCAACAGAGTTCGGCCTCGCTGTGGTCGGGCAGGGCGCGGGCTAACGCGGCGACGAATTTGCGCAAATGATCGATCTCGCGGTTCCGGATGCGGCGGATCGGCGGGACGGACTCGATCGAAACCCGGATCATGAAGCGCGCCGCGGTCGATTGCTGGTTGTTTGGACCGAGGCAGCCCCGCAGCGTCGGTCCGACCAGTGCGCGCAGGATATCGTCGATGCCGGCGCGCCCGCCGCCTTTGTCCTCCGCCGCCTTCAATTCCCTCAAGCGCTCGCGGTTCAGCGCCAGGCTTCGGGTCACGAACAATTCCGCGATCAATTCGTCCTTGGAGCCGAAATGATAATTCACCGCCGCCAGATTGACGTCGGCCGCGGCGACGATGTCGCGCAGCGTCACGTCGCCAAAACCGCGATCGGCATAGAGCCGTTCGGCAGCGGCGAGGATGGCGGTCCGGGTCCGGTCGCTCGGCATGGCGGTCCTGCACGAAGCGGAATTGCATTTCAAGCAATTGTATGAAACAATCGTTTGATAGCAGGGAAATGTCAAGCAATGTCAATCCGTGCGGGTCAATTCGGGCACGCCAATCTGCGCGTATCATTTGAACGCATTTCCGCGACCTGATGCTGGTGCCGCGTTGTCGCGCCGGCGTCATAAATGGTCTTGCGGTCGGTTGATCGCGGGAAGAGAGTGCACGCATAAGATTTCGAACAGCGAAGGTGAGGAGCGTCCTATGGATTTCACGATGTCAGACCGCCAGAAGGAATGGCTGAACCGCGTGCAGTCGTTCATGACCAAGCACGTCCGGCCTGCGGTGCCGATCTACCAGCAGCAGGACGCCGAGGGCGCGCGCTGGAAAGTCATCCCGATCTTGGAGGAATTGAAGAAGAAGGCGCGGGCCGAAGGCTTGTGGAACATGTTCATGCCGCCGTCGTCGCATGAAGACGACGAATTCCGCGGCGCGGGACTATCCAACCTCGAATACGCGCCGCTCGCCGAAGAGATGGGCCACATCGGCTGGGCCTCGGAAGTGTTCAACTGCTCCGCACCCGATACCGGCAACATGGAAGTGTTCATGCGCTACGGCACCAAGGAGCAGAAGCGCAAATGGCTGCGGCCGCTGATGGACGGCGAAATCCGCTCCGCCTTCCTGATGACCGAGCCTGCGGTCGCATCCTCCGACGCCACCAACATCGAGACCCGGATCGAAAAGGACGGCGATCACTACGTCATCAACGGCCGCAAATGGTGGTCGTCGGGCGTCGGCGACCCCCGGTGCAAGGTCGCGATCCTGATGGGCAAGACCGATCCGAATGCGCCGCGCCACGCGCAGCAGTCGCAAATCCTGGTGCCGCTCGACACCCCCGGCATCAAGGTCGAGAAGATGCTGCCCGTGTTCGGCTTCGACGATGCGCCGCACGGCCACGCCCAGGTGCTGCTTGAGAACGTGCGGGTTCCCGCCGGCAATATCCTGCTCGGCGAGGGCAGGGGATTTGAGATCGCGCAGGGCCGGCTCGGCCCCGGGCGCATCCATCACTGCATGCGCACCATCGGCAAGGCCGAGGAGGCGCTGGCGAAGATGGTGAAGCGGCTCGCCTCGCGCACCGCGTTCGGCAAGAAGATCATCGAGCATTCGATCTGGGAACAGCGCATTGCGGAGGCCCGCACCGATATCGAGATGAACCGGCTGCTTTGCCTGAAAGCCGCCGACATGATGGACAAGGTAGGCAACAAGACAGCCCAGCTCGAAATCGCCATGATCAAGGTCGCAGCGCCCAACATGGCGCTGAAGATCATCGACAATGCGATCCAGGCGTTCGGCGGTGCCGGCGTCTCCGACGAAGCGGGGCTCGCGCGCGACTACGCCTCGATGCGCACCATGCGCCTCGCCGACGGCCCGGACGAGGTCCATAATCGCGCCATTGCCAGACTTGAACTTCGGAAGTATGCAAACGCTTCAAGCCATTAAACAAGGGAAGCACCCGGGCGGCGCTTCCTTTAAGAAAATGAGGGAGCGCCAAAGTGGCCGACGGCGTGAGGAAAGACGAGGAGTTTTCAGGCACCAAACCGGTCGAGGAGCGGCATCGCTTCGATGAGCTGCGCCTCGACAAGTGGATGCGCGAGCACGTCGAAGGCTTTTCTGGACCGCTGGTCGTCCGGCAATTCAAGGGCGGCCAGTCCAACCCGACCTACCGGCTCGATACGTCCGGCCGATCCTATGTGATGCGGCGCAGGCCGTTCGGCAAATTGCTGCCGTCGGCGCATGCGGTGGAACGGGAATTCCGCGTCATCGCCGCACTCGGCAAGCAGGGTTTTCCGGTCGCAAGGGCCTATGCGTTGTGCGCCGACGACAGCGTGATCGGCTCGGCCTTCTACATCATGTCGATGGAGGAGGGCCGGGTGTTCTGGGATCCGGCGCTGCCAAGCCAGACACCCGATGCGCGCCGGAAAATCTTCGAAAGCAAGATCGAGACGCTCGCCAGGCTGCACATGTTTGACCCGCAGGCGATCGGGCTCGGCGATTTCGGCAAGCCCGGCAATTATTTTGCGCGCCAGGTCGATCGCTGGACCAAGCAATATCGCGCCTCCGAGACGCAATACATTCCGGAATTCGAGAAGCTCGCGGAGTGGTTGCCGAAGACCGTGCCGGAACAGACGCGCGTCTCGATCGTGCACGGCGATTATCGCCTCGACAACATGATCTTCCACTTGACCGAGCCGCGGGTGCAGGCGGTGCTCGATTGGGAATTGTCGACGCTCGGCGATCCCATGGCCGACTTCACTTATCTGTTGATGCAATGGACCATGCCGGGCCTTGCCGGTGCCGATCTCAAGGCGCTGAACATTCCGAGCATGGAAGAGGCCGCCCAGATCTATTGCAACGTCACGGGCATGGCCGTTCCTGACCTGAACTGGTACTTCTCCTATAATTTGTTCCGCCTTGCCGGCATCACCCAAGGCATCGCCGGGCGGATTCGCGACGGCACCGCGGCGAACGCGAAGGCCATGGAATCGGCCAAGCGCACCGTGCCGCTGTCCAAGGACGCCTGGGAATACGCGCAGAAGGCGGGCGCGACGTAACGATTCGAAGAAAAGTCATCCCGCTCTTGTGCGCAATTGCGCACAGGAGCGGGCGATCCAGTAGTCCAGAGACGTCGAGATCAAATCGGGAAGCCGCGGGCGTAGTGGGTACCGCGCTGGAGCCTGTCATCGGGCTCGCCCAAGGCGAGACCCGGTGGCGGGGCATGACGACCTCTCGTGAGACGAGGCGCTCAGACAAAGGCCCGATCGACGCCTCTATCGCCTTTCGGGCCGTTCGACGTTGCCTTGACCCGGTCGATCCGGCATCGGATCGGTTGCTTTGGCCGTACCAACAACCGGTATGCCGGAGCAACACTTTCGGGTTCGACCGGTACGAAGGTGAATTTCCGGATCAGTTCCGCCACCAGCAACGGTCCTTCGATCATGGCGAGCGAACGGCCGGTGCAGACGCGCGGGCCCAGGCCGAACGGGAGGTAAGTGCCGGCAACGATGTCGCGCTCCCGCTCGGCGGAAAAACGCTCCGGATCGAAATATTCGGGCTGTTGCCAATATTTCTCGTGACGATGGATCAGCCAGGGCGATATCGCCACGAAACTGCCGGCCTTGACCTCCAGTCCGCTGATCGTCGTATCGCGCTTTGCCACCCGCGTCATGAATCCGCTGGGCGGATAGAGCCTGAGCGTTTCGCGAAAAGCATTGCGCAGACTTGCAAGCTTGTTGAGCTCCTCCTGGGTCAGGGGCCGGCCGGGCGCAAGCGCATCGGCTTCCCGGCGAATCTGGTCGGCCAGATGAGGCTGCTGCGATAGCAGGAACAGACACCAGACGAGCGCGCTCGCCGAAGTCTCATGGCCGGCGAGAAACAGCACGGTGATCTGATCGACCAGTTCGCTGCGGCCAAAGCCTTCGCCGGTGGCCGGGTCGCGCGAAGCCATGATCGCCTGCAGGAAGTTTTCCGCACCGGGCGCAGCGGACGCGATGCGCCGCTCGATGACGTCACGAATACGATCGCTGATGGCGCTCAACGCTGAGTCCGGCAGGACAGCTTTGGGTGGGGCGGTCGCCAAAAGGGAGGTGATGGCTTCAAACTGCGGCGCGCCGTCCTGATAGGCCGAAAAGGCCTCGAAAATTTCGAGCGCTTCGTCAGCCTCGATCGGCTGGGAGAAGATGGTCCGAAAAATGACGTCCAGCGCAAACAGGCTGATCTCGGCGTCGAGGTTGATCTCCGCTCCCGGCCCGAGCGCCTCGAGCCTGCGCACGAAATCCGCGATGGTCGAGGCCATCACCGGAAATTGGCGCCGCACCCGCATGTGCTGGAACGCGGGTTCGAGCATCGCATGCTGGCGCTGCCAGAGGCTGCCGTTGCTGATGAGAATGCCGTCCCGGAGCAGCGGGCTTAGCGCGGCGATCATGACGTCGCTCTTCGGGAAATTCTGCTCTTCGGTGACCAGGACTTGCCGGATCCCGACCGGCTCGTTGATCAGGCAGATGTCCCGTCCCCCGAGGGGCAGCTTGAACTGATCGCGGCGATAAAGGCTTTTGGGAAGGAGAGCCAGCAAATCGCCGTTCGCTAGCTCCGACGGCGACAGGCGCACGGGTACCGGCGCGCGGTAAAGCCCGCCCGGCGAACGACGCAATTCATCCGATCCTTCCATTGAAGGACGCTTGTCCCGCACCACGAACCCCCGCGCCCGGCAGTCCACCCAGATATCACCTATATGCAGCCGAAGACTGTTGCGGCGCAACCTCCGATTAGCGGATTTCAAGACAGCCGTGACCGCCCTGAAATTGGGCAAATGGCGGATCAATGGGCAAAACCCCTACCGATCCCAATCGATGCCGGTCAGCTTCTCGGTCTCCTCCCATAGCCGCTTCGCATCGCCATCGCTTTCGGCCTGTCGCGCCGGAAGTACCGGTTGGCACCTTTCAAAGTAGCTCCCGGAGAGGCTGGCGACATCGGGCGAGGAGGCCAGATAGACCATTGTTCGCGCACCAACCTCCGGTGAAACCCCGAACAAGCCCTTGATAAGCCAGAAAATCGGCGAAACCAGCCCTCCGCTGCGATCGCCAAAGCGGCTTGCGACGAGACCCGGGTGCAGGGCGTTTGCCGTGATGCCGGTCCCGGCGAGGCGGCGGGCCAGTTCACGGGTGAAAAGGATATTGCACAATTTCGAGCGCTCATACGCATAGACGCCACTGTAGCCGCGGCCATATTGCAGATCGTCGAAATTAAGATGCGACCGCTTGTGCGTGGCCGAGGCGGTGTTGACGACGCGAGCGGGAGCCGCGGCCTGCAATCGCTCACGCAGCCCATGCGTCAGCACAAAATAGGACAAGTGATTAAGGGCAAAGGTGCATTCGAACCCGTCGACCGTCATCCGCCGGCTGCTGAACAGCGCGCCCGCATTATTGATCAGGACGTCGATGCGCGGCTCGGCGCCGGAAATTTCCGCAGCCACCCGCTTCATGTCGGCCAACCTGGAAAGATCGCCGTAGTAGACGCTGTGATTGATGTCGGGCGCGATTGTTTGCAGCCTTTCGATGGTCGATGTTCCCCGAACCTTGCTTCGTGCAACGACGATGATGCGCCCGCCCAGGGCGGCCAAGGCTTCCGCCGCCGACTGGCCGATCCCGGAAGTCGCCCCGGTAATGACGCAGGTCCTGCCGTGCATGATCACTTCGACGGTCCTGTCCTCGACGCCATCGCCCACCTTGTGCGCATCGCACAGGAGCGGCAAGCGAACTTGCTCCGCGGAATGGGTACTACCGCTTGTTCGCGGAATGTCAGATTTCAGCGCGCGTTCGTCGGAAGGACAAAGATCTGACCGGGATAAATACGATTTGGATCTCGGATCTGGTCCCGGTTCGCTTTGTAGACGACGGCGTATCGCATGCCTGTACCATAGGTGACACGGCTGATGTGCCAGAGGCTGTCGCCACGCGATACGACCGCGGTTGCCATCTTGGGCACGACCACGACGGACCGCGGGGCTCCGTCGGAAGGGGCGGTGGCGGCGTTCGCGTGCAGCAGCCGTGAAACGGCAATGTCTTGCCGCTTCGCCGTTTGAAACGGAGGCCGGGAGGGTTGGTGCGCCTGGGAAGACCCAACGGTCTGATCCAGCACGGAACGGCTTGCCACCAACGTCTGCGGAACATTCAAGGGCACCTCAGCGCTCGATCGGACCGCACCGGAGCTGGACTCCGCCTCGGCGAGCGCAACAACCACACTCTGTTTGGATGTTGCCTGCTTGCCGTCCGGCTGTATCGACCTCAACGTCAACTCGTAGTGCCCAGGAGGAAGCCGGGGAGGGACCATGACGAATTGTCCGGATTGACCCGCGACCGCTCGATCATGGCGCTCGCCGTTGCGCAACAGTTCCACGACCGCACCGGGCGCAGCCCTGCCAGCGATGACCGCATCACCCGTTCGCTCAATGCGCGCAATGTCGAACGCGGGCACGGACTCATCGGCGTCCGGCGAGCGAGGCGATACGGCAAGTGCAGTCGCCGCGGCGTTTGCTTCAGCTTGTGCCGTTGCGCGCGCAGCCGAGCCTTCATCTCGAGCGCCCGACACAGGCGGCGAAACCGCCGGCACGGCGGTTGCGGCTCTGGTTTCGACTGATGGCTCGCGCTGTACGCGCGTGATGCCGAAGACCAGGGCTGCACCACAAACCGTAACAAGCGCCAAATACAACACGACTATTCGGCCTATCGATGTGGCGGTCATGGTACGCGACCTTGGCTAGACCGTTAGCTCGTTAGCACCTCGAATTGATCCTGCGCCCATTTGTTCCGGTCATCAAGTCCATACCCCATCGGTCAGACGCGCTGACCAATGCACGTCGCGGCGCACGAGGACGCCCTTAATCGGAAGCGACAGCGCTTGTTGCCTGCGTGACGTGAAAGGCAAGGCGTGATCTCGCAAGAGGTCGCGCCTTCTTCGTTGCGGCTTTCCTGCGCCGAAGGAAACTCGACGTCATCGCGCGGCTTGACGGGGCGATCGCCTATCCAGGCCCAGGAAATCGAGTTACGATCACTGGCACTGGACTGCGCGGACAACGGCCTCAGCAGAGGGGAATGTGACCATGTTCGACCTCGACCAGTTTGTCGCCGATTGCCGCGCCGCGCTAGTGGCTGACAAGTCGCACAAGGGTGTGCGCGAGGTGGTTGCCCGCGCGGTCTCCGACCCTGCCACCGTTCTCAAGGGGATTGGCGAACCGAAAAGGTCCGAGGTCCAGAAACTCTACCATTCCAGCGATCTGACGATCCTGAACGTGATTTGGGCGCCGCGCATGACCGTCATGCCGCACGATCATCGGATGTGGGCGGTGATCGGGATCTATACCGGCCGCGAGGACAACATCTTCTGGCGCCGCGTGCCGGGCGGCAGGCTGGAAGCCGCGGGCGCGAGGGCGCTGTCGGCGAAAGATGCCGATCCCCTTGGCGAGAACATCATTCATTCGGTGACCAATCCGATTCCCAAGCTGACCGGCGCCATCCACGTCTACGGTGGGGACTTCTTCGCCGCCGAGCGCAGCGAATGGGATCCGGAGACCCTGCAAGAGGGCCGCTACGACGTCGCCAAGAACATGAAACTGTTCGAAGAGGCGAATGCGCTTTACCGAACCGCGTGATACGCGGCTGCCTGTTGCGCGATCCGCGCCCAGGCGGACAGACGTCACCCCCTTCATCGTAATCTTGCGCCTAACCATGGCAATTCTTGAGCCATGAATTTTGAAACTCGGAATTACACTTCGGGGTAGCGATCGAATACGAGTTTTGACTTCTACATAGGTTTTCTGAAGGGCCTGCCCGATGGCTGCTCTCCCTGGCATCTCGTTGTAATCTTGCGCAAAATCAATGACTTCGGTAATTTAAACCATTTATATATTAAATATTGAACTTTAATTGCTGCGTGCTAATTTAATCACAAAGGGTTTATCAACAAGTTTTGTTGCGCGATCCTTCAAGCAACCGACTGATTTAATTACGGGCAGTTCCCCTGACTTTCTTAGTCCCCTGACTTTTTTGAAGGGAGTTCTTGTGATGGTGCAGCCAACTATAGGACGAGTCTTGACTGATATGGAGCGCGAGATCGAGGCAGAGGTTCGAAACAGGCAGCCGCTACATGAGCCGCGTCCCGTCAATTACGCGCCGCCAAGGGTGAGTGCGCCAGCTCTGGCAATGCCGGACTATGTCGAGCATCGGGACGGGGCCACGGAGATCGGCAGGCTCTCGGCGGAGGCCGTCGTCCGTGAATACGAAGCGGCGGCGAAAGACATCGAGGCAATGGGCGCAGAGCTGATCGAGCGCGCCAAGCAATGCGAGGCGGTGACCCGCGATGCGCTCGCCGTAACCGAGGAGTTGAAGGAAACCGCGGAGCGCTACCGCGAGGAAGCCAAGCGCGTCTTCGTTCAGATTGAGAGCTGTTCGCTGGCGACGGCGGAGGTCCGCAAGACCTGTGCCGAACTGAAGGAAAAACTCGCCGCTTCGGCCACGATAGACAGGCTAAAGCCGAAGAAAAAGTGAAACCGGGCCGCCCTCAGATGGTGAGCCCTGACGCCGTCGGCGACCTGTTCGCCTGTACGGAGGTTTCATGAGCGCGATAGTCCGAAAAGGCCTGAGCTCCCGCGTGCTGACATTGCGCAAATTGACCGAGCGCGCCTGCAACGACCCGCAGCGCATGAGGGCGCGCAAGACCGAGGCCGAGATCATGGAGCGGATGCCGTCCAGGGTGTGGCTATCCTGTACAGCGGTCTCGCGGCTGATCGGCGCCCCCGATGATCGCAGGACCCGCTCGCGGCTCGATCGCCTGGTGGACGACGGCAAGGTCGAACGCAAACGCGAGCAGGGCACCCACGGTCCGGTCTATCTGTTCCGGCGGCTTTCGTGAGGCCGCCCTCATGCCAAAATCCGTTGACTAGCGACTTCGGCAAAGCCCTCAGCTTCCGCGAAGGCGGGCGATCAACCTGTTCGTCCAATTCTCACGTCCTCGTGGCGACGTAGCTTGCCTCTCGTCAGCCATGATTTCTGCACTATTCAGGGAGCATATGGGAGCCGTGTAAGGTTTTGGAGGGCAGGCGGTGCCGAGGTTTTGGCTCGCGTGGTTGCTCATGGGGTTATCCGCCTCCGTGCTCGGCGGCTGCATGCAGGCGACGCTCGCGCCGTCGTCGGGCGCCAGTTTCACCCCGCGAGACCGGCAGTTGCTGACCAATGCGCCCTATGCACAGGCAAGCATTCCCGAGAGTTTTCGCCGGCATGTCGTCGACTATCCCGGCAGGGAGGCGCCGGGCACGATCCTGGTCGATACCGACGCGCGTTATCTCTATTACGTCCTGCCGAAAGGCCAGGCGATCCGCTATGGCGTGGCGGTGGGGGAGGAAGCGCTGGCCTTCTCCGGCGTCGCTGCGGTTGGCAAGATGGCCGAATGGCCTGATTGGATCCCGACGCCCGAAATTCAAGCGCGGCTCGGCCCCTACCCAGCACGCGTTCCCGGAGGTCCGGCCAATCCGCTGGGGGCGCGGGCGCTCTATCTCTACCAGGGCAACAAGGACACCTTGTACCGCATCCACGGCACCAACCAGCCGGAATATATCGGCCAGGCTATATCATCCGGCTGTATCCGCATGACCAACGAGGATGTCATCGATCTGTTTGATCGCGTGAGGCAAGGCGCCACCGTCATCGTGCTGGCGCCGGGTCAAAGTGGCTGGACCGGGCCGATCGCCAGGCTTCGAAGCTGATCGACGCCACACACTAACTGCAAGATTGTCGTCGTAGGATGGGTTGAACGAAGTGAAACCCATCACACTCGCCGCGTCCTCTGATGGGTTTCGCTGCATCGAGCTGATCGGAGGCGCGTTTGCGCGACCGCTTGGCTGACGTGAGCTGACCTCCTGCTGCTCTAGTCGCTTTGCCGTCCGGCATCCAGAATATCGAGCACCGGGCAGTCGGGGGTAGCACCATCGGAGCATTGCGCGACGGTTTCCGCCAAGATGGCTTCGAGCTTGGCCAAGTCGGAGAGTTTATGGCGAACGCTCGCCAGATGCGCGCTCGCGATCTTGTGCACGTCAGCACACGGCGCGCGCTCTGGTCCACCCAGGGCCAGCATGGCGCGAATCTCCTGAAGCGTGAACCCGAGCTCGCGGGAACGCCGGATGAAAGCCAATATCCGTGTTTCGGCTGGTCCGTAGACGCGTCGGCCGCTCGCCGTTCGGGCCGGGGTCGGCAACATTTTTATCCGCTCATAGTAGCGGATGGTCTCAATGTTCACCCCGCTGCGCTTGGACAGCTCGCCGATGGAGAGGCTTTCGCCTCGCGAAGACGTGATGGCCCGCATGAAATTGCCCTTGCTCCTGTAGTAACTACAGGATGCACGGTTTAACGCATGAAAATCAATCAGGTTGATCACGTTGGCGACACTCGGCGGCAAGGTCTGATGGCCGCAGGGGGCCTGCTTGGAGCGCTCGCCGCGTCGTCTTGTTGCATCTTGCCGCTCGCGCTGTTTGGCCTTGGGATTAGCGGCGCATGGATCGGCAACTTTACCTGGCTTGCCCCCTATCAGCCCTCCTTCATTGCCGCGACGCTGGTGTTCCTCGGCTGCGGCTATTGGCTGGTCTATCGATCCTCAACGCGCGCCTGCGCCGATAACGAGGCCTGCGCTCGCCCGTTGCCGAACCGCATCGTCAAAACAAGCCTCGTCCTCGCGACAATCCTCGTTATCGCCGCGCTCGGCCTCGACTTCATCGCGCCGCTTTTCCTTTAACTCGTGACCGGAGAATTCCAATGAACAAGCTTCTCGCCCGCGCCGCTTTTACCGTCGCCATCGTCGTCTCTTCGGCAGCGATGGCCGCGGATAGAACGATCACCTTGGCAGTATCCAACATGGACTGCGCGGCCTGTCCTTCCATCGTCAAAGGCAGCCTTCAGGCCGTCCCCGGCGTTGCCAAGGTGACGGTCTCCTACAAGGAGAAGACGGCAACAATCATCTATGACGACGCCAAAGCCGATCTGAACCAACTGACGTCGGCCACCGCCAAAGCAGGCTATCCGTCAACGCCCAAGAGCTGATCCCAAAGAGCTGATCCGATGCTTCTTCAATCGACCATTACCTGTCCACACTGCGCCGTTGCGAAAACGGAGACGATGCCGACCAACGCCTGTCAGTTCTTCTATGAATGCACGGGCTGCGGCACAAAGCTGAAGCCCAAGGTGGGCGATTGCTGCGTGTTTTGTTCGTACGGCTCGGTGCCGTGTCCGCCTGTGCAGGCCCAGCGCGCAGGCGAGCCTGGCGCGGCATCGTGTTGTGCCTGATCGGTCATGACCAATCAAACGACCTACAGCTCACGCGACTGGCTCGCGAGTGTGCACACCAGCTTGCTCGCGTGGTGGCTGCCTTACGCGGCCATTGTCGTCGGTTTGCCCGTTCCTGCTTCCACTCGCGTCGTGATCTGGGTGATCGCTCTCGTCTGGATGGGCACCGCGTGCATTTTGAATGCGCGGCGGTGCAATCGTACGCACTGCCGCTACACCGGACCTTATTATCTTGCCATGATCGTGCCGGTGATGGTGGTGGGCGCGGGGATCATCACCGTCGGCATACTTGGATGGGTTTGTCTGGTCGCGATCATCTTTGGGGGAAGCCGGCTTATATGGTGGGCGACCGAGCGGACATGGGGAAAGTTTTCTTAGCGACCGTGGTCCGGATGAGCGAAGCGATATCCGGAAGTCAGTCGCGCTTCGGTCCCGCATCTCGCGGAGCCTGTCATCGGGCGGCGCTTCGCGCCGACCCGTTGGCTCTTGCGGGCTACGCAGCACGAACTGTATGATTCGCCCGACGGGCAAATCGCGCATGGGCGTCATGCGCAAATTGCCCGTCGTGCCAATCTGTCGCAACCCGACGGCATTGCCGTT
>Ga0209526_10001906_pt1 | contig 13973 bp, 10 predicted proteins | sample JacPinW_OM2H0_M1_FD_188566 | JGI IMG/M metagenome (GOLD analysis project Ga0209526, IMG submission 188566) | Forest soil microbial communities from Algoma, Ontario, Canada - Jack Pine, Ontario site 1_JW_OM2H0_M1 (SPAdes) (version 2) | ecosystem: Environmental > Terrestrial > Soil > Boreal... | reverse complement strand
GGTGCTGAGGAAGTCCACGTACACGCAGCGCTTGTGCCCATGGCCGGGTGCCTTGACCTGATTGATCTTGCCGTTCTCCCCTCGCGCCCAGTTGACCTTCCAGCCTTCGAGCTCCCGAATGCGTTGCGGGCTGCCCTCGCAAAGGAGTGCGGAAAGATCCTCATTACATAGTCCGCGCCCCGCCTCGATCGTGTCTTTGAGATGGAGCTCGGGACTGTCCGGCTCGGCCGCACCGAGCGCCGCCGCGCAGGTCATCTGCGCCATGATGCTGGCGCCGCCGCGGCCAACGACGTTCTTGTCGAGCAGAACGACGCGCGCGCCCGCGCGCGCGGCGGCCAGCGCGGCAAACATGCCAGCTGCTCCCGCGCCTGCAACCAGCACGTCGGATTTGAGGATTATTGTTTCGTCCATATCAGGGTGGCCGAGATCGCTCTGGGAGCGCTCACGCGCTCAATGCGTGCGGGGCGCCGTGCGAAGCGCAGCGAGGACGCGGCGCGGCGTTATGGGGATCTCACAAAGCTCCACGCCACGGGACTTGAGCGCGTCATTGACTGCATTGGCAATGGCGGCAGCCGGGCCGATCGCGCCGCCTTCGCCGACGCCTTTTTGACCGAACTCGGTATACGGAGAGGGCGTCGCCATGTGCAGCACGCGGATGTTGGGCACCTCGGCACTGCCCGGCAGCCGGTAATCGGCAAGCGTCGAAGCGAGCGGCTGGCCTTGCGCATCGAACGGCATTTCCTCGTAGAGCGCGGAGCCGATGCCCTGCGCCGTGCCGCCATAAATCTGACCGTCCACGATCATGGGATTGATCAGCACGCCCGCATCCTCCGACACGACATAGTCGAGAATTTCGACAATGCCGGTCTCGGGATCGACGGCTACGACGGCCGCGTGCGCCGAACCGGTATGCACGCCGGTGAGCCGGCTGGGCGCATAGCCTTGCGTGACCTCAAGACCGTGCGGGTCGGTGTCGCCCGGCAGATCCGCAGGCGCCAGATAAAACGCTCTTGCAATGTCGCGCAGCGACACGCTTGCGCTCGGTCCGAACACGGCGGCGTCTCGCACCGTGACGGAGCTCACGTCGGTCTGCAGCAAGGCCGCTCCGATCGTTGCCACTCTGCGCGCAAGCTCCTGACACGCGCGCGCCGTCGCGCCGCCGGCCCATACCATGCCGCGGGAACCCCACGCGCCGCTCGAATAGGGGGAAAGCTCGGTGTCTCCGAGCCGTAGCTGCACGTCCGCCGGATCAAGCCCGAGACTGTCGGCGGCAACCTGCGCCAGCGTCGTCTCCAGCCCCTGGCCGATGCTCTGGATGCCGACCCGCACCTCCAGGCGGCCGTCAGGCGTCAGTCTTGCGAATGCCTGCTCGTAGAGGGCACGCCGTTTTCCGTCGGCCGTCGTGCCATGGGCGGTCTGCTCGGAAAAGATTGCGGTGCCGAAGCCGATGAGCCGGCCGTCCGGCTCGCCTTTTGCCTGGCGTTTTCTGACTGCCGCAAGGCCGATGGCATCGATCGCCATTCGCAGCAGCTGCGGATAATCGCCGCTGTCGAAATGCTTGTCCGTGATGTTGTCAAACGGCATCTGCTCCGGGCGCACCAGGTTCACCTGGCGGACCTCATGCGGCTCCCTCCCGATCTCGCGCGCGATCGCGTCAATCATCAATTCCATGGCGTAGCAAACGCCCGGCCGCGCCACCCCGCGGTAGGGCAGTTGTGGGGGCTTGTTCGTAACAATTGCGGCTGCCCTGCACCGGTAGACAGGAATGTCGTATGGCCCGGGCAGGATAGCGCTGACCTGGGATGCTTCAATGGCCGACGTGAATGGATAGGTCGAGTACGACCCGCAATCCACGGCCGCTCTCGCATCGAACGCGAGAATCTTGCCGTTCGTGTCGGCATAAGCCGTGATCCGGTAATGGTGCTCCCTGCAATTGGCATTGGCGGTGAGCTGCTCGCGCCGGTCTTCGAGCCAGCGGACCGGCCGGCCGCAGCGCATGGCGAGCCAAGAGAGGCAGATCTCTTCACCCGCAACAACGGCCTTATAGCCGAAGCCGCCGCCCACATCGGGTGAAATGACACGGATTTGCGCTTCCGGAATTTGCAGGACCTCCGCAAGTCCGGTGCGCACGACGTGGGGAAACTGGGTCGCCCCGTGCACGATGAGTTGGCTCAATCGCGTGTCCCATTGGGCGATGAAGCCCCGGCACTCGATGGGAGACATTACCTGACGCGCGGTCCGCAGTTCTCGCGTCACCTTGACGGGTGCGGTCCTTGCAACGGACTCGACATCGCCGTCATAGCCGACCTCGATGAAGACGTTGCCTTTGATCGTATCGTGCACCAGCGGCGCGCCCGGTTTCTGCGCTTCGATCATGTCGACCACGGCCGGCAGCTCGTCGTAGTCAACCGTGACCGCAGCGGCGATGTCCTCGGCCTGAGCCCTGGTGTCGGCTACAGCGAATGCAACGAGCTCGCCTACCTGCCGGACTTTGTCCGTTGCCAGGACAGGCTGCTCGGAGCTCTGGAACCCCGGTAGCGCGGAAACCGCCCGGATCGGGCGCACCCCGGTCAAATCGCGCGCGGTAAAGACGCAATCGCGCAGACGCTGCGGAATGTGGATGCCAACGAGGCGGGCGTGCGCGACGGAGCTGCGGACGAACGCCACCTCCCGCATTCCTGACAAGCGAATGTCGCCGATATATTGCCCGCGGCCGTGGAGAAAACGCTCATCTTCCTTGCGGGGAAGCCGCGTGCCGATTGTGCCCTTCGACAATGCCATGCATTCCGAATTCAAGTTCGATCGACCCTAGATAACGCGGCTTGAGCAGCAAGCTCAAGCCATGGTCATTCCGGGGCGACGCGAAGCGGCGAACCCGGAAGCTATAACCACTGGACCCCCCATGCGCGCTAACTTAACTTAAGCCTCACCACAAATCTCTCCGTCGTCATGCCCCGCTTCAAGCGGGGCACCCAGTAATCCCTGGATAGCAGATTGAGGCAAAGCCGTGCCAAATGCGACGTTCCGTGCTTACTGGATCGTCCGCAATGCGCGGACGATGACGACCGAGATGCTGATGATACGTCTTAAGTTAGCGCATGGGCCGCACCCGGGATGACGCCCGTGGTACTCTACTCATAGCTGATCTGTGCATCCGGCTATTGTCCCCGCCAGGATCGGCGCGATATTTGCACGTATAGGAGCTGCAGCAGCGATTGAGGATTCGATCGATCATTTGAACCAATGCAATTGTTGAACGAAAAGCCACCTAACCAGCTTTCCGGTAGCGCCATATCGCACATGCCCATGAGCAAGGCGCACGTGCGGAGCATCTTTTATGGCCTCATGGTGGCAATGTTCCTCTCGGCGATCAATCAGACGATTGTCGCCACTGCGCTGCCGACCATCGGGCGCGACCTGGGTGATTTCGACAATCTCTCCTGGGTCATCATCTCATATCTTTTGTCTTCGACGGTGGTGTCGCCGCTCTATGGAAAGCTTTCCGACATTCACGGCCGGCGGCCCATGATGCTGGCTGCGCTGGGTTTGTTCATTGCGGGCTCAGCGGTCTGCGCGCTCGCTCATGACATGACCATCCTGATCGCCGGACGCACGCTGCAAGGCATCGGCGGCGGCGGCATTGTGCCGCTGACGCAAACGACCATCGCCGACATGGTCATGCCGCGCGAGCGCGGCCGCTACCAAGCCTATATCGGCACCTCCTGGATCACAGCGGGCATCGCCGGGCCGGCGCTCGGCGGAATTCTCGCCGAGCATCTGCACTGGTCGTTCATCTTCTGGCTCAACGTGCCGTTCGGGTTGCTCGCCGCGCTGATCACCCATCGCGCCATGAAGCGCCTGCCTCGTCATGAGCGCCGCCACCGGTTGGATCTTTTCGGCGCGGCGCTGATGATTGCCGCGGCAACCGTCTTCCTGATCGCGCTCACGTCGGGCGGCGTCCGTGTGCCCTGGATGTCGACGACCATCGTTGTGCTTGTCACTCTATCGCTGGCGTTGACCGCGCTGCTTGTGTGGTGGCTGCGGCGTGTCCCCGAGCCGTTCCTGCCCCTCAACGTTCTGAAAAATCCGGTAATGCGCGCCGGCACCGCCGCGACCTCGTGCACGCTGGGCGCAGTATTGGGTCTTACCGTCTATATGCCGCTCTATTTCCAAGCCGTGCACGGGCTCTCCGCAAGCGATGCCGGCATCGCGCTCATTCCGATTGTGGTGATGACCACGCCGGGCTCCATGCTTTCCGGCCGTTCAATGATGCATCTGCGCCACTACAAGCTGTCCGCAATTGGCGGGGCCATCGTTGCCATCACCGCCGTCTCGGCGCTTGTTGTCTGGCCCGCCATGGCCCTCTATGGCGTGGTCATTGCGCTCACGCTCATTGGCTTCGGCGTCGGCACGGTCTATCCGGTATCCACGGTCTCGATCCAGAACGCGGTACCCACGCATCAGGTCGGCACCGCGACCGGCGCCATGAATTTCTTTCGCGCGCTCGCGAGCACGCTCGCCGTCGCGATCATGGGAGCCATCTTGCTCGGCCGTCTCGGTGCGGTGCCGCAACGCGGCGCAGGCGTCGAGGTGCTCGCCGCAGCTGCCGATACTGCCGGCATCGCCATGACTGCAGTGTTCCGATGGGTGTTCATAGCGGCAGATATTTTTCTGATGCTTGCGCTCATCGCCCTGCTGCGCTTGGAAGAACGGGAGCTGCACGGTCCCGCGACCGCTCCAAAGCCGCAGCCCGCCGAGTGACTGCAGCCTCGTGTCCCGGCCGCAGCGCATTACGTCGTGGTGCGCTGCCGATCCGGGACCGCCCACGAAAAACACTCTCTCCGGTAGTGCCGGCTCAGCAGTGCACCGTGCCGCGAATTTTGAACGATGGAGGGCATGATCCTGAAAACATGGATAGCGGTTTGAGTCAGCTTTCCCCGGCTCAGACATGCGGCTCTAACGGCTATGTGCAAGAAGTGCCAGGAGCGGTCGTGAGCAGGTGCAGCAACGGGGTGCTCGAAGACCGGGTTACTCGATCACCTCGTCGGCGCGGCCAAGCAGCGTGATTGGAAACGTGAGCCCGAGCCCTTTTGCAGTTTTCAGATTGAGGACCATTTCTAATCTCACCACTTGCTGGACTGGTAGATGAGTCGGCTTATCGCCCTTGAGAATGCGAGCCACATAGATACCGGTTTGGCGATACGAATCATCGAGGCTAGTTCCATAGCTCATCAGTCCACCGGCTTGGGCCGACTCGCGCCATCCATAGATTGTCGGTACAGCGTGGCGCGCTGCCAGCGCTACGATTTGACTCTGTTGGTTAGTGAGGAACGGATCGACGCTGACAACGAGCCCAGCCGCTCGAACTTCGACAAGCTTTTCGAAGGCAGCGTCAATGTCGGCTGCGCTGTTCGCTTGGAGAAGATATAGCTGCAGCCCCAGAGAGCGCGCTGCCTCTTGCATTAGCTTAGTTTCAGGTTCCGTAACAAAGCGGTTGGTTGGATTAACCAGCAGTGCGACAACGGACGATGCGGGCAGCAATTCATTCAATATCTGGAGGCGCTTCGTCACTAGCTCCACGGATAAAACTACCACACCGGTCACATTGCCACCCGGACGGTTGAGGCTGGTGACCAAACCTTCGGCAATCGGGTCAACGCCGACATCAAAGACGATTGGGATAGTCGAGGTTGCGCCCTTGGCCGCGTTTGTAGCTGTGGCGGCGACCGCGATGATTACAGCGACCTTCCGCCGAACGAGTTCGGCCGCCAACGCTGGCAGGCGATCGATTTGACCGCCCGCCCCATGATATTCGATCGTCACGTTCTGACCGTCGATGTAACCGAGTTCCTTCAGACCTTTGCGGACGCCACTCAAACGACGCAGGTCAGCCTCTGGCGAGCCGGGGGAAAGAAACCCGACCACGGGCATCGCCGACTGTTGCGCGCGCGCCGCACGCGGCCACATGGCGGCCGTAGCACCGAGCAGCGTGATGAACTCGCGCCGTTTCATTCAATCACCTCGTCGGCGGCGGCGTGAATGTGCATCGGCACGGCAAGGCCGAGCGCCTTTGCGGTCGCCAGATTGATGACGAACTCGAACTTGGCTGCCTGCTGCACCGGCAGGTCGGCCGGATGTTCGCCCTTGAGAATCCTCCCCGCATAGACGCCACCTTGGCGATAGGCATCGGTGAAGCTGGTGCCGTAGCTCATCAGGCCGCCGGCCACGACAAACTCGCGTAACGAGTGGGCTGCCGGCACTCCGTGGCGCATCGCCAGCGACGCCAGCAGCCGTAGGCGGCCCCCGAAGTATGCGCCGGCTCCAATAAACAGCGCGCCGGCTTTTTGCTCGACCATGGAAGCGAAGGCTGGCTCCAAGTCCCGATCGGTCCTGATTTCAACAACGAAAAGCCGCTGCCCGACGGCCTGCGCCGCGACCTCGACATCGCGCCGTTCCGCTATGCCTTCGGCGGTGCCCGGATCCACCAGCACGGCGATCGTCGCCGCGTTGGGCACAAGTTGGCGGAGCAACTCCAGCCGCTTGCCAGAACTGCCGCCGTTCAGGAAGCTGATGCCGGTCACGTTCCCGCCGGGCCGGTTGAAGCTTGTCACCAGCCCGTCCCGGATCGGATCGGTTCCGGTCACAAACACGATCGGTACAGTGGCGGTCGCGGCCTTGGCCGCCAGCGTAGCTTGGGTGTTGCTGACAATCACGGCGACCGGCTTGCGGATCAGCTCGGCGACAAGCGCCGGCAGGCGGTCAGGCTGGTCGTCCGCCCAGCGGTATTCGATGGCGACGTTGCGGCCTACGTCGTAGCCGCTTTGGCCCAGACCGGCCCGCAATGCTTCCATCAGATTGGCAAACCCCTCCGCACGCGTACTCCGAAGCATTCCGACCACCGGCAGTGTCGCCTGCTGCTGCGCGCGCGCCGCGAGCGGCCAAGCGGCCGCCGCACCACTGAAAACACGAAGAAATTCCCGTCGCCTCATGCTGCGCCCTCATGCTCAAGGCGCAGTATGGTATCCGCTCAAGCGAGTGCTTTGATAGGGGCTGAAAACCGGCTTCGCTACTGCAACATGAGGTGCTGGCCTATGACCGGTTGGGGGTCAAAAGCGGCGTCCCCCTGAGGCGGCAATGTCAGCTTCCGCCGGCTGCGGAAATGCGTGATCAAACGCCTTGCGAATTTGCGGTACAGTGCTCGGCAGGGCAGGGACGCTACGATGGGTATGCTCTCATCTTCTGCGGCCTCGCGCACGGTACTTTCCCGATCATACAATCCCCAGCGCCGGATATTCCAGCTTGCGCGCGAAGCTCGTCTGCCCCGCCGGCTTGGCGAAGCGCGGCACATGAGCGCGTAGCGCGTTGCGCTGATCAGGTTCTCGCGCAACTTCACGACCTTGCCGGCATCGCGGTGATACAAGCGAAATTCCTTGAGCCAGTCGGTCAGATGACGGAAGACTTTCAACAGGCCGGTCTGCATCCGCTCAAGCATCATGAAGAGGCTCAGCCAAAGTCGAGGCCGCCGATTTGCGGCCAGTGGCGCGCAGCGGATCCAGCGGGGATTGAAGCCCGTAGGACGCAATAAGTAGCGCATTGCGCCGACCCATTGCGATCGCATCAATCCGGTCAACCAGGCTTGGTCACCCGCGTCTGCGACTGGGCCGCATTCGTCGTTTCATCGCGATGTGCCGGCGGGACTGTTTTCGGAGGATTGGGGAGTCGACCTCTCAGCCGAATGCACCTTCGGCGAGCAGGTCTGATCAGCGGCGCAATGCGCTACGCTTATTGCGCCCTACGACTGATAACTTAGCTCGATGAAAACTTCGCCGAGCTTGTTGCGCGAGCCGCGCGGACGGCCCGTCATGTTGCCGGAATGGCCGCGCGCAAAGCGTCCGAGTTTATCGCGATGCATTGACTTTTCCCTTGCTTTGCGCGTGCGCGGGAGGCGCAGTGAGGTAGATAGGGCAAAATCGCGTGGCACGGCCTGCCAGCGTGCGCAACGCCGCGGCGCGATTTTGCCCACGCGGTCGGCCGAACAGTGCGCCGTTGCGCGCCTTACGAAACGTTTCTGATGCGGTAATGCTGCGCACAAGTCCTGCGCAAATGTCGCAGAGCCGCGCGCGCCTTCAATTCATAATTTCAGAGGATACGCTTTTATACACAAGTTTGGTTTCTTTGTCAAGAACTTTTTTCACTTCTTTCGTTTTTGTCGGCGATTTGGTTTGTTGGCTTCGTTGCCCGAATTTTCGATGGAGATGTTTGACAGAGATTTCTTTGCGCCTTTTCGATTTTTGATACGCCTGTAACCGCCTGTAACATCAGGCTCCGTCTTGGGTGAACTGCGTCCGGAAGATTGAATCCATGATCGCATTCGACTTCACGTCACTGTTGAGCAAGGCAGCCTACTCGCTGCGCACGATCTCCTCATAGGCAGGCGCACGGTCGAGGAAGCCGCGCTTCACCATCCAGTCGACCTTGTCCTTGAACTCGGCCGCCTGATAGCCCTTGACGCCGGTGAGTTCCGGCAAAAGGCCGTCCTTGCGCTGCTCGGGCTCGAGGTCCCGCAGCAGCTCGGCACGTGAGCGCGCTTCGTTCTCCCGCAGCCATTCGATCGCGCGATTGAGCGCGCGCCGCACCTTCCCGGCCGTTTCCGAATCGATCTCCTCTCCGGCAACAATGCCGCCGCGCCAGCGGAGATCCGCAATCTTGCGGCAGCCCGCCTCGATGGCACGGCTTACCAACGGCTCCATCAAGGCTGCTGCTTCATTGCGTCCACTGAGCAGCGCTTCGAGCCGGTCGTTTGCGTGTTCCAGCTCGATCTCATCGAACGCAACGCCGGCGGCTTCCATCGCCTCGACGGCCGCATAAAACGTGCCCGCATGCCAAGTGACCGCGATCGGCACGTTGCGCAGATCATTGAGCGTCGTCACCTGGCTGTCCCTGCGCACCATGATCGCCCCGGTGCGAATGGTCGTGTCGAGTCCGATGATCTTGCCTTTGCCCAGTTGCTGCACCCGCTCGATCGCTCCCCATTCGCATACCGGGTAAAGCTCTAGCGCGCCTTGCTGGAGCTGCGTCTCTTTCCACCGCCGGGTGAAATCTTTGACGCGGCCATCGGTGCCTTTCGGATTGTCCTCGTGGTAGACCACGTCGAGACCCTCGGCGGCAAAAAAGCCTTGCTCGAGCGCAACACGCCAGGGCCGATCGTGCGCGTTACTGTCGCTCTGGAGATGGATCGTGCGCGTCATGACGCTTTGCTCAGGGTTCGAGCGGGGAGCCGAGCTTGGCCGCGGTATCGAAAATCCAGTACCGGTAGCGCGCGAGCGGGATCACTCCGCTGACGAAGCCGCAGGCAGGTTCGCCGCCGGTGCGTCCCGACCAGCTGATGATTGCGACCAGGGTGCCGTCGCGTTCATCAAATACCGGTCCGCCGGAATCTCCGTTGCACACGCCGAGGCCTGCACTTTCGCCAAGCTTCTTTGGATCGGTGAGGCTGATTTGCTGTGAGTTTGGCCGATCCGTCACGACCAGGGTGGCCGCGCGCAACTTGCCCGCGGTCCGGCGTTCACCCGGGGTCGCAACGCCGAAGCCCGCGACCAGAAACCGTTCCCCGACCGACGGCGGAGCACGCCGCTCGCTGAAAGCAGCCGGGGCCAAATTGGAAGGCAGCGCTGCGACGAGCTTCACGACTGCAAGGTCGGGCGCCGCATCGTCGCGCGGGGAAAACTGAGGGTGAGGCACGACGCGCGCAACTTCTTTGACTGCGGGCCGGCGGCCTTCGAACACCACCAGCCGGTATTTGCCGTTCTCCAAGACGCAATGAGCCGCTGTGAGCACCAGATCTGACGCAATCGCAACGCCGGTGCACAGGCTGTGCGCGCCGAGGATCAGGACGACGTGCCGGGCAATCGACTGCTCGGCCATTTGCGCGCCGCCAACCATCGCGCCGGCCGGCAGCGCCAATGCAAACCAGGCTGCAATCGTGCTGAGGGCGCGCAGCATCACTTAAAAGTTCATTGCCGCGACGGCTGCCGCGGCTCCCGCGGCTCCCGCTCTCTCTTCTGGAAGAACGTCTGCTCCACTTCATTGTGAATGCGCAGCAGCCATGCTTCAGCGCGCGCGGCGCGGTCACGGAAATGGTTGGCCTCGGCTTCCAGCTCTCTTGCCCGCTCTTCCGCAGCGCGCAGCTGAAACGAGAGCTTATGAGCAAGGTCCATGGCGCGGGCACAGTCTTCCTTTGCCATATCGGCCGCCTTCTGCAGCATTGCCACGATGGTGCGCCCTGAATCATCGGCGATGATGTTCGGATCCGGCTGGCTCCTCGGCGCGAATGGCACCACTGTTGCAGGTTTATCGGCCATTACTCACCCCCTACCTACTCCCATACCTTTGCGCCTGATGCGGCACACGGTCGAACTCTACCACAGTCATTGCGGCATGAATCCGAAATCTTTCGACGAGCGGGCATCGGCATCGCCCGCAGTCCCGAAGCGGATTTTGCCATAAGCGCCTCGGCCTTTGCGGCTTTTTTCGACATTGACAGCCAGCACCGCAGATCGCCAGTGTTCCAGCCGGTTAACCAAATCAGCTCTCCGGGCCAGCCGTTGGAATACACTGCTCTCCGCACTGCTCTACTCCTCTTTCTCATTGTCGTGCTTGCCAAGGTGATCAATGTGTCACGCAGGCGATGGGCACTACGGAGACAACAGGCAGCGCTTGCCGCCCAGCAGGTCCAGACGCCGCAAGCCGTGATCATTGCGCCGGCCGAGCAGCCGCTCGCTGGCAGACTGCATCAGCTCGAAAACGCAGTGGCAGGCTTCGCAGCGAACTCCGCGCATCCGCGCGAGCTGCGCGAGCACCCGGACTTTCAGACCGCGGTAGACCTGCTTGCGAATCCGGCCGTGTCCGTCGACGTGGTCATGCAGTATGCGTTGGGGGGCAATTGGCTGCTCTCCTGTGCGGCTCTTGCAGCACTTGGGCGCCGTAATGACAGCGAGCCAGCGGCCGAGCAGATCGTTGCTCATTTCGACCGGCTTGCGGTCTGGGCGATGTACTTTGCGCTCGCGTATTTTGTGCGGCTCAGTGCTCGCCCGCCGGTGGGGGCGCCGGCAGTCGTTGCGAAGGACTGGTGGCGCGACAACCCTGTTCTGATCATGATCTTTCGGGAGTATCTGGAGCGCAGCGCCGCCTGCGGGGATGCGGCTGCATTCGGTCCGGCACTGCAAACGTCTTCAGCCTCTTCGCTCCCGATCATTCGCGCTTTCCTCGAACGCGTCACTCACCCGTTGGCGGCCGCACTGATTGCGCAGCTCGACGATATCACGCGCTACCAGATCAATCGGGGCTTCCTCACGACCTTCGGGCGCTTCTGGACGGCGCAGGACGCGCAAGCCTTGGTCGAGCCGCAGCAATGGCAGCAATCACTTGCAACCGCCGAGGCCACGCTCGCGCAGGCCTCGCCGCGCTCTTTGCTGGTCACCGGCGAAACCCTGGTCGGAAAGACCTCCTTTCTGCGCCTGACGGCGCAGCGATTGAGCAATCAGGGGTGGACCGTATTCGAAGCAAGCGGCGCCGATCTGATGGCCGGCCAGGTATGGTTCGGGCAGCTGGAAGGCCGCATTCGCCAGGCCACCGAAGAGATAACGGTTCTCAAAAAGCTGATCTGGTATATCCCCGATCTGCTGGCGTTGGCGCGCAGCGGCACGCATCAAGGACAAAGCGCCAGCATTCTCGATCAGATCCTGCCGGTGATCGCCGCGGGACGTTTGGTGATCTGGACCGAGAGCGACCCCACGGCCGTGGCTCGCCTGATGCAGACCCGGCCGGCGCTGCGCAGCCTGCTTGAAGTTATCCGCGTAGAGGCCGAGAGCGAGGAGAACACGCTCGCCTTGGCGCGCGCGGTCATGGCGCGGTTGTCGAGTGAGAAAAATCCAACATTCGAGCCTGCCTGCGCGGACGTTGCCGTCGGCTGCGCGCGCCAATATCTGGGCGCCAGCGGCTTGCCTGGCTCGGCTCTTCGTCTCATCAAGCTCACTGCGTCGCGTGACGATCGCAAGAGGCGCGTTGCTCCGGATGACGTGCTGCAGACGCTTTCGCAGCTCACCGGCCTGCCCACTTTGATTCTGGACAACAAATCGCGGCTCGACCTGCAGACCACCCGCGAATTCTTCACGCAGCGGGTCATGGGGCAGGACGAAGCAGTTGCGAGTGTGATCGATCGGATTGCCATGCTCAAGGCCGGCCTCAAAGATCCCGGCCGGCCCATCGGCGTCTTTCTGTATGCCGGTCCCACCGGCACCGGAAAGACGGAACTCGCCAAGACGACGGCGGAATATCTGTTCGGCTCTGCCGAGCGGCTCATCCGGCTCGATATGAGCGAGTTTCAAGCCTACGATTCGTTGAACAACCTCCTCGGCAGCGGCCTTTATGGCGAAAGCGAAACCCTGATCTCGCGCGTTCGCAAACAGCCGTTCTCGGTCGTACTGCTGGACGAGTTCGAGAAAGCTCATCCACGCATCTGGGATTTGTTTCTTCAGGTCTTCGATGACGGACGTCTCACGGACACGTTGGGCCAGGTCGCCGACTTCCGGCACTGCCTGATCATCCTGACCACAAACCTCGGCGCAACCATGCACCAGAGCTCCGGATTCGGCTTTGCCAGCCCGCCCGCGAGCTTTACGAGCGATCAGGTGACGCGTGCGATCAGAGAGACCTACCGGCCGGAGTTTCAGAACAGACTCGACAAGATCATCGTATTCCGGCCGCTCACGCGCGAGCTCATGCGGGTAATCCTGCGCAAGGAGCTCAACGCCGTGTTGGACCGTCGCGGCCTCAAGGATCGCGCCTGGGCGGTGGAATGGGAGGCTTCGGCGCTGGAGTTTCTCTTGGAAAAGGGTTTTTCGCCGGAAATGGGAGCACGGCCGCTCAAGCGTGCCATCGATCAATATGTCATCGCTCCGCTCGCGGCGACCATTGTGGAGCGCCGGTTTCCCGAAGGCGAGCAATTCGTCTTCTTTCGCAGCGATGGACGAGCCATTCAGGCCGAGTTCGTCGATCCTGACAGGGATATTCCGGCCGCGACACTCGTTCCGGAGCAGGGCGCGCCGGCACCCAATCTCGCTTCCATGATACTGGCGCCCAAGGGAACGCGTGAAGAGCACGACGCTCTTGCCGCCGAATGGGAGGAGCTCGATTCCTCGCTGGCCTCGCCGCAATGGGACGGAATGAAGGAGCATCTCTCGCAGCAGATGTCGTCCGAGGAGTTCTGGAAGAAATCCGATCGTTACGAGGCGCTGGCGCGTTTGGCGCTTATGGATCGCGTGGCGGCTGCGGCCGGTACGGCTGCGGCATTACGAAAGCGGCTCGATCGCAGCGGGAGCGGGCCTGAGCGCTATTCCAGGGAGCTTATTTCGCGGCTTGCGCTTCAGATCTGGCTCGTCAAGGAGGGCGTGCAGGATGTGTTCGAGGGGGCCGCCGTTGAGGTAGCTGTCATGGTCGAGCCGGCGCTGGAAGGGGGCGCCAACAGCAAAGAAGTCCAGGCCTGGTGCGGCCAACTCCGCGCCATGTACCGTGGCTGGTCGAGCAGCAGGCACATGCAGGTTGCGGAGGCTGTGACCGAGGCGGATGTCCCAATCCTCGTGGTCAGCGGCTTTGGTGCGCAGCGCATACTCTCGCGTGAGTGCGGACTGCATATTTTGGAAATCGCCGACGGCGGGAACAGCTCATCTCGCGCGGCTGCGCGCGTACGCTTGGCTGTAACACCGCTTGAGGACATGCCACCCGTCAAAATGCGTGCTGCCTTCGCGCGGGCATTCGAGCAGGCCATCCAGCCAAGCGGTGTCGTGCGCCGCTACCGCGCCGGACCCTCGCCGCTTGTTCGCAATGCCGACGGCAGCTGGCGCAGCGGAAAATTCGATGCGGTCCTGCGCGGAGATTTCGATCTCTTGCCGGCAGTCGAAGCGCAATCCTGAGCC
>Ga0209526_10001905_pt1 | contig 13975 bp, 13 predicted proteins | sample JacPinW_OM2H0_M1_FD_188566 | JGI IMG/M metagenome (GOLD analysis project Ga0209526, IMG submission 188566) | Forest soil microbial communities from Algoma, Ontario, Canada - Jack Pine, Ontario site 1_JW_OM2H0_M1 (SPAdes) (version 2) | ecosystem: Environmental > Terrestrial > Soil > Boreal... | reverse complement strand
CGGTTGGATCTCGACCTCCTATCTGGTCGCCGAGATCGTGGTGATCCCGCTGAGCGGCTGGCTCGCGCAGGTGTTCTCGGTCCGCGTCTATCTCCTGACCAACGCGGTCCTGTTTCTCGCCTTTTCCGCAGCCTGTGCCCTGGCGCAGGATCTGCCGCAGATGATCGTACTGCGCGCGGTGCAGGGTTTTAGCGGCGGCGTGCTGATCCCGATGGCGTTCACGCTGATCATCACGCTGCTGCCGAAGGCGGAGCAGTCGGTCGGACTCGCCCTGTTCGCATTGTCTGCGACGTTCGCGCCGGCGATCGGTCCGACCATCGGCGGATATCTGACGGAGAACTGGGGCTGGCAGTTCATCTTCTATGTAAATCTCGTTCCGGGAGCGATCATGATCGGCATGCTCTGGTTCTCGCTGGAAGCCAAGCCGATGAAGCTGTCGCTGCTGCGCGAAGGTGACTGGCCGGGCATCCTCACCATGGCGATTGGCCTCAGCGCACTGCAGACCGTGCTCGAGGAAGGCAACAAGGACGACTGGTTCGGCTCGCCCTTCATCGTCCGCCTGTCGGTGATCGCAGCGGTGGCGCTGACCGCGTTCCTGTGGATCGAACTGACCGCGAAGAAGCCGCTGTTGAACCTGCGCCTGCTGTTCCGCCGCAATTTCGGCTTCGGCATCCTCGCCAACTTCCTGCTCGGCATCGCGCTGTATGGTTCGGTGTACATCCTGCCGGTCTATCTGGCGCGCATCCAGGGCTACAACGCCGAACAGATCGGCATGGTGCTGGCGTGGACCGGCCTGCCGCAACTGCTTTTGATCCCGCTGGTGCCACGGCTGATGCAGCGCTTCGACGCCCGGATCATCATCGGCATCGGCTTCGCGCTGTTTGCTGGCTCCAACTTCATGAACGTCCACATGACCAACGACTACGCAACCGATCAACTGTTCTGGCCCAACATCGTTCGCGCCTTCGGCCAGGCGCTGGTGTTCGCACCGCTCTCGGCGGTCGCCACCGCCGGCATCGAGGCGGAGAATGCCGGCTCGGCCTCGGGCCTGTTCAACATGATGCGCAACCTCGGCGGCGCCGTCGGCATCGCTCTGCTGCAGACTCTGCTGACCAAGCGCGAGCAATATCACTCCAACGTATTGATGCAGTCGGTCTCCATGCTGGAGCAGGCGACGCAGGTGCGGATCGAGAAGCTGACGCAATATTTCATGAGCCACGGCGTGATCGATCGCATCGATGCCACCCGCCGGGCCTATGTCGCCATCGGCAGGATCGTGCAGAAGCAGGCGTTCATCCTGGCCTTCAGCGACATGTTCTTCCTGCTGGGTGCCGCGCTGATCGTCGCACTTGCAGCGTCCATGATGCTGAAGAAGCCCGGCCAGCTCGATGCCGGCGGCGCCCACTAATCATCGTTTCAACCCGTACCGAAGGAGAACGACCATGAATCCCCGCATGAACCTCGACCAGGCATCGAATGGAATTCTCATCTTGAAGGACAAGGTAGCCATCGTCACCGGATCGACCAGCGGCATTGGGCTGGGAATTGCAAGAGAACTGGCCGGGCTCGGCGCCAACCTGGTGTTGAATGGTTTCGGCGACGCGAGCGAGATCGAGGCAATCCGCGAGGGAATCGAACGCGACAACGGCGTGCGCGCGGCTTATGACGACGCCGACATGTCGAAGGGCGACGCCGTGCGCGGATTGATCGCTGCGACGATCGAAAAATTCGGACGACTCGACATCCTCGTGAACAATGCCGGCATCCAGTTCACCGCGCCGGTGGAGGAGTTCCCTCCCGCCAAGTGGGATGCAATCCTGGGAATCAATCTGTCGGCGGCGTTCCACGGCATCGCGATTGCAGTGCCCCAGATGAAAAGGCAGCGTTGGGGACGGATCGTCAACGTCGCCTCCACCCACGGCCTCGTCGCGTCAACGCACAAGGCGGCCTACGTCGCGGCCAAGCACGGGCTGGTCGGTTTGACCAAGGTGGTCGGTCTCGAGACCGCCGGCAGCGGCGTGACCTGCAACGCAGTCTGCCCCGGCTGGGTGCGAACGCCTCTGGTCGAAAAGCAGATCAACGACATCGCAGCGCAAAGAGGGATCAGTCAGAAGCAAGCCGTCGAGGAACTGCTGTCCGAGAAGCAACCGTCTCTCGATTTTGCCTCTCCTTCCCAGCTTGGCGGCACCGTTGCGTTCCTGTGTTCGCCTGCGGCGGACCAGATCACAGGCACGGCGATCTCCGTCGACGGCGGCTGGACTGCGCAATAGCCGGCAGCGATCGGGCGGTCCGCGCCAACAGCAAAATCGGAACAGCCAAGATGTCTCTGCCCGCTGGGTACTCCCACGCGTCCCCAAGGTTGCTGGATCCAGCGGATGGCGCAGCTGAGCTGTCGCGCCTGGAGGCGCGGCTGCCCCTGCTGCTCAGCATGATCGCCGGAATGGTCGACTCCACCGGCTTCTTCACCCTGGGTCATGTCTTCACTGCCCACGTGACCGGCAATATCGTGCTGGCCGCCGGCGTGGCCGTTGAAGGCGGCTCGTTTCACTGGGCGCAAATATCGGCCATTCCGGTCTTCATGCTGGCGCTCGCGACCGTCTGGTTGGTCGCCCAAGCTTCGCGGCGGCGCGGTCCAAGACTGGCCCGGCTGTTGCTTCTGGTTCAATTTCTCCTTCTTGTCGCGCTCCTGATCTTCAGCGTGATCACCAAAGCATCTGCCGATTCGGTTGGAGTGCTGGCCGGCACGGCCGCAATGATGGCCGTGTCCGCCATGGCCTGCCAGTACGCCCTCCTCCGCCTTGCGGTGCCGGGCGCGATCTCGACGGCGGTGATGACCGGCAATTTGGCCAACGCAGTTTTGTCGGCAATGGATTTGCTCTCGGCCCGCCATCGCTTGCTGCCACATGATTCAACGCCGCTGAATCGCTCGCTTGGTCGCTTGCTCGGGTTCCTCTTGGGGTGTGTCGTTGCCGCAGCAGCGGCTTCGTTGGCAGGAGATTGGGCCTGGTCGCTTCCGGCAGCACTGGCGGCTGTCGCAATCGCTGTACGTTAGTGGCCGCCGAAATTGCGCCGCTGGCCATCCCTTCGGCCGCTCACCCTTGGCTCATGCGTGGAAGCTTCGCTTCTTGCGAGCGCCGGTCCAATCCATCAGAAGGAAGCCAGCCGCCAGAGAGCGCGTGCGGCGATCTCACATCAAGGTCAGCGGCCGCTTTGCGCCAGAACCGGACCATCGTCGAAGTTGGCAAATGTTGCTTGCAGAGCTCGCGTGCGGCACGACTGATATGGGCACTTAGATCAATGCGGCTTGGCGTTTGTATGTGCGGAGGGAAATCTGCCTTACGAAGTTTGCGCGCACGAGTGTCCCTGGAACTCAGTGCACGCCGAGATGCTTGAACAGAACCTCGGTGTGCTGCGCCAACTCGCCGGCATTGGCATGGTGCACCACCCGCCCGGTCTCCAGGACATAGACGCGATCGGCGACTGCGAGCGCGCTATAGAGATTTTGTTCGACCAGCAGGATCGACAGCCCCTCGCGCTTGAGACCGAGAATGATCTCCTCGAGATGCTGCACCATGACCGGCGCGAGACCTTCCGACGGTTCATCCATCAGGATCAGCATCGGATCGATCATGAGCGCGCGGCCGACCGCCAGCATGCCCCGCTCGCCGCCGGACAATTGTGCGCCGCGATGATGCCGGCGTTCCGCAAGCCGCGGAAAAATTCCGAACACGCGCTCGACGGTCCAGCCGTCCTTGGCGCGTGCGCTCTTGAGCATGGTCAGATGCTCGATCACCGTCAGTGAAGCGAACAGCCGCCGGCCCTGCGGCACGATCGCGATCTTGCGGTCGGCAATCGCGTGCGGCCGCAGGCCGAGCAGGCTCTCGCCGCGCCAGCTGATCGATCCCGAACGGACCTGCGGCGGCGTCAGCCCCATGATGGAACGGATCAAGGTGGTCTTTCCCATGCCGTTGCGGCCGAGCAGCGCGACGATCTCGCCGGCGCCGACATAGAGCGATACGCCCCGAACGACGACCGCCTCCCCATAACCGCTATGCAGGTCGCGAACCTCAAGCATGACGCGGCTTCCCGAGATAGACTTCCTGGACCTTGGCGTTGCGGCGAATGCGGTCGGGCTCCTCCTCAACTAGAATGCGGCCCTCGAACATACAGGTGACGAAGTCGACGATCCCGAGCGCCAGATCCATGTCGTGTTCGATCAGCACCACGGTAATGCTGCGGTCGAGCGCGCGAATGATTTCTGCCACCATCGAGCGCTCCGACGGCGAGAGCCCGGCGGCCGGCTCATCGAGCAGCAGCAAGGTCGGCGAGGTGACGAGCGACAGCGCGATTTCCAGCTGACGCTGCTCGCCATACGACAGTTCCTTGACCAGGACGCCGGCGCGCCGCTGCAATCGCGCGGCAGCGAGCGCGGCGGCGATGCTGGCCGCCTCGGCGGAATCCGCATCCGGTAGACCGAATAGCGAGAATTTACGCCATGAGCGCCCGCGCGCGGCCAAAATCATGTTGTCGTAGACGCTCAGGCTCTGAAACAGATTGGTGATCTGGAACGTGCGGGAGATACCGAGCTGCGCGCGCCGGTGCGGCGGCAGCGCCGTAATGTCATGGCCGTCGAACCTGATACGGCCGCTGCTCGGCGACACCGCGCCGGCGATGGCGTTGAATAGCGTGGTCTTGCCGGCGCCGTTCGGACCGATGATGGCGCGGCGTTGGCCGCGCGGCACAGCCAACCTGATGCCATCGACCGCCCGAAGGGCGTCAAAGGCAACCACCACGTCCGTCAGAATCAGGATCGGTTCGGACACGATCGTTTCCGGTGGAACAGGTTCCCGCGAAGCGGCAATCGATTTCCTTCAACAATGCGACGGGCGAGCGGGACGCGGCAAAAATCGCCAGCGACGGTGCCGGCTCAGGCCTTCTTGATGCCCTGAAACGTCCGCGAATAGGGCGGCTGCTTCATGTAGGTCTCCGGATCGTACTTCCAGAATTGCGACACACCAGCATAGCTGGTGGTCGGCACGTTCCAGAATTTACCGTCGGCGCGCTTCACGACCTTGCGAATGTAGACGTCGTAGATCGGGTTGCCGTAGGCATCCAGCTTGACCGATTTGCCGAGCGGCGACCCATCGAGTTCGGTTTTCAGCACCGTGTCGATCAGGGCCTCGCGATCCTCTGCCTTGCCATCCATCTTCTTCAACGCGGCGTCGATCCACATCATGCCGGAGTACATTGAGAAGCCGTAGAGCGAGGGAATCTTGCCGTACTTCGTCTCGTACTCCCCGACGAATTTCTGCGTCACCGGATTGTCGGAGCCCTCGGCGAAATGCGCCGGCGATACGACACCTTCGCAATCATCACCTAGGGTCCGGATCACCGACTGGTCGGTTCCGTTCATCGCGGCCAATAGCGGTGTCTTCGCCTTGAGGCCGAAGCCGGCATATTGCTGGATGAAGCGGGTAGCGTCGGCCCCGGTTTCCATCGCGAAGATGGCATCGACCTTGAGATCGGCGAGCTGGCCGAGATAGGGACTGAAGTCCGCGGTGTTCAGCGGATGCCAGAATTGCTGGACGATTTCGCCACCGCCCTCGGTGAACACCTGGGCGAGACCGCCGCACTGCTCATGACCGAAAGTATAATCCTGGCTGACGGTCGCAATCTTCCGGTAACCCTGCTTCAACGCCCAGTCGCCCAGCGGATGGGTGAATGCACTGGCGCTGTAGCCGGCGATGCGGATGACGTTCTTGATGCGCTGGCGCTGGGTCAGGTCGTCGGCGGCGATGATCGGAATGAAGTACGGCGTCCCGGTACCCTTGACGTAGTTGGCGACGGCGAGCCCGGTATTGGCCAGCAGATTGCCGATCAGCATATGGCAATTGCCCTGCTCCACCAGCCGGCGCGCCTTCTGCAGCGCGGTGTCCGGATTGGAGGCATCATCCTCGATCGAGAACTCGACCTTGCGCCCGGCCATCTCGTTGTTGACCTGCCCGAGATAGAACTGCACACCCTCGACCATTTCCTTGCCGCCCGATGCGACGACGCCAGTGAGCGGCGCCAGCACGCCGATCTTGATCGGTCCCGCCTGCGCGATGGCGCTGCGCCAGGGTGCCGATGCCGCGCCCAGGGAGGCCAGCGCCGCCGAGGTGTTCTTCAAAAATCGCCTGCGGTCCATTTCGATTCTCCTTTGGGAAAGCATTTTTGCCGTCACGCCTTGGGCGCCGAAATGGCGCGCAGCTTGCCGATGATGCCCTCGGGCGCAAAGATCATGATCAGGATGAAGGTCAGGCCGAGCACCATCTGCCAGCGCTCGGTATAGGTGCTGACGACGTTCTCCAGCGCGATAATCGCCGCCGCGCCGACAAAGGAGCCGAACAGGGTACCGACGCCGCCTGCGACCATCATCAGCACGCCCTCGACCGATTGCGCAAGCCCGACCGTCGAAGGGCTGACGAAATTGTTGAACATCGCATAGAGTGCGCCGGCGACGCCGGCAAAGAAGCCCGACGCCGTAAAGCCGATGAAAAGATGCAGCGGCACGTTATATCCGAGGCTTCGCATCCGGCTTTCGCTGTCGCGGATGCCGCGCAAGGTCAGCCCGAACGGCGAGCGCACGAACCGCCACATGGCATATGTCACTGCCGCGGCCGCTGCGAGCACTGCCCAGTAGAACCTGCTATGCGCCAGCAGGACCATGGGGCGGACGTCACCGCGGATACCGTTCTCGCCGCCCGTGACCTGGGTCCATCGCAGGCAGATCCCCCACACGATCATGCCGAGCGCGATCGTCAGCAGCAGAAAATACACCCCCGAGGTACGCACGGCGAGCAACGCGAATATCGCTGCGATCAGGGTGGCGGCGAGAACACCGAGCGCGAAGGCCGCGGCCGGCGGCAAGCCGACCTGGACGCTGGCGTAAATGACGACGTAGGTGGATACGCCGAAGATAGCGCCGTGGCCGAGCGAGGTGCGGCCGGCAAATCCGCCGAGGATGTCGATCGACATCGCGAGGATGCCGAAGATCAACACCTCCGTGGCGAGTCCCACCTGATAGGTCGACAGCACCAGCGGCAGCGCGGCCGCCACCGCGACAATGAGGGCGGCGATCGACGCGCCGCCGCCGGACATGCTGGCAGCCCGTGCGAGATGGCTGAATCGCGCGCTCATCATGCCGCTCGTCCGAACAGGCCGAGCGGTCGGAATGCCAGCAGTACCGCCATCGGGCCGAAGATCACGAAATAGGCGAGCTCGGGAAACATCACCTGGCCAAGCGTATTGAGCAGCCCAACCAACAGGCTGCCGACGGCAACGCCGACCAGGCTGCCGCGTCCACCGATGATTACGACGGCGAGGCTGAATACCAGGATCTCGGCGTCGGCCGACGGATACAGCGACAGAAACGCGCCGCCCATCAAGCCACCGAGACCGGCCAGAGCCGAGCCGAGCAGAAAGGTGATCAGCAGCACGCGGCGGATGTTGACGCCGGACGCTTCCACCATCTCGGCATCATCTACGCCGGCGCGGATCAACGCGCCCAGCTTTGTATGATTGAGCAGCAGCCAGAGTGCTGCGAACAGGACGATTCCGGTAGCCAGCACGAACAGCCGGTAGGTCGGATAATAGACGCCGAACGCGCGCAGTCCGCCACGCAACATCTGCGGGATCGGCACCGTGAAACTGTCGCCGCCCCAGATCACCAGCGCGAGGTCCTTCAGCACGAAGGCGACCCCCAGCGTCAGCAGCACCTGGCGCAACTCGTTGCCGCGCACGAAGCGCAACAGGCCCTGTTCGAGCGCGAAGCCGATCGCCGCGACCGACGCCATCGCGCCGACGCCGCCGAGCACGAAGCTGCCGGTTCGGGTCGCCACGTCATAACCGACATAGCCGCCGAACAGATACAGCGCGCCATGGGCCAGATTGACGATGCGCAACAAACCGAAAATCAACGTAAAGCCGCTGGCCACCACGAACAGCAACGCGGCGAAGGTCAATCCGTTGAGAATCTGAAAAAGGCTCATCCGTTCCGTAAGTGGTGGTTAGGGCCCCTTCGGTCCCACCGAGAGGTACCAGTCGAGAATCTGCTCACCAGTCATGAAGGCGACATCGGATTTCTGCCGGATGGTTTCGATGATACGGCGAAAATATTTCACGCGGTGCGGCACGCCCATGATGTAGGGATGCACAACCAATGCCATGACCCGGGCGGAATCCTCCGCATCTTCGTAAATCTGCTCGAATTGGTCGATGGCGCGCTGGCAATACTCCGAGGCCTGGTGGTGCTGGATCAGCATCATCGCCACATCGTTGCATTCCTGGGTATAGGGCACGTTGACGATCGGGGTGGATGTGGTCTTCAGCCAGACCGGCTGATCGTCGAGAACCCAGTCGGCGACATAGTCGTAGCCTTCCTGCTTGAGCAGGTCCGGGGTCTCCCAGGTTTCGGTGAGACCGGGTCCGAGCCAGCCGCGCGGCCGCTTTCCGGTGGCGGCTTCGATCACATCCGCGGTCTTGCGAATGTCCTCGCGCTCGTTCTCCACCTTCTGCATGTTGCGCTGGGTAAAGCCGTGACCCATGAATTCCCAGTTCCGCTCTATCGCCGCCTTGACGATCGGCGGATAGGCTGCCAGCGCCGAGCCATTGATCGCGAGCACGCCGGGGATCTTGTGGTCGTCGAATACCCTGAGCAGCCGCCAGAAGCCGACGCGGTTGCCGTATTCGTGCCAGGCCCAGTTCGGGATATCCGGCATCGGCGAACCGCCGGCGGGTGGCGTCAGCACGGTGCGCGGCATCGTCTGGTTGATGTCCCACTCCTCGACATTGACGATCACCCACACCGCCATGCGGGCGCCGTTCGGCAGCTTGAGCGGCGGGCGAGTCGAGATCGGCGAATACGAGATGCGTTCGGTAGGCAGCATGATCAGGTCTCGGTCGGCGTGATGGTGGTCGCCGGCACGTCCGGCAACATGCGTCGTGCCTCGACGCTCATGGCTTCGATCGCGACTGTTCGGCCCTTTGCCCAGTGTACCAATCGAGGATCTGCTCGCCGTTCCAATGCAGCACACCGTCGAACTTGTTGACGTAATCGTAGATCGCCTCGAGAAACTTGATCCGGAACGGCTGGCCGCTGATGTAGGGATGCACCGCGAGCGACAGTATTTTCGGCCGCACCTTGCTTTCCTCATAGAGCCGGTCGAAGCAGTCGATGGCGCGCTTCATCATGTGGTCGCTTTCGTGATGCTGCACCATCATCATCGGGATGTCGTTCAGCTCGACCGTATAGGGCAGCGTTACCAGCGGTCCCTTCGCGGTGCGGATCGTGGTCGGCTCGTCGTCGTAAACCCAGTCGCCGATATATTTGACGCCGGCTTCCGCGAGATATTCGGGGGTGTCGAGCGTCTGGGTCAGGCCGGGTCCGAGCCAACCCACCGGCCGCTTGCCGGTAAATTTTTCGATCACGCCCATCGCGCGCTCGATCATTGCCTTCTGGTCCGGCTCCTTGTGGATCGGTCCCTGCTCATAGGCGTGGCCCATGAATTCCCAGCCGGCATCCCGGGCTTGCTGTGCGACGCGCGGGTAGTCCTCGCAGACGCGTGCATTGATGGAGAGCGTCGGCGCAATGCCGAGCTTCTTGTAGAGATCGAAAAACCGCCAGACGCCTACCCGCATGCCGTATTCGTGCCAGCTCCAGTTCGGCACGTCCGGCAGCAGCGGAACGCCGGTGGGCGCCGGAATCACCTGGCGGGCCATCGGCTTGCCGATGTCCCAGACCTCCAGATTGACGATGCTCCAGATCACGATACGGGCGCCGCCCGGCAACTTCATTGCCGGGCGATCGACGATAGCGGAATAGTCGCAGCGGTCGCGCGGAAGCATCGGTCCTGTCATCGGATAGCACTCTTCGGTGGGCGGATAATGGGGGCGATCACGCGACACTCGCGCGGCGTGGGACGAGTCCGTCGAGTGTCATCACCGCATCGGTTTTCAGCACAAAACCGAAGGCGGTCTTGATGCAGGCAAGGCCGGCGGCATGAAGCTCGGGCCCGTCCATGCTGTCGACGCAGTCCTCGACCACGATCACCGCATAATCGCGGACGTTCGCAGCCGTGGCGGTCGCCAGCACGCAGGAGTTGGTGTTCACCCCGGTGATCAGAAGGGTATTGATACTGTGCGTGCGCAACAGGAAATCGAGGTCTGTGCCAAGAAAACAATCATAGCGCTTCTTCGTGTTGACGATGAAATCCCTTGCGTCGAGCAGATCCGGCATGACCGCGCAGCCCGGGCCCGTGATGATATTGTGGCGCATCACGTTTTTGCGGGTAGCGTTCGGATCCTCGGCGCGGGTTCGCCAGAATGGATTGGCCCTGATTTCGTCGGCATCGCGATAAGATGTCACCTGATGGATCACGGGAATATCGACGCTGCGACACCAATCGAACAACCGCTTATTGGCCGCGATAATCCGGGTGGCGACATCGGGCGTGGTCGGCATCGTCGCCACGTCCATATCGAGATGACCCCGATGCAGGTCGATCGCGATCACAGCAGCATTGACATGATCGACGCCGAGATTCATCGCAGTCACACCGATGGATTGAAGGAAGTCTTCAGCAACGCACGCTGATCGATGTTGAATTTGTCAGCGAGCCAGTCGGCCAGCACTTCCTGGCCGATGGTCGGATTGTCGTGCTGGCAATGCTCGGCACCGGTCTCATCGGGCTCCAGCACGCGCATTGTCGCATCGACGCCATGGGCCTTGGCATAGTCATAGGTGCTGCGTGCTGCAGTCACGGTCAGCACGTCGTGGCCGCCATGCAGCACGAGATAGGGGCACCTCATGTGTTCGAGATGTCCATTAAGCGTGAACGGCTTCATCAACGTGTGGGCATCCTTCATGGTCCTGGCGCCGAAGACCCAGCGGATATGCATCGCCAGGCCAAAGTCGTCGCTCTTCTGTCCCCACATGTCGTGCACCGACCACACCGCACCGTGGGAAATCACTGCCGCGAGCCGGTGTTCGTAGCAACCGGCGCGCGCGGCGTAGTAGCCGCCCATGCTAGATCCGCATACGGCGATACGCGCGGTATCGACGTCGTCGCGCTTCTCCAGCCAGTCGATGCATTTGCCGACCGGCACTTCATAGTCGACGCGGGTGGCAAGGCCATGACGGCGTAACGTGCCACCCTGCCCTGGCCCATCAATCATCAGGACCGAAATGCCGCGCTGCAGGCAGCCATGGGCCTGCATGAACCACATCTCATCCTTGATCGAATCAAGACCACCCATGCAGATCAGCACCGGCAGCTTCTCGCCGGGGAACGGGGCGCGGACGAAATAACCGCAGATCGGTTTTTCAGGCTCGTAGGGAATCTCGACCACTTCGCCGGGCGGATTGAGGTGCGAGATGAATTTGTGCGAGCAAGCTTCCATCTTCTCGAAGGTCGGCAGCCGCCGGCTATCTTCGGGCGCGAGATGGAATTCCGCCTGACGGTAGTAATCCGCGGCGCGCAGAAAGCAGTTCATGGCGGTGCGGACGTGGCCGGCGGCCTCCTCGGCGAGCCCGCGGGTCCAATTGCGATCGGCGATCCGCATCCATTCGACATGCCAGCTTTCAAGATCGCCCGGGATCATTCGCGATCCAGCCTGCATAACTTCGCTGACGCTGCCGCCGCCTTCCTGGGTTTCGCCGAGGCCACGACGAAATTGGTAAGCCAGCCAAGGATGCTCGGGCCAGTGATGCCAGCCGAACGGCTCGTAGTGTGGCCCGCGGTCGGCGGTAATCAGTTCGATCACGCTTTCACGGATACTCGATCGTTCTGTCGCCATCGGATGTCGATTGCCTTCGCCTTCGCAGGTCGTGCTTATCGTCGGTCGTTTAAAAGGGCGAGTCAACGATAATTACATACACTTTTGGTGATGCATATCATTTCCGCGCCCCATTCTATTTTATGGGCAACATAAATCGAAACGAAACTCTGGATTTTGAAGGTCGCCTGTGATGGACTTCCGTACTGCACCGTAAAGTGCATCCAGTTGGTGAGCCGGTGGATTCAATGGCGATAACGGATCAGCCTGAGCCAGCTCCGCTGGACGCAACCCGCGCGCGCGCCAGCAACCGCGCCTTGTCGGTCATGGACCGGATCCGGGAAGACATCCTGTGTGGCGCCGTGTCGGCCGGCGAGCGGCTCAACGAGGTTCGGCTCAGCAGGTCGCTGGCGGTGTCCCGTACGCCCGTGCGCGCCGCATTGCAGGCGCTGGCCGGCGAAGGCTTGCTGGATTACGCGCCGAACCGCGGCTTTTCCGTGCGCGAATTCCCGCTCAACGCGATCGTCGATGCCTATGACATTCGCGCGTCGCTGGAGGGCCTTGCCGCCCGATTTGCCGCGGAACGCGGACTCAACCCGGAGGAAAGAGCGATCGTCGAACACAGTCTTTCCGCCGGCGACAAGCTGCTGGAACGCGGGTACTTCGAATCCGACGATCTCACAACCTATCGCGGCATAAACGGTGACTTTCACGACACGCTGCTGGCGGCCGCGCGCAACCGCATGCTGACCGAGATGATCCGCATCTGCCACCACGTGCCGGTGTCGTCGAGCCGCAATATCGTGGCGTTTGAGTATCGCGACGTGCGACGCCGCCACGACGACCACCACCGGATCTTTGAGGCGATCTGTGCGCGCGAGCCGTGGCGGGCGGAGATGCTCATGCGAGAGCATGTCGCGGGCGTGAAGACATCACTGATCAAGTCGCTCACCGAGCGCGGCAAATGAAGATGTCGGGGGAGCCCACGCCGTGTCGACGACTTGATCCGGCATTCATCACAGCGCTTAAAATCGCTGGATCGCTCTAATCCCAACATCTGTTTCGCCGTTACACTGGAACGCAACGCAAGCGAGCGGCCGCTTTGCGCCAAAAGCTGCCTTTCGCAGATCACATGTTGTGGAATTCGACGCGGCTGCTTAAGCGCTTATAGATCCAACACCAAGCGGTCTTCCGACGATCCGGCGACGCAGACCATCAGGCTGCGCTCTCGTTCTGCCGGCGACAGCACCCGATCGCGATGCAACGGCGTCCCTTCAAGCCACTCAACCTTGCACGAGCCACAGATGCCGCCGCAGCACGACGCGGGAATATCAATGCCCAGACCGATAAGTGCGGCAAGCATGGTTTGACCGGGCTCAACACGCGTCTCAAGTTTCGAGCGAGACAGTGCGAGCGTGTACGGCCGGGCGTTGGGATCGACAGGCAATCGCGGCGGCACGAAGCGCTCGATACGTACCCGCTCGCCCGGCCAATCGCGCGTCGCCTGCTCGAAGTCGTCAATCATGCCCTCGGGCCCGCAGCATCCCGCAGCCAAGCCCGCCATCGGCGTGCCGATCAGCGAAGCGACGGGCGGCCGCGCGGATCGCGTGGTGTCGTGAACCACGGCATGTCCGGTCTTGATCAGCGGCGCCAGCAGGGCCTTGAGCGGTGGCGCGCCGCGCGTCATTAAGTGAAGCTTGAAGTTCGGACGGCCGCTCCGCTTGAGGAACGCCGCCATAGACAGAAATGGCGTCACTCCAATTCCGCCCGCGACAAAAACATGACGCGTCATGTCCTGGTCCAGGTCGAGGCCGCCGCGCGGCAGCGTCACGCCGATCGTATCTCCGACTTTGACCTCATCGTGCAATTTCACCGAGCCGCCGCGGCCGCCGTGCTCGCGCTTGACCGCAACGAGATAGCGCTTGTTGTCGGCGGGATCGTTGCAAAGCGAATAGGTGCGGACCATGCTGCCCGGCAGGCGCAGGTCGATATGCGCCCCCGGTCGAAACGGAGGAAGCTCCCAATGATCGGGATCGACCAGTGAAAACAGCTTTACGTCCGTCCCACCCTCTTCGATTGTTTCGACGACGGTCTTGATCGTCGTGATCGGCTTGACCTTCATTGGACATTCCGCACGGCATCCCCGACCCGAACGGTGCCT
>Ga0209526_10001904_pt1 | contig 13976 bp, 16 predicted proteins | sample JacPinW_OM2H0_M1_FD_188566 | JGI IMG/M metagenome (GOLD analysis project Ga0209526, IMG submission 188566) | Forest soil microbial communities from Algoma, Ontario, Canada - Jack Pine, Ontario site 1_JW_OM2H0_M1 (SPAdes) (version 2) | ecosystem: Environmental > Terrestrial > Soil > Boreal... | reverse complement strand
CTACGAAGCCGCTGCGCGATTCCTCGACGAAGTTCTCGACCGCGAACTGGTGGTCCTCACCAATCAGTCCACAAAGGGATTGCTCGAAGCACGCTACGAGAAGTTCCGCAACATGGGGCAGTTCTTCGACCTCGGCAGCTGACCGAGCGCCTCGCTCCCGGTACCACCGGCACCCCGTGGCACATTGGCAACTCTTCTCAGACGGGTGGTTGTGGCGGTCAAACGTGGGGTCTACTCTGGAAGAGAAATCATCAAGTGCACCGGTTTAGGGGACTGCCTCGACGCAGGAGCCAGTGCAGGGAGAACAGGACTTATCATGTCGGAACCTTTCCGTCCGTATGAAAAGCTTGTGGAGATCACGATCCTGGGTAAGAAGTTTCAGGTCCCGGAGCGCAATTCGCTACTACGCTGTTTCCAGTTTATCAGTCCGGAGACCATTCCGTACGGACGCTTCTGCTGGAATCAAGAATGTCAATATTGCCGCGTTTCCTGCCAATTGCCGGACGATGACGAGCCGCGGGAGATGCTCAGTTGCAAGTTTATAGTGATGGCCGGGATGGAGATTACCGAGCTAAGCCAAGAATTGAAGTGGTGCCTGCGGGCCAAGCTGCCCTCGGATGCTCCGGTTTCTCAGTAAATTCAGGATTTCCAGACACGCCCGAACGGACCGTCCGTACAACTTTTCCCGCCCCGCTGGGTTTTAAGACCATAGTCAGAAGTAAGGACCGCACGGTGGCGGTTGTATGCGACGCCAGAACCCCATTACCATCCCCGGCGCCCAGCCGCCCCCGAGTGCTCCGTACGCGAAACGGCCCGTCCTTTCGCGCGTTTGCACTTCGCCCGCCGCTCCATTACGATATTTCCTACTCAATGCCCAACCAGAGTCTTTTGCTTTGCGACGGCTGCGGGCAGCCGGCATCGCCTGAACACATTGCCAAGCGTCTGCAACGCCTAGAATGGACCACCCGTTACCGGCCCGTGCACATCGACGCGCTGCTTGTTGGCGCGATGGCGCCGAAGAATGACACGGAATTTTTTTATGCCCAGGACGGCGAGTTTGCAGGTGAGGCTAGAATAATACTTGAGGCCGCCGGGTTATCTGGAAGTGGAAAGTCTGCGCTCGCGGAATTCCAGCGGGGTGGATTTCTGCTGACGCATGTGCTGGAATGTCCTCTCGAGGAGGGCGCCCGCAACCCCGCGGCGATTCTGGCAATGCTGGAAGCGCGGCTTCCTGCAGTAGCGGCACGCATTCGGCGGTCATGGCGACCGAAGAGGCTAGTGTTGATATCGCAGGCCCTCGAGTCGGTGTTGGGGCGGTTCGAGAGAGTCGATTTGGGCTGCTCCATTGTGCTCGATGGTGCGAAGCCCTTTGCTCTTGACGGGCTGGCTCCCGATCCGGTGATCGCACGCCTGCGGAAGGTTCTAGCTACCGTAGGGTCCCCGGCACGCTAACTCGGCTGTCGCGCAGTTCGGACCCGCATCTGGTCATCTGGCCGGTAGACCGCTGTTTGAGCTATGGTAGAATCAAATCCATCGAAGGCTGCGCTTGTGTAAGGAGCCTTGTTTGTGCAGAAACGAGCAAAATTTGGGGTCGGCATAGGCGTTATTGTTGTGTCGCTGGCTTTTTTGGCGTGGCTGGGCTACGGCGAAAGCAAAACGTACTACCACACGATCGCGGAGTTGCAGACCTTGCAAGGAGCCGCCCGCAGTCATCGTTTGCGCGTAGGCGGAACGGTTGAGCCGGGTAGCATACGCCGCCTGTCGGGACGCGTCGATTTCGTTCTTCAGGGGGAAGGGAAGTTACTGCCTGTAAGTTACGTGGGCAGCGACCCCTTGCCGGATACCTTCGTTGATAAGTCGCAGGCGCTCGTAGAAGGCAGCCTGGCGAGGAACGGAAGCTTTGTAGCCGAGCACGTTCAGGCCAAGTGCGCGTCCAAGTATGAGGCGGCACCCACCGCCGGGCCGACGTCACGTTCCGGAAACACGTCGTCTAGTTCGGCTCAGCCCAGCACGATGTAGAGCGGTAGCGCGACTGGCGTTATCGGGGGAAGGCGGGTCTACGTGGATGTATTCGGCTCCTTTGCACTGCTCCTGGCCTTCGTATGTGCTGTGTATGCCTTTGTTGGGGGCATCGCGGCAATCCGCACCCGTCACCCGCTCCTGGTCAAGAGCGCGCGGCAAGCGGGGCTCGCAACCTGCGGACTGATTTTTCTCGCCACCGGCAGCCTAGTCTACCTCTTCTTCAGCGACAGCTACTGGGTGGCCTACGTGGTGGCCCACAGCAACCGCGATCTCTCCACTTTCTACAAAGTGGCCGCGCTCTGGTCCGGCCAGGAAGGGTCGCTGCTGTTCTGGAGCTTTCTCCTGGCGATTTACGTCTTCTCTGCCCTGTTCGCCTACCGGAACAAGAATGGCGAGCTGATGCCGTATGTCGGCGTCGTCCTTGCCGGCGTGCAAATCTTCTTTTTGACGCTGAACAATTTCGTCGCTAGCCCCTTCAAAGTGCTGGCCACGACCGGAGCCAACGGCACGCTTGATATCTTTACCCGTGCCGACGGCAGTGGCCTTAACCCGCTCCTCCAATACCCGGAGATGGTGATCCATCCGCCGAATCTTTATTCCGGCTACACCGGCTTTACGATTCCGTTCGCGTTCGCTCTCGGGGCGCTCCTGGCGCGTTATCCGGGCGAAAAGTGGATCCATCTGACGCGCAAATGGACGATGATCGCCTGGTGCTTCCAGACCATGGGGATTTTGCTGGGCGCGCACTGGGCCTATGCCGTTCTGGGCTGGGGCGGCTACTGGGGATGGGACCCGGTTGAAAACGCATCCTTGCTGCCATGGTTGACGGGCACGGCGTTTCTCCATTCCGTGATGATGCAGGAAAAGCGCGGGATGATGAAGGTCTGGAACGTCTGGCTGGTTTTTTGCACATTCATGCTGTGTATCCTCGGAACCTTGCTGACGCGCAGCGGCGTCGTCAGCTCCGTGCACGCCTTCGCACAATCGAGCATTGGCAACTGGTTCGTGGGCTTTCTGGCGCTCATTCTTGTGGTGTGCTTTACGGCCTACGTGAAGAATCGCGATTATTTGAAGAGCGAGAATCAGCTCGATTCGATGGTCTCTCGAGAATCGAGCTTCCTATTCAACAATCTGATTTTGCTCGTGTCTTGCATCGCGGTCCTCTCGGGGACGCTCTTCCCGGTCTTTTCGGAATGGTTTTCCGGTTCGCGGATCAGTGTGGGAGCGCCTTTCTTCAACAAGGTGAATATACCGATAGGCTTGCTCCTGCTGTTCCTGACAGGCGTGGGACCGCTGCTCGCTTGGCGGAAGACCTCCACCGACAGCTTGAAACGCAACTTTGGCGGGCCACTGGTTGCCGCTTTGGTCGCCGGCGTAGCCGCGCTTGCGGTCGGACTTCGTGAGTTCTATTCGCTGGTATGCTTGATCCTATGTGTTTTCGTGGCGTCGACGATCAGTATGGAGTTCTTCCGCGGCGCGAAGGTGATCCGGGCTCGCTCGGGAGCTTCGCTGCTTGCTTCCGCGGTGGATCTCACGATGCGCAATACCCGTCGCTATGGCGGATACATCGTGCACATGGGAATGGTGCTGATATTTGTGGGCCTGGCAGGCGCCGCCTTCAATCGCGATGTACAAAAAGAAATGCAGCTCGGTTCGACGCTTCAGATCGGACGCTACAACCTGCTTCTCCAAAGCTTTGATTCCAAACCGGAAAAGAACTACACCTCCGAGCGCATGATCGTGGAAGTGATGCGTGACAACAAACCATTGATGATGCTCTATCCCGAGCGGCGCTTCTTCCAAACCAACGAGCAATCCGGGACCATGGTGGCCATTTACTCGACTCTGCGTGACGATTTGTACGTAGTGTATGCGGGGCAAAGCCCGGACAATCAGCTTCCGGTGATCCACGCCTACCTGAATCCTTTGGTGAAATGGATATGGTTGGGCGGCGTGATCGTGGTGTTGGGTACGATCGTAACGCTGCTACCGAACCGGCGTGCCGTCTTAGCGTTCTCCAGCGCGCAAGAACCCGTGGCGGCCCGGCCCCTCGGGCAGACGCTGGCGCCTTCCCCGACGCTTAGAGAAGGTCATGACTAAATCCCCCCGGGGGCTGATCGCCCTTGTTGCTCTCGGCCTGGTTGGCGCCTCCGCAGGGGTGCTTGCCGTGCCGGTGCATGCGCAGCAAACCAGCCAAGCCAAACAAATTGGCGGCAAGTTCATGTGCATGTGCGGCTGCAACCAGGTGTTGACCCAATGCAATCACGTGGGGTGCACGACTTCGAGCAGCATGCTCAAAGAGCTGGATCAGGCAGTGGCGCGCGGCGATTCCGAAGATGTGATTACGCAAGCGTTCGTGCAGGAATTTGGAACGAAGGTTTACGCCGAGCCGCCCAAATCGGGTCTCAGCATGGTGGCGTGGAGCCTGCCCGGCTTTTATCTGTTGGTGGGGACCGCGATCGTCATCTTCGTAATCTTGCGGTGGCGCGCGCGATCCGCTCCGCAAATTGCCGCCGCAGGTGTTCCCTCGGGAATCTCGCCGGATGCATTGGAACGTGCGCGGCAGCGCGTGGCTCGCGAGACCGAGGACTGATGGTCAGCATTTTGTTGCCGTTCGCTCCCATTCTGGCGATCACTTCCGCGGATGGCGCGGTGCTCGGCGCGTGTTTTGCGCTCGCGATAGCGACCATACTTTTTGTATTCTACATTCAGCCGGATGCCTCTGACCTGGCTCCGGGCAGGTCCAAGTTGGATCAGTTGCTTGAGCGTCGCGACACAATTTACGACAATTTGCGCGATCTGCGGTTTGAATTTCGCTCGGGAAAGTATTCCGAAGGCGACTACGAAGCGATGAAGACTTCCATCGAGAGCGAAGCAGCGATGATACTTGCCGAGATCGACCAGGTGACGGAATCGCAAGTCCGTCGGCCGCGCGGCGGGCGTGCCCCACAGGGCGAGCGGAGCGCGCCATGAGGCCGACTTGCAGACGACTCAGCGTGTTGACCACTCTCGTTCTTGCGCCGCTCGTCTTTGCAGAGGCGGGTACCGTTCACGGTACGGTGAAGAACGGCACGACCGGGAAGCCCGCTGCGGGCATCGAAGTGATTTTGATCCAGCTGCAAGGCGGGATGCAGCCGGTTGCCAATTCCAAAACCGACGGGCAAGGACAATTTTCGTTCGACAACCCCTCTCTCGGCGCGCAGCCGATGCTCGTACGCGCGGTCTTTCACGGCGTTAACTTCCACCAGCCTGTGCCGCCCGGCAAAACTGATATTCAAGTTGAGGTCTTTGACCCGACGCAAGATGCCAAAACGATCGGCGTGCCCTCGCACATCGTCATCCTGCAGCCGAACGGGTCTTTGTTGATCGTCGGCGAAGAATATTCCGTTCAGAACAATGCAAATCCCCCGCAGGCGTTTTTCCGGGCCGATGGAAGCTTTGAGTTTGCCCTACCGGAAAAGGCCCAGCTTCAGCAAGCTGCGGCTTGGGGACCGTCTGGCATGCCTGTCGTGCAAGCCGCGATCGACAAGACCAAGAATCGTTACGCCATTGCATTTGCCTTTCGGCCCGGTGAGAGCGGCGTGCGGTATTCCTACGAGCTGCCGTACGCAGGAAATGCCACCACGCTGAAACTGCCGACGGTCTATCCGGGTGCGCGGTTGCTCGTGCTTGCGCCGCCGACCATGCAGATCAGCGGCGAAGGTTTGCAGCCGGGAGGACAAGAGCAGGGAATGAGCATCTACGGCCGCGAGGGCGTGCCTGCGAACACGATTTTCACCGTGAATGTTTCGGGCACCGCACCACCGGCTAACGCAGGAGGCGGAGCCGACGCAGGTTCGCAGGGCCAAGAGGTTCCGCAGGGCTCTGCGACCGGGGCCAGTGTAAGTGTGCAACAGATTCCCGGCCGGCTCGACGTCTTGAAGTGGCCGCTGATTGCCGGTTTTCTGGGCGTCTTTGCATTAGGGGCGATTTTGCTGGCTCGGCGGCCGGTGGTGGCCGTGGCGGGCGGCGCGCCTTCTGATGTCGATCCCGCGCCAGCCGCAAGACCGAGGAAACCAAAAGATGCCGCTCGATCCACGGCGCAAGCCCGGTCGGCGAGCCTGGCAGACGTCGACGACGCCGTCGGCGTGAGCCTCGATTCTCTGAAGGACCAGATCTTTCGCCTTGAGTTGCGGCATCAGGCTGGGACGATTTCCGAAGAAGAGTACGCGCAGGAACGGGCGCGCGCGGAAAAGGTGCTCCGCGACCTCGTTCGGAGCTGAGCGGTGACCGCACGGCACGTACCGCCCAAGTGCGAGGCCGTTCGTTGACGCCCCGAGCGTTTTCTCCCACCGGCATCCGTTTCGAAAATATCGAGAAAAGATACGGCGGGCGTTACGCTCTGCGCAGCGTGTCGTTTGAGGTGGCGCCGGGCGAGTGTCTCGTCCTGGCCGGGCGAAACGGCTCGGGCAAGACCACCCTGCTGCGCATAGCGGCGCAGCTGGTGCGGCCATCGTCGGGGAAGGTTGCCTTTCCGCGAACAGCCGGGAGCGAGGGCACGACCGCAAGAAGTGCCGGCTTTGTTGGTCACGCCACCATGGTGTACGACGAGCTGACCGCAGAAGAAAACCTTTTGTTGTTTGCGCGGCTTCAGGAAACTCCCGCGGCAGCGCGACGCGTCGACGCGCTGCTGCGCGAGGTGGGCCTGATCGAGCGTCGCGACTCGCTGGTCCGGACTTTCTCGCGAGGTATGCGTCAACGGATTGCGATCGCCAGGGCCCTGCTGCATGAACCTTCCGTCTTACTCCTCGATGAGCCGGCTACCGGGCTCGATCCACAGGGGCTCGATTGGCTTGCGGAGAAGTTGAGGAGCTTAGGGGAGGCTGGCTGCACGATCGCCATGAGCCTCCACGGTGAATCAGAGATCTCCTCCCTGGCAACGCGCGCAATTCGCCTCGACGCCGGCTCGGTCGTTGCCGACACGCAAGCTGGAGGGAGTGTGCACTCGATTCTTACGTTTGCCGAAGCCTAGATGAGCCTGCTATCGAACACGACGGTCCTACTTGGCAAAGAACTCCGCACGGAGTTTCGTTCGCGAGAACTGGTAACGACCACGGTGGTGTTCATTCTGATTGTCATCGTGCTCTTCAGCTTCACTTTCGATCCGAGCGCGGAAGAGTCGCGGCGGTTCGGATCGGGCCTGCTTTGGTTGGCGTTTCTGTTTGCTGCTTCACTAATGCTGCAATCGTGTTTTCTACGCGAACAGAACAACGACACCTTAAGTGCGTTGCGGCTTTCCGTCGCGGACCCCTTCGCGATCTTTCTGGCGAAACTGGCCGCGAACACGTTTTTCCTACTTTTTACCGAACTTCTGCTGCTCCCGATCTTCGCCGTGATGTATAACGTGCCAGTGCTCCCGGTGCTGCATTGGCTCGTTTTGGTGTTTTTTCTGGGCAGCCTCGGACTTTCCATCGCCGGCACGGCGCTCTCCGCCATCTCCGCGCAAGCCCGGATGCGCGAGCTTCTTTTGCCGCTGCTGCTGCTGCCCCTGTTGACGCCCATTTTGGTGGCCAGCACGGAAGTCACGGCGGCTCTCTTCGATCGTTCACCATACGTCGTATGGAAGGGTATCGGTTTTCTTACCGTGTTCGATCTGGTGTTTTTGACGGCACTGTGGCTTTTCGGAGAATATCTTCTGGAGGAATGAACCTCATGAAGAAAAATGCTTTAGGGGCTATCGCGGTGGTCCTGCTCCTCGGAGCGGCCGCCTATGCGGCCTTTTTCATCGCTCCAACGGATGCCAAACAAGGTCTGATCTACCGCATCTTGTACTTGCACGTGGCCAGCGCCTGGACCGGGCTCACGGCCTTCTTCATTTCCTTCCTCGCGAATTTGCTGTACGTTTGGCGCCGCCAGTTGCGATGGGATGCGCTAGGCGTATCCGCGGCTGAAGTCGGGTTGGTATTCACGACCGTGGTGCTAGTCACCGGCCCCATCTGGGCTCACCCTGTTTGGGGAATCTGGTGGACTTGGGACGCCCGGCTCACCTCAACTTTTGTGCTGTGGCTACTCTACGTCGCGTACCTGCTCTTGCGGACGCTGGTGGAAGAGCCCGACCGTCGCGCGCTGCTCAGCGCACTCTTCGGCATATTCGCATTCCTCGATGTGCCTCTTGTCTTTGGCTCGATACGTTGGTGGCGCACGCAGCACCCACAGCCCGTCGTCATGGGCGAGCCGGGTTCCGGACTCGATCCGACGATGCTCAAGGTGCTGCTTTTTTCCTGGCTGTCGATGCTCGGCTTGATGACCCTGCTCCTCTGGCAGCGCTACCGGTTGGAAGCCATGCGTGGAGAATTCGAAATTGTGCGGCGCCAAGCGGAGGCATCGTGAAGAATCTCGACAGCGTGTTTGCGGCTTACATGATGGGCTGGGCTATTTTCTTCGTGTTCTACCTGACGGTGGCGCAGCGCACGTCGGCCCTGCGTGAAGAAATCGAGCGCCTGAAGAGCACCCTAAATCGGGGTAAGTAGCGTGGCCGGAAAGAAGAAGGTCGGGATCGTACTGTTCCAGCTCGGCGGGCCGGATTCCCTCCAGGCCGTCGAGCCGTTTCTGCTGAATCTGTTCCTTGATCCGGACATTATCCCTTTGGGACCACTTGGCGTCCTGCGCAGGCCGATCGCAAAACTCATTTCCTCGCGGCGCTCCATACCCGTAGCGGGGAAGTATGCGGAAATCGGGCGCCGTTCGCCGATCGGACTACTCACCGAGCGACAGCGAGCACGGTTGGTCGAAGCGGTTTCTCCTTACATTGATCCCATCGCGGTCACCGCGATGCGTTACTGGCACCCGATGACGTCGGAGGCGGTCGAGGGGCTACGCAAAGCCGGGCGGCTGGATGAGATCGTCCTCTTGCCGCTCTATCCGCACTTTTCGTATGCCACGACCTTGAGTAGCCTCAAAGAATGGCGCCGCGTTTACGGCCAGCCGAACGGTGGTCCCGCGGAGCGTACCGTCAGCCAATTCTACGATCATCCGTTGTATATTCAGGCCGTGGCACAGAAAATCGGCTCCGTGCTGCGGCAGTTTTCAGAGAGTTCCCGCATACATCTGGTTTTCAGCGCACACGGCCTGCCAATGAGTTTGGTCGAAAAAGGAGATCCCTATCCGCACCAGATCGAAGAAACCGTCCGCTTGGTTTGCGAGGCTGGTGCGAAACAGTACGCCGGATGGCCGCGCATCCACCTGCTCTGCTACCAAAGTCGCGTGGGTCCGGCGAAGTGGCTCCAGCCGCCCTTGACGGGTACCATCGAGCGCCTCGCCCACGAAGGGGTGAAGGAAATGCTGGTCGTGCCGATCTCGTTCGTCACCGAGCACATCGAGACCCTCCACGAGATCAATATCGAAGCGCGTACCGAAGCCAAAAAGCTCGGTGTTGAAATGTTCCGCATGATGCCGGCGGTAGGGGATTCTCCTCTCTTCATCGCCGCCCTCAAAGAGCTTGTGTTGGGTGCCTTGGGAATCGAGACGAAGCCGGCTTCGCCACCGCCTTGTTCCATCGCCACCTAGAGCATCTTGGTGCGGCCTCGGTTCTTTGCTGTATAATCGCGCGTTGGGACCGAGGGCATGACCGCTGCTACCTACAATCCGGGTGTGCACAGGTTCGCGATTGTTGTCGCCGTTTGTACGTTTTGTCTGTTAATCGCGGGTGCGCTGGTAACTTCCAACGACGCAGCTCTTTCTGTTCCCGACTGGCCACTGTCTTATGGAACGATCACACCGCCCATGGTGGGCGGCATTCGCTACGAGCACACCCACCGCGTCATTGCCGCGGCGGTCGGACTTCTGACGATCGTCCTGGTTTTCTTGCTCTGGCGAAGGGACCAGCGGCGTTGGGTGCGGTACCTGGGCCTCGCTGCGATCGGGGTGGTTGTCGCGCAAGGGGTGCTCGGGGGCCTCACCGTCCTGCTGTACTTGCACTATGGAATGCCCGTGGCGCACGCTTGCCTTGCCCAAATTTTCTTCGGGATCATCGTTAGCCTCGCAGTTTTTACGAGCCGCTGGTGGACCTCCGAACAGCCGCAGCTTGACGACCGCGGTTCGCCGTCGATTCATACGTTGGCGACTTTGAACGCCGTGGCGATCTTCCTCCAGGTGGTGCTCGGCGCGGGATTCCGGCACCAAGACATCCCGGTGTGGCCGCATGTTGCCGGTGCGATGGTGGTACTCGGGATGGTGACGTGGACAGCGGTTGCTCTGCGCAGGCGCTTCGAGCAATCGCGCGAGATCGCCAAGGCGCGCATCCTACTCCACGCGATATTCGGCACGCAGTTCCTGCTGGGTTTCGGTGCGTGGTGGTCGCGGGTCAGCACGGCTGACGCGCCGCAGCCCATGCCGGTGATGGTCACGCTGACGGTCGCTCACACGGTGGTGGGTGCATTGCTTTTCGCTTTTTCGGTCATCGTCGTTCTGGTTTGTTATCGACTTATCCCGCGCAGAAGGGAAGTCGCGGCGGCGGCCCCACGGCAGGTGGCCGTCTAAGTGAGCACGGCACGCGCTACCGAACTGACGCTCGCGTCGCGCGCGAACGCTTACGTTTCCCTCACGAAGCCGGATGTTTCTTTTCTCGTCTTGATGACCACCGCGGCGGGCTATTACATGGGTGTGCGCGGTCCGGTCGGCTGGCTGCACATGATTCATACCGTCTTTGCCACCATGCTGATTGCCGCGGGAACGGCGGCACTGAATCACTACATCGAACGCGAATCGGATGGCCACATGCGGCGCACGGCCGGGCGCCCGCTTCCGAGCGGTGTCTTGCAGCCGCGTGAAGCGTTCCGGTTCGGCATTGCGTTGTCCGTTGCCGGTACGCTCGATTTGTATTTCACGGCCGGACCTCTGGCCGCTGGGCTCGGCGTGGCGACGTGTCTCAGCTATTTACTGGCCTACACGCCGCTCAAGAAGCGCACCGTTTGGGCCACCTTCGTGGGGGCTTTTCCCGGAGCGGTTCCTCCGATGATCGGCTGGGTTGCGGCCACAGGTTCGCTGGATCGCGGTGCCTGGCTGCTGTTTGGGATACTCTTTTTCTGGCAGTTCCCCCACTTTCACGCCATCGCTTGGATGTATCGCGAGGACTACGCCCGGGCGGGAATTCTGATGCTCCCGGTCGTTGATCGCGAGGGAACTCGCACGTTTCGCCAAATAATCTTGACCGCGGCTGCGCTTGTTGGGGTCAGTCTGTTGCCTGCCATCGTGGGATTAGCGGGCGTCGTGTACTTCTTCGGCGCTCTCGTGGTCAGCGTGGCGCTGCTGCAGGTGTGCCTTTGGGCGGCGACGGCAAAAACGAATGTTCGCGCCAAATGGCTGATGCACGCGACAGTCATGCACATCCCGGTGCTCTTGGGTCTGATGATTTACGACAAGATTTCCCGCTGATCGAGATTCAGGAAGGGCAACACGCCGATGTTTTCACATGCTGCGTTCAACGCTCTTCATGTATTGGTCTGAGCCGAGTGCTGCTGGCTGGAGGCTACCCAGCAACCCGCAAACCGTAGATTGCCGTGCGGCCCTTCTGGGGTAGTGGGTATTTCTGGTTTGCTATCTTGTCTATCATGACCGCATTGGCCGTGTGCTATTTCCGGCTAGCGTCCCATGGGGGACCCGGCTGATTCCCCGGCTCGAACGTGGCGGCGAGCCAGCGCTCGCCAAACCGCGAAACTCTTTTCGTCAGGTTATCGCACCACCCGCAAATGACGATTTAGCGCCCTATCTAGGGCTGGTGCGCGGGGACAAGTGCTAGCGCGCCGATCACTGCCTCTGTAAATTCATTGGTGCCGGCGGTGCCCCCAATGTCTCGCGTAACGTGCTTGCCGTCGAGATAGACCTTTTCCAGTGCGGCTTCAATCCGCCGCGCGGCAGACCGTTCCCCGAGATGATCCAGCATCATAATGCCGCTCATCAGCAGAGCCGTGGGATTGGCGAGTCCCTTTCCGGCGATATCGGGAGCCGTTCCATGCACGGCCTCAAACATGGCGCACTCGTCGCCGATGTTTCCGCTGGGTACGACCCCAAGCCCGCCTACCAAACCCGCTGCGAGATCGCTCATGACGTCGCCGTAGAGATTTGGAAGCAGCAGCATGTCAAATTGCTGCGGATCCAACACCATCTGCATGCAGGCGTTATCGACGATCAATTCCTTGTACTCGATCTCCGGATATTTCTGTGCCACCGCACGGATCGACTTCAGGAACAGACCGTCGGAGAGCTTCATGATGTTTGCTTTGTGAATAGCGTGGATTTTCTTGCGGCCACTTTTCTTGGCGTACTTGAAAGCGAAGTGCGCAATCCGCGTGGAAGCACGCTCGGTGATGATCTTCAGACTCTCGACGACACCGGGGACGACTTCGTGCTCGAGGCCTGAATAAAGATCCTCGGTGTTTTCCCGAACCAGCACGATGTCCACGTTTTCAAAGCGGGACTTGACTCCTGGCAGATTCTTGACCGGCCGCAAATTGGCATACAGGTCGAGCGTTTTCCGCAACGCGACGTTGACGCTAGGAGCACCTCCGGCAATGGCCGTACCCATGGGACCTTTAAGAGCGACACGGTTCCGGCGCACAGATTCGACGGCCACCTGGTTGACAAGTTGTCCCGCTTCCGTGGCTTTGTCCGTCCGCGCTTCGAGTTCTTCCCAATCGATCTGCACGCCCGCGGCTTCCAAGATGCACCGGGTGGCCGCCGCGACCTCTGGCCCAATGCCTTCGCCGGGAATCAAAGTGACTTTATATCGCATGGCTGCATCGTATTGTATGCGAAGTTCGGTGATTGCCGAAAGGCAGGCTGCCTTGGGGTTGCCAGGGAAAGCACACGACAATGTGCAGTTGTGGGACGGTTTTGTTATACTGGAAAGGTAGATTAACTCGCAGGTGAGGCCTGCGAGTGGAGGCTAAAGGACTTTATGATCAATCTGACGTCTGTCGCTAGCTCTAAGGTCAAGGAAATCATGCAGATGCAGAGTCCTGTGCCGGTGGCCCTGCGTGTGGCTGTCGTCGGTGGCGGTTGCTCTGGTTTCCAATACCATATGGCTTTTGAAAACCAGACCAACGAGACCGATGAGGTTCTGGACTTCAATGGTCTCAAGGTCGCCGTCGATCAGATGAGCTCCATGTACCTTGAAGGTGTTGAAATCGACTACATTGAATCGGTCGAGGGTGCAGGATTTAAGTTCAACAACCCGAACGTGAAAAGCACTTGCGGCTGCGGTAGTTCCTTCAGCGTTTAGTCCTCCAAGGTGCGCAGGGAGTTCGCGTTCGCTGGGGATCACAGTTTCCAGGCTCCTGGGCTAGTGTCCAGGAGCTTTTTTATGCTAACCAGCCTCTCCGAATGGGACACCAAGCATCGCACCGCGGCCGCGGGACCAGCGCCCGAGCCCGCAAGTTTCGTCCGGGAGCTGTTGCCGTTGCTGCCGCGAGGCCCGGCGCTCGATCTCGCGTGCGGCACTGGCCGCCACGCGCTCCTGCTTGCTGAGCGCCATCAGCCGGTAACCGCCGTGGACGGTTCGTCTGTCGCGCTTGAAATTCTCCAACAGCGCGCCCGCGCGGCGGGCCGCATGGAAAACTCGACAACCATCGCGCCGGCGAATCAAGGAATACGGCTCGCCCTGGTAGACCTTGAACACGCCGCCCTGCCGGTGAATTCCTTCTCGCTCATCCTATGCATCAACTACCTGCAACGTTCTCTGTTTCCGCAGATCCAGCGAGCACTTGAGCCCGGGGGGATGCTGCTATTTGAAACATATACGCGGGCGCAACTCGAATTCCCAGGTGGGCCAAAAAATCCCGAATACCTGCTGGAACCTGGCGAGTTGCGGGTAGGATTTCCTGCACTGCGGCTTTTATTTTATCGTGAATTGCGCGCTGGGAAGGGAATCGCCAGCTTGCTCGCCCAAAAACCGTCCATCAACAACCAAATGGACAGCA
>Ga0209526_10001903_pt1 | contig 13976 bp, 12 predicted proteins | sample JacPinW_OM2H0_M1_FD_188566 | JGI IMG/M metagenome (GOLD analysis project Ga0209526, IMG submission 188566) | Forest soil microbial communities from Algoma, Ontario, Canada - Jack Pine, Ontario site 1_JW_OM2H0_M1 (SPAdes) (version 2) | ecosystem: Environmental > Terrestrial > Soil > Boreal... | reverse complement strand
CGGCGCCATAAACCTGCGCAATGGCTGCATCTAGGAGATCATCCACGCCCGTGCCGTGCTCGGCGGTGATGGGGAAAACCGGCACACCCAGGCGATGAAAAGTCCCGGCATTCGATTCTTGCAGCGGCGAATCAATTTTGTTTACCGCAACAAAAAAGGATTTGCCCGTGCTGCGCAGAAGGCGGGCCAGTTCTTCGTCCAGCGGAGTGATCCCAGCTTGGCTGTCGACCACCAGCAAGAGCAGAGCGGCCTTGTCGATGGCTACGTGAGCCTGCCGCAGGATTTCCGTCGGGATCAGCGCCTTGTCATCTGGAACGATTCCGCCGGTGTCAACAATCTCAAACGACCGGCCGCGCCACTCCGCCTCCCCATAGATCCGATCCCGCGTGATGCCCGGCTCATTCGTCACGATGGACCGCCGCGTGCCCGTTAGCCGATTGAAAAGCGTGGATTTGCCGACATTAGGGCGGCCCACAATCACCAGCGATGGCAGCTTCTTGTTCATGGATAAGAGCCGCGGGACACACGCAAGGATCCGGGCAGCAATGTGACCTTCCACTGTAACGCATTAGTAGAAAACTCGGAAAGAAGTCGTGCCCCGGGGAACTAGGGCTTGACGAACTAGGTCTTGATTGGCGCCACGAGTTTAGTCGGTGGGTTGGGCGTCTTTGTGGCCCGTTTGTTGCTGTACAACGCTTCGTCGGCTCGCGCCAGCATCTCTTCCGGCCGGTCGCCCATTTCATAGTCCTTCCAGCCTGCGGAAAAAGTCACTGGAATCTTCTGCCCCTGCCAGTCCAGTTCAAACGAACTAAGCCGCTGCAAAACAAGTTTGAGCTGCTCCAGCGTGCACTCCGGGAGCACTACCAGAAACTCGTCGCCGCCCAAGCGTACCGCCAAGTCCGATCCCCGGATAACCTTGTTCAAACGCGAGGCAAATTCCTGCAGCACTTGATCCCCAGCCGGGTGGCCGTACGTATCGTTAATCTCTTTAAAATTGTTTAAGTCCAGCGTAAGCACCGTTAGCGGATGTCCCCGACGCTCGGAGCGCGCCACCTCCGCTGCCAGCCGCTGCTCGGCAAAACGGCGGTTGTAGAGCCCGGTCAAAGGATCAATCATCGCCAGATTGCGAAGGATATGGGAATGGTCCGCCCTTTCCAGGAGCTGTCGGCGCAAGCGTTTAATCAGAATTTCCTGGTAGAGCGTGTAGATATTGAAAAGCACGATCAGCGTGATCAGGCCAAACACAGCTTCGGTCAGCTTGATCCTAAAGATTGTTTCCGCGCCGGTCAGAAGGGCGGGCAGCGCCAAAGCGATTACGGCAAACGTGAGGAGCAGAATGACGAAGATCGAATAACCGCGCACCCACCAGTCGCGTCTGTCAATGCGACGGCGCTCTTCCGCGAGTTCCTTAGCGCCCGTCTCCACGGAAGTAGATACGGGGCCCACGTGAGTTGTCTCGTTCATGAGGTCAGGAGGGACGGATGACCAATCTCAATCTATCCAACTTAGGGCCGTAATGCGTAGGGGTCAAGGCAGATTGCCAGCGATACTGCACGCTAGTTACTGACCGTCGTCCAAAGACCCGCCAGGCAGCGCAGATCGCACAGGGCTGGTAAGTGCCTTGTTTCTATTCGTTTGCAATTTCGGCCAGCTGTACCTAAGTCCAGTCCGAACGGTACCGTTGAACCATTGGCCCGAACAGGGAGTACGCGCAGAATCTCCGTGTCGAGGCAAGCAAGACGATGCTCTCACTGCTCATACTGCTGTTCTCGGGTTTCGCGCTGATACGCTTCGCCGTATCGCAATGGCGGGCCATTTGGATCACTTCCGCCAGCCAACCCCTGTCTGATTCGCTGCAATTGACAGCGGGCATCGACGCCTCTGCCATTGGCGCCGACGACTTCGGTCGCTTGATGAATCTTTGCGACGAATTGTCGCCCGACCTGAAAAAGAGCAGCCCCTGGCTCAGCGAAGTTTCCACCTACTACCGCGCTATCGCCAAGTTACAGCAGGTCAGCAAGTCGATGCTGCCGGGCATTGCCAATTGGGCCTCGCGCGAGATGCAGACCTGCGCCCGCTACGTAGCCGTCGTCCTAGACCAAAACCTAGCCATGAATCTAGACCGCCGCCTAGCCGCCCAAACGAACTAGCAAAAATGTGTACCACCCGCTAGCGGCGGAAAAGCTCAATGACGCGGAAGAAATCGCACAAATAGCGCGCCAACAATCCCCCAGGACAACGAAGCCCGACGAAATAACCCTCACACCACCCCCTGATTAACACAATTAAGGACGCGCAAAACAATCTCACAACATACGGGTACGACACGCATGGAAACCGCACTTCTGTCACCGATGCACTCAACCATCAGACGACGTTTGCCTATGACACTGGGGACCGGCTCAAGACCATCACCTATCCTGACACCACAACGACGACATTCATTTATGACACTCGTGGCCGCCGCACGTCGGTCACCGATCAAAATGGCAAGACGACAACGTATGCATACGATGATGCCGACCGCCTAACCTCGGTCACCGATGCCGCGAGTCACGTCACGACCTATGGCTACGATACAGAAAACAATCTGACCAGCATAAAGGATGCGAACAACAACACGACCTCGTTTACATACGACGCTTTTGGCCGCGTCACGCAGACCAATTTCCCATCCGGCTACATCGAAACTTACAATTACGATGCGGTAGGAAATCTCCTCAACAAGACAGACCGAAAGAACCAACTCATCAACTACGCTTACGACGGTCTGAACCGCCTGACCCAGAAATCCTATCCTGACACCACTGCGGTGAATTACACCTACGACCTCGACAGCCGCTTGACCCAGGTCACCGATCCCACGGGGACTTATCAATTCACTTTCGACAACATGGGACGGCTCACGTCGGCAAGCACCAGCTATGCATTTCTGACCGCGCGGAACTTCACGACCGGTTATTCCTACGACGCCGCGTCGAATCGCACTGGGTTCACCGATCCTGAAAGCGGCTCGACAACCTACGCCTATGACACATTGAACCGGCTGCAAACCCTGACACCGCCGTCGGCATTCAGTGGGACTGGTTCATTCGGGTTCGGCTACGACGGTTTGAGCCGCCGCACGCAAATGACGCGCCCAAACAATGTCACAACCAACTACGCGTACGACAATTTGTCGCGGCTGCAAAGCGTCCTGCACCAACTGGCCGGAAGTACTATCGACGGGGCCACGTACACAGTGGATAATGCTGGCAATCGCACCGCAAAGACAGACCAACGGGCAGCGGTCACGTCGAACTACGGCTATGATGCGATTTACGAGCTAACGGGCGTGACACAGGCAACGAACACGACGGAAAGCTACACGTACGATCCGGTCGGAAACCGGCTGAGTTCGCTCGGTCTCTCACCATATAGCGTCAATGTGTCGAACCAATTGACCTCGACACCCGGCACGAGCTACACGTACGACTCCAACGGCAACACGCTGACCAAAGTGGTCGGGTCGAACACGACGAGCTTCACGTGGGACTTCGAAAACAGGCTAACGAGCGTGACGCTCCCCGGGAGCGGCGGTACGGTCAGCTTCAAATACGATCCCTTCGGACACCGCATTTACAAATCATCGTCTTCGGCCACTAGCATCTACGCTTACGACGGCGACAACCTGATCGAGGAAGTCAACGCTACCGGTGCAGTCGTCGCTCGATATACCCAAACCCAAGAGATCGACGAACCGCTGGCCATGCTGCGCAGTTCCACCACCAGCTACTACCAAGCAGACGGCCTCGGCTCCGGGACTTCGCTGAGCAGTGCAACAGGGGCGTTGGCGCAGACGTACACGTTTGACTCGTTCGGGAAACAGACGGCTTCCAGCGGCTCGCTGACGAACCCATTCCAGTACACGGGCCGCGAGTTCGATACCGAATTGAGCCTGTACTTTATGAGGGCTAGATATTTCGATCCGGCCACCGGAAGATTCATTTCAGAAGATCCCGCACGCTTCCCAGGTGGAATTAATTTTTATACTTACGTCGAAAACAACCCGGTCAACCTAATCGATCCTTTTGGGTTCTGCCCCTGGCAAGTCCATAGCCGTCCCTTGCAAGGCAGGGCCGGCGGCCCTGCACACTCAATTGGTATAGACCATTATTATTTTTATAACGTCCAGACCGGCCAGTCGATTGGCCTAGGTCCGGCAGGGGGCTTCGGCGGAGGAACGGTAAAGGGCAGTCCCGTTCCAGGAAGCTGGGAGAGAAACGAGAAGCCCGGTCACAACGTCGACCCTGTTCCGGATTGGGCGTGCAACTGCGTTGACAAAAAGGCGAAGAATCCGGGGAATCCCCCCAACTACTGTACGTACCAGGGAAACAAGAACACCAATCCGCATCCAGCGTGTACCAACTGCGCTGGTTGGGTTCTATCCGTTCTCCAGGATTGCTACAACCAAGCATATGCGGGGCAACAATGAGGCGACTGAACAGAAATTATTGGCGACTCATCTGGGTGCTGCTCACAAACGGCGTGGTGATCTTCTTGTTCTTGAGCGGACCGATCCGGGCACATCACGAACAACAACTGCTCTATCAGGTCATGAGAACGGCAGCCCCGCCGTTCTCATATATCCGCGAGTTCTTCTCTGACCCTTGGAGGCCGATCATAGTGGCAACGCTGCTAGTCGGGATCGTCGCCGAGATAAGGGGAACCATCCTGAGTCCAATCGTCAATCTAGGCCCGTATGTTGTGTGGTTCATCATGTTCCTGTGGGAGGCGCTGAGAGTTGCGGGCGGCGCAACGCCTTCCGAGGTATCTCCGGGCGTGATAGTGGTGTTGATAGTTATTCCGCTCGCCGTGGTCATCGCGGTTGATCTGGTTTTCTACGTCGTTGCATTCCGGCGAAGGCAAGCGGAAGGTGGCGATCTGGGCCTGCCGAGTCGCGTTTAGCGGCTTCTGCTCCCGGCCACCGCCTCGCGCCCTGGAGCGCTGGAAGAGCGCCGCCTTCGGCGTCGGGATGGGTATGACACGTCACCCCTAAAAGGGTGCTGCACAGCAACTTTGGTTGCTGTATAGGAACCATCCAGAAATCAGCGGCTTACAAAATCTCCGGCGCTCTGGAGCGCCGCACGGTTCCTATACGGGAACTGGTTGAAAATAAAGAGAGCAGCTAAAGAGAAAAACAAACACCTGCCGCGAGCGCATTCCTTCAGATTTCAATAAGATTCTGCCAAGCGGCCACCGAAGAGTCTCCGAAGCGTCTTCGCGTTCACCTCTCGTAATACCCGACCAGAAACACAGGCGGGTGGCCCGGTCTATTTTTTCGTTCCTCATGGTTACGGCAAAGCTCCAACGACTACGATATCATCACTGTACAATGCCGCGTTGTTAAAGGGGGGGTGCCCCACCCTCGGTTTTTGAGGGTGGGCTCTTGGGTCCTCCGATGCCCACAGGATTGAAGCGCTACTACGGTCGTGGCCATCTGCATTTCATCACCTTCAGCTGTTACCGCCGGCTGCCGTTTCTGCGAGCGGTGCGCGCCAAGAATCTTTTTGTCAAGGAACTATCTCGCGTGCGACGTGAGTACAAGTTTGCGTTAGTCGGTTATGTGGTAATGCCGGAGCATGTGCACTTGCTGCTCAGCGAGCCAAAGAAAGGAACTCCCTCCACCGTGCTGCAAATGCTGAAGCAGCGTGTCTCCCGCAAACTGCGCAAGACCAAGACAAAGACAGCAAATCGCCTGCAACGAGTTCGCTTGCTGTTTCCGGAACTGACAGAGACCTTCCCGCAGTTTTGGCAGGCGCGGTTTTACGATTTCAACGTATACAGCGACCGGAAAAGACGCGAGAAGCTTGATTACATGCACCGCAACCCGGTGACTCGCAAGCTAGTACAGCGCCCGCAGGATTGGCCGTGGAGCAGTTATCTGTCCTATGAAAGAGGAGAGGCAGGGTTGATCCCCATCGATCCCATTTAGTAGTGCTCCACGCAACCCCAAGAGCCCACCCTCACAACCCGAGGCTGGGGCGCCCCGCCGATTCTCTCTCCCGGCCCTGCCCGCCATGGCGTCGGGACCCAGCGTTCCAGCAAAATCGAGGCGCGTCGAGTCGGATCGTTTCGCCGTAATTGCCTCCAGATCTTGAACTTACAAGTTTACTATTGACATACGTCCAGAGCTGTGGTACCCTTTGTTGTGTTACCGCAAAGAATTCCCGCCTGTCGTTCGCACCAACCCTTTTGTTTCCATATTCTTGCAGCCTCTTGGGTCTCTTTTTGCAACACTCTTCCTTTGTTTTCAATAGTTTGCAGCCTCTTCTCGAAAATACCGGGGGTGGGGTATACCCCCCCGCGGCCACCTTTTGGAATCAGCAACATACAGACTCTTTTCCCGCGCCTCTGTTTGCAAATCAGTTACCCCTGTCGCCTCCACGGTTCCGCCCCTCCGGGGAATCCAATTTTGTTCGTCCTTTGTTTTCACAACGATACGAATTGCTTTTCCCGCAACCGCCTTGTTTTCACAACCATCCGGATTGCCCGGGGGTGTACCCCCAACTTCCCCATTTTTCGGGTCCAAGATCTCCCGGGGGAGCCAAGTCCGGCAATTCTCCGTTTTCCGCCATTCAGGCGTTCCCACTTCTGCTACAGTGCGGTGGCATTGCAATGTGTAATTTTTGCGTTTCTGCTGCGTACTAGTCTATGGATGCGCCGAGACCAGAGCGGATGAGCGCGCCAGGTAAGACAGAGCCTACACAGGCGATCGCTCGGGCACGGACAGGGGATGCCGATGCCTGGGGAGAGCTTTACCGGGAGTATGCTCCCGCCATCTTCCGCTTTTGCCGGCGGGCGCTACCAACCCGGGAAGACGCGGAAGACGCCACCATGGATATCTTCGCGAAACTGATGCGCGACAATAAGCTCCTGCAATATGACCAGAGCCGTTCGTTCACGGCTTGGCTTTACAAAGTGGCGGCCAACCATTGCTGGGACCTGCTGCGGCGGCGAAAGACACGTCAGGATAAAGAGACCGAAGATTTGGAAAATGTGCCACTCGAGCATCCCGATCCGAATCAATTAGACAAGTTGATCGAGCAGCGGACCAGCGAAGAAGTGCGTCGCGCGCTCGAAAAATTAGGAACGCGTGCGCGCATGGCACTCGTGATGCGCTACTACTCCGATATGAGCTATGACGAAATTGCCGATGCGCTGGGAGTGCGCCGCGCCTTCGTGGGCGTGGTGCTGCTGCGCGCGCGGCATGAACTGCGGAACGCGCTGGGACAAGGCGGCGCGTTGGCTGCGGGAGGAGCCTCGTGAAGGAAGACGATACTTTTTCGGATAACGCGGCGATGCAGCACCTCGACGAAATGACCTGTTTGTTGTATATCGAGCGGCAACTGGACCGCGCGCGGGCGCAGGAGGTTTCCGCGCACACGCAGGAATGCGCCGCATGCCGCACGCTGCTACGCGCCCTCGAACGCGAATCGCGCTTACTGACGCGCGCGATGCTGGAGGAAGAGGAGGCGCTGCCCGCCAGGCTCGCCCAGTTTCAGGAGCGGACGCGCAGGTCGATGCAATGGATTTGGACGGTAGCGTTCGGGCTGGCCGCAACCGGAGCCTACGCCTTATATACCGGGTACATTGAGCCTTGGCAGCAGCAGTTGGAGCAGGCCGGGTTTGGCGGGTCGAATCTTCTGAGTTTGCTGATTTTTGAAGGTGCCTTCTGGAAAGGATGGCAATCGATGATCATATTGTTGGAGGTGCTGGCGCTGCTCACGGTGGCGGGATTCGCGCTGGCGTTCTTCCGCAAGCGCGTCCGGCGAGGCTCCGCACTCGCTCTGGTACTGACCGGATTCTGCGCGGCGATGTTGCTACAGCCCGCCTCGGCCTTCGCCTCAGAGATACGCAGAGGCGAATCTGTCGGAGTTGCGTCGGACGAAACAATTAAGGGCGACATCTTTCTGTTTGGCAACCGCGTACGCATCGACGGCACCGTCGATGGCGATGTATTTCTCTTTGCACAGAACGCCAATGTGACCGGACATGTAAAAGGCGATGTCATTGCGTTCGCGCAGATTCTGGACGTAAACGGACAAGTGGACGGAAATATCCGTGCCTTCACCAATACATTGACGGTCCGCGGAACCGTCGGGAAAAACGTTCTCACCTTCGATGAGCTCGTTAATATTGAATCCTCCGGGAAAATTGGCGGGAGCTTGACGCTTTTTGTAGAGAACCTGAACTTGGAAGGAAGCCTGGGAAAAGACCTGCTCATGTTTGGGAAGCACCTTAACTTGTCGGGCAAGGTCGAGGGCGCGATCCGCATGAAGGGCGACCTTCTGTCCATCAACTCCTCCGCGCAAGTCGCCGGTCCCATTCACTACGAGGGAAATAAGGAACCTGAGGTTTCCCCGCAGGCCAAACTCGCTTCGCCGGTGGACTATCACAAAATGGAGCGCAAGCCCCATTACATGGAAGGCCACTACTACGTTTGGCAGGTAATCTGGCTGGCGGCCTTCGTGCTCTTTGGCCTGGTGCTCTTCCAGCTGATGCCGCAATTTACGAAGGAAGCGGTGGCCAATGCGGAGCGCTATGGCGCGTCGTTCGGTTTGGGCGTGCTGGTTTTTTTTGGCATACCCATCGCCGCCGTGATTGCGTGCGTCACAGTAGTCGGATTGTTTGTGGGCCTCTCAACATTCTTCATTTGGTACGCCTCCTTGTATTACGCGCAGTTAGTCATCGGAGCCTTGGTTGGTCAATGGCTGATGGGCCGGACCAGCGAAACCTGGCCGCTGATCGGGCGGATGGTGGTGGGTATCGTGATTGTGCGCCTGGCCACCGTAATTCCTATAGCGGGCGGATGGATTAAGTTTGCCGTGATCGTATGGGGACTCGGCGCAACTTCTCTAGCGCTCTATCACCGCTTCCAGCCAGCGATAGCAAAAACGCCATCCACACCGTACACGCCGCCGCCGCTGCCCCCGAATACGACAGTGGGCGGCATGCAGCCAGCTTAGGAAAAACTAGACACATAGAAGACCGCAGAGGTAACACAGGAAAATTCGAAAATAAGGAACGGGCCGGTCCAAGTTAACTCGGACCGGCCCGTTTTGCCTTTGCGGAGGCGGGTAAAATCGTTGCCGTAAAATCCACTGCGGCGAAACCGCTGCCGTCAAATCCGCTGCCGTAAAATTCGTCTAGGGAACGCGAACCTTCGCCGCGCTGAACGGCATCGCTGTCTGCGGCCCGAAGTACAAAGCCCGAATAGAAACCGTTTGCGGATTGCTAAGCGCGGTCCCGGCACCAACGCCATCGAAAGTAGTTGCCGGTATAGTCGGCGGCGCCCCTTGCGTGAGTTCTACCAGGAGCTGCGACGTCGTGACTCCAAAAAACGACGGCAGGTTTTGGATATTAAAGCTGGCTTGCGTTCCCGTTGCTGCCACCGTGCCGGAGACGCGCGTAAAGCGCAGGTACACCGTGTCGACGTTGGCGGCTGCGGGAGTGCTGCCGGAAGCCACGGTGAAGGCGGTTACGTGTACGGAAAGAGTTTGCCCGGGCAGAAGTATGGATGCATCTGTTCCGGTGAAATTGTTTACAGGTACTGTGAGCCCTTTCGTGTCCACCAGAAATGGCTTCGGACTCACCAAGGTGACTTTCACTTGCGTACCGAGAGGTGCACTGGAGCCGATCAAACTGCCGGAGCTTGCGAGCACCAAGTCGTTGGTGACCAGAGTAAATTGCGTGGGAGAGGAAGCCGTGGCGGTGACGATGCCTTCGATCCAATCACCCGTCGTGGTCGACAGCGGATCGTACTCGAGCAGGGTGAAAGTGCCGTCCGAATTGAGAACGGTGTCCAAGCTGGTGACTTGGCCCTGCACAATGCAGGACGAAAACGAGAGACTAAGATTAAAGGCAGTGCAGTTGGGCGAGAAGACCGTGGAGGAGTTCGCGATGGCGGTGAGAGAGCCGCGTGTCGCGGTCTTCACGGTCACGGACTGTGCCGTGGTGTTGACGGCGGTCACTACGCCCGTGACATCTTCCACAAAGTCGAGCTGTCCCGCGGCAAGGCTGCTGGGAGTTGGCGGGAGGGCGCGAGCGCTCAGTACGTTTGTGGCACTGAGATTCACGGCGGTGACCACTTGCGAGGCATTTACTGTCAATGCGTTCGCCAGATTGAAATTGATCGCCAATCCAGTTTTTTGGCCGGCGGTTAAAGTCAGGGGGAACGGCGCGGAGGTGATTTTTGGCGCGGCTGCCGCTCCGGAAATAGTAGCGACGCTGCCGGCTGCGCACCCCGTGTTGCCCAGCGTCTGCGTGCAGAAGGTGACCAGCGGATTCGAAATACTGACCGTGATGCTGGCATAGGAGTCGGCTGGGATGGTCGCCGATGTGCCAACAAAAACGGAGTCGCTCTGCAGTTTGGTGAGATCGACGGCGAAACTAGTGGCGTTCAGCGGTATGTTTACGTTGGTCCCAGTGGCGGAAGTCAGCGTAACTGTGTTGATGTCGACAATGAACGACAGCAGGTTCGTATTGGGCGGCGGAGTGATCGGCGTTGCAGCCAAGGTCAGGCTTAAAGTTGCCGTGCCTCCTCCACAATTGACGGTGCAGGGCGGAGTTTTCCGCGCGCCGCTGCACGAAACAAGAGGGACAGCCGACAGCAAGAGTAGTGAGATAAAAACTTTCCGGAAGTTCATGGTCCCCCAACGCAGAGTGTGGGTGCCGAGCCTAAGGCGGGCAAAAGCATCAACATCCCAAGTATGACTCTATCGCGCGTCTGCGAAGATATAGATGCAAAACGACCACCGATTGCTCAACTGCTAAATGCGAAGCGGCGGTCCGATTTAGAAAGGGGAGCGGGCGCGCTCGTGTCATGGTGGTGTCACTCCGTATGCTATCTTGGGCGAGGCAAAACCTAGACGTTCGAAGGGTCAGAGGTAGCGAGTTTGGCAAAACGCCAGGCAACGGCGGTAGGGCAGCATGCGTCTGCGCCGCAGGAAGAAAAGGGTGCCCCCACTGAGCAACCCTATCCGGCCAATGAAAAGCGTTCGCGCGGTGAAATAGGCCAGGTTTCTGCGGAAGGGTCGGCAGCGGACAAGAAGAGTCCGCCGAGCATGCAGGAAGTGTTTGGGCCAGGCGGTCTGCTCGAGCGCTGCATGATTGGGGGATACGAACACCGGCGTGCGCAACTCCTGATGGCGGAGTTGGTGCAGGACGCATTCGAATCGCACCATCACGTGGTTGTAGAGGCCGGGACGGGCACGGGGAAGACGCTGGCGTACTTGCTGCCGGCGATTTGCAGCGGGCGCCGCGTGGTGATTTCCACGGCGACCAAGTCCTTGCAAGAGCAGCTCTACCAAAAAGATATTCCATTTCTGCAGAAACACTTTGCCCCGGAGCTGAAAGTGGCGGTGATGAAGGGGCGTTCCAATTTTTTGTGCCGCGCGAAACTGCATCAGATTGCCGAGCAGCCCATCCTCAAGGGCATGGAGGAGATGGATGCCTTCCGGCAAATTCACGAGTGGTCCAAGCTGACCGAAACGGGAGACCGTGCCGAGCTCACGTTTTTGCCCGACGATTCGGAGTTGTGGACGCGAATGGACGCGCGACGGGACACGTGCACCGGGCAGAAGTGCGCGGATTTCAAGCAATGTTTCATCACGGCGATGCAGCAAAGAGCCAAAGAAGCCGATCTGATCATCGTAAATCATCATTTGTTTTTCGCGGACCTCGCGCTGAAGCAGGACGATTTCGGGAGCATCTTGCCGGAGTATTCGGCGGTGGTGTTTGATGAAGCGCATGAGATGGAGGACGTGGCCAGCGATTACTTTGGCCGGCAGATTTCAAACTACCGTTTCGAGGAACTGGCGCGCGACGCGGATATCAGCATGCGGCTGCTGCACCTCGGGACGCCTGCGCTACTGCGGCGAACGCAGCGGATTCGCGAGCGCAGCCGAGTGTTTTTTGACGCATTTCCCGCGCGCGATGGCCGCTATCCCTTTGAACAAAACGAGCGCGAGGCATTCCTGGAGCAGCATCGGGAAGCCTACGACGCTCTGGTAAGCGCTTTGAAGGGACTGGAAACGGAATTTGCGGCGATGCCGCAGAAGCCGGAAGAGTTGTTGCGTATCTCTCGCCGGAGCTTTGAGATCCGGCAGGAGGTGGCGTTTCTTTTCGAATCGCACGAGCGCAATTTCGTCTACTGGTACGAGCGCCGAAACAAGGGCGTGTTTCTGGCCGCTACGCCAATTGACGTGAGCCAAGTTCTTCGCGCTCGGCTGTTCGAACAGTTCGATTCCATTGTGCTGACATCCGCGACTCTCACAGTTGCCGGGCGCTTCGAATATATCCGGCAAAGGCTGGGACTCGACCATGCGAAAGAAGGAGCACTGCCGCCGGAGTTCGATTGGGGAAAACAGGCGCTGCTGTATATGCCGCGCGGCATTCCAGACGTGCGCAATCCAGCTTTTTCGCAGGCGGCTGCGGATGAAATCGTGAAATTGCTGGAGCTCAGCGAAGGGCGCGCGTTTTGCCTGTTCACCAGCTATTCGCAGATGAATGATTTATTCGAGCGCGTGCGCGGACGCGTATCGTTTCCGCTGCTACTGCAAGGTACGGCGCCACGATCGGCGCTACTCGAACGGTTTAAAAACACGCGGGGTGCGGTGCTGTTTGCTACGGCAAGTTTTTGGCAGGGTGTCGACGTGCCCGGCGACCAGCTCTCTTGCGTGATTGTGGATAGACTGCCGTTTGCCGTTCCCAGTGATCCGATTGTCGCCGCGCGTGTGAAGGCCTTGCAGGAGGATGGCCGCAACGCTTTTTCGGAGTTCCAGGTGCCGCAAGCGGTACTCGCGCTGAAGCAGGGGTTCGGGCGGTTGATTCGGACGAAGACGGATCGCGGGGTGCTGGCGCTGCTCGATAGCCGGATTCAACGGATGGCCTATGGTAAAATTTTCTTGGAGTCGCTTCCGGGGTATGCGACGACGCAGGAGTTGATAGACGTGGCTAAGTTCCTGGAAGAAAAGGCTTAAGAAGAAAGAGCTTATGTTTCAGGTCAGCGTGGAGGAGACATTTTCGGCTGGGCACGCGCTTCGCGGGTATCGCGGCAAGTGCGAGAACGTGCACGGGCACAATTATCGTGTGCGCGTTAGCGTTGAAGGCCCACAGCTCGATGCCATTGGTTTGCTCTGTGATTTTACGGAATTGAAGCGAGTGATTCGCGAGATCATCGGCGGCCTGGATCACCAGTTCATGAACGATTTGGAGCCGTTTCGCACGGTGAACCCTTCGGCGGAAAATCTTGCGAAATATTTCTACGATGAAGTCATCGGCCGGGTGAAGGAATTGCCTGCCGGCGCGCGTGTGACCGATACCGTCGTTTGGGAGACAGACACCGCGAGCGCGCAATACCGTCCTGGGAACTAGGAGTTCGCAGAGAACGCAGCCATGAATAGGTCGATTTACATCATCATGGTTCCGGTATTAGTGGTGACTTTGGGCTATATCTTTGTGTTACGGCACATTGGCGTTGCTGCGGGGTATCTGAGGCTGATGGTTGCCATGGTTGTCTTCTTCGGCGCCATCTGGTGGCTGGCCCGTAGGACCGCGCGCAAGACCGGCGCTAGCCAGCGGTAGACTGACGGCCGCGGAACTACATGTTCATCACGGAAATATTCAAATCGATTCAAGGCGAAGGCACACGTGCCGGGGTGCCGTGCATTTTTGTTCGGCTCACGGGATGCAATCTGCGGTGCACGTGGTGCGATACGGCCTATGCATTTCACGGCGGCAAGAAGATGAGCGTTGAGGAAGTGCTGGGTCGCGTTGACGAGTTTGCGGGGCGGCGTGAAGGCGCGGACGCCTCTCACGCGACAGTGCCGCTTGTAGAGTTGACTGGCGGTGAGCCGCTTTTGCAAGAGGAAATCTACCCGTTGGCGGACAAACTGCTTGGTGCCGGATATACCGTGCTGATCGAAACCAGTGGC
>Ga0209526_10001901_pt1 | contig 13982 bp, 14 predicted proteins | sample JacPinW_OM2H0_M1_FD_188566 | JGI IMG/M metagenome (GOLD analysis project Ga0209526, IMG submission 188566) | Forest soil microbial communities from Algoma, Ontario, Canada - Jack Pine, Ontario site 1_JW_OM2H0_M1 (SPAdes) (version 2) | ecosystem: Environmental > Terrestrial > Soil > Boreal... | reverse complement strand
GGCGTTGTCACCTTGCTGCATAACCCATTGCTTGGGATCCTTGGCCCGATTGTCGAGATCCTGATCGGCGCGCGCAGGAAAACCCTGCACGGCCAAGAGGCCGAAGATCGAAGTCGTAGCGATTAAGATTTTCTTCATTCGCTTCCTCCCTGGGTTTTTGCGAAGAGGGTAGCCGGCGCTCCTTGGACCACAGATTCGCCACGGGACATCGTTCGCCCTCTTTTGGATGAATTCTTTCCGCCCCTGTCACAGCCCTGTGAATCGTTTCACAATCCATGAATCAGGAAGCAGTGCTCACCTAAGTTTCAGAAGAAGAAAAAGATTAGGTAACTCTAGAAACATAAGCAAGTTATGATTTGCGACTCGATGTCCGACCTGACGTTCTCTCGCATTGCAATGCGAGTCGAAAAAATTTTGCGCGCGTAGGAACCAGAATCAACGTTGCGAATTGCGATAGGTTAACGATTGCCGATGTGCCGAAGCGTGTTGTTTTGCTCGGGAGTTTGGCGTGCCCACTCCGGTGAGCGCGGGGTACGAGCATTGCACTTCGTGGGCATCGTCCTTGGGCTGGTTTTCATTTTGATTCTCTTCCCGTGCGGCAGTCACGCGCAGCAGCAAACAGCGAATGCACCGCTGCCCACCTCTGAGATCGCGCCCGGCGTCTACGTTCACATCGGCGCTATCGATCTGATGCGTGAGGCCAATCAGGGCGACACCGCCAATGTCGGTTTCATCGTCGGAGCCGATGCGGTGGCCGTGATCGATTCCGGCGGCAGCGTGCGCGAGGGCGCGCGCCTGCTTGCCGCGATCCGCACCGTGACGTCAAAGCCGGTTCGCTATGTCATCAATACCCATGTTCATCCCGATCATGTGTTTGGCAATGCCGCGTTCGTGCCGGAGGGGGCGACCTTCGTCGGGCACAGGAATTTGCCGCGCGCGATGGCGGCACGGGGAGAGTTCTATTTAAAGGCGTTTCGTCGGACGCTCGGCGATGCGCTGATCGACGAAGTAAGGATCGTGCCGCCGACGCTGCTCGTCGACGACGAGATCCAGCTCGATCTGGGCGGGCGAAGATTGACGCTGAAGGCCTGGCAGCCTGCGCATACCGACAATGATTTGACGGTCCTCGACAGCACGAGCTCTACGCTGTTTGCCGGCGATCTGCTGTTCATCGGGCACCTGCCGGTGCTTGATGGCAGTATTCGCGGCTTCCTCGCCGACCTCGAGGAGTTGCGGCGCATCCAAGCCGAGCGCGTTGTTCCCGGGCACGGCCCGATGGTCAACGATTGGCGAGGCGCCGTTGCCAACGAGCGCCGCTACTTCAAAAGCCTCGCTGGCGAAGTGCGCGGCCTCATTGCGCACGGCGTACCGCTTACCAAGGTAGCCAGAGAGGCCGGACGAAGCGAACAGTCGCGCTGGGAACTGTTTGACGAATATAGTTCGCGCAACGTCATCGCTGCGTTCGGGGAACTCGAATGGGAATGACATCTGCCATGCCGCTGCGACGGCAAGCGCTGCTTGTCGCTCACGGCTGTTTCATATAGGTTGATGAGCGCTTCCTCATGGAAATGGCGGTCGACGATGTCGATTTTCTCCAGAGTCATTGTGCCGGCCCTGATCGCAACGGCCTGTGTTGTTGGGTCTTACTTAGCGGTGTCGCCAGCGGCGCGGGCTCAAGCCGAGCAGCCTTCGGAAGAAACCTGGAACAGCATCAGGGGCGACATCTTCAAAAACCGCCCGATCCTCGATGGCTCGGGGCTGGTGATCCTCGATGCGCCGCGGCGCGCTGAGGATTCCGCGATCGTGCCGGTCGGCATGCGCGTCAGCCTCGCAAGCGATGACAAGCGGACGCTGCAATCGCTAACGCTTGTGATCGACGAAAACCCCGCGCCCGTCGCCGCAACGTTTACGATCGGCCCGCGGTCAGGCGTGACCTCGATTTCCACCCGGGTCCGGGTCAACTCCTACTCCTATATGCGCCTCGTTGCCGAACTCAGCGACGGCCGGCTCTATGGCGTCAAGGCCTATGTGAAAGCGTCGGGCGGCTGCTCGGCGCCGGCGTCGTCGAATAGCGATGCGACCAAGGCAGTGCTCGGACAGATGAAATTCCGCACCTTCCGGGCTGAAAGCGATGCGCCGCCTGAGGCTCAGATCATGCTTCGTCATCCGCAGAATTCGGGCCTGCAGATGGATCAAGTGACGCGGCTCTACGTGCCGCCGTTCTTCATCGACAATCTCAAGATTTGGCAGGGCGACGATCTCGTGGTGGCGATGGAAGGCGGGATCGCGATCTCGGAAGACCCGAACATCCGTTTCAACTATCGGCCCAATGGCGCCGCGAGCTTCCGCGCCGAAGCCGTCGACACCAGCAAAAACCAGTTCAAGGACGAGTGGTCGATCGAGAAATCGATGCTGTAGCGGCGTAATCGAGCAAGGGCCCGCTCAAAAGCAGCGAACTTCGGCTTCCGCCTGCGCCCGACGGAACTCCTGCAATGCCAGTTTCGCCTGCTCCGTCGATCGAAATTCGGAACCGACGGGACCCGTGACCTGGGACATCGACAGAATGGTCTCGGTGGTCACGTAGCGGTCGTACGGGATGATCGAAGCAATGACGTCGATCGAACAGGAACATTTTTGCAGAAGTTCCTGGGTTTCGCCGTTGGCTTTCATGCAGCCGAAAACATAGTCCGCGCGCGCCGCAGTCGGATAATCGTTGAGATCATCAGCCATCGCGCTTTGAGCCGCAGCCACGATTATGGCTGCCAAAAGCGTGCTCGATCGGAATAAGATGTGCAAGCAGGCCATCGTCAACACCGCTTACGGGGCGCTTGGAACGCCGAACGTTCGATGCGCTGCAACACAAGCACGCAAGGTTCGGCAGGCGCGTTCCGCCAGCTTGAACAAATTCTGTCAGGGTCGGTATCCCAGGTCAAGCTTGGGTCATCGAAGCTTGCTGCACGCAGCGCAGTGCGCTAAATCGCCGACATGAACCTCAAGATCGGCGGGTTGGGAATATTTGGCATGACGGACGTCGCCGACATGCGATTGCGCGACGTGCGAGGTTCTAATCTGCCAGCTTGCCGGCCCTGCGGACGGGCAGGGCGCGTTCGGGAATGGCGATGAAGCCATTCGACCCCGATAAAACGCCCGCGCTTGAAATCGACCGTGTTAGCCATCGCTACGGCGCGCGGGTCGCGCTGAATAATGTCAGCCTCACTGTCAGGCCGTCGTCTTTTACCGTCCTATTAGGATTGAACGGCGCCGGCAAGTCGACGCTGTTCTCGCTGATCACGCGGCTCTACGCGATACGATCGGGCCAGATCCTCATTTTTGGCCACGACGTTGGAAGCGAGCCGGGTGCGGCCTTGAGCAAGCTCGGGGTCGTGTTTCAGTCCCGTGCGCTCGATCTCGACATTTCGGTGCGGCAGAACTTGATGTATCATGCTGCGCTGCACGGCATCGCCGGCAAGCGCGCCAGTGAGCTGATCGCGCAGGTTCTGGATCGCGTGGCCATGACCGATCGCGCGCTCGATCGGGTCGGAAATCTCTCGATCGGGCAGATGCGCCGGATCGAGATTGCCCGCGCGCTGCTGCATCAGCCCCGTCTGCTTTTGCTCGACGAACCGACGGTCGGCCTCGACATCAAGGCGCGCGCCGACATTCTCGATCACGTCCGCGGGCTATCGAAAGTTGAAGGCATCGGCGTGCTGTGGGCGACGCATCTCATCGACGAAGCCGGCGCGGGCGATGACGTGGCGGTTCTGCACAAGGGTAATATTCTTGCCAATGGCGGGCTTAACGAAGTCGTCGGCAAGTCCGGAGGCGCCGATCTGCGCGACGCATTCAACCGGCTCACCGGAGCTGCCGATCAGGGCGCACTGGAGCCTGCCGGATGACGGCTACCGTCGAAGCCCGCGACCGACACGGTTTCTCGCCGGCGCAGTATTTTATCTGCCTCAAGGGCATCGTCTGGCGTGAGGCGTTGCGCTTTATCCACCAGCGCGAACGCTTCGTCTCGGCGCTGGTGCGGCCGCTGGTCTGGCTTTTCATTTTTGCCGCGGGATTTCGGCAGGTACTCGGCGTCTCCATTATCCCCCCCTACGAGACTTACGTGCTCTACGAGGTCTACATCGCCCCCGGTTTAATCGCGATGATCCAGCTCTTCAACGGCATGCAATCGTCGCTGACGATGGTCTATGACCGTGAAACGGGAGGAATGCGCACGCTGCTGGTCAGCCCATTCCCGCGCTGGTGGCTGCTCACCTCAAAACTTTTGGCGGGCACGCTGGTGTCGGTGCTGCAGGCCTATGCGTTTCTGCTGATCGCCTGGTTCTGGGAGATCGAAGCGCCGCCGCTCGGCTATTTGGCGCTGCTGCCGGCGCTGCTGCTCTCCGGATTCATGCTGGGGGCCCTGGGAATGCTGATTTCGTCGCTGATCAAGCAGCTCGAGAACTTTGCCGGCGTGATGAATTTTGTCATCTTCCCGATGTTCTTTGCGTCGTCGGCGCTCTATCCGCTGTGGCGCGTCAAGGAATCCAGTCTGCTCCTGTATTATGTCTGCGAGCTCAATCCCTTCACGCATGCGACCGAACTGATCCGCTTTGCGCTCTATGAGCAGGTGGCGTGGGTTTCGCTGGGCGTCGTTCTCGGTTGCACCATCGTATTTCTGTTCGGCGCGATCTTGGCCTACGATCCGGCCCGCGGCTTCCTTGCCCGCCGCAATAACGCGGCGGGGTGAAGCGGGTAACCCCCAAAAATTTCAGAACGTGGCCTTCAGCCCGACATAGAGGGCCCGCGGCCGCGCCGGGCTGAGCGAGCGCGGATCGGTAAATGGCACGCCGCCATTGGCGAAATTCGGAATAGAGCCGATGTTGAAGAACGTTCCGTAAGTCGCATAGCGATTGTCAAAGATATTATCGGCACGTGCGTAGATCTGGAACGTCTTGTCGATTTGATACGAGGCGTGGAGGTTGAAAACCGCATAGGAAGGCAGCCTCGGTGCCTGATTGGATTCGTCGCCGACAAAAAATTGATCGCTGATGAACAGGGCGTCGCCGCCAACCTTGAACGCCTCGGTGACCGAATAATCGATGCCGGCCTTGATCCGGTTTCGCGGGATGGCGGGGATTCGATTGCCGGGAACGATCTGGACCTGACCGTTGGCATCGGCGAAGGGACTGTTGGAGCCGACCTGCAGGGCGTTAAGGAATCGCGCGTCCACGAGGGCATAGCTGGCGTATAGCTGCACGGCGCTCGATTTCAGATTGACCTCGGCCTCCAGTCCCTGCCGGCGCGTCGAACCGACGTTTTGGAAATAGCCGAAACCCTGCAGCACCGGGCTCGGAATGGCGAGGATGTCGTCGCTGTTGTCAGCCCGGAATACGCCGACCTTCCAGCCGAGCGTACCGATGTTCACTTCACTGCTGCCGCGCAGGCCGGCTTCCACGGTGCGGGAGACGACTTGCCTGAGCGGTGGATCGGAGACCAGGAACGCGGCGACGATACAGGGACGCGCCGGATCGGCGCATCCGAGTTCCAGCGGGGTTGGCGCGCGGTTGGCTTCCGAATAGCCGGCGTAGGCTGAAAGGCCAGACGTAATCTTATAGGTACCGCCGATGATCGGATTGAAGCGGGTATAGGTAGCATTGCCGTTCAGCGCCGTGCCGATCTGGTCTTCGAGCCGGATATCGGCGAGGTTGTAGCGGCCGCCGCCCGTGATCGAGAACGCGTTGGTGATGTCGAAGGTATCGAGCGCGTAAAGCCCGGTATATTGATTGGTGGTACGAAGCGCGACCGGTCCAATCGAAACCGGATTTCCGGATTGGCCGAGAAATATTCCACCACCGCTGACAACGAAATTCGGACCGATCGTGCCCAGTTCCGGGATGCCCGAGAAGTGCGTCACGCTGGAATCGTAACTGGTTCCGACCGTGAAATGATTGCCGTGGCCGAACAATTGATCGGTATTTGTGGCTTGCAACGACACGCCCGTGGTCGTCGACCGTGTCGTCGTCCGGTCGATCTCTCCTAATGTGGCGCTGGGATCGAAGGGATTGGCGAGCTGGGCCCCATTCAGGCCATTTGCCGGCGTGCTGCCGTCGCCAAAGCAGAGCAGCGTCGGATCGGCGGTGCAGGGCTGAGCTCCGGTCGGATTTCCATCCACGGTCTTCTGATCGAAAAGCCGCATATGCGCGACACCTTCGATCGTCCAGGTAGGTGTAACCTCGACTTTTCCAGTCAAATTGACATAGCCAACGCGGTTTTCCGTGGTTTGCGGCGTGGTGTAGGTCGCGCCCCAATATTGCTGCAGCAGTTCAACCGGCGCCGTTGCGGTGTTGCCGAACTTATTATCGGCCGCGCCCATGTTGAGGTGAAATTCGCTTGCATCGTTCTTGTAGCCGACATCGCCGTAAAAGCGGCGAACGTCGGAAGCCGAGAAATTGCGAAATCCGTCATCGTGCAATCCCTCGATCGCGCCGTAGACGGCAAACTGATCGACCTGTTTTCCCCACTGCGCCGAGCTTTGGATGCGCCCGAATGAGCCGCCCATCGTATCGATTTCAGCGCCGTGATAGCCAAAACCGTCTTTCATCTGCATGTTGACGGCCCCGCCCAGCGCATTCAGGCCGAAGGACGGATTGTTGGTCACCACCGTGGCCGATTTTATCGCGGCGGTCGGGATCAAGTCCCAGTTGACGGTGTCGCCGAACGCTTCGTTGATGCGCACGCCATTCTGATAAACCGCGAGCCCCTGCGGCGTGCCGGAAACCGGGGATCCCACAAAGCCGCGAAATTGCACATTCGGCTGGAATGGATTGCCGGCAACCTCATTGACGACGACGCCCGGCACATATTTTTGTAAGGCGTCGCCGACATTCAGCGAGCCGGTTTGCTTGATTTGATCGGCATCGACGATGTTGACACTGGCCGGGACCTTTTCGGGATCGATGCCGGAGCCTGAGCCCGACACGGGCGTGGTCGGGTAGACCACGAGCCTGGGCATGGTCCGGGCGGCTCGGGTGGCGCTTGGCGCACGGCCGCGTTTGGCGCTCGGCTTGGTCCCGGTGACCACGATGGGGGGCAACGCCTGAACGACGCCGGGAGTATCCTCGGCACGAGCACAATCGCTCCCAAAACACAGGCACATCGATATCGCAAGGATCAACAGAGATCGGGCAAGCATCCGCCGCATCGCATTCCGCTTCGGCTATTCTTAATTTCCCAGCTCGGGGATGCTAGGAGATCGACAGGCGATCGACATCGGGAAATTTAGGTCGCGGCATCGGGAAAAAATCCCGGTCTGCCCATTTGGCTTACGTTGGTTGAAGTATCCGGGATGACTGGATCTCGCAGGGAACCAGGGCCTCCACGGTGACGCCCTGGTCTGTCGAGGCCACAGTCATCGAGCCGCCCAAGGCCAGCACCCGCTCGCGCATGCCGAGCATCCCAAAGCCCTGCTTATGATCGGTCGGCAGGCCCGCGCCATTGTCGCGTACGCTCACCCTGATCGCCTCGGTTTCGACGGTTCCGGTCCGGCGGGGAGCCGCTGGCTCGACCGCGATATCGACCCGCGTCGCGCGGGCATGGCGGAAGACGTTGGTCAGGGCCTCCTGAATGACGCGATAAATCGTCAGTTCCGCCGTCTCGCCGCGGGCGCCGAGTGACGGCGAGATCGAGGTTTCGATCACGACACCCGGATAGGTCTCACGCCAAAGCCGCAATAGCGCTCCGAGCGCATCGGCGAGGCCAAGTTCCGCAAGCCCCACAGGCCGCAACCGTTCAAGGACGCGCCGATTGAATTGCTGCAGCGCATTCACCTGATCGAACATCGCGCCGATGTGCTTGCGCAAGGCGCCAAGATCAGGCTCGGAACTATCGGCCAATCGCGTCAGCGAGGAGGTGTGCGCGCGCAGCGCGAACAGATGCGGGCCAAACTCATCGTGCAGTTCGCGCGCGATCTCCTTGCGCTCGACATCCTGCAACGAGACCACCCGCTCGGCGAGGCGTCGCTTGTCCTCGACGGTGGTCCCCAGGACCGTTGCAAGATCGTTCAGTTTCCGGCAAATCGCGGCGAGCTCAGGCGAACCGCTGGGCTCGACGCGGGTTTCATAGCGGCCCGCCTCGATCGCGCCCATCGCATCCGCGAGCGATTTTATCGGCGCCAGCGCACGGTTGACGACCGTCATCGTGATGAGAAGGAGCGCCAAAGCGATCGCAGATCCAATTTCAATTTGGGTGATAATGCCGTCCCAGATCTCGGATATCTCGTCGGTCGGGTGCGAGGTGATGACCAGCGAACCCAAAGACCGCCCGTTCGCCGCAATCGGTACATCGACCGTCGTCCGCTCCGGGTGAATGAGAGCGAGAAACCATTCGGGGACCTGCCGTGGCTCGGCGACAGCGCCTGAAGGCACTGAGGCTGCAGGCGGGCGGCTCGCGGCCGGATGAGGCTCGCGCGTGATACTGACATGGCGCAGTTGCTTCAGCCCTTCGACGATCTGGTCGAGCCTGGCGTCGGGATCGGGCGCGTCATTGAGGTCTGACACCAACGTCTCGACGAAACCGCGCGCAAGCCTGACCACGCTTTGATCTTCGGCCGCCACCCGGGGGCCAGCCTCCAAGAGCAGCCGGGCGATGTTGATGACCAGGCCGAGCACCATCACGAGCGCCAAAAGCGTGTTCAGCCGCGCACGCAGGGAGAGCTTCTGCCACATTGCCATGCTCCACTTGGACCGCATTGGGCTGCTGGCGCAAACGTTGACAGCCAAAAACAGCGGTTATCTAATTGAACGGTACTGCACTTTTTCCGGAAAGGCATGGGGCGAAGGTGGGTGAGCAAGGTGAACATTCTGCCAACTGCCGCGGTTTGGCCTACGCCGGCCGTATTGCGCTGCAAACCGATCCGCGCGCGTTGGCGCCACGGCCCTCGGACCGACATTGATGCGCATCCTGATCGTGGACGATCATCCCATCGTCGCCTCCGGTTGCCGTGCGCTCTTGGCCGGCGCCCCCGATGTGACGATCCTGGAAGCGTCCGATGCCGAAAGCGGCGAGGGGGTTTTTGTCGCTGAGCGTCCAGATGTCTGCGTCCTCGATATCAATCTGCCGGGCGTCTCGGGCTTTGAGCTGGCGCGGAGAATTCTGGCGCGCGATGCGACCGCCCGCATCATCATGTTCAGCATGAACGATGATCCGATATTTGCGGCGCGCGCCATCGAGACTGGCGCGAAGGGTTATGTTTCCAAGTCCGGGGACCCCGGCGATCTCGTCGAAGCCATTCGCAGGGTTGGTGACGGTGGCGTATTCCTGCCGGCCGCGATCGCACAAAGCATCGCCTTTGCCGGGTCGGGGCGTGCGGAAAGCCCGCTCGCGAAACTGACGCAGCGCGAGATCGAGATACTGCGCCTGCTGGGTGCCGGCAAGAGCCTTTCCGAGATCGCCTGGCTGATCAACGCATCCTACAAGACGATCGCAAATACGTCTTCCATTATGCGCCAGAAACTCGGCTTGCGTTCCTCGTCCGAACTGGTGCGCTTCGCCATCGAAAGCCGGCTGGTATGACCTAACAACCTCGTTTGGCTTCGGCTGTCGCCTGCGATACCAACAGCCGCATTTCATCGCTGATCGACGCAATGACGTCGCCGCTGCGCGTTCCTCGGGGCGGCGGCAGCGTCTTTTCGGAGATAATGCGTGTGGGGCGGTCGGACAGAAAGAACAGCCGGTCCGCCAGCTGGATGGCTTCCGCCAGGTCATGAGTAACGAACAAGGTTGTCGTCCTGGTCCGCGTCGTCAGCGCCACGAGTTCGTTGCGCAGCCGTGTGGCGACGGCGTCATCGAGCGACACAAAAGGCTCATCCAGCAGGAGAAAATCCGGCCGCACCGCAAATGCGCGGGCGATGGCGGTGCGGCGCGCAAGGCCCAGCGACAATTCGCCGGGATATCGCGCCAGATGCGAGCCGAGGCCGAGGATTTCGACCAGTTCCGTCAGATCGCTGGCTGCCTCATGTGCCGGCAAAGCGAGGCGGATGTTTTGCTCGACCGTGCGCCAGGGCAGGAGGCGAGGCTCCTGAAATACGATGCCAAGACGCCCAGACCCGGGCACGCCCAGCCGGCCGCGGAAATCCGGATCGAGGCCGGCCGCGATCTTCAGGATCGTCGTCTTGCCGCATCCGGAGGGGCCGATCAGCGCACCGAACGACCCCGCCTCCAGTCGAAGCTCGAAGCCGCGAACCACTTCCACCGGCGTGCCATCCGCCGACAGAAAACTCTTCGCATCGATGCGAAGCTCAAGCGGGGCGGCGTCGCCAGCGGATTGCGCGTCGTTCAAGCGGTTGCACCAAAAGACTTTCGATCACCAGCATAAGTGCGATGAAGGAGATCGCATAGCTCAGTATTTTGGCCATGTCGAACAACGAGAATGCCGAACCCAGCACGAACCCCACGCCATTCGGGCGCCCGATCAACTCCACCACCAGGACGATCTTCCAGACAATCGACAGGCCGGAACGCGAACTGGCCGCCAGATATGGCGCAAGTTGCGGGATCACGACGTGGCGAATTCTCAAGAAGCGGGTGAACTTGAAGGCCTTCGCCATCTCGTCGAAGTCGGGATCGAGCGCGCGGGTACCCTCGCGCATGACGACGACCACATTGGGCAGCTTGTTGGCCGCCACCGCCAGGATCGCGGCGGTCTCGTTGAGGCCGATCCAAACATAGGCAAAGATGATCGTCACCAGCGCCGGCATGTTGAGAAGCACGACGAGCCAGGGGTCGGCGTATCGATCGACCGTTCGCGAGCGGCCCATCGCATAACCTGCGATAATGCCGAGCCCCATCGCGATCGCAAAAGAGCCGACCACGCGCCCCAGCGTCCAGCCGATCTGATAGGGCAACTCGCCGGAGCGAGTGTCGGCGAGGATGGTCGCCCCGATCGCCAGCGGACCCGGCAATAGCCGCGACTGAGCCAGTGCCGCTGCGAGGGCCCAAAGAGCGATCAGAGCGGCCAGCGAATAGATTCTCGGTAACATCAGTTTCCGGTTGGGGCGGGTTGGTAATAAAGACCTGGATCAAGCTCCAGCGATGGACCTACGAGCTCCGGGCCGCCAACGCTTGCCAGCGCCTTGAAGAGCGCGCGCGCGTCCGCTTCCTCCTCCGCAATCGGCCGCCTTGGTATTCCTTCCCTGGTCCGGTCGCGGTAGGCCTTGAATGTCGGTTCATCTTCGGCGTTGATCAGCGGGCGGAGCGCGTCCCATTCCTCGTCAGATCGCAGCATGATGTCACTGGCCTTTTCAGCAATCGCGATGAAGCGATCGATCAGGCCCTTGTGACTGGCTAAAAATTCCTCGGAAAACGCGTAGCCGACAAGGGCGACCGGCTGCTTCAGCCCGAGGGCCGCTTGCGCATCACGCACATCGAGGAGCCGCCGATAGCCGTTCGCCTCCAGCCTGGCGCAGAAATTCCAGAAATTGAGGCTCGCTTCGGCTTCGCCCTGCTGTAATTTTTGAAAAATCAGCGGCGGCGCGCCGTATTCGAGTGTCGTTTCGCGCTTGAGGTCGATGCCCTGTCGCATCGCGGCCGCCCGGACAATGAGCCAGCTCTTGTCGAGCGGGCCGCCCGCAATGGCGAGAACGTGCCCCTTGAGATCGGCCATGTTTCGCAGCTTCGAATCGCTCTTGACCATGATGGAGCCGACCGAGCTGGAATAGGGATAGAACCGCAATTTGGCGCCCAGCGCGCGCGCTCGCGCAACCCAAAGCCAATCGACGACGGCGAGATCGACCGACCCGCTATTGAGGGCAAGCTTGCCCGCGTCCGGCGACGCGTATTCGCTGATCTTCAAATCAAGGCCAGCGCCGTCGGCAAGGCGGTGGCGGCGGATCACGTCCAGTTGCCAGGCAAAGGTGCCGGTCGTTTGCGAGCCGATGCGCAGCGTCTCGCCGGCGAGCGTTGGTGCCGCCGCAACGACAAGACCGAGCGTCACGAGAATTCTGAGCATTGCCGATATTTCCGGGCGATCGAGGGTTCTATCTGGAGCAGCCTGTTAGATTCTTTTCCTCGATCGAGAAGATCGAGCCCGCCTTGACCTGAACATTCGAGACGACGCAGGTCCGTCCGCTCTTGTCGACGAATTTGACGTCATAGATGCCCGGGATGGTGTCGGTTATCTTCAGCCGCTCGTCGTGATCGACGGTGTGGTCGCGATCGTTGTCGGTCTGGTTGGAACCCCACTGGTTTTTGCCGGCCGGCGAAAGCTGCAATGAGGTGATCGTATTGGCCGTCAGGTTCCAGAATTGGGTGTCCTTCGCAAACGCGCCAGTCGGAATGATTGCCATACTGAAGGCTATCAGGGTCGTCGCCGGCGCCATTCTCGCTGCGCCGGAAATGTTGCGGCGCAATACCCGTTGCGCGACCGCGATTGAGGCGCGGTGCTTCATCATGCTTTCAATCGCGCGGCGTGCCAGCGCATATGATCTGCCATGAATGTCGACACAAAATAGTAGCTGTGGTCGTAGCCGGGCTGGCGGCGAAGGACAAGAGGAATGCTGGCCTGCGAGCAGGCGTGCTCCAATAGTTCGGGGCGAAGTTGTTCGCCCAGGAATTGATCGGCATCGCCGACATCGACAAGCAAATCGGAAAACCGCGCGCCATCCTCAATCAGGGCGACGGTATCATGCTTGCGCCAGGCATCGCGCCCCTCGCCGAGATATCCGCCGAGCGCCTTGTTCCCCCATGGCACCTGTGACGGGGCTACGATCGGCGAAAAAGCGCTTGCGGCGCGATAGCGATCGGGATGGCGCAGCGCGATGGTGAGGGCGCCATGCCCGCCCATGGAATGACCGAGGATCGATTGCCGCTTCGGATCGGCTGGAAAATGCTCGGCGATCAGCCCGGGCAACTCCTCCGTCACATAGCTCCACATGCGGTAATTGCGCGCGAATGGCGGTTCTGTGGCATCGACATAAAATCCGGCGCCAAGCCCGAAATCGTAGAGGCCCGCGGGATCGCCGGGCACATTTCCGCGCGGGCTGGTGTCCGGCGCAACAAAGATCAGGCCCAGTTCGGCGCACGCCTTGCGATATTCGCCCTTTTCCGTGACGTTGGCGTGGGTGCAGGTGAGGCCCGACAGATAATAGACCACCGGGAGCTTCGCACCGTCTTGATGGGGAGGGACATAGACCGAAAAGGTCATGGCGGTCGCGGTCTCGCGGCTGGCGTGCTTGTAGACGCCCTGCACGCCACTGTGCGAGCAATTGAGGGAAACGGTTTCGACCGTCATGATTTCATGGCTCCAGCGCCGCTGAGCGACGGCATTGCAACGGCGGGCAGTCCGGGCTCGGTAGCCGTTTCTTCACCGACCGAGCCGGACAAGTCGGTCAAGCCGCTTTGGGTCTCGATTTCGCCACGTGCGTGGCGATGTGATCCATCAGCGCCGGCGACAGACAATCATAAGGCTCAAGGCCCAGTTCCTTGAGGCGCGATCTGATCGCTGGCAACTCGGACGGGTCGACGCCGGACTCGATCACCGAGGAAACAAACGCCGCAAATCCCGGAGCGGCCCAGCCGCTGCCTTCCGCAAACAGTTCGGGATGAATGAAGTCGAGACCATAGAACGGATGCCCTTTGTTCTCGATGCGGCCGAACATGTGGGTGCCGCAGGCCCGGCAAGCGTTTCGCTGGATCGCCGCCGCCGTGTCGATGATGCGCAGCTTGTCGCCGTTCTCGAGAACCGTCACGTTGTCGCGCGGCACCACCGCGACCACCGAAAAGATCGCTCCCTCGGGCTTCCAGCACTTGGTGCAGCCGCAGGCATGGTTGTGCGCGACATCGCCCTTGATGCCGACCTTGACCGGCTTGTCCTGGCATTTGCAAACAAGGGTTCCGCCGGCAAAGTGGCCGGTGCCCTTTTTTACTCCGTTGTCAACTGATGGGTGGATATGAACAGTCATGAGTCAATCCTCCTTTTGTTTGACGCTTCTTTGTTT
>Ga0209526_10001899_pt1 | contig 13990 bp, 13 predicted proteins | sample JacPinW_OM2H0_M1_FD_188566 | JGI IMG/M metagenome (GOLD analysis project Ga0209526, IMG submission 188566) | Forest soil microbial communities from Algoma, Ontario, Canada - Jack Pine, Ontario site 1_JW_OM2H0_M1 (SPAdes) (version 2) | ecosystem: Environmental > Terrestrial > Soil > Boreal... | reverse complement strand
GCCGCGCAACCAGGAGGCTCGCAGTCATTAACGGCGTCGCGGACCGATTGGCAGTGCGAACTTCTTGCAACTGGTCCGACTTGGACCGCTTACCCCAAGTTAAGAAACTTTTACTTGTGGATATCGAAGGAGCTGAGATTGAATTTTTAGACCCGCATCACTGTTCTTCTCTCAAAGGGTTCGATATTCTTGTCGAAGTGCATGAGAAACCGGAGGCCGATCTCGTAAACGGAATCGAGAAGGCATTGGAGCTCAGGTTCAGAGAAACACATATCATACGAAGACGACCAATCAGCGGCCGCGTGGATTGGTGCGCGAAAAACAATGAGGTTTGGAGTAATCGACTGACTAGCAACGATCTCTATCGGGCGACTAACGAATTCCGAACAATCAATCAAGTTTGGTTATGGCTGCAAATCCGGGTTTGATCTGTTCCCTCTCAGCCTGCAATGAGCTCGTCGCGTCGGCCTTCGGGTGATTCTTGCGGCTAGCTGGAGGCTAGAAATTCCTGAACCTTTTTAGTGGCCTCCTCGGGACAATAGATATCAGGGTGATCTTTGTTCCGACCCAAAACGACGGTTTCCGGATAACCCCACTGCCGGCGATGTTGCGATGCTGATGGAAACTGTTTACCCAAAAGGACCATGGCTGGCAGCCGAAATGCCGCAGCGATATGCATTGCCATGCTTGAATTGCAGATCACTAATTTGGCTCCGGCAATTATTTCAAAGCTTTCCCGCAGCGAAAGTTTTCCGGTTAGATCCCAACCCGTCGGACTCTGTTCACACATCTGCGCACCGACGCCGCTATCTTTCGCCGAGCCGATGATAATGATCTTTTTTCCGCTTAACGACTTTACCAGCTTCACAAAGTGACCGGCTGGCCAACCTTTCTCCGGAATGCCTACTCCGGGCGCGATGACGATCGCACCATGAGGTTCCGGTGGCCGATCCAAGAAAATCTGGGGTCGGTTTTCTGGTAAATCTGTGCAGCCGAGGAGTTCAGCCAAACGCAAAGCCTGCTGACCCACATGCTCATCCGATCGGTAATCGACAAATTTTTGAACTGCTGAATGGCCTCCCGCATAACCGCGCACGCCCACACGGTACGGGATTTGTGCCCGCATCAACAGCAGTGAACCAAATCCGCTGCCGAGTACATCGATCCCAACATCGGCCTGCTCTTCCTCTAGCATCTGCGCTTCTGGAGATCGATAGATATACCGAAGGGCGCTAAGAACACTTTGCGGTTGAACGACTTTATTGTGCCACGGGGCATTCATCTCCACCACTCTGGACACATGCGGGTTCCCGATCAGGATTTCGCGATTCCAATATCCGATGCCGGCAAAAATCTCGGCCCGTGGAAACCTTCTTCTCAATGCGTCGAATAAAGGAGTCACCGCGATTAAATCGCCGATGTCGTTGTTGCGGAGAACAAAGATCTTTTTCGGTGAATCCGGTGATTCTCGAGCGTTTCGAGCAAGCACTCGGACTGATCCAACGAAAGTTTCAAACATTGCTCTACGCCAGCCCACGGAACCCCTCCCAGGAACAGAGGATTCGTCTTAAAGCACCTTCCATCGACGATGAGCCATTCCCAAAAGATTTGGCAGTGTCATCCAATTCTTCCAGTGAGGGACGAGGTATCGAACGAGACGCGCCGCGTCCGGCCGAAAGTAAATATTGGCAAAACATTTCAGCTTCTTCAATCGATCTAGCTAGGCGGCAACCATTAGTCGGCCGCAGAGGCACTTCGCTCTGACTTCCGCCACCAAGCGTTCGGCCCGGTCACCGCTATAAGATCCATGCGGGCCCCAAAAAGGATTCGGGCGCAGCGCTCCAACTCTGTCGGGGAATGAAATTCAAAAACGAGGTAGGTCGTCCGCTCGAGCGAGTCCGCCGCTCCGATCAGTACCTCCGCCCCGTGACCCTCTACGTCGATCTTGACCAGGTCGATGGGTGCACCATCGACGCCTTCGGCTGCCAGCCACGCGTCGAGGGTGTTGCCCTGCACCCGGCGTATCTGCCGGCCCGCTTGGGTGCCAACCGAATTGAGACCGCTGCGCGGATCGTCGTAGCGGAGCGTGACCTCACCCGGTGCGTCGGTCACGACCCCACACACAGGTCGCCAATCGACCCCGGGGTGCGAGACCGCCAACGCCGCGGTGGCCGCCGACAATGCTTCCTCCATCATGTCGAAGCCCACCACTCGCGCCGAGGGTTGGAGCGCGAACCAATGCGCGGCCGTCATCCCGAGATTTACCCCCACGTCGACGACGCGGCAACCCGGCGTACATGCAAGATGTTCCTCGACCTCCGGGTTGCGCAGTTGCCCGCCGCAGAAGTTGCCAAGGAAATTTATCGCTTGCGCTCGACTCCGTACTTCGCCATAGCCCGGCACGTGCACCGGCCAGACCAGCGAACGCAGCGGCCATCCACAAAGGGCTAGGTAGACTCCCTTCCAGCCCAGCCGACGGTAGGCGGGTAGCGCCAACCCCCCGTGGGCTAAAAGGCCTTCGCGTAGCCAGTCGCGAAAGGGTTTCAGTCGCGCGCTTTGGAAGCCCGGTATCTTGGAATTTTCAGCCATAAGTTGCGGAGTCAATCCTATCCATTTTTTCGAACAATCTCATTGCGGCGTTGTTTCCCTTGTCGATGATGCGGCCCCCGGCCAAGACGATGTTGCCACCGTATTTGGCCTCTTGGATTTGGTAGACGCTGTAGCAATCGGTGATAATGCCGCCCCGATATCCGATATACGAAGCAGTTCCAGATGTTGTCCTGGTTATTTGCCGTCATGCCGAAAAAACCGAGCCGACGAAAACTTCAAACGTGGCTCTAGGCCAGCCCACTTACTTCCTCCCAAGAACAAAGAATCGTACCATTCGAACGGCACTTGCCTCGTATCGGGATTATCCGCGACTCAACCGTATAGAAGTGTCGATAGCCGATCGCTCGCAAAAAATGCAATAGATCCTCTGCCGCCCACCCGAACGAGTTCATCCAACAATCTTCGATTTCCAGGAGAAGCTTTGGTCGGTACCTCCGAAGCGTCGATTCGGCCCCTCGCAATACCAGCAACTCCGCGCCTTCTACGTCACACTTAACAAAGTCAATTCTACCCCAACCTACGGCATAGTCGTCGAGCCGAGACATCTCGACGTCGACCGACGAAACTCTCGCGTTTTTCCAAGATCCCTCACGATGGTTGACCAGCGCCGCTTGGCCATGATCGCTACCAGGCACAAACATGGTTACGCGTTGGTTCCTATCGCCTAACGCTACACAATTAAGACAGACGTTCGTGCACGCGGGGAAAGTCCGGATGTTCCAGCAAAGCTGCTGAAATGTCGATGGGACCGGCTCAAAAGCGTGCACCTGGCCTTTCTTTCCTGCCAAATCGGCGAACAGCATTGTGAAATAGCCGACGTTCGCCCCGACGTCGATCACAACGTCCCCCTTCCGCACAACCGAAAGGTACAAACGCTTTTCTGCGGACCCCCTTTGTAATACTTTTAGCGCGGTAAGGTAAGTTCGGGGAAACCTCGCCAATCCACGGCGGATAATACGCCTTAGACCGCTTTCCATCGACAGTGGGCTGTTTCAAAAAGGATCGGCAATTTGAACCAGTTCCTCCATTGGGTAAGAAGATGTCGCGTTAACTGCGTGAAGTCCGGACGAAAATAGCGATTGAAACAGATACTGGCGAACAGCTGACTCACCGGGTCCGGTTGACCTAATACAGTCGCATGGTGTTCCACCATTGCTTCCGGTATGCAGCGGCATTTCCAGCCTTTGTAGTATAGATAAGCGCCGAACTCTAGATAAGAAGAACCAAAGTCAAAGTCTTCCACCATGCGAAAGCCGTGATCAAACACGGCGCGTGGGTAGATGGTAGAACCATCTGCGATTCCCCAGTTGTCATCGCGATTCCCGATCTGCTCGCCGACTCCGGCCGGTCCGAGCTGATTGGCGATTTCAGCGATGCCGGCGACAGCGCCGTTCAAATAACCAATCTCGCCGGTTGTCCAGATCGCGTTCGGATCCGTACTAACCGCTTCGAGACAGCGAAGAAAATGATCTGGAGGCAGGATATGATCATCATCCATGGTACGGATATGCGATCCTCGGCATTGTTGGGAGACGAAGTTGCGATTTGCGTAGAGACCTCGATGAGGGCCTGAATAGTAGATGCAATTATACTTTGCGACGACGGCTCGGGTGGCTTCCGCGTGTTCTATTCCGGAATCATCGGAGACAATGACTTCAAATGGCGGAATGTTTTGGACGCGCAAACTAACCAATGCACGCTCAAGCGAATCGGGACGGTTACGCGTAACTAATGCGACGCTGAGCCGAATATCGGAAGTGTACATGGCACCTCGAACGTACTTCGGTAGGGAAGGGTGAGGGAAAGGTTCGGTAGTGCGAGGCCTCTCCGAGCCGTGGGTACGGCGCGGCAGAAGCCTCGCCCTACCAGCGTGATAATTGTCTGACACCAATCCTCATTCACAAAGTTTACAGCCGCTTTGCCAGCTTCCTCCTAAACCGGATCTCGCAATAGATAAGGTAGGGCACCCAGATCGGCAACAGGATCCATTGCAGCATCAGACGAATGAAAAGCTGGCGGCTCCGCTCTTTTAGTAGAACCGCTCGCTTCGTCACGCGAAACAGATCCAAGATTTCGTGAAGAGTCGCGCAGCTCACGTTACTCACCTTCAAACGATATAACAGATGCCATCTCGACTGAAAAACTCGATAGATCCACTTCGACACGGACAGCTGCCGTGCCGGATGATACACAATTGCATTCGGCGCAAAGCGCACAGTCAATTTCATTTCCCTGATCCGCCAGGCCAAGGCGAGATCTTCTCCGCCTGCTTCCAAAAAGTCCTCGTCAAAACGACCCAACTTCTCGAAAAGATCGCGCCGAATGGCCAGATTACAGCTCCAAAGCAGATCTCCAGTCACATTCTCGATCACTTCTTCGAGGGGGTGGTTTGTTTTGACTGGGCAAACCGTTTTGCCCTCGATCACATCCGCCGTCGAAATGACTCTCGAGATCTCGTTCAACCAGCACCGGTCGGGAATACAGTCGTCATCCAGGAATGCTAACCAATCACCTTTGGCGTATCGCGCACCATGATTACGATTGGCAGCCGGCCCGCGTCGCGGGCCTGGCAGCCATCTGACATTCGGGAAGCGACACTCGAGGAGTTGGCGAGTATGGAATGTCTGGCCGTCGTCACTGACAATAATTTCGGCCGCCCCCTCCAACTGCGCTAGACACTGCCCGAGTGGCTCGGTTCGCTCACAGGTTGGTATAATCACCGAGATCATGAATGTTTGGCGACCCAATTGGAACCCCGAAGGCAGCATGTTGGCATGCCGTTTCGCCTAGCATGATAAAGCTGCCTTGAGGATACAAGATGGCAATCAGCCGGGTCCAACATCAAGTAAGAAGGACAAACAGAATGAAAAAGCTTATCGCGAAGACATTGACACCAATTTGTTCCGGTCTGATCTACCTGCTCCACAATCGCGCGACCCCTTCATTCAACCGCCTCGAGCTGCAGTCCGTCCAATTTTCTTTTTCTCAGTTCGGCGAGGACCTTCCCATCCTCCACATCGCGGAACAACTCGGATTAAAGAAGGCCATCTATGTCGACGCGGGCGCGTATCACCCTGTTTTTGGATCGAATACCCTGTTGCTCCATAAGCAGGGGTGGCGCGGCATCAATATCGATCTCTGCCGCGACAGAATCGCGGCCTTTAATCGATATCGCTCGAGCGATCACAATGTAGTTGCTTGCCTATCTGATAAGATCGCATCGGTCGATATCGCCCACTACGAAATTTCGAGCACTGACCGAATCATAGATTCGACGGATCAGGAAAAGCTTTCGCTGGCCGGCCAAAAACCGATTCGATACTCAACCGCGATTACTACAACGCTTACCGCTGTCATCGAGAGCTCAGCATTCCGGTTGCAAGACGTTCAATTCCTAAACGTCGATTGCGAAGGCCATGATTTAGCGGTGCTCCGCGGGCTAGATCTTCAGCGATGTCGACCGAGAATTCTAAGCGTTGAAGCAATGACCGACACTGAACGAGAGGCGATGGTCGAATTTCTCCACCCAGGCGGATATCGGCTCGAAGCTATTATTCCGCCAACCTATATTTTTGTCCGATGAAGAGCGTTGTCGAAACGAGGCCGAAATGGGTCTTTCTCCAGGTTAAGCCATTTGCCAAACCATCGCTATTCGGCCATGCTCGGCAGTCGGCTGATCAAAGCGAGAAGATTTCGTTTGGTAAGAACGATACGTCCCACCCGCTTGTTCAATTTAGGTGACCTTTGACTAGCTACCGGCGTACAATTGTATCGGCGTGCAGACCATCAGAAGTAACGGCGTGAGGCTGCTAATCGTTGATGAGGAAATCATAGTGGGTGGCGTCGAAACCCTTCGATTGAACCTGATTCCCGAGTTGGCCCGGCTTTGTGAATCTCTGGTCTGGGTGCTGCCAAAGCCGCATGATCAGATCTTTTGCGAACGTATGCGCTCTGTTCCAAATCTTGTCGTCGAAAGTCTGAGCTGGCCGCGTGGCTCTGTCGGGCACGTTTTCGGCGCCTTGCTGCGCCGGATGCCGCGCATATTTTTTACCACTAGTCTTGCAGATGGATTTGCCCGGTGGATCAACAATGGACGCATACGCAAACTAGCGCGATTGCACAGCGCTGATTGGTGCCTGACAACCTGTGTGTTTGGCCAACCGCCCCCCATCCTCAGTTTGCCGCTTGCGGGATTCGTGTGCGACGTCAATCCTGCGCTTCCCGAATGCATCCACCGTAACATGATTGCCTGGTTGCGCACTGCCAATGTAGTTTTCGGAATTTCCGAGTTCACATGCGCCGAGTTGCGCCGTTTGGCTCCTGATTGCTCGGCAAAAATCTATGCCGTTTCTATGGCTGCTCCGTCCTCCTCCGCCGGACAATCGTTCGCGCCTCAATCCAAAATTGACTTCTATTTTCCCGCAGCCGCACATGGACACAAAGGCCATCTAGTCTTATTTCAAGCCTGCGTACTGCTTGCTCGCCGTGGTTTCGATTTTCGTCTCGGATTGTCTGGTCCTGGCACCGGCGGTTTCCTACGCGGCGGGACCTTTGCGAAACCGGATATGGAGGCGGCGCGTCGTTTTCTCGAGAGCCACGCCGAAGAACTTGATGGGCGGATCAAGGTAGCAGGTGATGTTACACCGGAGGAAGTAGACGCTCTTTATGCGTCGGCGCGAAGCGTCGTATTGCCTTCCCGCTACGAAGGCTTCGGGTTGCCTCTGGCCGAAGCGTTACGACGTGGCAAAGAGATTCTTTGTTCTGACATCCCGCCGTTTAGAGAACAGCTTGCCATTTACGATGCTTTCGATTGTGCACAAATCATTCCACCTGGCGACTCCGGACGGCTCGCCGACGCCATGGAGCGGATTTTGAAAACGCCGTTGGTATCACCCCTTTCTCCGGCCGAAATTGACCGGCGCATAGCGCGATGGACATGGGCTGACGCCGCGCGCTGCTGCTACGATCATCTCTCCATGATTTCCGTTGCGCGCTAAGATAAAAGATCTTGGGATAAGTCCTCCTCTCCATTCGGGGGAGAGCCCTTTCTCAAGACCTTATCTTAACGCCCATGCGCAGAACCGGCATCAGCCGACACTGCGGGGAGGCCGCCATTATTTTTCGGGTGTTGGGCCGGAGATCTTGTTCCAGAGGCTCAATACCGATTGGTAGACTTGTTCGACAGAAGTTTTCTTTAAACAAGCGAGATCGAAGCCACACTGCTCCCCTTTGCTGGCGTCAATCCGGCATGGTCCGCACGGCATTTCAGTGAAAAGGTTGACGTTTTCTCGATAACCGGCTCTCCCCGGCGTGCTCGAGCCACCAAAAATCGCGACGGATGGCACATCAAGGCCGTTGGCGGCGTGCATTAGAAAACTGTCAGGCCCGACATGGAGCCGCGCACAGGCAAGCAACGCCATCGATTCGCGCATCGTCAAACGTCCAGCGAATCGAAGGACGCCTGAGATCTCGGGCTCTTTGTTATCGCCTAGCTGAACAAGCGTGAATTGATCGCGAAGCCCGTCCAGCAAAGCGATCCACAAGTCGAGGGGCCAATCTTTTACCGGATCTTTACTTTTTGTGTTGAAAGCGAGCACCGGTTTTTCCGTTTTGCCCAAACGCCTCGACGCCTCCGCGCGTTCCTCTTTCGAGAGAAAAACCCGTGCGCGATACTCGTACCTCGGAATGCCGAGATGATCGAATGTGGGTCGTAGCACGTTCGTGCTTCGGTCCCGTCTCTCGATCAGGTCGAGGTAGGAGTGCCACAGGCAAACGTAAGTCTCCGGCCCGTTCAATGTATCGATGTTCGGATCTAGCCGCAGCAGATCGGGATTCGGCGTGAGACAGTTGATTCGAATCCGCGGAAAGTGCTCGTGGAGACGGCGGCAGACAATCGCCGTCAGTAGTGTGTCACCCGGCGCACCAAAAACATCGAACACCGTCAGGCGAGCTCCGACGATATGCAGCAACCATGGCCGGCGGGTAAGCCAGTCGTTGATCTTCCAGCGAACGGCGCCAGCAAAGCCCACCTCGGTTCTGCGCAGTCCCGTTATGTCGGTCATAGCTAGTGCAAGCCGTAGATTATTACCGGGCGGAACACGTTGTGCACGAGTTTATATCGTTACGCCTGACTTCCTCACCCGTCGGTAGAGTTGAACCCCCGATGAGTACCACTGCTCATTCAGATTAGTAAGGCGCATTGGTCGCACCATCTTCACCAAACTAAATCCGCGGGGCTCAAGCAGCTCCTGGACCCGATCTTTACCCGATCCCGCACGGTCTGACGAATGCCATTCGATCAGGATTGCCGAGGCGTTGATGTAGACATCGTTATAGTTCTCGAGAAAATCATATTCCGCGCCTTCAATATCTACTTTTACCAGATCATATGGCGGCGGGAACGCGCGAAGAATTTCGCCAGGCGAAATGGTTCGAACCCGCCGGACTTCGCTCACACCGCCCACGCTCAGGTCAGTCGAAGATCCCATCCCACCGCGCAATGCAAAATCGCGCTCTCCCGGCTGGCTCGAAATCAATCCCCAAAGCAACACACACTGCGATTCAAGCCGATTAAGCTTAAGGGTCTTAAGCGTCTGCACTCTCATGCGCGGGTCAGCGTCAATCAATAGCGCGTTCCAATCTTTTTGACCATTAACTGCACGTTGCCACGCGAGATAAAGCGTGAAAAAGCCAGCATGGCACCCGAGATCGATCCACCTCTTTGGAAGCGAGATTACGTCCAACAGCGATCCATACTCATTGGCAGTGAATATTTCGCTAAACGAATAAAGCGCGTCGAGTTCTGCAATGGGACATCCGAAGCCGTCGGAAAGAGGGATTTGGAAGTCGATTTCGGCAAACCAACGATATTTTAACTCGAACGCAACGCGACGGCGAATGAAGCCAATCTGCAGCGGAAAGGTTAAGGGTAGCTTAAGGAGTTTTCGGACCGCCTTGGCAATTTTCACTTTGTGCTCAGGGCTTCACTTGGGTATTTCGACAGTTTCCCACGGTAGCATCGGCACGAGTAGTCCCTGCCGGTCGTTCCGGCTCGTCAGCTGTCGCGGTTCGATGACACGAAACAAGATCGTGTCTTCACTATCAAATGTCGCTTGATGGGTGCCGCTGTTGATCCGTAGTGAGTACGTGCCAAGATTGAGCAAATCGCCCGGCACCCGCACGCGGGCTCGGTAAGAACCAGGCGACCTTTGCTCGTAGCTTCCTCGCGTCGTGTCATGGTCGCCCGACGTGAGCAGATGCACCCCGTCTGCTGAGAAAATGAAGAACTCGACAAGCACATTGCGCACCGGTTCCCGCACTTCGTAACGAAGCTCTACCAGGAAACCCAGGTGCGCTTCGAATTCGTCCCGCACATTTTCTTCGAGGTCGAGCATGCGGGCCTCGAGAATCTGTAGGGGATGCCCATTTTTCGCCTGAGCGGTCCAGGTACCGGCGCCACGACAGTGATCCGCCAGATAAGCGTTTACGACCTGTTGCGTTGGTCCTAAAGCTGCGACTTGTCCACGTTCCAGATAGAGTGCGGTCGTTGTGAGCGCGCTGATCGCTCCCATGTTATGGCTGACAAAGAGGATAGTCTTTCCTTCATTCGCGGCAGCGGATTCCATACGAGCCATCGATTTTTTTTGAAATTGGATATCCCCCACCGCTAGTACCTCATCGACAATCAAGATTTCGGGATCCAAATGAGCGGCTACGGCAAATGCGAGCCGGACATACATGCCGCTGCTGTAGCGCTTCACCGGGGTATCTAAGAACGCTTCGGTTTCGGCAAATGCTACAATCGAGTCGAACTTCGCGTCGATCTCAGAGCGGCTCATGCCGAGGATAGCGCCATTCAGATAGATGTTCTCTCTTCCGGTCAATTCGGGGTGAAATCCGGTCCCGACTTCCAGCAGGCTTCCGACCCGACCGTAGAGGTCGATCTGGCCACTGGTCGGTTCAGTGATCCTGCTTAGAATCTTGAGCAATGTGGTCTTGCCTGCTCCGTTTCGCCCAATGATACCCAAGATTTCGCCACGTTTCACTTCGAGTGATACATCCCGAAGCGCCCAAAATTCTGAGTTGCTCGGTTTTCTAAAGCCGTTTCGAAAGATTTTCGTGCACGCCTCAGCCAACGTGGTGGAGCGCGCCTGCCAGGTCCCAAGAGAGTAGGCCTTGCTAATATTGTTGATCGAAATCGCGAGATCGCTCATGGGCGCTGAGATGCTAGCAGATCTTGCAGAAGGTTACAGCGCGGAGTAGCCGCAGCCACTCGGTTGAGGGTTCGACCGAAGTCAAAAAACCGGTCTTTCATCTGGTTCAGAACCGTTGATGAAATCGCCAGTCGCGTCGATCATTGGACAGCTTTTGCAGAAAAACTAAGTTCTGAACTCGAAAAGTCGACCAGGGACGCACCACGTTGGCGTTCAATACCCGCCTCGCTCCCGGGACCTTACTGATCGACCGGCCGACGAGCTCCTTGAATCTCTGGCGGATCGATGGCTTCGACCCGTTTTCCGAAAATTCACGACGAATCTCATACGCTCGATTAGCGAGGACAAAGCGGACAACGGACTGGATGGAGGGCATCCAGAGGTCATGGAAAGCGATGATGCCACCAACTTCCAATTTTTTATCGATCAATACAAATTCCAAGAGGGTGAAATCGAAAAGGTGCGAAGAGTCGATGAAGGCGAATCGCAGTTTGGGAAGCTGCGGTATGATTTCCTCAGGGAACCGCTCAAAGAAGGTATGCAACGAGGAAAAACCGGCCCGCTCGATCATCGCTTTACCGCAATAACCGTAATTGCGCTGGAATGGATCGATCATGTAATGGTGACCCGAACCATTTGCAGCAAGCGCGGCAAGAATAGCCAGAGCTGATACGCCATGGGCCAGACCGATCTCCAAAGATCGCTCGGGTCGAATTGCGCGGACTGCCGAATAAAGATCCAAGGCTTCGGACTCCGAAACGTTCGAAGCCAACGGATGAGGGGCACCGGCAGAATCGAAAACCTGTTTCTTCGTGAAGATCTCCCGAAGCAAGCCTGGCAGATTCTCTGTGCTAAATGAACTCCGCTTCATCTTTGGCCATAACAACGATGGCGCTAGCCGATTAGTGCATTAAATGACGTCCGAAAATTCTCGTTCGGCATTGCGGAAGAAAACGAGCGCGAGCCCGAGAACGACAAGTGAGAAGAGAAGGGCGTATAGAGTCTCCCAAAGGTGAATTTGTCCCTCCATTAGGAGGCTCCAGCGCAAACCCTCAAAAAGCGGAGCCAAAGGATTAAGCAAAAACAGTCCTCTCCATCTTTCGGGAACTGCTCCAGTTGGGTAAGCAATGGGACTTGCATAGAACAGGAGCTGGACAAAGACGGGAGTGATATGCTGTACATCACGGAACCGGACGGAAAGGGCGGCGCTGAAAAGTCCCAAGCCAAACGAAAGCATCAAGAGAAAGCCGAGCCAGACAGGTACCAGTACGATCTCCCATCCGAAGGGAGTTCGTGACAGAATGGCCAGTAGAGAAAAAAGAGCCAATGCTACGGCTACATCCAACAACACGGAAAGGGCAGCCGAAGCCGGCAGAATAATTCGAGGAAAGAAAACTTTTGCGATCAGTGCTGAATGTTGCACTAGCGATTGAGAGGCTCTCGAAAGCGTGGCGCTAAAGATTGACCACCCGATAAACCCTCCTAAGACAAACATGAAAATCGAACTTCTGCCTGGTTTCGTAACGCCGGCAACCGTGCCGAAGACAAACGCCAGAATGCCAGATGCTAATAAGGGCTGCAGGATCACCCAGGCGACGCCCAGCGCAGTTTGACGATAGCGCAGCTTGATATCGCGCATCACCAACGCCATCAAAAGTTCGCGAAACTTCCAAAGCTCCCAGAGACCCAGTTCGAAGGAATTTTTCGAGGGCTGGATGCGGAGGTAGTAGGTGGTGTCCATTCGGGAATAGCAGCTAGGAGAATTGTCAGCTTACTGCTTACAACTCTCTGCTATTTATCATCTGTCATTCAGCGAGGTTCCGCCGCGCCGTAGTACTCTGGATACTTGTAATAGTAATATTCTTGATCCGCTTGCGGAACGCCGTTAAAGACCATTCCAATCACGTTTACCTGCCGATCCCGGAGCAACTCCAATGCTTTCCGACTAACTCGCGCCGAGGAGTGCGAAAACCGAATTGCAAAGAGGGCGGCATCAAGTTTCGGTGCGAGGCTGGTCGTGTCATCGCTGGCCATAAGTGGCGAGGAATCGAAGATAATCCAGTCGTAAGAATCATATATATCCCGCAGGAATTGGTCGAACCTGGTTCCCAGAAACAGCTCACCGGGATTCGGCACAGAAACGCCTCTGGTGATTAAGTCGAGATTGTGAACCGGCGTGGTGAATATATGGCTGTCCAACGGCGTTTTGCCCGTTAGTAGATCGCCCAATCCTGGTTCCTGGTTGCACTCGAACCAGGTGTGCAGTTTGCCTCGGCGCAGATCAGCGTCCACCAGAAGAACACGGGCGCTTGCTGATGCCATCGTAATCGCCAAGTTCGATGCGATCGTGGATTTTCCCTCGCTTGGCACAGCGCTGGCGATCAGCAACGTCTTGGGTCGTTCACCCTCTACGGGCAAATAGAGTAGGGACGATCGCAACGCCCGAAGCGACTCGGCGAACGCATGGCGGGAATCGGTTTCTCTTAGCGGCACCAGCTGGCCGTTGTGCTTCTCACCGGGAATCTGTGCTAGAAGATGTTCGGCAAAGCCCTTTTGCAAATCGACCACCGAACCGATTCGATCATCGATCTGCTCCATTAGAAATAGGATGACTAAGCCGAGCAGTAAGCCCACAGATGCTCCCACAACCAACGCTTGGACGAGCCCCGGTTTAACCGGTTGGGCCGAAGATGCTTTTTCTAAAATCGAAACCAGATCCTGATCGACATTCCGGGTGACGTCGACGTCGTGCAGATTGTTGACTAACCGATCGTACAGACTCTTCGAGCGATCGAGGTTCCCTTTTAGCCGATTGTATTCGGCTAACCGTTGGCTCAAGGAGAGTGCTTTTGCCTCCCATTCCTTAATGACCGACTCCAGATTATCGATCTGATGTTTGAAAGAATCTCCTTTACTCTTGAGCTCGTCCACACTCTGCGCCCGAAGGCTGGCGATCAGTGTCTCCTGCTGAGAGATCTTTTGGTCGAGTTCGACCATCTGGGGATGCTTCGGCCGAAGCACCTTCACATATTCATCTCGTTCAACCCTCAAGACAGCAAGTTGTTGTTTGGCCTGAAGATATTGCTCTTGCGGTTGCCAACTGTTGCCGAGGAGCCCGTCCTGATCCACCGCTCGCCCGGCGAGGTCGCCCGCCTGTACTGGATCAG
>Ga0209526_10001898_pt1 | contig 13991 bp, 14 predicted proteins | sample JacPinW_OM2H0_M1_FD_188566 | JGI IMG/M metagenome (GOLD analysis project Ga0209526, IMG submission 188566) | Forest soil microbial communities from Algoma, Ontario, Canada - Jack Pine, Ontario site 1_JW_OM2H0_M1 (SPAdes) (version 2) | ecosystem: Environmental > Terrestrial > Soil > Boreal... | reverse complement strand
GAAGGGCGACTAGGCGAATCAAAGTCATTTCTGTTTTCGGCACGTCGCAGACCTGCGCGAGTCGTCGTAAGATCACTCACTTCCAGCCAGGCATTCTTGAGGCCCTCGAAGCAACACTATCCCTAGCGTTGAAACTAAGCTTGACTTTGCGATTGTGTCCAGAATTGTTCACACATTTCTTGAGGAATAGTTCGGGTCTTGATTGTTCCTTTTAGGCGCCCGCAACTGCTTTCCCTCAGCCGGAGCTAGACTCGATTCCAGGTTGGATGGCTTGCCCCGTTTTCGGGACGGGCATCTCACCCGCTGAAAGCGCCGGACTTAACCTGGCGCACCAAAGCGGCCAGTAATATCCCGGTGGCGCCCGCGCAAACAAAACTTCCATGCTTTTGGCTCACCTTCGTCGCCATCGTCACGATCGGAGTCCTGTTTGCTCTGCTGCAGCCGGTTTCTGGGTAAGGTCGCAATCACCAGTCATGACACGGTCTGTTCCACCGGGACTCGCAGCGGCTCAAAAACCGAAACGCGTTCTGATTGGAAATTTGGCAACGATACTCCGATTCAGGCCGGGGCGGCAATCGTTTCGGAGACTTGAGCGAGCGCTTTAGGCAAATGCCCGAATTCCCTCTTCGCCGAAAACGTGGGGTGGTTTCGGCACGCTTGTTCACAATGGTTCGAAAAATTTCGCCGAGATCGTTTTCGTCCCCCCGGCAGAATCAGCGACAGGCATCGAATCTAGGTCGACTTGGTCTAACTCGAAAAAGGGGGTGCGGCGCTGCACAGAACGCTGCGGTAAACTGCTGCGTATGCACTTATTGAGCAGGGCAAACCCGGACTGAGGAGGATGAGCGATGGCGAAGATCGACGCGGTCGGTGATGGCATCTATCGCATCTGCGAGATGACCGCCGCCTACCACATAAGCTTTATCCAGTTCCTGATCGAGGACGAACAACCGACCCTGATCCACACGGGGATGTACCCATTCTATGAAGACGTCCGGACAGCTGTCGCCAAAATCCTTGATCCGGCACTGCTCCGCTACGTGATCGTGCCGCATTTCGAGGCGGACGAATGCGGTGGCATGGGACGGTTCATCGAGGAGGCCAAACAGTCGGTCCTGGTGTGTAGCGAGGTGGGGGCCGCCGTTAACTTGAACCAGTGGGATTACTCCGGTCCGATCAAAGGAGTTCGTGATGGCGATGTGCTAGAAGTCGGGAAGCACAGACTACGGTTTCTGGAAACGCCGCACGTGCACCATTGGGACTCGATGATGGTCTTCGATGAGGCGTCGCGATCGCTTTTCTCGTCTGATTTATTCATCCAGCCTGGCGATCAGCCTCCCGTGGTCCAGGAAAATCTCGCCCCAGAGATGTGCCACCTGTATCGTGAGGTTGGCATCTTCGCCTCTGAAAGGCCGGTACGCATGGTCGTCGATCGAATCGAGCAGCTCGATCCGGAGTGGATCTATCCGATGCACGGAGGCAGTCTTCCCAAGACATCCATCCCGGCCTACGTGCGCGCGCTGCGCAACGAGGAGTTTGCGTTCAACGGAAAACTTCTCGGCCGCGTGCTGCCCAGTTGACGCAACCGGTACTGTGTTGCGTGGGGAAGACTCGGAGCGTGCCGGATGCGGCAGCGAAAGCATGACTCTACGAACAGGCTCGACCTACCTCCAAGCCTCGATCGCCTTCCTCTGGAGGGACTCGGGAGCAAAGTCAAGCAGCTCCAGCCTCACGCCGTTGGGATCGGTCACGTTCGTCAGTGGTGCTTTGGACGCGCCGGTACGGGGGTCATCAAGCTTTACCCCTTGCTGCCGTAGCGCAGTTACGGTTGTTTTCAGATCGTCGGCCCTGATACCAACGTGCGTGAACCCCGCGGGGTGATCCGCGTCGGCCGGCGCCAGTTCCAGGAACGTGTCGCGACTGATTTGAAGATACGCGAGCGTTGGTTTCCCTTCCTTGTCCTTGAATGAGAACGCTTCGCGAAAGCCCATCGTCTTCGTGTAGAAGGTCATCGACTCGTCAAAATTCTTGACATTCATTCCGACGTGGTTCAGCCTCAGGCCCGTCACCTTTTCCTGTGGAGCTGCACTGGGTTGCACAAGGAAGATCCCGACAATAGTACCTGTCACAAAGAGCGATAATCCACGCATCCAAAGCATGTGAACCTTCCTGAGATCCGGATTTTATCCCGTTGATACATGTGCTATGAAATACGCCAGCCCGAGAGACTTCGCGAAAAGCGTATATTCTTGTCGCTCGTTCGTATATACCCGCTCGGCTGATGGAAAGTAGCACAAACATGATGCGTGTAGACAGGGAAACAAGCGACTGGTCAATGGTGAGCTCAAGCGGACGAAACGATCAAAGCTCCGACAGAATTGAATGGCCGCTTTCTTCTTTTGGGGTGAGGCGATGGGCTTCTTTCTTGCTGCGAGTGACTCGATCGGGAACAGCACTCGCCCTCGCCGTGACTCCTGGTGAAAGTCCGTCCAGTGCTGCTAGGGCTTGATCGAGTAGGTCTCTCCATCTCTATTCCGCGACGACCCTTTCTATGTCCGACTTGGCCCCTTTTGCTCGCCGTTGTAGTTTGTGAGCGCATTCCGTCGGTACTCCAATTCTGGTGCGAGAGAAAACCGTTCAAATGCATCTCTTGTCTGCGCCTTCCTAGTTTGGGTCGCTTCGCAAGGGTCACGGGAAGGCCAAACAATTGCAAATCCGTGAACTATCGTGCAGCATAATCCTCCGAATGGTTCTTGCAACGTAGAAACATCTTGCACTACGCGGAGAGGCGCATCGACAAGCACTATTTGGTTGCCGTGCAGGAAACATCCGCGAACAGTGCATCAGGATGGCAATCACCATGAATTTCGAACCCCGCGCTCTGATGCCTGACAGCGCACGGCACGTCATCGCCGATCTCCGGGAGCTGGCCGCGATGACCTCTACTGCGGACGGGGCCCAACGCGTCGCGTGGGGTCCGGTGTGGAAGACGGCCCGCGAGTGGTTCAAAGCCAAGGTTTCTGAAATAGGACTCGTTCCGATGGTAGATGCCGCCGGGAACAACTGGGTGACACTGCCAGGCGAGTCAGACAATACCGTGATCATAGCGGGGCATCTCGACTCTGTACCGAACGGCGGGTGGCTGGATGGATCGCTGGGCGTGGTGACGGCTCTCGAAGCACTCCGCCGATACAGCCGCGGTCAGAAGCCGCCGGTCGCTCTGCGGCTCGTTGATTGGGCCGACGAAGAAGGGGCGCGCTTCGGGCGCAGCCTTTTGGGGTCATCTGCGGCGGGAGGCAGCCTCAAGATCGGCGAGATTCGCGGGCTCACCGACGCGCAAGGGGTTGGCATCGAGAGTGCGCTGCGCGCACACGGCGTCGAGCTCGAGACGATGTTGAGCGCTCACCAGGCGCTCAAGCGCATCAAGGCGAAGGCCTACCTGGAGCTGCACATCGAACAAGGTGGTGTGCTCGAATCGATGAACGAGTCCGCGGGAGTAGTCCTCGGCACCTTCGGCCTCGAGCGGAACATGGTGCGGTTTGTCGGCCAGGCAGCGCATGCGGGCGCTACACCCATCGGTATGCGGCGGGACGCCTTTTTGGCTGCGGCCGCCACCGCTCTCGAATGCCGGCAAATCGCCCTGCGGCACTCAACGCCGGGCGCTGGCGTGGTTTGCACGGTTGGCGTCGTAAAAGTTGAACCGGGGTTTGTCACGGCGATCCCTGGTGCCACGGAGATTTCCATCGACCAGCGCGCGCTCGATGCCAACGTGCTTGCCGCGATGTACCAGCAGGCGCAAGAAGCCTCGCGGCGCTTTGCCGAAGAAAACCACGTGTCGGTCGAGTGGAGGCATCTGTGGCGGATCGAGCCGCGCCCGTTCGATCCAGACCTGCTCAGGCTCTGCGAGGAGTCTGTCCGCGAGGTGACGGGTGATGCACCGAAGCTTCCGTCAGGGCCACTGCACGACGCTGCGGAGATGGTGCCGCACATGCCCGCCGTGATGATGTTCGCTTATTCCACCAAAGGCCTTTCGCACTGCAAAGAGGAAGACACTCCCGAAGAGCACCTGGAAAAAGCAATTCGCGCGTTTCTGTTGCTGGTGGACAAGACCGTGGCGCGCGTCGCGCAACAGTGAAAGCACCAGGGCGCGGGGCCGGTATCGGCTTGCTTTTCTCGAAACTCTCGGTATCTTCGCAAGGGGCGCTGATCGGAACGTAAACAGAGAGTGATTCTTGAAATGTCGCCACGGGGTGTCAATGCTTCTGGGACTGTTCGCGATCATCACCTATCTGGGCCGCGTGTGCATTTCGGTGTCCGGCCTGTGCGAGCAAAAAGGCGGACTGGACTGTCGAGACGACCATTCCGATTGACTTTCCCGATGTAATTGACCTACGTTTCGTACAGTTGCAGAAAACGCAGGGCGTAGTTCCTGCGAAGGGAAAGCGCCTTGAAACGAGCTAGTCAACTCTCTTTCCTTGTCACCATAGTTGTCCACTCCGTGACGCTGGCGCAGTCTCCGCAGCAGAAACCAAGCTCGACAGCTGCATCCGAGGCCGAGATCGTACGGGGGGCCGCAAAGCCTCTGCTGGTGGCTCGCGGCAATGTACGTATCGAGGTGATCGCGCAAGGATCGGGCCCGGTCATTGTGATCCTACCCTCGCTCGGCCGCGGGGCCGAGGACTACGACGTCGTGGCTGCGCGACTGGCCGCCGATGGTTTTCGCGTGCTGCGACCGCAAGCGCGCGGCGTAGGTGCCAGTACCGGTCCGATGAGCCGCCTAACGCTCCACGACTACGCCGCCGATGTTTCCACAGTGATTGAGCAAGAAGGTAAGGGTCCTGTTGTGGTAGTGGGCCATGCCTTTGGAAATTTTGTCGCCCGCATGTTGGCGACCGACCGGCCGGACTTGGTGCGGGGCGTAGTGCTGGCAGCGGCTTCGGCCGGCAAGGTGCCCCCGGGCGTGCATGAATCGCCTGTCTCGCCGGAGGTGCGCGACGCGATCAACAAGAGCGGCGACCTTTCGCTGCCGGAAGCCGAACGGTTGCGCTACCTGCAACGTGCGTTCTTCGCACCGGGGCACGATCCGCACGTCTGGCTGAGCGGATGGCATCCGGAGGCGATGAAGGCGGAAAGCGCAGCGGAAGCCGCCACACCGGTTGACGCCTGGTTCGCCTGCGGAAAGGTGCGCATCCTGGATCTGCAGGCGGAAAACGACGCGGTTGCGCCGCGCAAATTTGCGGGCGTATTGAAGGCAGCGCTGGGCGATCGCGTGACCGTCGTGGTGATCCGGCAAGCGGGCCACGCCCTGGTGCCGGAGCAGCCGCAAGCTATGGCCAGGGCAATCGAGGCCTTCTCGCGAACGCTGAAGGACCCTCAGAACGGAAGGCAAAAGAAAGGAAGAAAATGAGCAGAAGCGCACTCGCCGCGGGCATTCTAGCCTTGAATGTAGCATCCGTGTTGATGTCGGCCCCGCCAGCCGTGGCGCAAGCAACGGAGCTTCGCGTCTTGGCCTCGGCTGGCGTGAAGCCCGCCGTGACTGCGCTCCTCCCGCAGGCCGAGCACTCGATAGGGCAAGGTGTTGCGACGGAGTTCGGTGCCTCGAAAACGTTAAAACAAAAAATACAGGCCGGTGGGGTTTTCGACGTTGCGATCCTCACAGCCGAAAATATCGATGACCTGATCCGACAAGGAAAGATCGCGGCGAATACGCGCACAGATGTGGCCCGGACTGGGATCGGCGTCGGAATTCGCGCGGGAGCTCCCAAGCCCGATATCAGCACGCCTGAAGCGCTGAAACAAGCGCTGCTAAACGCAAAATCCATCGCGTTGAATCCGGATGGCGCAAGCACGGCGTATTTCTACAAAGTGCTTGCGCATCTCGGTATCGCGGAGGACGTCAAATCCAAATTCATCCTTGACCCGGTGCTGGAACGACTGCAAATGAACGTTGCCGAGGGAAAGGCGGAACTGCTTATCGCACTGATCCCTGAGGTACTGGACTCTCAGGGTGTGGAACTCGCTGGTCCACTGCCGGGAGATTTGCAGAGCTATGTAAACTTCGCAGCCGGTGTCGCAACGAATACACACAACGCAGAGGCGGCCAAAGCACTGATTATGTTCATTACAGCACCCGCGGCTGCGCCACTACTGAAAGCCAAGGGGCTGGAACCTCGCTGAATAGCGGGGCGTCGCCGGATTTTGCACTTGCCGCCGAATTGCACACGGAAAATACGAGCGTGTATTTTTGTTTGCGTATTTGCTGCGACAACCGGAAAAGCTCTCCCCTCAAGAAGTTGGCCAGAGCATTGGAGGCTGACGGATGCGGCCGGTATTTGTCCATAATCGAGATGCAGCGGTCTTTCTGGTGCCGCTCGATGAGATGCGTGGTGCGTACTTCCTGATCGCTGAATTTTTTGTCGCTCGCGAACTGGATTGGGTCGCTCCTTTTCCGACAAACAGCTACCTGCCAGGGTGGTCTTACTGAATCGGGCTGTGTAATAATCTCCCTCCACTCCACTGAACGGATTTGTTGTTCCGTGATTCTTTCTGCTTCTGTGGAGTTTCCATCGAAGGGCGGCAGTGCTCGATCTAACTGGAAAGGTCGCAATCGTCACGGGTGCAGGGTCTGTCGGACCCGGCTGGGGGAATGGCAAGGCGACGGCGGTGTTGCTCGCCCGCCAGGGTGCGGAGGTCTTTGCCATTGACGTAAACGCTGACGCGGCCTCCGTAACGGGCGAACTCATCAAGAAGGAGGGCGGCACATGCGTCGTCCACCGCTGCGATATGGTTATCGCGCAGGAAGTGAGCGCCGCCGTCGATGTTTGCCTCGAGCGCTTCGGCCGGGTCAATATACTGGTCAATAATGTCGGCGGCTCGGCCCCCGGCGATCCTGCTTCGATGAGCGAGGAAGTTTGGGATAGCCAGATCGACCTCAACCTGAAGACCGCGTTCCTCGGCTGCAAATACGTGCTTCCGGTGATGGAAAAGCAAGGTTCCGGCGCCATCTTGAACATTGCCTCGATCGCTGGGCTCCGTCACCATGTGGCGGGCCGCACCTATGTGGCCTACAGCTCTGCCAAGGCGGGAATGATCGCGCTCGGCAAGGCCACGGCGATGGCATATGTGAAAAAAGGCATCCGTTGCAACACCCTGGTGGTCGGCACCCTGCACACGCCGCTGGTCGAAGCGCGTGTGGTACACCAGATTGGTGGTGGTGACGTGGAGGCGCTCATCGCCAAACGAAACGCGGGCATACCGATGGGCCACATGGGCGACGCTTGGGATGTCGCTCACGCTTCACTTTTTCTGGTGTCCGACGAGGCACGATACATCACGGCCACGGAGCTAATCGTCGATGGAGGCATCTCGGCAGCGAGACCGTAAACGCCTCTGAGTAACGGAAAAACGTCTCGCGAAGCTTGAAATCGAAATTCTCGTATGGAGGCTTTCCTGGCTCGCATCGCACTCCCTCCTTTGGTCGGTATGTCGTCGAAAGAGAGATTTGCTTGCGACGAAGCCGCGGCTGGGCGTCGCGGCCATGCACCGGCGCCAATGACGGCATGTCTCAAGAATCTCGAATTTGCGCGTAGAGTCCAAAAGGTCGGCGAATTCGTTCGTTTTGAATTCAGTCTGCCACCCCGCCTACGTGAGTTGGCCGTCTTGTTTGTTACCCGGTATTGGTCGGCGCACTACGAGTGGCGCATACACAAGAAGGAAGCTCTGAAACATGGACTCGGCGCCGAGGTAGTGGAGATCGTCGCGTCTCGCCGACCTCCCTCGTTTGACAGCGCTGCGGAGCGCGTGGTCTACGACATTGCGGCCTCGCTTCTTGAAACACGCTCAGCCCCCGAAGCTCTCTATCACGAGGGCGTTCGCGCCCTAGGCGAGACGTGGATCGTTGAGCTTGTCGGCGTCATTGGCTGTTACATTTTTGACTAGATGACGCTGGCAACTTTCGAAATCGGTCTGCCCGAAGCTCTTCAGCCTGAGCTTCTGAACGATAACGCTGGCATGGGGAAATGGCGAGGGTCGACTTGGCATGAAAATTGATTTGAAAATTGCAGGTGGAACGATCATCGATCCCGAACGCGGCATGAACGCGCAAGGCGAAGTCCTAATCCATGGAAACGCGATCGTTGAAGCCAAGCAACGGGAGGTGGTCGAAGCCGAAACAACGATCAACGCACATGGCTGTCTCGTTCTCCCTGGACTGATCGATTTTCACGCCCACCTCTACGGAGGGGGAACGGAATCCGGCGTACACGCAGATACTGCTCTTCTTCCCATGGGAGTCACGACCGGCATTGACGCAGGCAGTTGCGGCTCGGCCAACTACGAGAGTTTTCTTCGGGCAGTCGTGCCCACGAGCCAAGCGCGCATATTCAGTTTCATTAACATTGCGCCAGCTGGTCTCGTCGCGACTCGTTACGCGGAAGAACTCAACCCTCAGTACTACGACGAGCCAAGAATTACGGAGCTTTTTCACCGGCATCGCGGCCAATGCCTCGGCCTGAAGATCAGGCTCTCGAAAGACATTGTTGGTGATCTAGGTCGTAAGCCTCTCGAGCGGACCCTGCAAATTGCGCAACGGCTCAAATGCCCGGTAGTTGTGCATACCACCAACCCTCCCATTCCTCCCGAAGAGATTGCGGAAATGCTGCGTACGGGCGATGTGTACTGCCACATGTATCAAGGCATAGGAGACACGATCATCGGTTCAGATGGAAAAGTGCGTTCTCAACTCTTCAGCGCCCAGCGCGCGGGCGTCGTGTTTGACGTTGCCAATGGACGAAAGAACTTTTCCTTCCAGGTGGCCAAAGCGGCGCTGGCCGAAGGATTTCTCCCGGACATCATTAGCAGCGATGTCACCAGGAAAACGCTTTTCGCCGATTTCGTGTTCAGTTTGCCCTTTATCATGATGAAATTCCTGAACATGGGAATGGCGCTCGAGACGATCGTCGCGGCGTGCACTTCAGTGCCGGCCCGGCAGATCGGAATGCAAGGAAAACTGGGCACACTTGCGCCCGGAGCATTCGCGGATGTCGCAATCTTTCGTCGCGAGAAAAAGCGGCCGGCAGTGACACGGGATGAGTTAGGCGCTTCGATCACGGTGGACGATTGGCTCCTACCACAAATGACGATTATTGACGGTAAAATTGTCTATCGTCAGATTGATTTCCAATAGGTCACACTCGGGTCTCTGCATTGGATGTGATGAGTTTCCAACGAGCGGATCGGTCACTGAAGCGCCAGAGACAAACATGCGGCTTCTGAAACAGCTTTACGTTCAGGTACTGATCGGCCTTGCAGCGGCTATTGTCCTCGGCCTCACAGCGCCAGCCGTCGCGGTCAAGATGAAACCATTTGGTGACGGTTTCATCGCCCTTCTCAGAATGCTTCTGGGCCCAATCATATTCTGCACGGTGGTCCACGGGTTAGCCAACGTTCGCGATATGAGGAAGCTGGGCCGGGTCGGAACGAAGTCTCTGATCTATTTTGAGGTAGTCAGCACGCTAGGCATTGTTATTGGCGCGGTCGCCGCCAATGTCTTCCGACCTGGCGAGGGACTTCACGCCAAGTTCGATACAGGTTCGATTTCGAACATAGCTGGAGTTCCAGCGGTAGCCGGCAAGCTCACAGTAGTCAATTTCCTACTTGGCATTGTTCCGCTCACACCGGTCGACGCCTTCGCCAAAGGGGATATTATCCAGGTATTATTCATCTCTCTCTTGGTTGGCATTGCGCTCAGTCTGACACTAAAGGAGGACTCTGTAATTCTGGCCGCAGTCGGCGAACTCCAGACAATCCTCTTCAAGATTCTTAACTTCATCATGTACTTGGCTCCGCTGGGCGCATTCGGCGCTATGGCGGCCGCTGTCGGAGGCTCCGGTGGCACTACACTTATTTACTTGGGACGGCTCATCCTGCTCTATTACCTGAGCTGCCTTTTTCTCGTTTTTGTAGTGTTCGGTATCATCACCAAGCTGACAGGCATTTCGCTTTTCCAGGTCCTGAGCCTTATCAAAGAGGAAATTCTGTTGGTGTTCAGTTGCGCGAGCGGAGATGTCGCCTTCCCGCGACTCATAGAAAAGTTGGAGAAGGCTGGTTGCGACGAAGCCACGGTAGGATTCGTGCTCCCGGCGGGTTACAGTTTCAATTTGGATGGCTCCGGCATTCAAATGGCCCTTTCGGCCGTGTTCATTGCTCAAGTAACGGATACACCTTTCCCCCTGTCGCAGCAGTTAGCTCTGTTCGCCGTAATGCTATTCACCTCAAAAGGCGGCACGACCGTCGCAGGCGGCGCGTTTATCAAACTCGCGGCGACTCTGCAGGCGATGCGCACGCTGCCGCTCGGGGGACTCGGTCTTTTGTTCGGCATCGACCGCTTCATGGCCACTGGCAGCTCCGTAACGAACATGATCGGCAACACAGTCGCGGTCCTTGCGATTGCTCGGTGGGACAATGCCTTCGATCGCACGAAGTTCAATCAATACCTCACAACTCGAGAAGGGGCGGCTGCCGTCCCCGCGATGGCAGCCGTCATCGAACAAGAAGGGACTGTCGCTCCTGCACCCGCGTATCCCAAGACGGGCAAACGTCCCAACATCCGCTGAAGAAGTGCAGGTTGTAACAGCTTGCTTGAAAATGAGTAAGTGGCACCCCGGAAAATTTGCCATAAACTCCTGAATTGGATGGATACCGAACAGGGTAGTTTCACCATCGCGTTCGCGATATCACCGCGGCTCACCATCGCATAACGCTCGAACACGCTACGGATTCGTCATCTGCCGATTTTCATAATCACCGTTTCGGGGATGCCAGCCCTGCGCCTTGGCGCGCTGCTGTCCGGCGCAAATCGTGAACGAGTAATCCAGAGATGCCAACATGTTCGCAGGCACTCGTCCAGGTCCGACGGAAATCTCGAACGGACCGTCCGACTGGGCGCGCGAATGCGAAGTCGCCAGTGTTCTTTCCACGCACACACGCGGAAACCAGTTTGTCAATGGCATCGGCCATACAGGTCGAGAAGATCCCGGAGATACCGGGCAAAGCGCACGCGCGCACACATGCAACTCGGTCAACGAACGCGATCCATGGAAGACGCCTGCGAGTACCTGGGAGATTGGCCGTGCACCCAGATGTCATGGATACCAACGCAGTCGGAGAGTTCTTCGGTTCGAAGTATTGCCACTTAGGCAACACTTTTGCGGCGCTCACGGATCGATTTCCCGACAACAGTTTAGAATGGTTCGATTCCATCGTCCGAGGTGTGAGAATTTGCTAGAGTCCTTGCGAACGCTTTACCGGTCGGGCAGCCTCGCAATGCCGAGGAAAGGAAGTACGCAGGCCTTCTCGGCCGAACATCGTGACGTGGCCGTCGGCATAGCCGGAACCTTTGACATCAAGAACTATGGCGATCTTCTTTTTCCTTTAATCGCCGCCGCGGCTCTGAAGCAACGTGACCGGCGAATTCGGGTAGTGCCGTTTTCGGTGAACGGCAAATCTGAACCCTCCTGGCCGTTTCAGGTGCAGCCCATGGAACAGATGATCGCGTCCATATCAACTCTTGCGGCGATGCTGATCGGAGGCGGTCAAATTGTTCGATTCGACAGGTACTATGCCATACCTACGCCCGCGAATGTCGATCTGCCTTTTGCGTACTGGTTGACTCCGGCGGTTCTGGCCGCGCTTATTGGCAAGCCGGTGATTTGGAACGCGGTGGGCGCCTCGATGGGTTGGCCGCACGCCCCTTGGTACGAGGAGTTGGTGCGCCAGGTCTTCGCGGCCAGCTATTTCATTGGTGTTCGAGACGTTGTATCGCGGGACGATCTCGCGAAAGTGGCTCCGGACGCGGGTATCGAACTTCTGCCCGATACAGCCTTCGGCTTATCGCGATTGTGGCCTCTCGAAGAGGAAAGCGTCGAATTCACAAACTGGCGGATGTCACTGGGCCTGGAGAGCAACTACGTTGTCATTCAGGCGAATGCGGCGGTGGGAAAATACCGCTCCATCATTGAATCGCTGGTTGCGTCGATGGGGGAGATCAATGCCGTCATTCTTCCGGTCTGTTGGTGCCACGGCGATCGTGCGGAAGTGTTCCCGGAGTTGAAAGGCCGAGTATTTTTAAGCCGTGAGTGGCTTGGGCCCAAATTGATCAGCGAAATTATCGGTCGCGCGGAGTTCGTCTTTGCATCCAGCCTGCACGCTTGTATCACAGCCCTCAGCTATGGCGTTCCCGCGGCCAGGGTGCCGATTTCTTGGGGTCGCAAATATGAACTGCTCGATGAGTTCGAAGGGATCGCACACATCGACAAGAAGGAGGCGCTATCCAGCCTCATACATCGACGCCGCCTGGTCGAGGCGCGGGTCGTCGAATATGCCGATCGTCTGGATCGCTACTGGGATGAGGTAACGGACGTTGTGCTTCAGCCACCGATGGAGCATTGCAACGTTTCCAGGACCTTGATGCTGTGCTGGCTCGCGAAAGTGTGCGGAGATCAAGGACGTTTAGGGCTTACGCGGAGGTGGGTTGAGACCCTGCGGGAATCGCTTGCTGGGTACTTTCCCAACAGCCGTTTTGTTCTTAGCCGTAGTCTCTCATTTTTGAAAAACTCGGTCGTTACTGCCTTCTGTTGGATCGCCCGCACTAAAACACCACCGATCGCTGAACCGAGGGCCGAGGCGGAAATGCCGCTGATTCAGGACGACGGAATTGGCGCGCGGAAGTCTTAAACGAGGCGCGGAACGCATGTTAAATTTTCATCGAATCGTACAGCAGAGGATGGAAACCGAGCCGTATCAATGGGCGTTTATCGATCACCTGTTCTCTATGGAAGATGCGGCGCGGTTGGCCGCATCCTTTCCCCGTGACAAATTCAAGAAGGTAGCGGGCTACGACGGGGAGAAGGGCTACGAATACATGTCGAGGTCGCTGATTCATATGGGAGCAGCGGTTCCTTCGCACGGCGAGGGCTTGAGCCCAGCGTGGCGAGAACTGGCCGGCGATCTGCTTTCAGCCGAATACCGATCCACGCTGAAACGGATTACCGGGCGGGATTTGACCTCAGCGCCAATGGAAGTCAATGTCATTCATTATGGCCCGGGCGCATTCCTCGGGCCGCACGTGGACCTCAAGGCGAAGATGACAACACACGTTCTGTACTTCAACGAAACGTGGAACCCCCAATACGGTGGTTGTCTCAATATTCTGAGATCCTCCAATCCAGCCGATGTCCTTGCCGAGATTCTGCCGGTGGTCGGCAACTCCGTGCTATTGGTCCGCTCGAATAAATCCTGGCACTCCGTGTCGCGTGTGGCGCAGAATTGCTGGACGTCAAGGCGCAGCATCAATGTGATTTTTCACCTGCCCGGTTCCGTCAGCACCATGTGGCCGCCCGGTGACCATCCCGCCCTTCAGGATTACGCCTCAGTCGCTTAATGTATAGGAAGGTCCGTATCCGTAGAAGGATCCCTTGATTCAGTGAACGGCTTGAGGTAGAAGTGGGGTCAATGTGCCCCACTGATCCAGCATGTGGCCGTCTCGTTGTGTCAAGTGCCGGCTGGAAGCGGGCGAAAAGCGCTGGACACACAAGCGACCGGTTTCCAGATACTCGTACTGCTGATTTGCGATGACAAAATCGAGCAGAGAAAAGAAGCATACATAGTCTCAAACGCCCTTTTGCGCAAAGTCTTGCACATGGCTGCCCGAGCTGAGTCTTTCTGGCTGCTTCTCAAGTCGGTCACCGATCTCCGGAACCAGAGGTTCAAGAACCACAACCTGTACCGGGACGGCGCCGGCCTGGCTCAGCTTTCACGCCCGACGGCAAAACCGTTTTCAGATTTGACTTGAGCAGCCAGCGCTCTTATAGTACGGGCGTTTGTTGGGTTCATCCTGAACAAGCGGTCGGCCCCTCCAATCCGTCTCGCGATCATAGATATCTGGGGATAGCGTCGAGGATATCGACCTTTGGAGGCGACCATGTTTGCTGAAA